>JAABUL010000257.1_pt1 | contig 114504 bp, 211 predicted proteins | sample 5559151 | NCBI WGS metagenome assembly JAABUL01 (sample SAMN10711876, study PRJNA513368) | rock metagenome | isolation source: Antarctica rocks | place: Antarctica: Victoria Land, Pudding Butte sud | reverse complement strand
GCGGGGGCCTCCCCAGGCAGACAGCAGAGCCTGCCTGTGTGTGGTCTATGTCGCCGCAGCCAGCACTCTCGAAGCAGCCAGCATCCTCAGCACCGTCCGCAGCCAGTGCCTTCTAAACCCTACACCCTGGTTGCACGCAGGCGAGGCGATACCGCTGGAGTACAACCTGGACGGGCTGGGCGGCATCAGCTTCGACAAGGGCTGCTATGTGGGGCAGGAGCTGGTGGCACGCACCCACTGGTCCGGCGCCGTGCGCAAGCGCCTCATGCCCTTCGCGCTGCGCCCCTCCGATGGTGCGGTTCTCTGCTGCTTGGAGCTTCACAGCTCCCTTGTGCGCATATTGGCGCCGTTCGCAAGCGTCTCCTGCCCTCCGCGCTGCGCCCCGTTGACGGTGCGGGACTTCGCTGCTTGAGACGTCACACCTCCCTTGTGCGCTATCCGGTGCCGTGCGCAAGCGCCTCATGCCCTTCGCGCTGCGCCCTTCCGACAGTGGCCTGAGAGGAATTGGTGCACGATGCTGCAGACATGGCCGTTGGGGCGGCCATCGCGGCGGAGGGCGGCGGCAAGCGGGCGGCGGGCGTCGTGCGGGTGTTCAATGTGGGCTCGGGGCGCGGCCTGGCGGTGATGCGGCTGCAGCAGGGCCTGCCGGCGGTCGCCGGGCTGCTGCCCCTGCATGTCAAGGACAGCCCGCACGTGCACGTGCAGCCGTGGCGGCCCAGCTGGTGGCCGGCAGAGTGGTCCGCCGAGCAGGCTGCCTGAGGAGACGGTGGAGCTGGACACAAAGGGTGGTTGGTGAGCGTGTGCCCTTGATCAGGTTGCTTCAGGCAGGGCTGAAATTTGGCCTTTGATTTCATAGGCAGTTGGCGACTCACCCAGTCATAGGCGCGGTAGCACGCGGCAGAGGCTAGGCAGCAGAGTTGCACAGGGGTTCTGAACAGTTGTCGCTCCTGCAGGGAACAGTTTTTCGCAGCCCGGAGGCTACGGCTTCATTCAGATGGCAGGTTCACTCGTGTTACCCAGGTGGTTTTCTTGCGAGTCGAACGATCTCTAATCTATCCTTCAAAAAATAAGGTGGCCTCACAGTTCCCACTGATAAAGGCAAGGTTTCCGTCAAAGAGGCGCCTCTGTGTCCCACATGCTCCCAGGTTTTGTTCCTCCGAGCCTCCTGATGTGTACTTGGCGGATATACACCATACGCCATGCGCTGCGACACGGACACACTCTGCGTCAAAGACATTCGGGTGAGTCATTGTATGCACAGCCTCCACATGCAGCACCAGCATTCCAAAGTCGCGAGCATGCTGTACTCCATGCTGCCCGTGGTCACACCCTCACCTCCTGTCACTTCAGCTTTGTCTCGGTGAAGAGCACATGCCGCCGCACACGCGGGTCGTACTTCATGAACGCCAGCTTCTGCGTGAACGACTTCGGGTTCTTCTTCTTGACGTAGAAGAAGCCGGTGCCTGCTGTGCTGAGGAGCTTCACCAGGATGGTGGCACCCTTGCTCTTGGCCATGGGTGCCGGCCCGGTCTGTCGCGGTCTACGCACTTACCACAGCCCTCCCTGCAGCAAAGGAGATCGCACTCACGTCCTCGGTTCAACAGCTTCCGTTTGCTGTTCGTCGCCCTCGCTCATGACCGCACATGCAACACGCAACATGCGCGGCGGCGCACCCGCAATGCCAGCAGAGCCGATCTTCTGCTGGATGGTGAACCCAGGCCTGGGCCGTCAGCCGCAATCTATCAGCTTGAGAAGGCTCGATTGTCGAATGCCGCGTCCACAGCGTGCAATTCACTGCCTCTGCACCAGCCCGCAGCCAAAATGGTGACAGGGCCACTGCTTTGCAGCAGGTCGACGGCGGCGCTGAGCTCTGAGTGCCCTACAGTCGAATTAGCAGTGGCATAAAGTTGATGCCTAAGCTGCAAACTGCCAATTTCGACGGCCTCAGCCCTCGCACACCGACATGCCTCGCCTCACCCCTGATATTCCTGCGCATAAATGGTTTTTACCAGTCATCGATTTACAGTTGCACCACGTTGATCATTTTATACATGTCACATCCAGACATGTCCGTAGCGGCTGCTGTCCCTTGCGCTGCTGTGCTCCAGTTTGGGTTGAATCTCAAAGCTCCGACAGATTGTGCTCAGCAGACTCAACTCCCCTTCAGCACCTGACAGTGAATCATCTGCTGAAGGCGGAAAGCCTTGCCGATTGGCTCCCGAACCCTTGGCTGGGTTGCTGGCCGGTTGACACAAACGCACTAGGCGGGGCGCACTGACCCTGCGGCCATGGCCGCGCAAAGGTCACAGAACGCTGACCCAAACCTGAGAGATCCGTACGAGGTGAGAGGAACGTCTGAGCATGTCGATGCCATCGTGGAGCGACCTGCACAAAGGTGCCGCGCCCATGTGATAGCAGGACGCATGGTCCGATGCCTTGCGCCGACTGACGGCTCGGCGCTCTTGCTGCAGGTGCTGGGAGTCGACCGGGATGCTACGCCCGAGGCTATCCGCGCGGCGTATCGTAAGCTCGCACTCAAGTACCATCCGGACAAGGTCCGCGACACCGAGCCGGAGGCAGCCGCTGAGCGATTCAAGGAGATCAGCACAGCGCACGGCATCCTGAGCGACCCGGAGAAGCGGCGCAAGTACGACGCCGGCGGCTTTGCCGCGATGGAGCCGTCGGACCTGGAGATGGAGATCGACATCAGCCAGCTGGGCGTCGCCGGCACGGCCTTCGCCGCCATGTTCAGCCGTCTCGGTGAGGGTGACGAGCATGCTGACGCCAGCCTCACAGCCTTCGACTTGTCAGTCAAAAGCATCAAGCAGAACTGGGTAGTCTCTACCAAGGGAAGACTGATCTCTGAGGAGTGTCGTTGAGAATGCAGGCGTGCCGATCAAAACAGCAGTGGCGCCGCAAGTGCTGGAGATGGTGAGCCCCGCATGGTGCATGCCATTGAAACAGCCTGAATGTCGTGCGCCAGATGTGCATCGCCTGGCCTAAGGAATGACACCATTGTGCTGCTGTGCAGGCATACGAAGGGAAGTTCGAATGCCAGGAGCTGCAGTTTGGCAGCCGAATATCAGACAAGGTGGGTGCATGGAAAAGCATGCAGGTCTGGCTCGCGTTCCATCCGATCATCTGTAGCCTGTGGTCACACACTCTCCTGGCAACCAATATCCTAGTACCCGTTGTAATTTTATCGATCAGGTGGAGAAGCAGACAGCAAGGTTCTACACCATCTACGTCACGCAGCAGATCATTGACGACGGCTTTGTCATCGCGGCGCACTCCCTGGCCCTCAGCAAGTTCAAGCTGCTGATGTTCGAGCAGACGACGGACGGCCAGTGGGAGATGATCGCACAGGCGAGTCTTGCTGATATCGGTACGGTGACCGTCTTTGCCACATACGATCATGCGCCTCTTCACATTTCAACACGAAAAGGCGAAGGGATGCTGACACCGAAGGGATGCTGATACCGTGTGACAAACCGGATGGGATGCATGTCTGTTGCTGCTGTGGATAGACGGTGAAAACTGGGTGTCAATGCGCCTGCAGGAGGACAGCACGAAGATGCACCGGGTCACAGCGGCGGCGCTGTTCTTCCTGAACATAACCACAGTGACAATCGGCGCGGCGCCGTCGCCGCTGGAGACAGGCGGTGACCTGGAACAGGTGACGAGTTTGCACGCTGCTGTGTTGAAGTTTCTGCTTCAAACGGCAGCAACATGCAATGGTGTCCTCTAAAGGCTGAAGCCTGCAAGCTTGAAGGTGGGACACCCGATGATGCGTGATGGCTGGCACGATGCTAGGCGGGTTGCTGTGCTCTCCTGGCACCATATGGCGAACGCCGCACTCTCGGATTGTGAGCCTGTGACGATTGTGACTCTGCAGGTGCTGTTCAAGCGGCTGCAGGGCGTCAAGCAGCGAGAGTCCGTGCCGCTCAAACCTGGGCCCCTGCTGATTGCGGTCTACGGCGACAACTGGTGAGCGAACCCTGGTTATGCAATCGACATCGTTTCAATCCAACAAAAGGAGAGCACAGCCACATTTGCTGCGGATGTCCAGCGCCCATTGTTGTGCATGTGCCGTCCACTCTATCTCCGTTTTTGTCTGTTCTTTTTCTTTGATTTCCAGCACGGCGATGCAGTTGAGCATCTGACGGCCCCATCGGCACAAATCTCAGGTTCAAAAAGGGGCTGTTCGAGCTGGAGGCGATCCTGCCAGGGCGGCTGAGCGCGGACGCCTGCAACGACGTGCAGAAGGTGGACCAGGAGCTGCTGGACCGGCGGGCGCAGATCCTCAAGTTCGAGACCGAGTTCCGAAACGCGCGTTCCTTCTTGGGTCTCTAGGGTGCTAGGATCCTCCCAAGTCCGAGACCGAGCTCATAAGTGGGAGCCACGCGCTGTGTGCACATGCACACACGCATTCAAACGGTGCAAGTTTTCTTGTGGGTCGCTGGGCTGAAGTCCAGCGGGCATGCGCAACATAGGTTGCGAGTGCACTGCGAAGCCTGCAAGTCGCCAGATGGCCTGCTTGTGACCCTGTGGACCCTTGCTGACTGCGTAGGCGCAGCAGCAGTACGTCAAGGCGTGCGAGAAGTTTGCAGAGCACAGCAAAGCCACGGACCAGCTGCTCAGCCTGCGGGAGCAGGCGTACCTGCAACTGCTGCAGCTGAACAACGCCGGCGAGCAGCAGGTCTGCGCAAACCCATATTCACCACATGTATCTGTATTCTGTTACTCAATTCTGCTTCTTGAATATAATCAGATTCCCTACGGAACGTCCTACAAATTCCTCGATTGAAGTCGTCCATCTTGTGTTACAGCAGGTCAGCACCGCACAGGCAGCCACCGCCGGCGTCACCAACGCGGCGAACAAGGTCTTTGGTGGCCTGTGGAGCGGCAGGTCAAAGCCGCAGCAGCAGCCGCCAGCGCCCTGATGCTGTCAATACAAGCACGCATTCCACATCATCATCTCCGGAGCAGATCGGGCAACTAGCTGCAGCAGTCTAGGCGCCGTTTATAGGCATTCAAAGCACCATGTTGTCCGACCTCCAAGGCATGGGTCAGGAGCCGCCGCTCTGGCGGGACCATTAGGGATGCTGACTTGCGCAGCTTGTGTCAATGCAGATGGTTTCTAGTTGCACACGGATGCGTTTCTTGTAGGTATGATGGGTGCAAATCGCTGTGTTGAGGGGTATTGTAGGTGACTACACAATTCTTCTGCTAGAGGTCGCCAGGCGCGCCTTGTCGATCTTAGACTCCCGGATTGCGTTCTTAGAGCTTCGGCGCAATATATCAGTTGGATGATCAGTGTGTAAGGATGCGGTGGACACAGCAAGTCTGACGCAGTCGTCTGACGTGCGGCTCAATCTAGCATGGAAGCCTTCCACCTGATCTGCCGCCCTTGCCGTCATCATGTTGATTGGCCATCAAAGTGTATATCTCATGCGACCCTTTGCATCACGGCTTGCTGGAGCAGAGAAGCTTCTCGAGCTCCTTGCCCACGCCGGCTGCGTCCAGGCCCTCCACCGCCACACTCTTCTCCACCCCCAGGTCTGCAGAACACGATTCAGTTGGCATTATTGCCTGCACTGCCGAGGCATTATGAGCATGCACATCATGCGTCGACGCTGGTCACGTCACAACGCGAGGACGGCCGAGCACGGCCGGTGAGTGTTTCGTGTGCAACCAGAGGGTGACACGCCGGGCGGCAACAGGCAGACTTACCGTAGCGGGCGATGAGCCGCGCCTTGACATTCTCCGCCTCCCGCACCAGGATGGGGAATGTGGGGTTGGCCGTCTTCAAGTCCTTGTACGTGCTCATCACAAACTGCCTGTTTGCGGGCATCAGCAACACTTAATGGAACTGCACATGCAAAAATGTTCATCATGCATGCAGCGGCGTCGCTGTCAGCAGTCACGCATCACATATACCTGGCGCCCTCGCTGCCAGAGGCTGTCTGCGACAGGTGTATCCTGCAGGGGCAAAGAAGCAAAGATGGTGAAGCACCGTCGGTGTTATCTTCTGTGCCATCGAGGTATGTCAGGCCTATGTGCGTGCGCGCACCTGAGCTCCTGCAGGTTCTTCGACAGGTTCGATCGCCACGCCATGGCGTTCCAGCAACGCCTTGACCCAATTGGCTGTGTCGCTATATGGGCGCCTAGTTACTCTATCGCGACCAGCCCAGTGGCCCACTCGACCTGGGGGAACTGGCAAACACCCAGGGATGGCTGGATGGACTTTTTGGACACAGGGCGGTCTCAACGCCTATAGCCACTGTCAAGGCTAATGACACTCTTGTCCTGCTGTGCTGAGGGTGCAGCCTGGGTGCAGTTTGCAGATGCAGCATCTTGCACGAGCTTGTTCAGGTTAGCTTGCTCAGGTGCTTCTGCATTCTCTGCTTCCAGGACGTTGCACGCGAGCAGAAGCGTGCTCGGCGACAGAACCAGCATTTTCAAGACTCCGAGAGCGCCTCGTATCCGTTTTGCAGGCTTGGCTGCGCATGCCCTTCGCCAAAAGGCCAGGCAAGTTGTAGGCACGCGGCGGCGCCCCCAGCCCACAGTGCGTAGCAGACTGTCGACTCAGGCTGATCCCGTGACGCTGGACCAGCCCCGATGGTGAATGACGTCTCCCGCCGCATTGACGCATTCGAAGCCGGCGGCCACCACCCCTACCGCTCGTCACTGGTGCCGCCCGAAGTGGAGCACGCCGCGCGCATCGGCAATGTCGGCCCCGTGCAGCAGTACCTGCAGGCCGGCAAGGACCCCAACGCCCGCAGCGTGTACCAGTCGCAGCTGCTGCACGTCGCCGCGCGGCACGGGCAGACGGACGTCCTGAAAGTGCTGGTCAAGGCGGCCGGCATCGACATCATGGCCCTGGACTATGTGAGCAGATTCTGCTATATGGAAAGCATGATGCAGTCTCCAGTCATGGGTCGTAGGTGCGAAAGGCACGTCAGGCAGACATATGCGGCGGACTAATCAGCCCCAGAAATCTCGCCTCCAATGAATTGTTGTGCCGGGCTCGCAGGGCGGCATGCGGCGCACTGCGCTGCACTGGAGCTGCCAGACGGGCGACATCCGGTCTGTGGAGGTGCTGGTGGATGCGGGCGCCAACACCACGGTGAGCTTGGCTGTCCAGTGCATGACATGACCATTGCCTGACGGCCACGCATGCGGCATGACATGACCATTGCCTGACGGCCACGCATGCGGCATGGCGGAGGTCTCATGCACCACCACGAAGGTTCATCGACTCCACGCCTTAGAAACTGCAGGTACAGGGGAAGAGCTGGGCCAAGATGGTGCAAGGCCGGCGGTGCGGCTCGCTGCTCCAGAGCAATGCGCCGCCTGAGGAGTCGCCTGCAGACCTCTGCAAGACGAACCTGGTCAGGTCAGCGCTTGCATCAAGTGCATGTATATTTCGCTTTCAGTTTGCACAAGCCAGGCCAGCTTTCAAGGGCGCTGAATATGTATGCCTCTGCAGGCTGGCGCTGCTGCGGCCGCCATGGAGCCCGGAGTCCCACAAAGACTTCCCCGAGGAGTTCAGAGCCGTGGCCAGGCTGCTGGTGCTAGCAGCTGGCGGCAGGAGCCAGGCGGCTGAGCAGGCGCAAGTGGCAGATGAGCAGCCGGCGGTGGCGCCGGCGCCATCGCAGCAATGGCCGCTGAGCCTGGATCTGACTCGGACTATCATCGCGCAAGCCGCCTATCCCTTCAGCGCCTGGCTGCCTGATGAGCGGGATGATGGGGCTGCGTCGACCGTTGGCATCGGCACTGGCCGGCGTACTGTACCTATTGTAGATTCTGCACCAGATTCGAGTTGTAGCCTGTTGGACCCAATGATGCAGCCCTGGGCTGACACAGTGGGTGCACGGCGAGTCACTAATCCGCGCGGTTGGGTTGCTTCCGGCAACGGGACTGCGCTCTCTGGGCCTGTGGTGAAATCATGATTCTTGCTGCGCATGCTTGGCCTGACTGCATGCCTTCATTGTAAACTTTCTTGGATTTCAGACCACCCATTCAGACCTCGATCTAGCAGACTCTCTGAAGAAGAATAGTCAGCGTTGCAACATCCGGCACTCCGCAAAAAGCAACCAGCGTCGAGAAGCACTCAACGGCAAGATCAAAGATGCATAGTTCGCAACAGATTGCCCCTGCTCTTCATGGACCGAGAGCCGCTGCCGTCAGATGTTAGCGAGAACAGCGCCAGGTACGGCGACTGCAGACCGGGTGCCTGCAGCAGCCCTGGCGGCAGGTGCAGCCGGCCAACCTGCAGCTGACAGCACAGCAGCTTGAACAAGGTTCGTCAAAGCATGAGAGGCGTCGAGGAATGACAGAAACGCAGCTTGAAGCCAGGTGGCGTGTGCAGGCTTACAAGCAAGGCAGGGGGTGATGCATCTTAGGTGAAGGGTGGCGAGTGCTGTGGTGAACTGGCGCATTCAGGGTTTCAAAAGCCCACCTGCAGGGTGTTGACGCGCTGCAGCTCGGCTTCGCCCAGCGGCGTGAGCAGGTACACTAAACCCTGCTCTGCGTCCAGGCTGCGCACGATGCCCAGGCCCAGGCACGGCAGCGGCGGCGCCTCGCCGTCGCTGTTCAACACGTGCCGGTAGGCGGCGGGTAAACCCTGATCCCCGGGCGCGGAGGCGAGGCCCACCACCGTGCCGTTGACGGCCGCTGGCAGCTCCGACGCCGGCACCGCGCAGTGCAGCACCTGCAGGATTCATGCATAGTGACATGCAGCACAATCATGAGGTGGAATATCTCAGGTGCGGCGTGTTGCCGCACAGGACAACACTGAGATCAAACCTTGAGACGTGACTGGGCCAAGTGCGGCCTGAGAGTCGCACCTGCACGCTGAGGGTGCGCCACGACGCGACAAAGGGCGGCTGCTGCGCCAGCGCCCAAGCCGCCGCGGCAAACGCGGTGCTGTCCCAGAGTCCCGGCTTGCTGGCGGCGTGCCGCTGCGCGTCCAGGCAGCCGCGCGCAAAGGCCAGCCAGCTTAGCGCCCGCGTGTCGACCGGCGACAGGCTCTTCGCCGACTGCCCGCCTGCCAGCACAATAATTCGAGACGTTGCCACAGATTCATGCCACTGTACGATTCTGTCTCTGCAGATACGCCACTGCTCAGGCGGAATCACATTGTCATTGTGTGTACTCGGTGACGAGAACGACTTCGCTATGACCAGAAGGACCTTTGTCGCTGCTGTCGTTTACATCTCTTTCATCAGAAGGCATGACCTGCAAGGCGCCCCCAAACTGTCATCAAGTAGGTGCTCCCACCTGGGGAGGCGAGGCCGTTCGACTGCCGGTCAGGGCTGGCGCAGCCGGCGCCCAGAACGTCCACGCCGGGGAGCAGCACCTGCGCAAAGGGCGGCGTCTGCTGCGCGGCGTCGCCTGCGGCGGGCGCCGAAAACCACGAGGCGTCGGACGGCAGGTTGCGCTTGGGCTGCAGCGACTGCAGCTGCACCAGGTGCGAGGCGCACGCCGCGCCGAGCACCTCGTTCAGCATATCCAGGCCGGCGCCCTGCGGCAATTGTGAGCCGGGTCAGGTTGCCGCAGATTAGGATGGCAAGGATGATCTGGAAAGCCGGAGAAGTGACAACGTGTCAAGGCAAGAGCACATCGTGTGTGTCTGAGGCTGTGCATTGTGTATTCGGCATATTGCCGCCTGTTCTTGTCTTCAGCCACAGTCGCGTACAAACCGCATTGAAGCTGTGCAATAACCGTTTGGCAACGCGCTTTCTTCGATCGCATCCAGCAGCAGCTCAGCTGCAATGGCGAATGCGCAGTCACTCGTCAGAAGCCATAGCCCGACCTTGATCCAGCCGTGGGTGTTGATGACCAGCGGCGGCGCCGCCTGCCAGGCGCCGCGGCCCTGCTGCTCCGCTGCGTGCGACCTGAACCAGTCCAGCAGCGACGCAATGCTCCGCACGTACAGCATGGGGTTCGCCTGTGCCCCAGCTGATCAATGTTTAGCAATCAGTGCGCCCAGCATGCTGCGTGAAGTAGTTGAGTTGAACGATGGGCAAGGGCGATGAATGTCTATCCGAAGATTTCCCTTCACCACAAACCACAGCCACACCTGGGGGGAGGTGTCACCCAGGAAGTGCGCGCGCGCTGGCGGCAGCGGGTGCATGTGCGGCGGCCCAGTGACCGGCTGCTGCACAAGGACCAGGGACACCAGACCTGCACACGGCTGCAGTGCTTGCATGAGAGACAAGGGGCAATTCTGCTGGCAGCTACATAGGAATACCCAATTTCAGTCAGATGACACAGCACAGCCCAGTCTCCCAGGCGATGAGCTTACCTGGAGCTGTGAACTCGGACTGGCCGCAGTCCGTGTCCAGGTAGGCCACCATGGGCCAGGTGTTCAGCAGGCTGTTGACCAGCAGCCGCGCGAAGGTGGACTTGCCGGTCTGCTTGCTGCCCACGATGGCGACAATGGGCGCCGCCGCCGCCGCCTGCCTGGCGGCCAGCTCGGCCGCCGCCTGCCGCCATTCGTGGCAGTAGTCGGGCGCCGCCGCCGCGCCCTGTGCGGCAGCTTGCGCCGCGGGACCTGCTGCCATCTGCTGCGTGACCTGAAACGGCCGCGCTGGCTCCTGCCAGTGTTTCCGCTGTGCTGCTGCTGTGCCGCCGGCGCTGACATGTTCTGGCCCGGTGGCGCTTGCGTCTGGAGGCGAGGCGTCCTGGCTGCGCAGCGTGATGGCGGTGATCTGGCTGCCAGAGCGGGGAATCTGAACACCCACATTCGATGCCTCAATCGCCAGCGGCCCGCCGACTCGTGCATCAGCGCAGATGCTGACGGCGCCGGTCTCAGAAGTCACTACCCGGCCAGCGACCCAGGCAGCTCCGCTCTGGACCGCCAGCTGTGCGGTGCCAATGAAGTGCAGCACCTGCGCAGGGTGAGCAGCAGGCTCAGAGTAACCGGCGGTCTCATCCGCCTTGGCATGCAGGTCAACGCGGCAGCATTACCTGTCCAGACGCAAGTTCGGCGTTGAAAATTCCGTTGCTTCCCGCCGTGGACTGCCTGCACATCGGCAGATTTCGATCAGTACGTACTGGGCGCATGGCGGCAGCGCCATGCGCATGCCAGTGAGTGCCGCCATGCAGCTGACATCAGCACATGACAGCAGCGCACCGCTTGCTGTTGGTCGCCCCTGATGACTTGCTGCTGGATAAGGGTGCGACATCAGACTTGCGCTTGCCCATCGAACCGTTGGAATGCCAAGCCTGAGAGATGCCGATGTTTCTCAGCGAATTTGACGCTCCGGCGCACGCACCATGCACCACACGGATCAGTATCGCGCTCGAATGTGATTTTTGCAGAGGGAGCGTGATTCTGTGCAGGCATAGCCGCATCGGCGCTGACCCAGGCGAGACTCACTTTCGCTGCAGGGTAGGATGGCGGTGGCATCGGCGGATATTTCGCGCCAGTCGCGGTTTCCCATCCCATCCCTTTCTCTTGTAGTCCCGGAAGGTCAAACGGGTCGATGCAACTTTGCGCGCCGACGCTGCTCACAGTTGCACAGGCCGACCCTTCCACGGACTTCGCGTCCTCAATCGCGTCGTTTCGTGCCCCGGGGAGCCTTCAGCCGCCCACCGCTCGCTGCTGTCAGCTCTTGCTGCAGCTCATCCCGTTCGTGTTACCCGCCAGATTCACTTCTTCACCGGCGGTGCCCAGCGCCACCCAGACTTGCCACCATGCGTGAGGTCATCAGCATCCACATCGGTCAGGCCGGTAAGTTTGCCGGGCTGTCGGCTGAACTGCTTTCTTCACATGCGCTAATGACTCAAATTGGCGCACTCTGGGACAACCTTTGGCTTTCCGATGGCGGTCCACAACTTTCTGCATTGGGACGGCAACCTTCTCGTCTGATTCTGCACGGGCTCGATCATAGTTTGTGGTGGCAACCAGTGAGCGATCATCTGTTCAGCACCGATTGCTTGTCTGGACGATCTGCCACTGAGCAGCAAATCGCAGCTGTGCCATCGTACTGGCTGCTTCCAGATGCACCGATTCAGCAATTGGAAGAGCTTTGGTTTGCTGTTGCAGTAGTCCGAACGCCCGAGGCCCTGCATGTCTTGGCCTTCTCAACGGCTGTCACTTCAACAGCGTCCGGCAGACACATCACAAGCGCTGCATGCTGATCTCATCCTGCTGCTGCGATCCTTTTACAGGTATCCAGGTGGGTAACGCCTGCTGGGAGCTGTACTGCCTGGAGCATGGCATCCAGCCGGATGGCCAGATGCCGTCGGACAAGACCATCGGTGGCGGCGACGATGCCTTCAACACCTTCTTCTCGGAGACCGGCGCCGGCAAGCATGTGCCCCGCTGCGTGTTCCTCGACCTGGAGGTGTGCGTTTTGGTTTATGCAACGCATTGCTGTACTTCTGTTGCCCCCAATTGTCCGTCCGAACCTGTCTTGGTCATGTTCAGGCCCTGACTTACTGAGTTCTGATCGACGTCGCACACGGCCTGACGGATGAGTGTTTGCTACCTGCAGCCCACCGTCATCGACGAGGTCCGGACCGGCACTTACCGCCAGCTGTTCCACCCGGGTGAGTGACCATACTATATGTCTGTGATGTGCATGCAAGTGCCATCTGCTCGTATCTCTGTAGCATCCCCATCATGCACCTTCTGTGTGTGCTTCGTCCTCATGTTGCTGCTTCCTCCATATCACAGAGCAGCTGATCTCCGGCAAGGAGGATGCCGCCAACAACTTTGCCCGCGGCCACTACACCATCGGCAAGGTGCTACACCTTCATTCACCTGATCTTGAATCAAATGCTGTTGTCACTACTCGCTTTGCAGCAGCTTGGATCATTCGCTACATGTATGCTAGTGCTCATTGCATGCAATTCGCGTCTCAGCAGGCAGCCGGCCAAAACCACCATTGCTCCTGGCCCACATGCTGACTTTTCTACATTGTGCTGACACTCGCAGGAGATCGTGGACCTGTGCCTGGACCGCATCCGCAAGCTGGCGGACAATTGCACCGGGCTGCAGGGCTTCCTGGTCTTCAACGCCGTCGGCGGCGGCACCGGCTCCGGCCTGGGCTCGCTGCTGCTGGAGCGCCTGTCCGTGGACTACGGCAAGAAGTCCAAGCTGGGCTTCACCGTCTACCCCTCCCCCCAGGTGCGCCTACATGCAAGCCTTTGTTTGCGTTTTGGTGCCCCAAAGCTGGTCGTGCAGTCTGCAGATGTCTTATGCAGTGCGCAGGTTGGCGCACTTTGATCGACATATCTGCATAGGTCTCCATGCAGTGCTCTGGCTGCTCTTTCCACGCCTGATAACCAGCTCTGCCAAACATACATGCCCACTTCTGCTATTTTGCTTGCATGCAGGTGTCCACCGCCGTCGTCGAGCCGTACAACAGCGTGCTGTCCACCCACTCGCTGCTGGAGCACACTGACGTCGCCGTCATGCTCGACAACGAGGCCGTGTACGACATCTGCCGCCGCTCCCTGGATATCGAGCGCCCGACATACACCAACCTCAACCGCCTGATCGCCCAGGTGCGCCTTTATGGCACGGCTGTTGCTCATCTTCTCTCTGAACTTGCTTCCTAATCCCGCACTGGTTAGGCACTGTACATTGCTCGTGCTTGACTGTGGTGCAGATCTCTGGCAAGTGCAATGTTTGCGATCCACTGATTTGGTGCACTGCAGGTCATCTCGTCCCTGACGGCGTCCCTGCGCTTTGACGGCGCCCTGAACGTCGACGTCACGGAGTTCCAGACCAACCTGGTGCCGTACCCGCGCATCCACTTCATGCTGTCGTCCTACTCGCCCGTCATTTCCGCCGAGAAGGCGTACCATGAGCAGCTGTCCGTCGCCGAGATCACCAACTCGGTGGGTTCCACGTTCTCATCTGTTCAGTTGCACCTGCTGTCACATACATGAAGCAACCACAGGTTATCCCTGTGGGCAGTTCCCAAACTGTCGACAGCTGCTGTTATGAGCTGTGACTGTGACCCAAAAGTGCTGACGTCAGTCGCTCATCACCTGCAGGCGTTCGAGCCGGCGTCCATGATGGCCAAGTGCGACCCGCGCCACGGCAAGTACATGGCGTGCTGCCTGATGTACCGCGGTGACGTTGTGCCCAAGGACGTCAATGCCGCCGTCGCCACCATCAAGACCAAGCGCACAATCCAGTTCGTCGACTGGTGCCCCACCGGCTTCAAGTGTGGCATCAACTGTGAGTCTTCTTCAACTCTCGATGTTGATATGTGCCCTATGTCAGTGCTGCAAGTGACATGCAATGCAGATCACACTTTAGTTGACAATCCTGCCAAGGCAGATCTCAGTCGAACACACAGCTACTCGCATGATCTGACAGTTCCATATTTTTGCTTCTGCAGACCAGCCGCCGACTGTGGTGCCCGGTGCGTCTCTGTGCTTGGTTCTGTCGTGTCACGCTGTTGTGCATTGCCTCTTGATGCAAGTCGATGTGCAAAGGGTAGGCCACGCCTCGATGGGCCATTGCTTCGCAATGCAGGCGGCGACCTGGCCAAGGTGCAGCGCGCGGTGTGCATGATCAGCAACAGCACCGCCATCGCCGAGGTGTTCTCGCGCCTGGACCACAAGTTCGACCTGATGTGTAAGGCACTGCCTCTTGTCTCTGGAACTCACAGGATGGTTGCTGCATGCGGCTGTATTCATCAGCCTAGGAATCTCTTGGCATATGCTGACCGTCTGCAGCCCCATGAGCAAATCCAAGCGACTGCAAGCTGACACAAAGTATGTTGCAATCGCAGACCAGAAGCGGGCGTTCGTCCACTGGTACGTCGGCGAGGGCATGGAGGAGGGCGAGTTCAGCGGTGCGTCTCTCGTCTCCTGCGTATCTCAAAAGATGTGGCTTTGAGCCCCCAGATGTGAACTTGGCGTCGCCTCCCTGCTTGGCTTTGCTATATGTCTCCTCGAAGTCAACAGTGTTCAGTGTCCACTTTCAGTGTTTGTTTCTGCTGTTGCTTCCTCTCCACATCGCTATTGACAAACACCTGCTTTGCGCCCCTGCAGAGGCCCGCGAGGACTTGGCGGCGCTAGAGAAGGACTACGAGGTGCGCACCGCTGTGGCCAGACTGTGGTTAGGGACATTTTTCGTTGGTCGCAACGCAAGTCTGCCTGTTCAATCCATTAGTCGCCTTGACATCAGGCTTCCAGTGCAGCGGAAATTTTGTGGCTCAGTGCATTGCTGTTTGCCGCAACGCAGGAGGTTGGCGCCGAGTCTGCTGAGGGCGACGAGGGCGAGGAGGGTGAGTCGCTGCTTGCGCACTACCGTTGACGCTGCATGTAACTTGACTGAGTGTAGGTTGCTTGTGGATAGCAGCTGGCTGACTTGTTCTGGTTGCAATCGCAGGCGAGGACTTCTAATCTCTCCCTCGTTGCCGCGTCAAGGAGACCCTCAGCGCATGTGCTCTGTGGTGACGCTGGACACCGAAATGGTGGCTTGCAAGGATGAACTGACACACTGACATGCTGTAAGACTTGGAAGCCCCATCCATCGTGCAGACGCACAGAAGCACTTCTCAGAAGGCCGCGAAAAGCTCGCACATCCGCTGATGCCACCGCCGTATCTGAAATGCGCTGATGCACTCGCAGAATCGCTTGCGCCTGCTTATCGCCTGATCGCACACCCGACACGGACTCGCATGACAGCGGCGCATGTGATGCAAGCGACCTGCATCTTGACGCCCTGAGCACCTTCCTGGAGATCACATGCAATGTGCACCGCAAAAGTGGGTCCAGAGGCCTTCGTTTTTCCAGCGACTCGTTGACCGGCACACGGTGATGAATCGTGACACCTGGTGATCAGCAGACATGACGACCGCATTGGAGCGTAAGGTCAGCACTCCACTATCGCCTGCGACAAGTGCTGCTAACCCGTGGTATGAGATGGAGCACAACGGGCCGCCCTATGCAGCTTCCAGCTCTGGCCTGACAGACGAGCTGGCGCGGAGATCGGTCCCCCAGGTGCTGCATGTGTACTTGTGTCGGAGTGACTCACCCGTGCATCCGGAGGTTGAACATATTCAGAGCTGCACCTGCTGCAAGCTAGGGCACCGTTGGCTCCTGAATCGGCTTCGTGAACGATACCAAGCTGACGGCGACAGTCTGCACAATCCCCAAATGCACATGTGCGTGCGCAGGCGGAGCGGCCCGTGGAACCGGATGAAGCGGCTCCTTTTCCACGCGGCTGGGTGCCTCCCACCTACTTCGCAGAGGTGGGTCGGGAACATCAGGATGCCGGGGCGTGTAGCACCTCACGATTGTTTGTTAATCACGTGTTAAGGTGCAAAGCTAGCGAAGCATGCAGACGTATGCACGCGTCACCAGGCCGCAGTGTGCATGAAGGAAGGTCAGCGTAGTGCTGTCGATTCACTGGTGCGAGTGGTCCCTCTCACAGATCCGGCACGACGTCGGCAACGACACGGCGGACGCGCCGGCGCAGTCGCAGGGCATCGTGTCGAAGTGGCGCCAGAAGGAGCGGCTCAAGACGACGGCGGTCGCGCTGGTGCTGTGCCTCAACATCGGCGTGGACCCGCCGGACGTCATCAAGATCTCGCCCTGCGCCCGGCTGGAGTGCTGGGTGGACCCGCTGTCCATGCAGCCGCCCAAAGCGCTGGAGACGATAGGTCAGCTTCCGTTCACATGCCATCAGCCCCGTGAATGTGATTCCGGTGCCTGTCCGGCCGCAGTGGCTTCGCAAACGTTGACATTAACTGTGACAGGCACAATTTGTGCATCGTTGGTGGTGTGCACAGATCGGCTGCAAGGCTGCAAGCTGCCGTGTAGCACACCGCTTCATGGCAGCACTCATTTGCCGACCGCAGGGAAGAACCTGCAGGCGCAGTACGAGCGGTGGCAGGGGCGCGCCAAGTACAAGACGCACCTGGACCCCACCATGGAGGACGTCAAGAAGCTCGCCATCTCCTGCCGCCGCACCGCCAAGGTGCTTCTGCGCATGGCTTTGCGCCTTTCTTCTCTTCACATGCCTCGCGCCGCTAAAGCAACATCGCAAACAACAGGCACTGTCAGATCTTGGCCTGGTACATGCTGAATGCTTCTGTTGTGCCTGAATGTATCATCGTCTGAAACAGTTTCCAACACAATGTCCACCCTGTGCGGCAGTCGGAGCGGGTCCTGTTCCACTACAACGGGCACGGCGTGCCGCGGCCGACGGCCAATGGCGAGATCTGGGTGTTCAACAAGTCCTACACGCAGTACATCCCCATGTCCATCTACGACCTGCAGACGTGGGTGGGCATGCCCGCCATCTACCTCTTCGACTGCTCCGCCGCTGGCCTCATCGTCAACTCCTTCAAGTCCTTCGCCGAGCAGCGTCAGCAGGTGTAGTGGTATTACCCGTGACTTTTAATCGACATATGCTGACCATCACGCATCAGATTGAGACATGCTACCTTCGCAGCCTGTGCATTCTGTGTTCATCAGGAACGACCTCGTTGGAACACGGCTGACATATGCATGACCTGCGCTTGTCACTGCAGGAGGCGGCGGCGACAACGGCGCTGGGCAACGGCCCGGGCGGCCTCGGCTTTGGCGGCGACGACCCGATGCGGGAATGCATCCTGCTGGCGGCGTGCGGCGCTGGGGAGCTGCTGCCGCAGAACCCGGAGCTGCCGGCCGACGTCTTCACCGCCTGCCTCACCACGCCCATCAAGGTAATGATTATCAGTTACCAAAGCAGCGGATCTCAACAAACAACCCCATCAAGGTGCTGCCCTGGATGATCGGTTGGGACGTGATCCGAGAGGTCGTGCATGCAGCAGTGTTGTACGAAGTATGCCTTGATGCCTTCAGGCCACGGGTACGCACGCCAGTACTCATGTGAGGCAACCCTAACAGAATACTGCCGGCAAAACAGCCGGCAAAACACCCCATTGGCAGCAAAGCAGTATCCAGTCGGCAAAGCATGAACAGGAGGGTGTTTTGGCGGGCAGGTGGCGCTGCGGTGGTTCTGCAACAGGAGCCTGCTGCGAGGGGAGGGCCTGGCGAAGGAGCTCATCGACCGCATCCCGGGCAAGCAGACCGACCGGCGCACGCCGCTGGGCGAGCTCAACTGGATCTTCACCGCCATCACGGACACCATCGCCTGGAACATGCTGCCGCGAGCGCTGTTCCAGAAGCTCTTCCGACAGGCAAGTCCTGTCACCATCGGAGTGCAACTCGGCTTGGCAGTACTCTTGCACTTGCAGCCTCGCTGCTTAGGCTGCTAGGATCGCAGGCCAGATTTCGCGCAGCTGTTGAGCTTTGCTGGTGAGCTTCATCACTGTGCGAGTCCACCTGATGCGACTTTTGTTGGTTGAGGCCCCCTAGGCAATTCGACAGCCAGGCTTTGCAGCCATACTGGTGACCGGACAAAAGTGCGATTTGAGTGTTCCTTGCACGTTCCGCACGCGCAGGACCTGCTGGTGGCGAGTCTGTTCCGCAACTTCCTGCTGGCGGAGCGCATAATGCGCGCCAACAACTGCACGCCCGTGTCCTGGCCCAAGCTGCCGCCGACACACCAGCACCCCATGTGGCACGCCTGGGACATGGCTGCCGAGATGTGCCTGCTGCAGCTCCCCGCGTGCGTCCTCTACTCCTGCCCCTCTTCTTTTGCCACAAAAGGGGCTTGTTCTCTTCATGCGCGTATCTGCATTGCCAATGCTGCCGCCACACTCGTGCACAGTACGCTTACGCAATAGTTCCCCCCGACACACGATGCTAACGCGTATTGCGCAATGTGTGTGCAGGCTGCTGGAGGGGGACGTGCCGGAGCACGAGTTCCAGCCCAGCCCCTTCTTTGCAGAGCAGCTGCGCGCCTTCGAGCTGTGGCTGGAGGCGGGCTCCCAGCGGCGGCGGCCCCCCGAGCAGCTGCCCATCGTCCTCCAGGTGTACACACGGGATATAATCCAATACAGCAAAACCGTCTTGCACAGACATCCCGCACCGAGCGGTCACTTGTCAATGGCTGTTGCTGGCCACGACTGCAAGCAGCATGATGCTGCTGCTGCTGACAATCCGGAATCCGGCAGTCACAGGGCAACCTGCTGCCGCGTGCAGGTGCTGCTGAGCCAGGTGCACAGGGCGCGTGCGCTGCAGCTGCTGGGGCGCTTCCTGGACCTGGGCAGCTGGGCAGTGGACCTGGCGCTGTCAGTCGGCATCTTCCCCTACGTCCTCAAGCTGCTGCAGACCAGCAGCGCAGACCTGCGGGACACCCTGGTCTTCATCTGGACCAAGATCCTGGCGCTCGACCGTTCCTGCCAGGTGCATCAGACCCTAATCCCTATGAAATCCCTGTGCGACCAACCCTCCGCGATTTGCGATGGTTGCCGTTCTGCTGGCATAAACACCCGAGGGATGTTGCTGGCGACGAGACAGTGTCGCTGCGGTTGGCGCGACGAGCTCGACATGCCTTGTCAGCACCCCGGCGCCTGTAAAGTGGCGCAGCCAAGCCGCAGATTCTTCTGTTCGCAGCTCATCAAACAATGTTGTTGCCAATGCAGGCGGACCTGGTGAAGGACAACGGGGCGCGCTACTTCGTAGAGCACCTGGCCGGCAACGAGGCCGCGCCGTGGGCCGCGTCCCGCGCCCAGGTGAGCTGTGTAGTCTGTGAAGCATCAAGGCAACAAGAGGCAAGCGCAATCGGCCAGCGTTCTTGCCATCACAGGAATTGTTCTGACACCAGCCCTGTTATGAGCAGCCCCACCGGTTGCAGCACTGTCTTCAAGTATCGGCAGAAGTGCCGTTAACCCCTGCCGCAGGCGGCGTTTGTGCTGGCGGTCATCTCGGACCGGCACCCGCGGGGGCAGCGCCTGGCGGCGGACCTGGGGCTGCTGCCGCTCATCCGGGCGCAGCTACCGCACGCGGCGGCCGAGGCGGCGGGGCGCGGCCACGATGCGCCTGCGGCTGGCCTGCTGGCGCAGTGGCTCGCGCTCGCACTGGGCAAGCTGGTGGAGGACGCCCCAGACGTGAGAACATTATTTGGATCAAATCCCAAATCATTCTCAAAGCGCCTTCACGAAGGACTACGAAAAGCATCGTGCATCAGGATCCGGCATTGCGTCGTGTGACCAGTGATGTTCGTGGCAAAAGATCAGTCGAGGGCATGCTGTCGCGCCTGTTGTTCCCCTCTTTGCACTGCACTGTGGGGGGGATCCGGCCTTTCGTGGCGGTTGATGGACAGCGATAGCGAGCCTTCAACTGAATTTGCTGCACCCCAGCGTCATGAAAGTCCCATCTTTGGCACAATGGATGCCACCAGCAGTGGGCCAAGTCAATATCCAACTCAACGCACGGCTCACCCTGGCGTCACCTCCGGCGGCCGCCGCTATGTTCGAGGACCTGGCGTGGCAGGACGGCAATGGGGCGTGAATGGTTGTCCCGCACAGTCTCCTCCTCGCTGGCTATTGACGCATGTGCTGCGATCAATGCAGCTGGCGGACGTCGCCATGATGGAGGACCTGCCGCGGCTGCTGGAGCCGATGTTGGACGGATGCCAGCTGATGCACAGACATCCTACTCTAGGTTCACTTTGGGCACCTCTGCACTGCAGCTGGCGGACACCAGCATGATCGAGGACCTGCCGCGGCTGCTGCAGTCGCCGCTGGCACCGCAGAACTCGCTAGATGGGAAGGCAACATCCTGTCCCTCTCTCAACGTGTGCTGAATCTGATGCAGCTGGCGGACGCCGCCATGGTCGAGGACCTGCCGCGGCTGCTGGAGTCGCTTCTGGACGCACCCGACCCGGAGCTGCGCGCCTCGGCAGCCTTTGCGCTCGGCGCGCTGCTGCCGGCGGAGACCTCTGCCGCCGCCGCCACACAACAGCAGCAGCAGCAGCCGGACGCCGGCGGGCACCCGCCGGAGCTGTCGCCGCAGCAGCATGAGGTGGGAGAGGTTACTACCAGTACTCTCATCTCCTCGATCACCAGCTCGTTTAGCTCCCACACGGACCACCTTATGCTAGAGTCGCTACCGGAGCCAACGGATCTCTGTCAGTCAAAGTTTGTGCAGTTCGAGGTTGTGTGTGTTGTTATGCGCAGGTGGTGGAGGCGCTGGTGCGGGCGGCCGGCGACGGCAGCCCCCTCGTGCGCAGCGAGGCCACGGTTGCGCTGGCGCGCTTCGCCAGCACCCACCGCTCTGCGTTCCAGGTGCATCGTAGCTTGTAGCATTGGCTTGCACATGCCACCATAAGCAGCCTGCCTCGCAGCTGTGCTCGCAGCCGCAAGGACGGGGCGACAGTGGGAGCTAGATGCGCGTGCATTGCCTGTGAGAAAGTTTCAACCAATCTGCGATGACACCTTCGGTGCAGGACGCCATCCTGGAGACGCAGCAGGCGACTGCGACGCTGCTGGCGGAGGCGGCCGCCGCGGCGGCGCGGCCGCGCGCCGGCCCCGTTGCCGCCGGCGGGCCAGGTGGCATCGCCGGCAACGCCTCCCGCAGCACCCTCAGCGGCGCAGCCACCCCGGCGGGCGCCAGCCCCTCCTCCGCGCCGTCGGGATCGGACCGCGCCGGCCAGCCGCGCGCCCCCGGCGGCGGCGTCGCCGACGCCGCGTCGCCCGCCTCGGCGCGGACCTCTCAGGACGAGGACCACTCCGTGCACAACAGGTGAGTTGCGTGTTCGTGTCAGTCCTGTTGCTAAAAACGTGGATGCGAGTGTGTCAGCATCGTACTCTGCCTGCCTTCCCCACGTCCCAGCGGTCACTACAGCCTTGGTCACACAGGTGGGCACAGTGTTTATCCGACAGCGAAGAGCTCAGCGCTGGGAAAGAGGTAAAGGCAGTGACGCTTCGAGCTCGGGAGCTTTTTTTCGGCGGCGCTTGACCAATGCTGTTCTTGGGATGCTGTGCAGCGAGCGCACCGAGGACAGCAGCGTGCACGGCGCGACCGGCAACGGCGCGCACAGCCCGCGCGGCAGCCCGCCCAACAGCCCGCAGCGCGCCAGCCCGCAGGCGGCGCAGGGCCCTGGCAGCGCTCCTGCGGACGAGCGGCCATTGTGCTCCAGCGCCCGCTCCGAGCACGACCTGTCGGCGCACGGCGGCCGCGCCGCGACGCGCAGTGCATTTGCCGACATGCCCGAGCCGGCGAGCGGCGACGAGGGCCTGGCGCAGCTGGCGGCGGCGGTGCTGCGCGCTGGGTGTGTATCGTTTGTTTTTCTTTCGTTCCTCCTCTTGTAGATACTCTACTTCTGGCGCAGCTGGCGGCGGCGGTGCTGCGCGCCGGGTGCGTACTGTTTCTTATTCTTGCCTTTCTGCTTCTAGATTGATAGTCTGTCGTGCTAGCAACATGCAACCCTCTGTTCTTATCATGTTTCAAGCGGTCGAATGACGTTCACAAGTAATTTCGTTACGTTTTACATGGCGTATGAAAAGGACGCTCTTACTACTGTTTGCATGCATCGGAACAGGTGCCTGCTGACGACAGACCCTGTGGCGGCGGTCGCGGCGCTCGGTGCGGCGCTGCTGCGGCAGGTGGACGTGGAGCTGGCGCTCGCCATGGTGCCCGTGCCCGATTACGGTGCGTCTCGACTGTTACTTGAATTGTTTTGTTGTGCGTTACGCGAAACGTGTCTGACTGCCAACTTGGAAGTGCTCTTAGATAGCGGTGCTGGATCCCCGTTGTGGCGATTCTGGGCCTGCCGCAACCTCGCGAGCGCGGATGCTGTTTGGGATGGCAAACCAGCATCAGCGTGTCGTCAAGTTTGGGCTGGCGCTGGACGCTGTTACAGCGCAACACGAACTTGCAGCTTGCTGCACTTCACTCAGGGTTCCATCCGACCATGGCCCTGCCAAATGGCAGATGCTGCATTCCCAGTGTGCCTGGCCCTGCTGTGCTTGCTCTCACGGCCCTCCTCACACGCATATTGCCCGTGACACAGCCACGGCGCCGCCGGGCGGCCAGGCAGCCGTCGGCCGCGCTGCAGTCGGCTGCCAGCCATTCTACATCTTCCTTCTTTTCCTTTGCCTTCACCTTGCTTTCCCCCCTGCAGCCGCGACGCCACCGGAGGCGGCCAGGCCGCCGTCCGCCGCGCTGCAATCGGCCGCCAGCGCGCCGATCGCGGCGCTGCCGTCGGGCTTTGGCTCCGCCGGCAACCTGCAGCGCGCGGTGTCCCGCAAGCTGTCCGGCTGGGCCGCGGGCGCCGCCGGCCGCGCCGCTGGCAGCAGGTGCGGGCGCCTCAATGTGCTGTGCTTAATACAATGTGCTGTAGAACTTTTCGAGTACCCCTGATGCTGACAACAATGCGAATCTGCCCGTGCCACCGGATTTGACACCGAGCACCAGGAGACCGCTGCTTGGCCATCTCTGAAGGGGTGCTTGTTTGCTGCTTCCAGCCGCGCGGCGAGCAGCGTGCGGTCGTCCAGCTTCAGCCAGGCGGGCAGCCCCACCAGCCCCACCGCCTCGCAGTTCGGCGCGCCGCAGCGCACCGCGCTCGTCCTGCGCAATGTGAGGAGCTCCTGAACCCCTGACACTGAACCCCCATTCGCTCGCACTGTTCCTTACATGCAGGCGGCTACAGCTGTCATACCGGCCGCGTCAGCAGCGGTGCCTGCTGTTTAACTATGGCCACCAGCCCAAGTTGCAGCGCCGCGGCGGCTGTGCGTTCGCGGACCATGCTGCAGCTGCTGTCCAGGGTCTGCCACTACGTGCTCTCTGCCGTCATGTGCCTGCTGCTTATGGAGGGATACTAAAATGGCCGAGGTGTCTCTCACCCCCTGCAGCTGCATGGGGACCAGAGCAGCAGCGTGTTCCAGCCGGCAGTCATGCAGGCGCCGCCGTCGGTCATCGAGCGCGCGCACACCGCCGAGCCCTCCGCCATGGGGTGCTCCGCGCCAGCAGGTGCTGCCTCCCGACTCCTTGTCTCCGAGGGCGTCCTGTTTTCGAGATTCTTGTATGCTTCGAATCACCATGCGTGTAGCGCGAGCTTGCCACAGTGCTGCTGCCTGATCACAACGAGTCAAGTCCGCGTGGGCGCCGCTGGAAGCTTACCAGGCAGACGTGACCAACTCTCATGGCAGGGCGGCCGGCGCGGCTAGGCCCCGGGCTGGGAGTGGGTCTGGGCGGCGCCGCGTCGCCGTTCGCGCAGCACAGCCTGGATTCGGCCACCGCGGCGGCGGCCGCGGCGGCGCCGCTGTTGGCGCCGCCGCAGGAGGAGGGCGGGCCGCCACTGCTTCCTGCTTCCGTCGTGTACAACATGAGCTGCGAGCGCTTCTCCTGGCCGCAGCTGGAGCCGCAGGTGCGCCAGCCCAGTGTGTTGCGAAACGTGTGGTGTGCCGCAGTGTGCTTCACAAGTCGAGTTCAATACAGCACCGCTGCTCGACTGGAGGGCATTGAATTCCTCCGCTACCGTCTCCGAAATGCAGCAGCAGTACATGTGTGGAAGTTGCTGCCCAAACTGAGACCACAGTGCTTGCACGTGTGGTGCAGGCCGGCTTGCACAGGTCGGAGCACGCGCACTGGCACAAGCCGGCGGACCCCGCCAAGCAGGCGTCCCGCATGGTCGAGGTGTGCACCCGGTGCTTCAAAAAAATTGTGAACGATTCGATGCCGGATTGCGGTGTCTTTACCCCTTTGAGCCAGGCGATGTCACTTTGCATCATCCAGTACTCCTGCTGTCGTCAGAAGCGACTCTGGCACTGGCTCCACGACTGCCTGGGCTGCTTCAGTCATCGCAGTGATACTGGCCACCAACCGTCATGGCATCCAATGCACTGCATGATAGGAGCCAGCGGCATGCCTTGTGAAGCTCAGCCTCGTGTTGTGACATGCCTCTGTGTCAATGTAGAGAGACGAGCGCATCGCCGCATGCAAGGCCATCGACGGCCTGCCGCGGGCGCCGTCACAATCGCCCTCCCGGTCGGCAGCCGCTGCCACCGCCGGCCTGTCGCAGCAGGTGCACCCCTTGCAGTTTTACATGCATGACGGTCGCTATTGCCTGAGCTGCTACAAAAGCATCCAACACCCATGGCGATCACAGCCTCACATGTCGCCCTTTGCCCATCTGCTCAGTCTGATTGAGCATGTGCAGCATCGCACCCTCGATCTACCCAAGGACCTCGCATTACTGATACAGCAACGGTTCCATGGGAGGCTGCTATCTATCAAGTGTGCCAGGTGGTGAAGACCAACTGTCCTCATTTCACTGCGCCAGGTGCTGAAGATCGAGACGGAGAGCAGCGCTACCGCGGCCTTCTGCTTCCACCCCTTCAAGCCGCTGCTGACGACGGTGGACGGGCGCGGCGTCGTGCGCGTCATCAACTACCAGCTGCCGCCGACGGACAGCAAGCACTCCCTCGACGCCCGCGCCATCGTCAATCGCTTCCACCTGGCCCGTGGTGCGCCGCTTGCTTGGGCCTTCTGCCGGGCCACTTTGCACAGGCACCGCGTGGCGCAACGCCCTGAGGCAGGATCTGGATGCCCATCAAATGGCCTGGCGGGACAGCAGTCCTGCCACACAGTCAGTCTGCGATCAGCAGTGTGCATGGTCAGCATGGCACGAACTCTGCCGCACAGCTGCGCGGGCTTGGCGCTGTCGCAGTGGCGCTCTTGAGCGTTTCATGAACGGCAGGCGACTCATGGCACGCGGCCAAGACGGAGGTTCCAAAGGCGCTGCTGTTCATCCTATGACCAAAGTGGCTATGTGCGCGACATGACAGGCAGCCAACCAAACTGGCTGCATGCTTTCAATGGCAGGCGACTCACCGCACGCGGCAAAGATGGAGGTGGCGACGGTGGCGCTATACCACCTAAACGAGGTGTCGGGCGGCATGCTGCTGGCGGGTGCGGCGGACGGCGCCGTCCGCATCTGGCGCAACTTCCCCTACCGCGCCGCCCAGCGCCTCGCCACCGCCTGGCGGGTGGGTGCCGCTGTCCACGCCACCTACTGCAGTCTGATGCATCTTGTCGAGCCTGCTGAGGCCTGCAGGAAGATCTGCTTGCACGAGACATGATAAAGGGGCCCCCAGGGCCGGGGCAGCGCCCAGCCAGCCTGTCGCCACCCTCTGAAGACTATTGCGCCAAGCACTGATTTTGAATTGCCAGCGCAGAGTGTGCGGCGGTAGCATCTGCGTCACAGAGTCTTGTAAACACCTGTGCTCAAGTTCTGAGAAGCTGGAAACTCATATTGTCAAGTGCGCCAACAGGCGGTGCCGGTGTCGATCGCGGGAGGCGAGGTGGCGGCGCCGGCGGTCTACGAGTGGCAGTCCTCGCGTGACCTGCTGGTGGCCGCTGGCGGCACCACGCCCGCCACCGCGCACGTCTGGAACCTGGACCAGGAGATTTGCCAGGACCAGGTGGGTGAAAGTTCAGGGTTTAGATCAAGGGAGGGGCCCGGCCCATTTGATCAAATGTCCATGTACCGCGGCTGCAGGGCTTTGGGGGTTGGTGTGCGGGCCTGGCCATTGCGATCATTGCGTCCCAGTACGGCACGTGGTCTCGGCACAGCCTGCAGCGATAAGCGCTGCGTCTCCTCATGCGACTGCTCTGCCAGCAGCCGAGCAGCAGTGGGTCTCGTACCTCCGTGTACGGGTAGCGCTGTGCCGACACTCCCCTGCGGCTGTCCACGTGCACAGTTCCCAGCAGCAAAGCCATACCGAAACTCACCGGAGTTATGGCCGTCAACGTACCACAATGTTCCTGAGCTGCAGCCATTTGCTGGCTCAGGTGAGGGACCGGGGCGGCAGCGGCGCGCCCTGGCAGCAGCTGGGCATGACGCGGGAGGGGCCGCCGCTGCTGTTTGCCGGCGGCATCGACGGCACCGTTTCCCTCTTCGACCTGCGCGCGCGCGGCGACCAGGCTGCGGCGCGGGCGCACCTTCACGACGGGCCCCTGGTGCGCTGCTGCTCTGGCCTGTTCAAGGGCTTTCACCTTGGAAGCCGCAGGCTGTGGGGAAGACCTAGGGTCATGTGAGCAGATTGCACCAGATGCGACAAAGCCATGATATGTCGGGTTGTGGGTTTTCGGATGTTTCGACCCCGGAGGCTGCCCGCCTCGGAAAGGAGAGCACACACTATGGACTGGCCCCCGTCCGCAGTGGCTGGGCCTCCTCGAGGCACGCAGCATGCCCTGCTCGCCGCAAGGCAGGCCATAGTGTCTTTCTCGGATTCATATACCCCCACATTTCATCACCGCACTTGCTCCAACAAACAAACCCGTACGCAGGTGGGCATGCCGGCTGCCATCCTTCGTTCTGGGTTTTGTGTTTCATTCTCCTATCCAACCATGATAGTTGGTAACCGCAGGTGGGCATGGCGCTGGGGCCGGGCGACTGGGACAGCCAGCTGCTGACGGGCGGCGCCGGCGGCGACATCCGGTACACCGACTTCCGGCTGCTGCCCCCCGAGGATGGCCGGCCGCCCTCCCCCGCCGCGCAGGTGCCGCCCTGTTCTGTCCTGTGCCATCTGTGCTGCTGCTAGGCAGCAGCTGAAACACCGGGTCTCTGCCAGCCCTACCATAGCTTCGGCTCAGGCTGCAGGCTGGCGCCCTCCCATAACTCGGCACACATGATAGAGTCTGCAGCGTCTTGTCCACATTCCTGAATCCGATGCGATTCTACTGCAGATGGGTGCCTGGAAGACCGTGCGCGCGGAGGACAAGGGGTCGCTGTCAGCCTTTGCCGCGCACCCCTACGCGCCGCTGCTCGCCACCGCCAGCTTCTCCCAAAACTCTCAGGCGCTCGCCTCCTGTGTGCCCCCTGGTTTTGTTTGCTCTGCAAGATTGAGCTTTCTGGTGCCGGGCCGTTTGGGGCTGCCATGGTGGGCAAAACAATTGGCACTGGAGCCAGGCTGCAGTGTTGTTCTCTAGTGAAGCGCCTGCTTGTATATACGCAGGGTTTGTCGCTGGAGCGGAGGCGCAGACTCGGTCTGCAAATTCACCTGTGCAGGTCGAAACGACAGCACGCAGCACACTCGTCACACCCGTCATCCACCCTGTGCGCACAGGTGGTGCGGCTGTGGGGGCCGCGCGGCGATGCGCTGGCATACCGCCGTGGCGTCGCGGGCCTGCTGGCGGCGCCGCGCCTCGGCAGCATCGACTCCATCGCCTGGCACCCCTACCGCCCGCTGTTCGCCTGCGGCGGCGCCGACGCCATCGTCGCCATCTACGAGGTCAGTCTTGTCACTCGGAATTATTCCATGTCCCGCACTCACTTGCCGCACTTTACACATCTCGTCATTACTTCCTCTACCTCCTCCTTTCTCGGGGAACGCCACTGGCCTGCGACCAAAGGGTTAGCCGGAAGCTAGTTGATGATCAATATAACCAAGTTATATTGATACAGCAAACACTCGACTAGTCATCGAGATTTTCTTCGTCGTGACTTCCTCTACCTCCTCCTCTGGTTGACAAATTTTGCCACGCAAAGCCACACCGTGTCAATGTTAGCCTTCGTATTCCCTGTTGCTCTTGTTGTCGAAGTTTGGTCTAATCGGGCTGGCTGCTTGCCCTACAGGCCGACCTGGCGGCGGCGAATGGCAGCACCTCGGGCGCGTCCACCCCGAGGTCGCCCTGAACGGCGATCATAGTGATCCGTGATCAGACAGCGCGTTTCTGAATCGACAGCAGTGTTGGCGACCAGCTTGCAAGGCCAGCTCGGCTTCAAGTTTCAGGTTCGGGTGTGTGTAGGATTTGTGGGTAGAGTGACTCTTGGTCAGTTGTGATATTCCGGCTAGCCAAACGAAATGTGGAAATATGAGTACGGTTTTATAACAGCCTTGCACCAGCATTTTCGTGTCCTGGTCAAAATGCAGATGCACATGGTATGCCGCAGTGCTGCCCTACGAACCACATTGTGCGACCGCTTGCCCCATTGATGTCCTGCCAGTGCTGACACAGTGCCCTTGTCACGGGGCCGATGAGGATGACATTCTAGCACTTGCCGTCTGCACACCATCAGAATCTGACGGCACAGGCCGAGGTTTCTTGCCAGCACGACAGCACTGCCTACTGAGGTTTGGACAACACGTCCGTGAATGCACCCAACAAGACTTGTTCCCTGTGTGAGTCTGCCAGTTCCAACGGATAATGAATAATGTGCTGGATAAACAGCGCCCGCTCACTGCGAACAAAACCTGCACAGAGTACACGGCACACCGGGACTGTAAAGCAAAGGTCCAAACCGCCGCCGCTTTCTCTCGTCAGTCCGGCCACACCGCCTCAATCTCCCCTAGGCCTTCTGCCGCTTGGCCGGAGCCTGCTCCGCCTCCTCGGGCGGCGGCAGCCCGGTCGGCGGTGCGACCGGCGCCCTGGTCGGCGGCTGCTCGGCGGGGGGGCGCCAGGCCTCCAGCAGCCCGCTTTGCTCCACCTCTGGCAGGCCGGAAAACTCCTCCAGGGTGGCTTCGAGCGCCGCGACCAGGCGGTCAGCGTCGCGGCAGGAGAACACCAGCGGCGGCTTGACCTTGAGGATGTTGTCGCACCGCGCGCCGTCTGTCGTCACCAGCACATGCCGCGCCTTCAGGTGCTCCTGCCGCCACACAGCAGCAAAGCGTCAGCAGATCGTGGAAAGGGGTTATGAGATAGTAGTCAGGGGTTGTTGACTGTTGAGAGTCTACAGATGATACTTCCTGGAGAAGTGCAGCGATGCCCTAATATGTTGCCTTGCATCACCAATCTTGCCGATCAATCGTGGGTGTGGCACGCACCCAAGCTCTGCTTTGCATGACTGGAGCAGCAACAAGGATGTAGGGTTGGCAGACTTGTTGAGATGATGTGAGCACCGCACCCTGACCCAGCAGGCGAACTTGGGGGCGGGCGCCTTGCTGGCCGCGTCGGAGATGCACTCCACACCCAGCATCAGGCCCAGGCCCCGCACATCTCCCAGGAATGGCCGCCCCTCCTGCGCAATCGCAGGAGGGCACACATTGATATATCTCAAATCGTCTGGGAGTAGACAGATGGAGCAGATGAGAACATGTGGACCAGCTGCGAAGATGCAGGATGTCTTCGCATATGAGGTAGAGGCGAAAGAAGTCGAGCTGAGAAGTTTTAGGGCGTGACACGCACCTGCAGCCGAGCCAGGCCAGCCTTGAGGTGCACCCCTGTGGCCAGCGCTGCCGCCTGCAGTTTCTCCTCCCTTATAACCTGCAGCACAGCCAGCCCTGCAGCACAACACAGCGGCATGTCAGCACAAATTTCTCGGTTTGTGGCTCAGCACATGAGGGATGCATGTATCACAGCCATTGCAACATACAATGCCCATCGATTGGTAACACAGCACAGTGACAGGAAAAGGAGGCATACCCGCGGCGCCGGAGGCGGTGCAGCCGCCGCAAGTGGCGAAGTACTGCATGCCGTTGTCAAAGCCCTGCGCCAGGGCGCGCGACATAATGACGGCGCCCATGGGGAAGCCGTTGCCGATGGGCTTGCCCAGTGTGACCATGTCGGGCACCACGGCCTGCGTCTCGAAGCCCCAGAAGTGGGTGCCCACCCGCCCAAAGCCGCACTGCACCTGCGCGCGCCGTCCGCAGATTGCGGTCAGATGGTGGTGCCAAGAACTCGCAGGACGCGCTAAGCATGCTTTTGCAGATAGCATGCTGAGTGCCCAGGGCTGGGGGGGCCTTTCACAGCGAATTCGCATGCAAGGGCGAGCGGGAGCCTAGTGGGCAAGCAGACCCAAAGCCTCTGTCGCACCTCGTCGGCGACACATACTGCGCCCTCAGCACGCATCTCCTTGTACACCGCCGCAAGATACCCTTCCGGCAGCACCACCTGTACAACAAAAACACAGTATCCTCAGCAGTAAGGAGACAGGTGGTTGATTGAGGCCGGGAAGACCAAAGTGCCGTGCTCTAGTCATCACATCAACGAAATCCAGGAAGGACTCGCCATTGTTAGCGACCTGCTGCTGATCTTTGCAGGACGTGGCACCCGGGATGTGACGGGCAGGCGGAGAGGCGCGCACCTGGCCGCCGCAGGAGAGGATGGATTCGGAGAAGAAGGCGCAAACGCGGGCCCCCCTGGCGCGTGCCCGCCCGACGGCGTCCCGAGCCGCGGCGCCGCCGTCCAGATTCTGCCCCCGCAGCACGTCTGGGCACGGCAGTATGTGCACATAGTCCGGCCTGTGGACATGTGAATAAGCGTGTTCAGCTCTCGAATATCAGGGTATAGGATGTGGGGTGTACGGGAATTCCCCTGCCTTCAACGTCGGCGATGGCGAGTTTGCATGTCCTTTTAGATGCATACAAAGGCTCAGAAGATCTCGGACTGTGAGAATTATGCATTACTGGCAGGAGTCCCCATTCTGTAGCAGCAGAGGGTTGGCACGCACTTGCCGCTGCCGCCGGGCCCATTGAATTTGTACGGCGACAGGTCGATGGTGGCGGTGGTGTGCCCATGGTAGGCGCCATCCATGACCACCACATGCCGGGCGCCTGCGGCCAGCAGAGCACCAGCGGTTGCAACTCGGGCGTCGATAAAATTGCTGACGGTTCTGGAAACACTGTGACGGTCCCGATTCCTCTTTCCGGGTCCTGACGCTGCCAGCCGATGAAACGGCTGGGGCTGAGTGCTGAAATACCATGTCCAAGCAGGCACCACAGGGGCATAGGCCACTGCAATGAATGGGTGGATATGCAGTCGCACCATGGGGGCTGTTGGCGCGAGCGACACGCAGCGCCAGGTCGTTAGACTCGGATCCAGAGCAAGTCGCGTACCTGCATGCATAAATGACGAAAGTACAGGTTAGACAATCACCAGCACCAGCTGGTTGCTCTCCAGGCGAGCACCTGATAGCAGCAGCAGGAACAACAGTATTGTGCCATTTCAAAGACTTTATAGCCCGTGTGCATCGCAATTGGAAATGGGAGGCGCACATAATGCTGAGGGGGTCGGGCATGGTGGCCGTCAGCGCCTCCGCGTGCGACGAGAAGTTCTCGTGCAAGTAGCGCGAATTGGTGTTCAGCCGGAACATCTGCTGCGCCACCGCCGTGGCGACCTGCGGAAGTGGACGGCAGTGGCATTCGACCAGCCTTTACGCTGCCGCAAGTCAGCATTGCACGCATGCTGATACATAGGACGAAGCTGCCAGCAACACCGTGAGAACCTCTCATTGCTGGCCGATCTGCTGCCAACGATGCCACATTCAATAGACAAGCGCACCTTGGGGTGGCAGTGCCCGACGTGGGCGACGTTATTGACGCAGTCCAGATACGAGCTGCCGTCAGCCGCCCACAGGGTGGCGCCCTGCACATTGACAAGAAGAGTATCTGCGCGGCCGCTTGCCACATGCAGGACAGCTTCAGCCTCGTGCGCACATTTGCAATACTTCCGAAAGAAGCGGAGTGGCTTGCTGCTCGCATCCTAGCGCACCTCGCCGCGAACGATGTGCAGGGGCTCCGCATACATGAGCGCATGGTTGGGCCCAATATGCTGCTGCCGCTGGCGCGCCACCTCGGCTGTGTCGAGTTTCGCCTGCGCGGCAGCGCTGATTGACGTCAGAGATTGCTGACCTTGTTCTGCAGCCCATAAATGCCCCAGATGCAGAAGGTTTTTGCTGCAATGTCGTTGCATCATCATGACGAGTGGGTCAGACTACCATTGTCTACCTGGGAGCCAGTGGCCGCATCTCGAGCATGATTCAGCAGCGCATCGCAGTCCTGCTGCGCTCGATGGTGCGCGTCCGGGAGCTCCTGTATGGTGTCGCTGCTGCATGAAGGCGACATGCCCTGCAGCGGCGATGCCGCTGCCGCCGCAGCGTCCTTGCCGCTCGTCATCCGTTCGTCGATGGCGGCAGCAGCTGCGGAGTCACGACCGGCTTGCACTATCGAATTGATAGTAGAAGTTTAGTGCGCCTCGAAGCGTTTGCCGGCGATCCTGACCTGGCCTGCAGGACGTGCAGCACCCACAAGTTGACATCCGAGCATATTCGACAGGACGCTTGGTCTGTGTAAACAGCCAGTTCCTCCTCCGATGTCTATTTGAGTGCGTTACAACGCATCGTGCATGGTGCCGCGATTTGAGGCTGGCCCGTTGCAACGATCTGGAACTGACCTTTGCTGCGTCGAGGTACGTGCTATCCAGCTATGGGCCTTCTCAATGTGCGGGACCGCTGCCTAACGTGTCGTATCAAGCAGATTCGCACTCAAGACGCAGGCGCGGCTATTTGCAGCGTCTGCTGCGGCAGGTCGAACTTGTCCGCGAGGTCAATTAGCTAGTCAAGTTCTATCGCCGACAAGTCACTCGCAATGCAGACGGGGGCCGGTACGTGTACGCAGGCGTGACTTCCTAGACGGTTGCAGCGAGTCGCAGCGCCTGGTTAGCCCAACGAGAGGTTGAAGCTGAATCCTTTATAAAAATAGCGTTTTTTTACATTAGCTAATCTAAACTAGCAACAATTTGGCGCGACCGATGCCGTGTTTGTTTATTCGCCAGCCTGCTGCAGTGCTCATATGAGCGCTGGTGGGCACACAAATGCTGTGCAGATCATCGCTGCTGCTGCGACAGGCCAGCCTGTGCGCGCCTGTGGCCAGGTGGCGGCCGATCGCAGTTCGTTGCATGGCGGAGGGCAAATCTCAGGTGCACGCGCTGATCGATCGCCGCAAAGCCGCAGAGCACCTGACTTCTGGTTTGCAACAAATTACACATGCTTCCAACTGCCGCGATGCCCCAGAACACGTGGACACTGCTTCGTTGATCACCCTTCATGCTGCCGCAGGCGTACAAGTTTGGACAGTGGCACATCGATCCTTCAGAGGTGTTTGCAAAGTCCGCGCTCTCGTTTGCGTTCGTCAACCTCAAGCCCATAGTGCCAGGTGCGCTGCCAAGAGATTCTATGGGTCAGTGTCTCGTGGTGTGCCGTGGAGCTGCAGCAGATGCGGCATGTGACGTGTGCTCTCTTGCAGGCCACGTGCTGGTTGCGCCGCTGCGGGAGGCGCCACGCTTTAGGGAACTCACGCCTGAGGAACTCACAGACATCTGGTGGGCACTGTTCTTAAGCTGTATGTAGCTTTGTTTCGTGCAGTGATTCGCCATGTGGTGCAACTTGATCCTCGAACTGATGCAACTTGATCCTCGCGGCAGGTCCCTTGCGCAACGAGTTGGCGGCGCGGTTGAGAAGTACTACAACGCAGATTCCCTCACTCTTACCATACAGGTGTGGATGCTCATCGCAGATGTTTAGTTGGCCCGTCTGCAGACAGCCGGCATCAAGTTCTGGCTAAATGCGAGCGTTTACCTTAGTGTCGAATTCTGACGCCGGCCAGCAGGGACATGGCACTGACCACCTGAAATATGCATTTGCTTGCACTCTAATGCTGCTCAACTGCGCCTGAAATGCACTTCTGCCTTGATACAGGACGGCCCGGCGGCAGGCCAGACGGTGCCACACCTCCACATCCACGTGCTGCCCCGCCGCACTGGAGACTTTGACCCCAACGACAAGGTGTACGACGCCATAGACGAGTCCAGCAAGGACGCCGCCTCACACAGGTGGGCAGCCACTTCTCAGCTCGAACTTGTTTGCAAATCTGAAGGATCGACATGCAAGCCGATCACGCCACCAGTACATGCTTGCTGTCTCGCTCTGTTCTTGTTTGTTCTGCAGCTGATCCGTGCATATTTTGACTGCTATGCGCAGGTCTGGCGAGCCGCTGAACCTGGATGCGGAGCGCGTGGTACGGACACCGGAACAGATGGCGGCGGAGGCAGCGGAGCTGAGGCAGCTGTTCGAGCAGCAGCAGTAGACCTGTTGGCGGCCTGGGACGGCGGCATGGCGGCACCAACAGAAGGGGACGCTGTGACGCCAGCACAGTCGGCTGTCAGCTACTACGATTCTGACTTCACCTGGGAGAGCCTCAGGGACAAGGTGCAGCCGCTGGTGACACAGCTGGAGGCGGCAGCGGCGGCAGCTGCGTCAGACTGTTGCGATGGCGTCGCCACAAGTGGCGGCGCCGGTGGTGCGGCAGATGGCGGTGCTGCGACATCTGCCGTGCAATACAGCACGTGCGACAACAGCTGGGAGGCGTTCCACCAGCGGCACAGCAGCGCCAAGTTCTTCAAGCCCAAGCGGTACTTGTACCAGGAGTTTCCGCAGCTGGCGGCGCCCAATGTTCGGATAGTAGACATCGGGGCTGGCAATGGGGCCTCCATCCTGCCAGTGCTGGCAGGCAACGCCACGGCGCGCGCGATCTGCTGCGACGTCAGCGCCACCGCGCTGCGCCTACTGCAGACGGCTGCAGGTGAGGTCACAACGCCACGCTCAGCATCTGCATCACATTTTCATGCCGCATGCATGACATTACCTCAAACGACGCTCTGTGAGCCAAGCGCACAGCCACAGCCAGCCTGGCTTGCATCAGCAGTTGCCTGGCGCATCTCACTGACACGACAGCACTCCAGCGACCTGCTGACCTTTCGCCGCCGCCGCTGCCGCAGATGAGGCGGGCGTGGCGCGGGACAGGCTGCAGACGGCTGTGCTGGACGCTGCCGACGCGCTGAACCCTGCCCCGCCGCTGCTGGCGCAAGCCGCTGCGGACGCAGTGCTGCTGGTCTTTGCGCTGTCCGCCGTGTCGCCGGGCCGCATGGCAGCGGTGCTGGCGCTGGCGCACGCGGTCCTGCGGCCAGGCGGCCTGCTGCTGTTCCGGGACTATGCGCTTTACGACATGCCGATGCTGCGCTTTGCGCCGCAGCAGATGCTGGCGCCACGGCTCTTCCGGAGGGAGGACGGCACGCTGGCCTACTTTTTCACGACGGAGGACCTGACGTCGCGCGCCGCCGCGGCGAGGTTTGCGCCGGTCGAGTGTAGCTACGCGTGCGTGAACAATGTCAACCGAAAGAATGCCACAGTGCTGCAGCGCGCGTTTGTGCACGGCGTCTTCAAGAAGGCTGAGCGTTGAACGTTGGATGCTGGCCAGTGGTCTGTAATTGTCGCGGTGGCATCATTGGCATGGTGTGGCATGCTCAGGAGCTTTAAGCGCTGGAAGAACCTGGTGCATCTGCGAATTTTCCGCAGGCATCTGCATAGCGACAAGCTGCATGCAGATTCGGCGCTGTCCCACTACAGCCTCGACAGTCAAATATAAGCGACGACTGCAAGCAAGCTATCAGGACGGGTACGTCAGTTGCGAAACGCTACGCCTGCTGTACGACACACATATCTACCTGCGGCAATCCCCCTCAAAAAGTGGTGCTGCTGGTGGGCCGGCAAAACGCCAGGCCACCACTGCAAATGTACAGATGTTGCCATGTCGCCGCAAGGCCGAGGCCGCTGCGGTAGCAGCCGGGCCATGCCCCGCCGCAGCATGCAAGCCGCAGCATGCAAGCCGCCGCAGCATGCAAGCCGTCAAGATAGGAGCCCCAGCAGCCAAACTCCTGGTTGCCGGCTCCTGTTTTGAGTCCATTCCCAGCCCCCTGGGTCCACCAGTAGCGCGTCCTGCCCGCGCCCGACGCCAAGCGCCGCTTCCAGCGGCCCCTGGTGCTGCAGCCCCAAACAGCTTGGCTGGCAGCATTCCCGGAGCCGCTGTGTCCCAGGGCGCCCCTTGCACTGCACTGCAGCCCGGGCCGGGCGACCTCAGTCGACGAGCTCGGTGTCAAGGATCCTCTCGCGCGGGGTGAGCAGCTTGTAGCCGCCCTCCCGCCGGCCGCGCGTGGGCAGCAGCTGCGTGCGCACGCCGATGAGCGCCCCCACCTGCGCGACGAGAACGTGGATCTGAGGACAGCGCTACTCTCAATGCTCGAGACGGACTCAGCGTGCAATCTGTGTTTCGAGGCCCAACAGGCCCAACAGGCCCAACAGGCCCAACAGGCCCAACAGGGATAGTCCAGATCACATTCCTACAGATGGACCCAGCGGCTGCGGCTGCTGGCGCCAGCAGGAGTTGCTGAGAGTAGAGTAATCGCGGTTTTGCTGCTGCGGTTTTGCTGCAGCAACGACTGGGAAGGGAAAGCACAGCGCACCTTCTCCTGGTACACGCCGGCTGTGGGGCGGTAGACGCCGTCGCGGCCCTCTGCCAGCCACTGCAGCGACACCACGCCGTCCGGCGTGATGGACGTGCCCGCCAGCTTCTGCACCATGTAGAAATACCTGCCAGCACACATCCTACAGTTTAACAAAAGCCGACAAAAGATCAGCTGCCTCGAGCCTGCATACAGTCCAGCTTCGCTACCAGCAGTCGCCTGGTGCGTGCATGGGAGGGAAAGTGTACATTGCTGAGTAGCAAGTCGGGCTGTGCATAATTTATGGGTAAATGACCGACAAGGGGGCAGGAAGCAGCTAGGCAGTGGCGCACTTGGTGCCCGCAGCGTCCTGGCCGACGATGACCATGGGCAGGCCATCTCGCACGTGCGGCCACGGGCTGCCCTTGGCGTCGATCCTGTTTGCAGAACAAACCACTGTCACCAACTGTACGCATTGAGTATAGGAGCGCGAGACAGCGTGCAGCCTGACGCAGCACTCTGTGGTGTTTGCTCAGACGCTGGCAGCGTGCAATGCAAAACTGATGATCTCCATAAAGCATCCGGCGGAGCAGATACAGGGAAAAAATGAAGCGGCACCTGGGCGAGGCTGATGCTGAGATGCGGGCGCCGGAGCCGCCCTTCCTGGCTGACGGGTGCCTGATGCGGCCTGCAGCACAAGGCAGTCCATATTGTCAGCACCCTGGCGTCCATGCTGCTGCAAAACAACACTGCGCTCGAGACAAACAGCACACCTCGAGGTGGGTGCCTGTGTGTTCCACAATATGCATTGGGCTCCAGCTGCAGGTGCGCCCACCTGCCAGGGGGCTGCTGGAGGGGCGACCCATGCGCTGGGGCGACGGTGGCTCCGCGTCATCGCCCTCCGCCGAGCGCCGCCGCTTGACACCCGTTGCCGGCTGCTGCTTCCTGCTGCCTGCCGCCGTCGCACCGCCGCCGCCGGCGGCCGCCTTGCGGTTGGACGCCGCGGCCGCCGCGGCCATGCGCGCCGCCGCGGCAAAGCGCTTGGCCTGCTGCGCCTTGCGCTGCAGCTCGGTGAGCTCGGCGGCGCGCTTCGCGGCCGCCTTGGCCTCGTTGTCTGGGTTTTTGAAAGGCCGGTGCTTTTTGGCTGCGGCATCGATTGCCTCCTGCAGCGCCGCATTGGCGCGCTCCGCCATCCTGGCGCCTGCCTTGGCCGCGTTCTCCGGGCTCTTGAAGGGCCGCCCCATCTTGCCCGGCATGAGCGCGTTGAGCGCCGCCATGTTGACGCCGCCCGACTCGTCGACAACCGCCTTGGCACCCCGCCCACGACCGCCCTTGGCGCGCCCGGCGGGCTGCCGCGCCGCCGCTGCCTTGCGCGCGCCGCGGCCGGAGGTGCCCGCGGCGGCGTGGCTGCCTCGTTGTGCCGCGCCGCCCGAAGCGTGCCCCTCGCTCGCATTCGTCTGGCTGCTGGCTGCGCTGTCCGACTCGGCCTCGCTGTCTTCTGACTCCTCCTTGGAGCCTGACACCTGCTCCTCGGAGCTGGAGGCCCCCGCGTCCGAGTCCTCCTCCTCCTCGCTGCTGGTCTCCTCCTCCGACCACACCTCCCCCTGCGCCACGGCAAACCGCACGGACCTTGGTCGCCTGCTGACCCACTTCAGGAACTCTGCGGGCACCCACTGCCGAGCTTGCAAGCTGCAATCACGTGGCGACAACCATGCTCTGTGACCACCTGGCCAAGCAGCATACGCCTCTCATACTGCCATCCCTTCCCAGCTGCATCTCACGCACAAGAGTGAGAGCACACCTCGGGGCGGAAGAGCCGCATGTCCAGGCGCACAGCATCGTCCAGCGCGGAGCAGGTGCAGCGCGTCGCCTTGCGCCCCAGCGGCAGCCAGTCCGACAGCGCAAAGTTGACCGCCTCCGCGCAGTTGAAGCCCTGCCGCAGTACAGCATCGCCATTACAGACTGCTGTGCTCTGCTTTTGCCGACACCGCCCTCTGCCCAGCTTTGTTGAGCCCAAATTTGCAGTGTGGCTGTGCAGTGTGGCTGTGCACCTCGATACAGCATGGCATGGAGCAGCACCATCGGCTGCAGTCAAGTCGCCCTCAGGAGCTCCAGTCGCCGAAGATCAAGGACCCGGCTGCGCGGCGCAGTGCGGATGCCACGAATTCCAGAAGCCCTAGAGACCCACCTGGTTGAAGCCGGAGTGGTAGGCGGCGGCGGCCAGGACAATGAACTCGCCGGCCTCCTGGCGCGCCTGCTGGAAGGGCACGTTGAAGGCGCGCAGCACGCGCGGGCTGATTAGGATGTCCTTGTGCCGCAGGAACGCCTTGCAGTTGCGCGCCAGCTCCGGGAACAGCTGCCCCGCCATGTTCTCGAACTTCAGCCGGTCCGCCGGCGGCACGCTGTACCACACCTGTGTGCATCATGCGTCATGATGATGCTGCCAAAACAGTCATGGAGGGTTCCGGGCAGGTCCTGCGGCCCCCCTCAGCCACGGCGCTGTTCTCGAAAATGTCAACAGCAGGCATCAGCAGCCGCCCCAGGGCACCCTCCCCCTCCTGTCCCATTCTCGTCTCTCCGGCAGCTGCTGGATTTGCTGCCCTGGAGCCTGCTGAGCGCTCTCCTCAGCCGGTGCGCCACTGCTTCCGCCTGATTGCACAGATGACCGCAGGAGAGCCGTGCAGGCTCACCTTTGGGGCTCCAAAGTGCAGGTAGTTGATGCTGTACAGGTCCACGTCCTCGATGTGCCAGCTGAAGAACGACTGCACACAGACAGCAGCCCGTCAAGCGGCAGCAGTGCAGTTCAGGGACAAGAGTCTTCCAACCCGTGCCCTTGAAAGGAGAGCAGCACCTGGTTGCCAAGACAAAAGCCCGGCAGGACGAGACCTCAGAAGGGGAAACACACCGCACCTTCCACATGCCGAAGTAGGTCATCGGCGTGGTGACGCCCGGGATCTGCGGCATGTCGTGGTGCGACAGCAGGCATTTGAGGCTGCGCAGGTTCCAGCCGAAACGCAGGTGCTCGTCGAAGAATGAGCATGGCGTGTCGGCGCCATAGTATGGCGGGCTCAGCGTGATGCTGCTCCAGAATGCGCGCTCCAGCAGCGCGTCCTCCCGGTGCCCTGCGGCGGCAGGAAGCGGGTGCCTGTCAACACCAGCTGGGCATCAGGCGGCGGCCGCCGCATGCGCTGCCGGCGCTTGACAGTGTCCTGTCCAGGCCACTGCCGTTGCTGACCTCCAGCCACCGCTGCTGGCGCCTGCCGCCTGCTGTCCTGAGAGCCGCCCGCTGCCCATGCCGAGCGCCATCCCTGCTGACACCACTGCCACAGCAAGCTGCCGGCTTTGCTGCCAGACCCAGCCAGCCCCTCACAGACACTGCGAGCTGCCCTCGATCCTCCCAGAGGTACGGCTGCGGCACTGCGACGAGGCCCGCTTGAGGACACTCGGGCAAGCTCTCGGCAGTGCGGCAGCCCAAACATCTCGGCTGTCGACGGCATCTGTTGTCTCTGCTGCTTCTGGCATGCCGCAGCGAAGGGTGCTGCTGCAATGCTGGCGGCCAAGCTGTGGAGTGGCGCCGCATTCCGGCAGGACTCCTCTGCCATGTCACATGCCGCATTCCGGTTTTCACTCCCGGCTGCCTCCCGACCGCCTACACCTGGCTGACTGCTGCTGGCATCGGGCAGTCCATGCCGCCAGCTGTGGCTGTCGCTGCTGCCCATGGCTGACAGCCTCCTTCACTGCACTTGCACTCAAAACCATGCATTCACAGCCTACCTTGGCGCGGCGCCTGATGGTCCTCCCGATACGCCAGCTTTTTGAAATCCGCCACCGACAGCCCCTGGTGTTCAAGATACAGCACACATGAGCATGCTTGTGACAAGTCTGGGAGCCTGATGATGCATCACCAAGGCGAGATCTGCTTGCAGTCCCAGCATGCAGCGTTCCATCGCAGCACAGCAAAGCACGCACCCTCTGCTCCTCCAGCAGGCATCTGTATGCCCCCTTCGTGCCAAACACCTGCACAGGGCGCACGATGCATGGCGTGAGACCCTCCACGCGGACCCCATCGAGCCAGCATTGCATGCATTCCCACAGCAAGCAGCCGCCCGGCAGCTGGGCTTCACGCCATCGAGCCGCAATCCCAAAGCGCATGCAGCGGAGCGCTGCATGCTGGCAGTGCCCAAGGCAGTGGCTGACACCAGCTCACGTGCTGCTTGATGGGCGTGCTGATGCGCAGCTCATCCAGCGGCGGGAACGGCGCCGTGCGTGGTGTCCAGCCCTTGGGCGGCACGATTTTGAGCATGGCCGCCCCAGGATTTGCCTTGAACGCCTCCTCCACATAGGACATGAACGGCTTGCTGAACTCCGCCCGGGACGGCCTCAGGGTGGGGCACCACTGGGGGTCCCCAGCTGAGCCTCCCATCCTGCCACCTCGGCCCTCCACACTTGCGACCTTTCGTCAGCCCCCTGCCGGGCTGCTGGCTGCTCCTCTGGATTGTCAGCAAGTGCTACTGCGAGGCCGGCTCGAGGCAGCTGACGCAGCCGCCGAGGGCTGCTCAGAAGTGCAGCAAATCAGGTGGTCAAGCTAGCAGCCCCATGTTCGTCGATATTGCGGCGCTAGCGTGGACACATGTGTCCACACCACCGCATTCTACAGGCGCGGGCCGTGCCTGTTAGAGCGCAAGCTTGACACGCGTCCTCCGACGAGGGCTGTGGAAGCTTACAGGATAACCGGAGGCTTGGCCTCGAATCAAGAGGGGTGGCGCAGCGGACGTGCACGAACCTTCAGAAGCAAATGCGCACCACTGCGAGCGAGGTCCAGCGGTTCAGTAAGCTTGCACACATCAAAATAGCCGGTGAACTGAGGCGTGTGGTCAAGACTCTAGGCATGCGTTGATATGCTGACCATTCCCAGGGTTTTGTGATGACACGGCACAGGATTGGCAGAATTGAGCGGCATTGCTTGGAAGCAGTGCACCGAGTCTTGCATTCCTTTGTTGCCTTCCAAGCGTGTGAGCGCGGCACAAAGGTTGGTGCGGGCGGCCGCCTGGAAGCTGAAAAAGGTTTTGGCTGTGGCAGCGTCGGCACCAGCGGCACGCCACAGCAGCCCCTTCCAAGCATGCACTGATGAGGCCTTCGTTGCCTTTTAAGGTTCATGATGGCACCTGGAAGATTGCAAAGGTTGCTGTGCGGCGTCGTGCGGACGGGTGTCACAGGATGATAGCACCACAGCAGCCCCTTTATTGCCTTCCGAGCATGCGCAGATCAGGCCTTTATTGCCTTCCAAGCGGGTGCGCGCAGGTCAGGCTTAAGAACCCACAAAGGCTGTCGCTGCGGCGCCATGTGGCTGAGTGTCACAATACGACAGCATGTGGCTGAGTGTCACAATACGACAGCATGTCACTGCAGCCCCTTTATAAGCTTCCATCTGCCGCGGAAGACCTGGAAGACGACAGAGGGTGTTGTGGGACGCACTTCGTTGGTGACGTCGCCGGCACACCTTTGTCATCCTCTCAGCTGGCGCCGTGGCGCCAGCTTCTGCAATCCTCTAGGTGCTGTCTAGGGCACACCGCAACCGCTGAACATGGACCGCAGGCGCTGTGGGGCGAGCGGGCCAATGTGTGTGGAGGTGAAGGAGTTTGGCGCCGGCCGCACGCTGTCGCCGGGCATGCCGTGCGAGATCCTGACAGACTCAAAACACGCCGCCGGCGCAGGCGCTGCGGGCCTGGTGTGCCGCTGCTGTCTTGCCTTCCAGCTGCTGCCTCCCAGCAGCTGCCTGTTGTGGGCTTTGCCGCCACAGGTGGCCCACAGGTGACCCACTGAGCACCTTTATTAATTTCCAAGTTTCTAAGCAAACCTGGAAACTTGCAAACGCATGCCGGGCTGTGGCTGATTGCACGAAGCTTGGAACACAATGAAGGGGCTGAGTGACGTCTCAGTTCTGACGACGTTTCTGTGCTCCGGGCGGCACCGTCATGTGGCGGCAACAGCTGACTGGAAAGTGGTGACGAGGCGGTGCCACCGTCGCCAAACGTGTCCCTCATCCACTCCTTTGTTGCCTTCCAAGCCCGTCCAAGCCCGCCTGCTTTCGCCAGCTCTGAAGGTAACAAAGGAATGGATGCATCTTGCCGCCTCATGCCGGGCTGTGCCACAGCGTTAACCTCTGCGATCTCTATGTCTGACCTGCCCGAACAGGAAGGACCAGCGCATGCTTGGAAGCCTAGTTGATCTGCTGCTGTGGCATGCATGCAGCAGGAAAGGCCTGATCGGCGCCGGCTTGGAAGGCAATAAAGGGGCCACAGCCCGGCATGCGTTTGCTGCTGCCACAGCCCTTTTTCGGCTTCCAAGCGGACGCCCGCATCAACCTTTGTGCCGCTCTCACACGCTTGGAAGATACAAAGGAATGCAAGACTCGGTGCACTGCTTCCAAGCAATGCCGCTCAACCCTGCCAGAATTAGTGTCGATTAGGCTGCATGATTAGCGGATATGGTTAGCGAGGCCTAATTAGCAATGTTAGCAAAAAGCAAGCACGCGGGCTGCTCGGGCCTCACGTCACTTGGCGCACTTACAGAGTGCTTCGCTGTCAATCGTTTTAAAAGTGTGTTTCGATCGGTTCTGAGCACGTGACTGTACACCACCGGTGCATCTTCTGTGTCACGGCAGAGTTTGCAGCGATGGGCATCCTGGCCGACAGCTTCGAAGTGGACTCGCCCAATGTGCGCAAGGAGGGCGACACTCTTGTGTCCTCTTACGACTATAGCACCACCGAGGTGGAGCAGACCGACGCCGGCGGCTGGCGCGTGCGGCCGGTGTCGCAGAACATCGAGTTTCAGACGGACTTGAAGGTCCCCAAGCTCGGGTGCGCATGCTCCGCCTTGCCTGGCCGCTGCCAGCTGTCTATCCGACGAGCAAACCGGGAGTTCCACGCCTTCGGCTGATCCGTTTGCTTTGCTGGGCCGATTTCGGGCAGGATGCAAAAATAGTCTGCATCGTGGCTGTCGACTGCCCTTCACGGTTTGCGCCCGACGCTCGGCGCGACTGTCGAGCTATGCAACGCATCACATTCCGTTTGCTGCGAGCGCCCCTTATGGTGTGTACGTAAATTGAAACACGGTTGTGCCGCAACGGGCGGGCTGTGCAGCGCTGCACTCGGGCAAACACTAAACATACGAGTTTGAGGAGTCTGGTGCCATCTGCAGAGGTCTTTGGAAGGATTATTGACCGGCACCACTTGTCCACATGAACGCAGCGTGATGCTGGTGGGCTGGGGCGGCAACAACGGCGCCACGCTCACCGGTGGCATCCTCGCCAACAAGCACGGCCTGACGTGGATGACGCGCCAGGGCCTGCAGACGCCCAACTACTGGGGCTCGCTCACGCAAGCCGCGACGTGCCGCGTGGGCAACTACAACGGCGAGGAGGTGCACACGCCCTTCAAGGCGCTGCTGCCCATGGCGGAGCCCAACGACCTGGTGCTCGGCGGCTGGGACATCTCCAACCTCAACCTGGCCGACGCCATGGAGCGCGCACAGGTGTGTTTCTGGGACCTGTTGTGCATTACATCCGCTACTGCTGATGCATGCATACAATTGTCCACGCATGATGGCTGCATGCCTGCCACTGGTCGCAGTTGAGGTGCTGCTGTGCATGCAGCAAATTATACGTGCTCCCAATGCTGTGTCCACGCAGGATACACGCCTCCCACCGGTCGCAATCCCAGAGGCGCTGCTGGGCTTCCCGCTGTCCTGCAGATCAGCCTTCGTGTGGGCGCATTGCTGATGGTGCTCACCAACACGCGCGCAGGTGCTGGACTTTGAGCTGCAACGGCAGCTGGTGCCATACATGAAGGACCTGCAGCCGCTGCCGGGCATCTACGACCAAAATTTCATTGCGGCCAACCAGGAGGAGCGCGCCAACAATCTCATCAAGGGCTCCAAGATGGAGCAGATGGAGACCGTGCGGCGTCAGATTCGCGAGTTCAAGGCCTCCTCCGGCGTCGACAAGGTCGTCGTGCTGTGGACCGCCAACACTGAGCGCTACGCTGAGGTGAGCGCTTCGTGTCGGCTGCACCCAGGAAGAGTAATCGGGTGTCAAATGGTGGTCGTGGGCGATGACTCCTTTGACAAGTCTGCCTACCTTCATGCTGTGTGCGCTGCATACGCCGGCACTGGGGTGGCACTGTTCTACCAACTTGGCGGCAGCCGATCTTTGCCAGCGGACAGTTTGCTGATGAGCCGCCTGAACTCTTGCACAGGTGATGGAGGGGCTCAACGACACCGCGGAGAACCTGATGAAGTCCATCGAGAAGAACGAGAGCGAGGTGGCGCCGTCGCAGCTGTACGCGGTGGCCTCCATCCTGGAGGGCGTGCCCTACATCAACGGCGCCCCCCAGAACACCTTTGTGCCCGGCCTCATTGAGATGGCGGTGCGTGTTCCAGCACCCCCTTGACTTTGCTGCATCATGTCGTGGCGAGATGTTCGCATCGTCAGGTTTGCTGGAAAGCTTGCTTGCGGGTGGGGTGTGGCTGATCCGCCGTCTCCCAAAGCTGCTGTTGACAACTTCCGCAAGGTGGACGCAAGGTGGAAATGGGACCTGCTTCATCAGGCTACTTAGCAGGCGTCAATGCGCAAACGCAGGTGGAGAAGGGCGTGCTAATCGGCGGCGACGACTTCAAGAGCGGCCAGACGAAGATGAAGAGTGTGCTGGTGGACTTCCTGGTGGGCGCCGGAATCAAGCCCACCTCCATCGTGTCCTACAACCACCTGGGCAACAACGACGGCATGAACCTGTCCGCGCCCCAGACGTTCCGCTCCAAGGTGCGCCGCCGCGTCCCCAATGCCTGCCTCCGCCACTGCCATTTCTCCTCTTCTGCAAGTTGCGCCAGCCAGGTTTCGCCAGAAAGCATGATCGCGCCTGCCGCGCAAGTAAATCCTGATGTTTCGCCGGACCTCTTCTCTCGAATGATTCATGATAGCATGCAAACCATCTGAACGCGCTGGCCTCCCACAAATGCGCACAGGAGATCAGCAAGTCCAATGTGGTGGACGACATGGTGGCCAGCAACCCCATCCTGTACAAGCCGGGGGAGCACCCGGACCACGTGGTGGTCATCAAGTACGTGCCCTACGTCGCCGACAGCAAGCGCGCCATGGACGAGTACACCTCGGAGATCTTCATGGGCGGCCGCAACACCATCGTCATGCACAACACCTGCGAGGACAGGTGTGCTCAGGATGAGGGGCAAAGACGTGTTGCCGGAATGTGTATGAATGGCGCCACCGTACAGCACACCTTGAGACGTGGGCGTGTGAGCCGACGGCTGTGTTGCACATCAGCAATTGTTGGCGTTGGCACCTTTCTGTGTGCATGATGCCTGCCACAATGCATCGTGCTTTGGCCTCGGCCTGTCTCTGTGTTGCTGACTCAGCGTCTTGTCTGCAGCCTGCTGGCGGCGCCCATCATCCTGGACCTGGTGCTGCTGGCGGAGCTGACGACGCGCATCAAGATGAAGAAGGACGGCCAGACGGAGGCGCAGCCGTTCCACCCTGTCGCCGTGCTGCTCAGCTACCTGACCAAGGCGCCGCTGGTGCCGCCGGGCACCCCCGTCGTCAACGCCCTCGCTAAGCAGCGCTCCATGCTGGAGAACGTCATGCGTGCCTGCATCGGCTTACAACCTGAAAACAATATGCAGATGGAGTTCAAGGTTTAAGGCGGCAGCCCGGCATTGCATGGTGCAATTGGCGGCACGAGGGCCGCCGAGGCTCACGTCGCTCGGAGGGGGTCTCATCGCAGGAGGGGATTTGTTGCAGCCGATGATCGGCTGCGTGTAGCGAGGAAGTCAGTCTGGCAGAACGTCGTAGCTAGTGATTGTGAACACTTCTCAGCAGCATTGTACACTCAGCAGTTTTGGCTGAGGCGCCGGCGCAATTTTGAGTGTGTGCAGCAACCTCTTCATCCATGAACTTTTGTGCCTGTTTTATAGCGAACCATCGTACATTGTGACCAGCCCTTGACCTTTTGTAAGCCGAAGTCGTCAAGCAAGTGAGGCGGTGCCCACGGCAAGGGCTGTCTCATCCAGTGTGTCTCCCTGTGCAGCTGCGCCGCCACATTTCCATGCTGTCACATCTACATCTTCATCAGTCTCTGCTCTTGCGACACTTCTCCATTCTCGACAGTTCTCACTCTGTTGAATCAAGCTGCTTGTCAACATCTGCTCTTGCGAGCTCGTCGCGTCAGGACCTCGTTTTAGGCAACTTGCAGATTGGCACCTTTGGTCGATCGCACTGCCCATCACATGCAACTCCAGCTTCATCGCCAGGCAGGATCGCGTTACAGATTGAAAACATGTTGCTGATCTGGTAGACCGGCCCTAGCTTCGGTGACAGCAGTTCCAGGTTGCATCAGTAGTCCATCTCAGCGTGGGTCCGGAGTTGGCACTTGGCATCCAGGCTTGCTGCCCCTTCTTCGCCTGGCGCCATGGACCCGCTCAACCTGCTGCGAGACTGGACCATCAACGGCAAACTCGCCAGCGTGCGGCTGGGCGCCGATCGCGTCGAGTTTGCAGACAGCTACTCCTTTCCGCGGGATGCGCCGACGTCATACAAGTCGCAGAAGGGCAAAGGCGGCTTCTATGGGCTGGCCACCCTGCTGGTGTTCCTGCGCAACCGGAAGACGCCCTTCCCGGCGTATGTGAAGATCACGAAGGAGGAGAACGTCCCGACGGTGTCCTACCTGGACCGCAAGGTGCCCGCCGCTGCTGCTGCTTCCATGTTCTGCCCGCCGCCGGCTACACGGCAATGCGAGAATGAGCTGCTTGGCATCGGTCTATGTTCTACATAAACGTACGTTCCCTGTACCGAGTCCTATCGCAAGCCTCATACTGCTCGCGGCACATGTTCAGGATGTGGAGGCATACCTTACCGGGGCGAGCGACAGCTCCGACTACATCCAGCTGGTGGCGCCGGAGCTCAACTTCGCTGCCATCCCAGCCCAGCAGGTGCACTCTCCCGCCTTGCCCATCATACTGATTTGCAGCAACACGTCATTGTCCTGCAGAGGGCTGTCGAGGGGTGCTGAGCTGACAATCAAATCGCCCGACCTAGAATAGAGACCTGACGCATGTCGGCGCTGCTGCGACTGCAGGAAGCGGCAGCGGCACAGGGCAGGGAGCCGACGACGAAGCGGGCGCGGCTGGACGCCGCCGCGCCTGCGGGCCCAGCGGCGGCGCCTCACGATGCGATTGCCAGCGCGGCCGGCGCCGACAGCCTCATGGCGCAGGTCGCGCGCTACGAGCGGCGGCTGTGGGACCGCAACAGCGCGCTCAGCGTGCCTGGCAAGACCTTCTCGCGGACGGCTCAGCTGGCGAAAGAGGCGCTGTACGACCAGCAGCGGCGGCCGGAGGCGCCCCGCAGCGCCGCTCGCCCCTCGCACCGGGTGAGCGCCCTGCGCCTCGCCCAAAATCTGGGAACGGCTGCGAACGGCTGCAACTTTGCAGGCTTCGCCATGAACGATGCCCTGATTCAGCGATGCCTAACTGACATTGCCATCTCAGTTGAATGCACATTTGCCGGCATGCGCACCAGACATGCCTGTTGTCGCTGCACAGGGGCACGCGCCGCAGCCGGCGATCCCCATCAAGCCCAGCAGCCTGCTGACATGCATGTTGTGGCCCCATAGGGGCACGCGCCGCAGCCGGTGATCCCCATCAAACCCAGCAGCCGACTGATACATTTGCTGTCGCTACACAGGGGCACGCGCTGCAGCCGGCGATCCCCATAAAGCCCAGCGGCCGGCTGGAGCGGTCCAGCGGGCCGGACACCACGCTGCAGGACATGGGCTTCAACGACATCAACATCCGGACGTACGGCGCTGCTGCGGGCTCCGCTGCCGCCGCCGCAGGCAGCACGCGCGTGCCGCCGCCGCTGCCGCCGCCGTCAGCGCAGCGCCCTGCGGCCGCCCAGGAGCGCCCGCCCTCGGCATCCAAGCAGCGGCCCAGCGACAGCTCGCAGCGGCACAGCAGCAGCAGCGGCAGCAAAAGCAGGTGGGGTCTTGGTGATGCGTTCAGGTTTCGGACCTCAAGTGCGCCACATTACCAGCAGCTGTCGGCTGCTTGCAGCATGCAGGCATGCAAGACAATGCCTGTTTCTGCACTCTGCCTGACTCGTCGTATGTGTGCTGCCTGCAGGCCTAGCTCCGGGCATCGCCCAGACCCGCGGAAGGGCCTCTCGCCCATCATCATCGTGCCGAAGGGCTATGAGACGAAGCTCAACATGTTCAATGCCCAGGTGTCAGTGCTGAGCTTCCTGGCACATACCAGCGACTCGTCTGCATGCTGCTTTGTGCAAAGGCACCTGATCTGTTCATGCACCTGTCACGCGATGCGACTGCCCTCTTCGCCTCTGCTTGATCACGCACACGGGAGATGTGACGCGTGCTGTTGTCTGCGTCAGATCTTCCTGGAGGAGGGGCGTTTCACGACGTGGCAGGAGTGCCAGGAGGCAGGCATCAAAAAGGCCAGCACCCGCACCTTCCAGCGCACCATCAACCGCGCCAAGCCGGTCACGTACCACGTGACGGACACCGCGCCTGCGCCGCTGGACCAGGCGTGGCGCCGCGTCGTCGCCGTGTTCGTGCAGGGCAAGGAGTGGCAGTTCCGGGACTGGCCCTTCCCGGTGCGCCCGCCGCCTGTGGTTCTGGCGGGGTGTTGTGGGTGTCACCCCACCCTGCCAAATTTTTGGTAGAGCGGTGCCGCCCCCAGCATGTCGGACAGCCAGCTTGCAGAGTTACCTGCAGTGTGTGCTGGAGACGGTCGAGTTCAGATCCTTCAATTAGTATTTGCGAGCACCTCTCTTGTCCCATTGGCATCTGCCGCAGCCGCATCGTGCTCGTTTCTGTGCTCATTCGCCTGTGCATTTCACGTGCAGCAGGCGCCAAGAAGGGGCACATGGTGGACCCATCAGAGTACATCACTTGAGCCTTCTCATTTGCACCTGCGGCAGGGCGCGAAGAATGGCGACATGGTGGACACCTTTGGCCGCATGCTGGGCGTGCACCTGGTGGCGGCCAACGAGAAGCCGCCGGACACGGTCAAGTCCTGGAACGTGCGCATCATGAAGCTGCACCCCAACGACCGGCACGGCGACATGCAGCTCGCCCGCGACTTCTACACTTACCTGGACGCGATGCTGGGCGCCAAGAAGAGTGCCCTGGCATACTGATGGCAGGCGGGCGGCGCCCCCGACGGCGGCAGGCAGACGACGGAATACGAGGAATTTTCTGCAATGACGAACTGCTCTAGTTTTTCGATTGCGTGCCAAAGGCACCAGCAAACGAGACGATGGGAGGTGCATGCCTGACGGCCAGCCGCATGGACTTCTTTTCTAACATGGCAGCTGCGGCGGTGGGGTGCCAAGCAGGCAGGAAACCTAGGCCTAAGCACAGCTAGACAACTAGATCAGGGGGTCACACCCAGTCTCTGGCAGGACACTGAGCAACGCACCGTGGGAAGCAACAGCTTGACAATGCAAATCTAGGTGCAGACGCTGCCGCTGGGCGCAGCACCGCTGTGGGCGCGCCGTCTTGCACGGCGCTGCAGCTCGACGACCCATTTTTGAGCGGTCGCAGCGTTGGCCATCCTTGTGATCGAGGCTGCAGTTGCTGTAATTTGCCTGGTGTGTTTGAAACGCCGCTTGGCCCAGATAATGGAAGCAGCAATCGTCCGTGCCACTTCCAGCTTCCCGTCCCGCCCTGCGGCGCCCAATATGCCGGCCTGCGCTGCTCGCGCTGCAGCCTCGTTTCTATCCACCCACCGAACGATCCGCGTGTTTGTGTTTCTCTGCAGCTTTTCAGCAAAATGGCGTCTTTCGGTGACCTCAAAAATGACGCCGGCGTGAAGGAGCTGGACCAGTATCTGCTCACACGCAGCTACATCAGCGGGTGTGCTTCGTGTCGCAGAACATGTTATCCTGCGCTTAGCATCCATTCAACATGCTGATGGGATGGGAGGCGCATGCTTGCATCGCCGCATCGCTTTCCTCTGCGAAAGTGGCGTCGCGGCTGCTTTTTCTCTCGTGGCACCATATTCGAGTCGGCTGCGACTCGTTCCTTCGTCTGCATCGCAGCTACCAGGCCTCCAGGGATGATCTGGTTGTCTACGCAGCGCTGCCTAAGGCGCCGGACGCCAAGAGCACGCCACACGCTGCACGGTGGTACAGCCACATCAAGGCCCTGCTGGGCGCCAGGTGAGGCCTTTGGTAACTGATAGTGAACTGTGATCAAGAGTTCTGATGCTGAAGATAGAACAGAGGAGCTGCAGGCCGCAGCTCGCTTTCGGCTGTGCAACTCAACCATGATCACCCTGCGACGGCCCTGCTGCTAAGACTCGCAGATGATGCTCCCCGTGAAAACGCCTGCATCTCACGGACAGCATGATTGATCGTGACGTTAATGCTGAACGCCGAATTGCTCCGCAGCTTCCCGGGCGCTGGTGAGGGCGTGACCATCGCAGGCGAGTCGCAGTCGCCCGCGGCCGCCCCGGCGGCAGCTGCCGCCGCCGCCCCCGCTGCCGACGACGACGACGACGAAGAGCTGTCGAACTCGGACGACGATGACGACATGGACTTCTTCGGGTGAGCGCCTGCTCCCAGGCCTGCCACCGCATGCATCTGCATGCTGCAGTGCGATCATGCACATACCCCGACGCATGCGCTGTGCATGCAACGCTGCGCATGGCGTTGCGCATGCAGCACTGGACACCTTCCATGCCTTGCTTTGCCTCGTGGTGACTGTCGTGCATGGTGTCTGTTCCAACAGCGAGATGACGCCAGAGGAGCAGAAGGCAGCGGAGGAGAAGAAGGCGATGATCGAGAAAGCCAAGGCACGCGGCCGGGAGAAGGCTAAGCTCACCAAGTCCATGATCATCATGGACGTGAAGCCGTGGGACGACACCACGGGTGGGCACCTTTCCGCTTTGATGCTGCTTTGGCTTCTCAGGCTGGTGCTGGCGATCACGTCTGCCAATGAAGACGCGTATGCCGGCGCAATGGCGTGGCATGCAACGTTGCGCAAGACAGGCCTGCAGATGTTGCAGAGTACAGCGCAGGATGCTAGAGCAGGGAGTTCAGCAGGCAGTTGCTGTGAACAGACGCAAGGATGCTGTAGCAGTCCCTGTTTTCACCAAGACTTATTTCTCAGATTCATCAACTGTGCAGACCTGGCGGCGATGGAGGCGGAGGTGCGCGCCATCCACAAGGACGGCCTGCTGTGGGGCACCTCCAGGCTGATGCCCGTCGGCTTCGGCATCAAGAAGCTGCAGATCACTGCCGTCATCGAGGACGCCAAGGTGCAGGCTTGTTTCAATTTCTTCCGATCGTGCACGCATGCATGCACCTTTAACCAGTCGAGAGTTTGCGAAATAGGCTTTGCACGCTTGTGACATGTCCATGGCCGGCAGTGCTGCCCTGCTGCTTGTAGCATGCATCGTCAGCAGACAGATGGACGTCCATGATTCTGCCATACAACAATGCTGCCACATCCTAAAGAGGCCACACATCGTCTCCAGCACTTGTGACTTGACATGCTGAGTTAACCACACTGCATGATTCACAGGTCGAGTCGATGGACGCCATCATCGAGGAGGAGCTGGTGCGCGATGGCGAGTCGGACAACATCCAGTCCATCGACGTTGTTGCCTTCAACAAGCTCTGATCGTGCTGCACGCGAAGACGCCGCAGCGCACCTCTCGTCTTCTGGCCCCATGGCTTTGAGGATGCAGCTGCTGCAGCTCGTCGATAGTTAGAATGTTTGATATGCGTCTGCCGAGCAATCTCGTGCGCATCTAGAATCAGGCCTCATTCAAGCCTGTAAACCTGCAGGGACCTGTTCATAAAGGAAAATCTTTGCAAGCGTGTTCCAATTCCTCAGAATCCAATTCCTCAGAAATCTGTGCTGTCGAACTTGTTCTCCTTGGTATGCTCGTCAAGGCCGCGCGCATTTTGCCCAGCCTGCACACGGTGGTTTCATTTCAAATTCGTGTGGAGTCAGTAGCATAAGGCCGCATCCCGAATTGCACTTGCTGGAATTGGAATTGCCTCACTGCCCAATTGCAAAACCGAAGGAAAATGTGCTGGCAGGAGCATGGCAGCTAAGCTGCCCGCCGCCGCTCGGTTCCTCGGGCGCAGCCCTTTTCCTCTTCTTGTCCTCGTGCTGGCCTGCCTCTGCCGACTCGGCCGGATCTGCGGCAACAAAGAGCGCCGACAGCGCCTGCTGCTCCGCATTCTTCCGCCTCTTCGCCGCGCGCGCCTCTGCAAGCGCATCCAGCACCTGCACGTCATCAGAGGAGGAGCTGACACGTTCGAATGCCTAGAAGTAAACTTCCAGCTCCTGACAGGAATTGATGGGGGAGAGACCGCCTGCAAGTCAGCACACCTGCGGCCGCTCGTCCTGCAGCGCGTCGACGAAGCGGTCGTGCAGCGTGGCCCGCTCCTCGACGCTGCAGCCGGACACCAGGTTGGGGTCCTGCAGGTGGCGCAGCACGTGCGGCAGGTTGCAGCCCGACACGTAGTTCTGCGTGATGGCGGTGGTCTCCTGCGGCGTGCCGGAAACGCGTGATGGTACGTGACGTTGAAGCAGTTCTGGCGGGCGGGCAGGCATCCCCAGGAAGCAGCGGTGATTACGTAAAGCACGAGGCCAACAACGTGTTCAGCATGAGGCAGGTAAGCACATCTACGCAGTCAGCGGCTGACGCACCTCCAGGTTGACAGCGAGGTGCCACCACCCTGCGGCAGAAGTGTAACATCTGCTTGGCACTCTCAACCAGCGTGTCAAAAAGTCACACAGGCAGGCGTAGACAAGCTTCCAGAAGACACTCGCAGCAGTGTTGTTGGCAGGTTGGAGGAGACGCACCACGGGGCACGAACAGCAGCTCGCCCGCGCGGCAGATGCCTTCCCACATCCCTGCCTCCTCCTGGGCATACTCGTAGAACGAGTCGAACCTGCACAAAGCATACCACACCTGGTCTGAACAATATGTGACGTCTGCACAGTTTGTGCAAGTGCGTGCAGTTCACTGCAGCAGCACAGTTCTGCCACAATAGCAGAAGCGCTTCTGCAGCCTCACCACTCCTGGAGGGTGTAGGGCGAGCTGACCTCCAGGCCGTCAGCCGATGGGTACACGCCTGCGTTGGGCATGTCGCCTTATGCAAGCATTGACCAACGATTGTGCGCTGCCATGCGTTTGGTAAAGGCCTGGTGGTATTTTGGAACATCGTGCGCACTGAGTGCATGCATCACCTGGCGGCGGCGAGTGCGGCGGCCACAGCACCCACTTCTTGCTGCCGGAGATGACCGCATTCCAGGCTGAAGTCGAATTAGGGTCCTGCAGCATGTATTGCCAGTGATCAGCAGGAGACTGGCGCCGGCTTGAATCAACATGTGAGGCACTTGTAAAGGTTTGCATGTGACCCGCGTGAGCACGTGTCAAGTTTTCCCCATACAATACCTTGTGGAAGGACGACCCAGATTTCTCAGGGCCAACAACGAGCCACCGCCAGTCTGGCCGCTGAGCACCCATCACGGAGAACAGGTCCTCAGAAAAGTACTCTGGTACCTGCGCCTCGAACCAAAGGTGCATGTGAGTGGGCGTGTTTCTTCATGGGAGCGCATGATGTAAACCACGAACGGAAAGGGAGACAGGATGCCAGAGCTGTGCACATAGGAGTGCACGTGCATCATTGCTAGTGCTGGGCTGAGGCAATGCTTCTGCGTCATGCTATGAGTTTTGGCAGACGTGGAATTGCAGCACCTCATAGTCGTCAGCGAGGCTGTGCTGGGATGTCTCGCCCTTCCAGCCGAGGCACTGCTTGTCAAACAGGTACAGCGGCAGCTCGTCCCTGCACGATGGTGACAAACGGAGTTGCCGCAGGGGAGCTTGACAGTGCAATGCCGCTGACACAATAACTACTACACATCACGAACAGTCAGATCGCTGAAGTGTCGCAGCCCTACGGTCATATCCTGCGCAACACGGCTGCAGCCGCTGAACTCGTTTTGAGATGCGCAGCACCTGCTGTGTGCCGAGTATGCCAGGTAGTTGTCGAAGGACAGCGTGCAGCCGCCGGCATTGAGCTTCCTGCCCTCCAATGCCTGCTGCAGGTGATTCCGCGTCCACTTGCTGAACGCTGGCCACCTTGTCACCTGCACACGACGCGCAGATGTTTCATGATTGGCCGGCGTCAGGCATACCTTTCGACATGTCGCGAGACAGGCTGCACAGCCGGCGGAGGCTGCCCGAACCCCACTGAATCTGAAGATCGCGCCCCAAGCTCCAGACAGCAACCCTTCAGACTGTGTGTATCGATTCATCGGAAGACGAGGCGATCCCGACTCACCTCGCCGGTGAGGATCATGGGGCGGTTGGGACTCTCAAACTCCTCCCGGAACTGGTCCGCTGTCAGCCCCGCCGCATCGCGCCGCAATATGTTGTCGCGGTCCAGCCATTCCTCCCGCAGCGCCGCGCGCGCGTAGTGCCACGACTGGTACAGCACGTCCGAGTAGAAGCCGCGCACCCGCAGCGGCGGCCCCGCCCGGAAGCCCAGGCGGCCGCCTTCGGCGTGCCGCACGTACGTCTCCCGCCAGCAGCCGCTGTAGGTGAAGTCCTGCAGCTCCTGCAGGGTGGCAGAGGTGGGTAGGGAAGTGTTTCAAGCTTCAGGCTGGCAATCGAATACGTGCCTGATCATTCAATGGCATTGTCAGGTGAAGCACGAGGTGCCATGCATGTGAAGCATACCCTGATGCCACGGCGGCAGCTGCAGTGCTGCGTTCAGCACGTCACCCGCATTTTTCAGTTGTGCGTTCAGAACGTCACCCACAATCTTATGTGCGCACCTCGACGGCCAGCGCCTTCCACAGCGGCTCGTGATTAGCGAAGCAATACAGCGACTTGGAGGCCGCTGCGGCGGCCGCCAGGTCCCGCCCGGGGAGCAGTCCCAGGACGGCCAGCACCAGCGTGTCGTCCAGGACTGACAACGCGCCCAGGCCTGGGCAGCGATTGGAGCAGTTGGAGGATTGCAGCCAAGGCACGAGGCGCTGTGAGGGTGATGATGAAAGCTGTTGCACCGGCACAATGCTGGCAGCGTGGCAGGTGTGCCATAACAATGCACCTGCGCTGCGCACATCCGGCCCGCCGCCGCTGTTCAGCAGCCGGCTGCCCCAGGGCTGGATGCCACAGGGATGGAACCCAGCTTCGACATTTGTACTTTCCTCCATGCGTTACCAGCTCCAGGGAAGCGCTTCGCTTTGCTCGTGCGACAGAAGGACTGGTGCCTGCTGCCGGCACTCACTGCAACCTGCTTAGTTTGCCAAATGCTTCCAGGAGCTGCGATGCGACCGTCCAGATCCTCCCTGCGCGCCAATTGTCGAATGTGCACCTGCCTGCATATCCAAGATGCGCTGGAGGGTTCTGCATCAGATTACGTTTGAGCACTGGCTGCATCCAGCTGCTCATGCCTTCACCCAAAGCAACTGCGCCATAACTCATGTTTCGCGTGCATCACATGATAGAATCTTGAGGTCGCAGGAGAGTTGCTCAAACAAAGCGTGACACGAGCCGGCTGCGAGAACATTCCAGGCTGAGTTGCAACTGACCAACTCGACGAAATCATAGTTGCTCAACCGTTGCTGTCAGGTCACTAAAGCACCAGAAAGTCCATGAGGAAGTGATGCCGATCGGCGGCAAGCTCAAGCTCAAGGGTGCGCTCAGTGCACCTGCATTCCACCGCATGCGGCGGACCATTAAGCTGCCAATGCCGCAGAGCTGCACACCTGCAGCAGTTCAAGATGCAGGGCCTCATGTTGCGCCCCGTCTGTCAGGCCTTCGGTCTGTTATGCTCTTGACAGACATCTCGTTGACGACCGCAGGCGGGGAGACGCTGGGCGTCAAGAAGCGGAAGAAGCACAAGAAGAAGCCGCAGGAGGAGGGCGCAGAGCCAGCCGCGGAGCAGGGCGGCGGCGCGGCCGGCGAGCCGGAGGGCGCGCTCCCCACGCAGGTCAAGAGCGGCCAGGCGTACGAGGCGGAATTTGCCAGCGAGATCGAGCGCGCCAAGGAGGGCAAGGCAAAGTCGACGCCCTGGGGCAGCGGCTTTGCCAAGGCGCCAGAGATCCTGCACGGTAAGGCTAACCAACTTTACCCCACACATCAGTGCCCTTATGATAGGCGCAGCGCCTGGATTTGTCAGCCAGAAGGCGTGTTCCCAGGCGAGCGCGAGCAAGGATGCAGAACAGCTGTGATATAACGTGACGGCATACCCCTTGCAGGCTACAACCGCAAGGTCACCGGCGTGACGGCGGAGGAGCGGCTGGACCTGCGCTGCGCGCGCAAGACAGACAAGTTCTGCAAGTGACCGCCGCCACATAGGTAGCATCCTGCCGCGGTGCCTCCACCCAACATCGAGTGTCCTTGCCGCCATGTGCTGTGCATTGTTGCGACAGCCTCTGTCCTGCAGCTTGCAGTGCCTGCAAACGGCGGCCGTGCTTGACTATTGCGGTGCCGGGTGCGTGCAGGTCAAAGGAGGGAGCCGCGATGCCGCTAGTCATGCTGTGCGGGCAGCCGAGCAGCGGCAAGAGCACGCTGGCGGCACGCCTGGCGCAGCTGTTTGAGGCGGCGGGGCACGTGCCAGTGCTCGTCGGCGAGGCCATCCTGAACATGGAGAAGAACCTGGCATACGCAGGTGGGCGGCTGTGTTTTAATCAGTGCTTCGACTTCGAGCTCAGCTGGATGTAAGCGGCCGCTGCAAGGGATTGTTGACACACAGCAAGTGACCCACCCTGGAGGCGTCAGCAGCGTGACAGCTGTTTGAATGAGTTGAAAAGAGCAGTCTGACAGCAGCTGCGGGCAGAGCCTGGAGATTCACCTGCTAAACTGCTGGATAGCAGATCAAGGAAGCGTGCTCACCAGAGTGTGTGCAGACGCGGCGGCTGAGAAGAACACGAGGGCCAGCTTTAAGGCCGCGGTGGACAGGCGGCTGTCGCGCAAGGCGGTCGTCATCCTGGACGCCCCCAACTACATCAAGGGCTTCCGGTGCGCCATTTGTCAAGTCGCACAGACATTGCCGCCACTGCGCCTGCTGCCGTTCCGGTCTAGTTGGCAAGCAGCAAGCTCCACTGCAACGACTTGCAGCGATGCAGCTGCTGCGCTTCTTACGCATCAAGTCTTAGTGCCGCCCTTGGGAAGAGAGGCTCCCTGAGACCTGTGCGAGACCACCCTCGCTGCCATCCATGCAGGTATGAGATCTGGTGCATTGCGCGCGCTGCGGCCACACGCTCCTGTGTGCTGCACTGCGACGTGCCGGCGCAGCAGTGCCGCGAGTGGAATGCGGCGCGACCGGAGCAGGACGCCTACTCGCCGGCGGTGTTTGACGACCTGGCAGGCCGCTTCGAGCGCCCGGACGGCCGCGGCCGCTGGGACTCGCCGCTCTTCGAGTGCGTCAGCGTCCTTCTTGCGCTGACAATCTACATATACAACAGCCTGACTGCAAAGAGCGAACTCGCCGTGAACTTGCTGTCGCATGCATTTTTTGTTGCAGGCATGCTGCTGTGGCGTCATAAATGGCCAGGTGGGGTTCGAGGTGCACTGTGCCGGCAACTTCCTGCGCTGATGTGCTCCATTTTCCGCTTTCTAAGGACGCGGCCAGGTGATGAGGGTGTGGACGCGACGCTGCAGCAGGTGGTAGCTGCCACGCTGGGCACGGCGACCGGTGCAGCAGCCGCGCCGCAGCCATCGCGCGACATGACGCCGACATACGCCACGGCGCCGAAGCAGCAGGCCGCTACCAATTTGCTGTCGGACATCGACCGCGCTGCGCAGTCTGTCATCGGTGCGCCATATCGATTTCAGCAAATCATGTCACCATTCCATGCTGCTCCCTTTCAGCTTGACTTCTGCGTCTGTCATCCGGATGCTCTGCTGCATGTGCTCGCTGCATGCGTCTCAGCTTCGCGAATTATGATACGGCAAGGTCATCAACACCTGCCTCTGCGATGTGCAGGCACCATCATGCAGGCGCAGACCGCTTCGGGTGGCGCCGCTGGCCCTGTCAGCTTTGGTGAGGGTGTGGACGAGCTGGTCCTAACGGACCCGGTCTCGCTGCCGGAGCTGCGGCGACACAAGCGGTCTTTCATGAAGCTGGCAACGCAGAATGCGTTCTCGACGCTCAGATCGTCCGAAGCAGCCACCCGCATGTTCGTTTCCTACCTGCAAGATCAGCTCGAGTAAATGACCTGGATAGCCCTCGCTCCCTGCGTTTGGTTCGCTTCAGTGGCAGAAGGAGAGCTTCCAGCCGCACATTGTTCAACCTGGTTGTATGCCGCCAATGATTTATGGCTGAGCGAATAACCCTCATCCTTCCCCATCTCCCTCTCTTTGCGATTTGCTTGGTTGCATTGCATCTTCGCATATGCATGAGAACCTGTCGTTTTGTGAGGGCAAGCTTGGACTCAGCGAAAGCCAACAAACGATGGCCACCACCTGAATAAATGGCGGGGATTCAGGCCCGCCGAAACTGCCCTCTGCATTTCTGGTACCACATGAATCGAACTGCCCAGACAATTTTGCCTTCGAAATTGCAATTCGACTGCAAAGGATACTGGCTGCCTTTGAACCCAATCATCCGTCTGCAGTCGTGCAGAACATGGATGCGTGAGGCTTGCGTGAGCAGCAGCTCAGCGTCAACATAACGTATCATGGTTTTTTTGTCTCTTGCTGCTTCGCATGCGGACAGCAGTAGCGGCCAAAGCAGGCCGGAGCAGCTGCTTTCAAAAGGCAGGCTCCCCTAGGTAGCGAAACATGTTTCGCCAGGCAAGCCGGGCGCTACGCACTCCAGCGGGCTTAATCAGGGTATTGTAGTGCAGGTGATTGTCCCAGGCAGTCTGAAAGGGGTGACAGGTGGGCTAACCTGACTGTGTGCAGTAGGGGTCCGACTGCGGAGTGTTGTCAGGGGTGGGTTTCACAGGCGGCGATATCGATATCCTTACATATCGATATGTGAACTATATTTTGACAAGCAGACAGTGACACCACCACAGGCCGTTAGGCTTGGCTTACACCTACCTATCACGATTGCCCTTATAAATTGCTCGTTGCACATGCTGACCCTACAGAACCTTCATCTCTCGCTATATCTGAAGAGTTTCGATACCGTGAAACACAATATCTGACGGCGCTATGTATCCACGCCAGGTGATGTTCTACGAAGATAGTGCATCAGTCCTCAAGACGCGTTGCAAGCAATCAACCTGCGGTGCTACAGGTGTTCATTCTCACGGTGCGATGGCCTCAATAATGGTGCGCCTATGACCGCACATGGTGGCCTCGTCACGGTGGTGGCAGCAACCAGCCACGTTCCTGCACCGTCACAGGACGATTTGTGAGAGGTGCATGCCAGTCGCAGTCACATTGACACGCATAGCATGTCAAGCAGACCCGCACTTTGCATGCCTCACCTTCGCCTAGGCTGCACTCTCGACGTCCAGCGCTGCGCAGCAAGCTTGCAGCAGTCAGGCGGTGGTCAGAGAAGCAGAGCACGCCCTAGCTGGCCTGACTGCACCCTCAAACATGGCAGCGTGCTCTGGATGCGCTGCAGCGGAACAGCGTACCCTTGCAGCGCTGCTGCAGCAGCGACTTCCAGTGCTCCCGCGGCCAGGTGTAGCCCCTCTCCACGTAGCCGCTGCGGCCCAGCAGCCCATGCGGGCTGGGGGACAGGCTGTGGCGGCCCGGCACCAGCAGCCCAGCGGAGTCGATGGGGCGGGTGCCGGTGACGTCGCACCCCGCCAGGTACTCCCGGATGATCACCGGGCCGTACTCCACCAGCTTCTCGGCCTTGACCACCTGCGCCCAATACATCGAAACACAATTTGGATATGACCTTCACGTGTCTTGCTGCCATGGTGAGACAACCTGGTTCGGACACTGCAGGCTTTGGGCGTGCGTGCGCAGCTGTGCACCAGGACAGCAATCTGGACAGCCGTCTGCAGGGCCCTGGTGACAGGCAGGCAACCCTGAAAACTCACCACTGGGATGCCGCAGCTGCTCCAGCCCACCACAGCCGCGGCGGCGACGGTGGGGCCGCTGCCCTTTGCCGCGGCCGCGCCGGCAATGCGGGTGTCCGCCCACAGCGTGGCCTGTAGAGGTGTCACACAGCCGGGTGATCAGGTTGTCCTGACCTCAGGTCAAGGCCATCTCCGACAAACTGCTGTGAGGCAGCTGTCGGTGTGATGTGATGACAGGATCCGCACCTGGATCTTGGGAATAATCACGCCGCTACAGGCGCTGAGGTACATCGTGCCCGGGAAGGATTTCACCTCCTCGATCACCAGCATGCCATTGCTGTGCAGCTTGGCCATATCGGGCTGGTACCGCCTGGTGACACATGCAGCGGAACACAGGATCAGCGTCGGCATGTCAGAGTCCGTTTCCATGCCCAGCCGGCGTCCAGTCAATGTCAGCATGGACACGACATCAGCTTGCGCCAGCGCGGCATGCCTCTTTCGTGTTCAATGCCCAGCCGGCGTCCAGAAAATGCCAAAGGACACACGAAATCAGCTTGCGCCGGCGCGGCTGGTGTTGTTTTCAGAGCCCAGAAGGCGTCCAGACAACGTCGGCGAAGTGGCAACACCTGACGCACCTCACAGCCGGCACCCTGACCTGATCCGTCCAGGCGCGCTGCCGCTACTGGTGTCGACGTAGGCGCCGTCAGCGGGTGGCGCGTCGGCAGCGTCGGCGGCAAGCGCGTCTATGGAGCGGGCATTGAAGTCGCCCTCCCACTCCGCCAGCTCGTCCGCGACCTCCGCCTCCTCGTCGCTGTCAGCGAACAGGTCGTCCTGCGTGAACAGCAGCGGAACGCAATTCAGCAGCGGCAATTGCGTTGATGGCGTGGATGCGCGCGCCGGTCTCAGTGCGAGACGGCTTGCAGTGCAGACACATGTCGCTGCAAGTACTGAGCATGCACTGGGTGCGCTGCACAGCTGCGGCACCTCGTCCTGCTTGGCGCCCCACGCATCGGCGAACTTCATGGAGTCGTCCCCTACCATGGGCTGGCCGCCCTCCGCGGCGCCCATGCCGGCCGACATGTCGAGGGAGCTGGACCAGGCGGCGCCACGGGTGTACTGCCCGAGCACGTTGTCGCCAGCGGCCTGCACACGACGGGGGCAGTCAAACAGCAGAGCAGGTAGCTGAAATCATCCAATGCAAACGCTCATCGAAGCAAGCCCCACAACGACAGGTGGCCGGCTTGCGGCAGCGTCAAAGGCCAGGGTTGAGCATCGGCCAACTGAGAGTCCGATTGGTACAGCAAGTTGCCTCGGGATCGCAGAACACTCATTGGCGCCGCACCCGGCGCTCAGCGGACTTGGTGGCGTCGGCGTGCGACGCGGACGCAACCGCTGCCATCTGCAGCGCAGCGTTCCGCTCTCCGTCCAGCAGCGCGTTCATCGCCGCCTCCTGGCTGTTCTCCTCCTGCAGGTACGTCTTGATGGTATCAGATACATATAAACCAATTCATACAAGGTACAACTCTTGCCGCATTTCGCTCTCCGTCCAGCAACGCGTTGCAGCACCAGTATGTGCAGCACAGCACGGCATCACCTTGGCGGCGGGCGGCGCGGCGTTCAGCTTGACCTTGCAGAAGGGGTCCACGTTCTCTGCGCCTGCGCGTGCGGCGGCCTGCATTCGAAGCGAATGCTGATCAGTCGCGATATCAGCAGGCGGCGAGGCATTCGGGCAAGCACAGCAAGCCAGCTGCTGCTGGCTGCCCAGGCGCAGGAGGTGGGACGTTGCAGCTGTAGGCTGGGTGTGAGCAGACAGCCTGCGCGTGCAGATGGAGGTGGTGGTGGTGGTGGTCGAGACACCACACTCCTACGCTGTAGTGGGCAATGAAGGGCGCTGTCCCCACACCACTGGAATCGCAATCGCGGTGCAAGCCTAGCACAATGCACTCAGGCAGGGCTGGCTGTAGAGGACAGTACAAACCAGCGATCCTGGATCAGACACCTGATGACTACAGATATGAGGCAACGGTCTCACAGGTGCATCTGCACCTGCTTGGCGATGGGCGGCGACCTCTTGAGCGGGAAGGAGACGCGGGCATCGCTCGTCTGGTCTGCACTGCCGGTGGAAGCCGGCTGCGTGGGAATCAGGTCGCGAGACATGAGGCATGATCAAGGGCAGCCTGCCGGCGGAGCGATTGGCAATGACAGCTGTGGCTGTGACAGGTGGCGTGCAGCATAGACAGAACACGGCGTACAGAAACGATGCATGCAGCGGCGGCACCTGCGCCTGGCTGCTGGACGTCGCCGCAGGCAGCCGCGGGATGGGGTTGAGCGGCGGCGCAAGGTACTCGAAGCCCGTCAGAGTGGTCAGGTGCGGGATACCCTTGATCGCCGCCACCTGGCGGTCGTCAGGCAGGAACTGCAAAGAGAGCGCACCACAGCAGTGTGTCACACTTCTGCATGGAGTACTGGATGACACACATGCGATTGAAGGGTGATGCGGCACAGCGTAAATGCTTTCAAACAATGATGCGGCGCCGTCGCAGTCCAGGGACAGCGTCATGTGCGCACGCGGATCATCTTGCCGAACATGAGCTCGGTCCCGGTCAGGTAACGGGAGTACTCGTCGTCGCCGCCGCCGCCATTGACGTACTCCAGGGTGGCCTGCGACGGGAGAAAAGCTGCTGAGGGCGCTGACAGGAGCTGCTGATGAGCTGGCGTTGAAGCAACCTAGGGATGAGCTCTCATTGAAGCATTCACTGAAGCACTGAAGCACACAGCCGACTCATTCCTGTCTGTTTGCTGTGCCACGGCAACAAGGCGCACGGACCTCGTAGGACCGCTGCTCGCAGCGGCTGTCGAGGTAGATGCTCTTGTTCGCCAGGATGCCCGCCGCCACCGCCGCCGTGTCCGGCTCCAGCACCATCTTCGCCGCGCCGGTCTGACGGGCCATCAACAAACTTGATCATCAGCGACCTCAGTCGTGACCCGGGCATCCTGGCTGGTTGTCCTGACATGCAGGTGATCAAGCACAATATGGGGCCGCAGCCGCGCAGCTAGACCGTGCTCTAGAGGCTACGACTTGGGAGGCGCACCAAGTCGAAGTAGTCCTCGTACTTGCCACCATTGGAGGTGGTGAACGCCAGGTTCTGCAGGCACCCGCAACACAGACTGTTCACCGCAGTTGTCGTGTGAGTGCCTCATCAGGGCATCAGGTAATGTAGTGACATGCAAATGACACGTTAGCAAATGGCAAATGGCAAATGACACGTTGAGTGTCGCTGGCAAAGTGAATCCTGTGCAACTTACCTTGGCGTGGTACGCCGTCATGAGCCGCTTCAATTGGCGCTCCTGCTGCTGGGACGTCAGGTGCGACAGCGCAAGCTGTTTCCTCAGCGTGTGGAAGTACTCGCGCTGCGCAAAACAACACAAGTCAGCTTACATAAGTGTGTGTGATCACTGGAAGCATGCCCAGGCAGATGGCCAACAGGCTCGAGAAGCGCCGCAAGCCGCAGGCCGGCGGCACGCACACCATCCTCTTGTTGGTGCCCCGCTGCGAGGGCTCGTGGCGCACGGCCTTCTGCTCTGCGCTGATCTCCACCTGCCGCATGAGGAAGGTGCAGGTTCACATGCATAGAGACGCTGCGAGGCAACGCAGAATATGCAAAAGATGCGGTACAAAGCACGGCACCTTGTATTCCTCGCGATACTTCTTCGCGCACGCCTCTTTCGCCTGCAGTGTCCAGCACATCTCTCATCACTGGGAAGCAAGGGCATGCATGGACATGTAATGCATGCAGACGTGCGTCTCTGCGATGGTGCATGTGAAACAGGCGCGCCTCCAACTGCTCGTCGGTCAACTCATGGTACGCCTCCCGCACCCTCGCCGACTCCGCCTGCGGCAAGAAAAGCAGACCGCTCAGGCTGCATGCAGTCATGCCTTCTTGGCCGCTGGCGCACCTGCGTCAAGCATGCAGGGCCTGCCGCGCGGACTCTGCAGCGTCACCAGCCTGGTGGCTGGACCTGTGCGGATGCGCAGACTGCTGCCACAGACCCCTGGTGAACCGAAGATGCGGTACAACCAGTCTCGCACCAGCTTGTACACCGGTTCTTTGGCAGCCTTCTGCTGCTTCCACTCCCGCTGGTACTTCACGCAATTGAAGTCCGCCAGGGTGGCGCCGGGGCGGCCGTCGGCCTGGTACTCCTCGAGCGTCGTCGCCGGGTGCTGGCCCCTCACACCCGTCCCGATGCGCGTCGCCCTCTTCAGCTTGGTCTGCGGCAGCACGGCATACAGCGGCAGAGTCAGCGTGTGAATGTGGCGGGTCCGCTGGGGCCAGCCTGCATGCAGGTCTGCCTTCCCGCGTGTGCAGCTGTCCATCAGGACCAGAATATGCTTCTCATGAACGACATCCAGCGGCAGAGTCAGAGTGTGAATGTGGCGGGTCTGCAGGGTCAATTCACATGCAGCTCTGCCTCCCTGCATGTGCAGTTGCTGTCCAACAAAGGCCAGAGTATGCATTTCATGAACGGCGCACCACCGTCTTGCCCTGTGCTAGCAGCTCCGCCTCGGCCGCAGCCATGCGCTGCTTCTTCTCCTGCGGCACAGCCACGCAGAGAATGAGAAAAGGGTCGATGTTAAAAGACTGGCGGCTTGACAGGTGGTGCTGCGGACAAGGTCCGATAAGGCAGTGGCCACATAAACTCACACACGGCCCAGATCCCGACGCGCACGACTGCACTCACCTCCGCCTTCCTGCGGTCATTCTGCCGCTTTTTCAGCACGTTGAACGCGCGCTTCGAGGCCTCGGGTTTGCCCGTCGCCTCGCGGTACTCAGCCAGTGTCTCCGGCGGAGCTCGCTTCTGCTTCTTGCCGCCGCCATCGGGCTTTGCTCCGGCAGCCTGTTGGCTGCGCTTTGGCGCCATATCAGCGCACAGCGCCTGCAGCTGGTGCGGGAGACTCGCTCAGTATCCCCTGTGGGATTGGCGAGCGAGGCACAGTGGTAGGCGGGCAGAGGTGCATCCATAGCTGCATCGGCCGCCGATGAGAATCAGCATGACCGCAAACGCGGCGTCGGCGGCATGTGCTGCTGCAGCGAGAGCAGCTGAGCTGCAGTGCTGAGCCGGTGGCGAGAGGATGGACGAGTTTGTGGGTGTCGAAACAAAGCCATAGCTGCACCTGGCGAGGGCGGCCGCCGCTGTCAGTGGACTCGGCGGCGCGTCAGCAGTGGATGACCAGGCGGCTTGGGCTTGGGCCTGCGTGGACAGCAGGCAACACGTAGTAGGCTCCTCGCAGCGCCACCAAGTCAGAGACGTGCAGCTGCGGCCCGACTGAGTGCTTGCCGTCGCTCGGCCACAGCATGCGCTGCTGTTGGGCGCTGCCTCACAAGAGCAAGCTCAGGCTGGCTCGATGCAGGCTGGGATGACGCATACGTCAATGAAGATCTCTGATGACCAGTGACTGGTTGATCACAGGTCGAATAAGCTGAGGCACTGCAGAGAGCGCCGCCGCGGCATGCCCACAAATGTGCAGAGAACATGTCCTGTGCTGCTGGCTGCCGGACTGCACGGTTGTGCTGACAGCTGACCGAGGCAGCCAGGGCTGCGCTGACGGCTGCTTCGCATGGAACCCAACGCAGAGGCGGCACATACAGCACGGTGACAGGGTCGGTCACACCTTGCCAGGTCAGCAGCACCGGAGGCTCCTGCAGCACTGGACTCGCTGTGCGTGCACCTTGCAGCGCCTACGAAGATGTATCTCTGCATGGCAGCAATGACAGGGTGCCGCCGCTGCTGCCTTGTCACACCACAGCACCAGGCACGAAACCGCAGACAATTTCTACGACGGATGCGCGACTGCTGGTGCGGCTGTGCCGGGCCACGGATCGCCTAGGAGCATCTGGAACGTTTCAAACTGAGCAGCAGACAAGAACGGCAGCGCTTGCGGAAGCCACCGAGCAGGGTCCCGAAGACGCTGCGAGCAGGTGTGCAGGCAGAGCACGATATTCCAGCGGTGGCGCACCTGGAGTCCCGATCGATCGGTGATTGCTTCTCTCCGCTGAAGAAAGGGCATCGCGACGCTGCAGCACCGATTGACCGGAAGTTTGTCCGTCCTTGTTCAGGTGGCGATGTTCAGTTCGAACTGGCTTTGAACTGGGAGTTACGTGGGACTGATGTGGCATTCCACGTGGCGGGAAAATCAGCGGACTGGCGGCGAAACGCTTACTTGTCCATCCTGCGGTCTGCGCCAGGCCAGCGGCCAGTGATCTCCGAAGCAGAGATGTCAGAGCAGCTGCTGCAGGCCGTGAGTCGGATCGTCCACAAGCAGCCGGAGATGAACCAATCCACGGGCGCTGCGGCTGAGCACCATCTGCAGAAAGCCATCCGGATGGTGCGCTTCAGCAAAATTTGACGCTTCTGCATCGATGGGCGATCTTGCTGACGAGCTCAGGACACCTTCAGTAGGTGCACCCCTTGGATAGCCACAATTTGTGGTAACGATGGCGGTGAGGCGGCGCGGCATCATACTTTGTCCTTGCCCTGCAGGCTGTCGCAAAGCTCGAGTCAGAGGCAGAGCCATGGCCTCCGGAACAGAAAGCTTCGATCGACATGCTCAGGTGATCCATGCGCGTTGTCAGCCCTGGGATCCCGGATACCGCGTGTGCGCACGCGCAAGCGGAAATAAAGCTCTACCTTCTTTAATGCAGGGGCGTGCTGTCGTGGCTGGAGGCTGCAGCTGGGGCAGACACAGCGTCAGAAGACGATGCCAGTGATGCCAGCTCGCAGACGGCAGAGCAGGTACTGGCTTGCTGCTGCATGCTCCGTGTCAAGGCATGCAGCAGCTCAAAGCTGCCGCCACAACCTCACAAGGATGAGGAGAATGGCCTGTCTTCTGTTTGCAGGTGCACTCCATCAGCGCAGAGCCGGATCCGGCATCAGTCCTTGTGTCGTGTGAGACGTCTCTTGACATTCCATGGGCAGTGCGGCGCAAGGTCTCGGCAGCCTCTCTGCTGCACCGCTCACAGGTGTGCCGACACATTATGCATGCAGCCGCAGTGGCAATATCTGAGCTGCATGTTGCGCCAGGTGCTCACAATCGGTCGCAATGGCGAATGCTCTGAAAAAACTGGATGGTGCCGGCAGATCCTTGATGGGCAGCGGACGTCGCTGGCGGCACTGCTGAACAGCAGCGTGGCCGCCTGGCACGAGGAAGAAAAGACGAAGGCTCGCCTGGCTCGGTGATGCTCGGAGACGTTGACACCAATGATTATGAGCGCACGTGTTTCCAGTGCGCATATTTGATGCTGAGCTTTGAGAAGCTGATTGTTCTACCGCACTTACTCTGTCGACAACACTCCTTCGTTGCGCAAAGTTGACGCAATTTCCACTACAGGGAGGCCGCGGCGCGGGAGCGGCTGGCGGCGCTGCGCAGTCACGACCGGGCGGCGTATGCAGTGCTGGTGGCGCAGCAGCAGTCCAGCCGTGTGGGCGACCTTCTGGCGCAGGTGCGCCATCATCTCCAGTCATCTGAGTTTCGAATTTGTTCTGTAGAGTTGGGGTCAGGTGCACTCAACATCAATGAGGTACTGCATGAACATCACAGTCTCAGGAAGTCAGTATTCAGATGGTAACTCTGTGCCAGTTCTGGCGCAGACCGGCGACTGCCTGCGCCACCTGTCGCAGCGCCTGCGCCTTGTGCAGCCCCGCGCCGCCGTCACTGCTGCGGGCGACGGCAGCGGCAGCGGCGGCGGCGGCGGCAGCTCCCAAGGCAGCCACGACAGCAGCAGGGGGTATGTGGTGGACTCGCCTGAGGCGTGGGCGCAGCGCATGGTGTTTGACGCAGACATTGCCGCGGCGCCAGAGGGGCTGCGCGCCGAGCTGCGGCCTTATCAGATGAAGGTGCGCCGTCGTGAAGGCCAATGACCTCATGGTTTAGGCAGAGCTGCAGACCATTGCCCACTCTCTTATACTACTGGCAGTGTCTGCCAGGCACCAATGTGCTTAGCAAGGTGCCTGCAGACCTGCGGGCAGTATCATCGTGAGCACCTAACAGGACCTGACACAGCTCGGAGGGGCTGCGCTGCGCTCAGTCTGCTGGTGTTTCGTGCCGCAGGGCCTGAGATGGCTGGTCGGCCTGCACAACCACCGCCTCAATGGCATTCTGGCTGATGAGATGGTGCGCCGTACATCATGCGTCAGCCACCTTGATCTCCTCTGGATTCGACCACGCATGGTGCACCAGCATCATGAGCTTTTGAAAGCCAGCAAACACTTGACCACCTCAAAACCGACATGCAAGGTAACGGCCCCGCGCTCTTTGTGTGAACGTCTGCAGGGGCTCGGCAAGACTGTCCAGGTGATTCTGTGAATCTGGCTTCCCTGAGGATGCGAATATGAATTGGCGACGTGCGCGCTTCCACTGTTCGACGCCCGCGTGCAGCCATGAACATCAAGTGGTTCCCCTTTGGCAGGTCATTGCGATGCTGACACACCTGTTCGACGAGCGGCGGCACAGCCACCCGGCAATCATTGTTGTGCCGGCATCCCTGGTGGCCAACTGGTAAATGCGACCTCGAGAAATTGCCATCATCATCTCCTTCTGCATGCTTCATGTACGTGAGTGCACCATTGCTCAACTACCCAACATTGCGTTTGCTGGCCAATATCTGCAGCCAGATATCCACAGCATGTCACCTGCAGGGCACGAAGTTGCTGTTTCACGCACATGCAGGGAGGGTGAGCTGCAGCAGTTTGCGCCCAGCCTCAGGGTGGTCTCCTACAGGGGCACCGCCGCAGCGCGCGAGTCCATCTGGAAGATGCAGGTGACCAAGTCCTACCGCCATGGATTCACTCTCTGTTCTGGGTCCTTGGCGGAAATTCATGAAAGACGGCAGCGTATTGCATGACTGGGGACAGTCGGAAGGTGTGCAAGCTCGAAAGTATTTCACTGTTGCTGCAGGTGGCAAGAGGCGCCGCTGTCGACGTCGTGCTGACGACCTACGACTTTGCTCAGCGCGACAGCCAGCAGCTGGCCTCGAAAAGGTGCCTGTGGTGTCCTTCTTGCCAGACTTGGGCCCGCCTCTACCTATCGTGTCTGTGCAGCGGCATAGCCTCCCACGCGCCCTCAGGGGTCAGGCACAGCCTGTGCCAGCTGCAAGCTTTGACAGCAGGCAATCAGATGCGGTAGCAAACCCCAAACTCTACTGCCGGCGCCTGCACCCACAGATGGCGCTACCTGGTCGTGGATGAGGGGCACCGTCTGAAGAACGCCTCCTGCAAGCTCAGCACCAAGCTGCGCACCTTCAAGTCCGACGGCCGCCTGCTGCTAACGGGTGCGCGCGCCCGCGCTTGTGCGTAGCGTCCTTGTGCGACGCGTGCATGCGCGGCTGGCGCCACGATTCGCATTCCAATTACCTACGCAATCACGCACTGTATCCACGCCGACCCTTCGCCCATGTGCCTGCCTGACAGCAGCGCTGCCGGCGAAATGGTGACTGGATGACGCTTTTTCTCGGCTGCTGACAGGAACGCCGCTGCACAATGGGCTGGAGGACCTGTGGGCGCTGCTCAACTTCCTGATGCCCGACCTGTTCGGCTCGGAGCAGACCTTCACCCAGTGGTGCGCCCTTCCCCTGGACCAGCCGCGCTGCACCGATACCTGCTGCTGCATGCATACATCACACCGCATGATGACAACAGGAAGCCGGAAGGCAAGGCGCTTATCTCAAGCAGATTCGCAGCAGTCGAACGATGCGCCTCTCCTCTGAACGCCCCAGGTTTGTGGGCGGCATGCGGGGCAGGGTGCTAGCGGGGTTGGAGAGCGAGGCGGCGGTGCTGCGGTCCGTCATAGTTTACAAGTAAGAACCCCTCCTCTTGTTTTCTCTCGCAGGTTCGTGGGCGGCATGCGGGGCGGGGTGCTGGAGGAGAAGGAGGGGGAGAGCGAGGCGGCGCTGCTGCGGCAGGAGGAGGCGCTGCTGGTGGCGGACCGGCTGCACCTGGTGCTGCGCCCCTTCATGCTGCGCCGCCTCAAGGAGGACGTCGCCTCCGAGCTGCCCCAGAAGGTGTGCCTGTGCGGCCACCGTCATTTCCAGAGTGCGATGACTTGACCGTCGGATGCGGCTCTTTGCACGGTTCTGCGCTCGCACCATGTAGTTGCCTCTCATACTGGACGTTCATCATGCACTCAGCACATGATCATCCCCAAAGCCCTGCTGCTGGGTGCCTTATGTCATATTTTTTGTACGGCACCCTGCAGAAAGAAATCTGAACCCTAAACCTAAGCCGCAACTGTGTCGCAGGTGGAGCACCTGGTGCGGTGCGCGTCGTCGCGGTACCAGCAGGCGCTGTTCCGCATCGTGGAGGCCAAGCTGGCCGCCGCGGCGGCGACAGCGGCGGGCGCAAACGCGGCACAGCAGCAGCGACAGGGCGTCGCCGTCACCAACTCCGTCATGGAGCTGCGCAACATCTGCAACCACCCCACCATCAGGTGCACCGGCTGTGAGGTGTCGAACTCGCTGAAATCAAGGTTCTTGTATGGCAGGCACCAATACTGCATTGATGACCGGACTGCGCTTCCTGTCGACTTGTCGGTGCAGCGCTATCATTTCATCGCACCATGGTGTCCCTACTCGATGCACTTTATCTCGTGTTACTGAACTGCCACTCTGCCTTGCCTGCAGCCAGCTGCACCGGGAGGGCACGAGAGGCGCTGCTGCCGGCGCACGAGCAGCCGCTGCTGCCCAAACACCTAGAGCATTGTTTTACCCGCTTTCCATGAGACAGTTTCCTTTGCTACAGCCGGCTGCACCCAGACGGCACAGAGGCGCTGCTGCCGGCGCACGAGCTGCCAGCGGACGTGCGCCTGTGCGGCAAGCTGGACGCCCTGGACAAGCTGCTCGTCCGGCTGCACGCGCGGCGCCACAAGGCGCGGCTGTCGATGAAGAACCACCATCTGGCCTGTGCATCGGTTGCAGGCTTTGTCGTTCTGGACTGTTTGGGGCACGACAAGCTGATGTTAAGCAGTCTGCTGCTGGAATGTCAAGGTCAGGTGCCGCGTGCGATTTGTGGCACTCTCGAGCACTGGCTTGACGTGCATTTCTCAGCAGTGGCGTCCTGCAGGACCCGGAGCATGGTGAATGCCCCCGCCTGGTGTTTAGTGGCAGACGGATAGATGCAAGGACGAATCTGTTGACGTGACTTGGTGCCCTACGGCCGCAGGTGCTGGTGTTCTGCACCATGACGCAGTGCCTGGACGTGCTGGAGGAGTACCTGCAGTGGCGCGGCTTCGACTTGGAGCGCCTGGACGGCGCCACCGCCGCCGCCGACCGCGGCGCCATCGTCGACCGCTTCAACCACCCGGGTGTGTGCCCCGTATTCTGAAACCTTGCTGCCAGAGAGATGTCTGAATCAATCAGCCGAAGAAACCCTTCAAGCAGGCAGAAGCATCAGAATTTCCGTCGTCGCCGGAAGATGCCGCCACCCACTGCAGCTGCGGTGGCACACGTCTCAGCCCACAAGTGGAGTGACATTCCTGGAAGACTGAAGGCTCCATAGCTCCTGGATGAGCGCTGAAGTGATGCTCATCGGCGTGCTCGCAGACTCGGCGTCCTTCGTGTTCCTGCTGAGCACACGCGCCGGCGGCGTCGGGCTCAATCTGCAGGCCGCGGACACCGTCATCATGTACGACACCGACTGGAACCCGCAGGTACACTCATTACAAGTGCCAGTTGTCCATTGTCATCAACATACTTGATGCCTGTGATCAGGTCTCGCATGGACGGGAGACCCATAGCCGGTAGTCTTGACACCCATCGATGTCGAGTGACACCGATGAAATATGACAACTTGATGATCAAGGGCTGGCTCGCATGGACGTCGCGCGCGGGTGCACTGCGCATGAGGCAGCGTGCATGAATGTTAAGTGTGGGTTTCTATCTGCAATGCAGATCGATCTGCAGGCGCAGGCGCGCGCCCACCGCATCGGACAGAAGAACAAGGTGCGATGAGGAGTTGACACCTACTGGGGTAGCTTTGATGCGCTCTATCTGGTGGTGCATTGACGAAGTCTGGAGTCATTATCCTGTGGCTTCTGCTCTGCTCGAGCACTCTGTCATGTTTGATGCGGTGGCGAGCCGGCAGGAAGGCGGCGCCACAGCTGCGGATTGCAGGAGGGCCGATTGCAGGGGCCGTCAATCTGTGGTCGAAGAGCGGATGAATGCATGTGTGCAGGTCGTGGTGCTGCGGCTGCAGACTGTGTCCAGCATCGAGGAGAAGGTGTATGCGGCGGCCATGCAGAAGCGCACCATCGCCGACACCTCCATCACAGGTACGCTACAAAACAGTGGCACTTGGCGCGACTCAATGAAACATATGCACATGTCGGATTGCATAATCACTGCTTCTGCAGGAGCTGACAAGGATCTGACAAGCCTCAAATAATGTCGCATGTTCGCAGGAGGGTTCTTCGACGGCGGCACAACGAGTGCGGATCACCGCCGGCAGTTCCTCCTGGACTTGCTGAAGAGTGACGACGAGGGGACAGGCAGGCCTGGCGTGGCGCCTACCACTGACTGCGAGGTGCGCCAGCCTGTCCGCCCCTGCCATACTCTTGTCGCACTCTGATGCCGTAACAGGGCTTTGTGTGTATCCATCTCACATTGCATGTATTGATACATGAACAGCAGCGACCTGGCTCACGCAGTGCACAGCATAAAATACGGAGTAACAAGCTGTTTACCTGCTTCAGCTCGAAGCACTGCTGGCAGACCGCGACTCAACATCAGCAGCAGGAGCATACATGCCGGCGGCCTCATCCAGCGCCCCACCTAAGGTGCGGGTGCAGGTATCAGCAGAAGGACGTTACATTGCAGACGCTGCCAAGCTGATAGTGTCAGCCTCGCTCATGTTCGACTTTGAAAGCCATGCATTACCGCTGCAAACGTCTGCTGCATTAATTCGCTGGCCTTCAGGACCGGCTCGTGACTGAAGAGGAGGCGGCAATGCTGGGCAAGGCGGCTTGGGAGTACTGCTTCCCCGAGGACCAGCAGGTCTCCGACGCCGCCGCCAGTGAGACGGGGCGGGGCAAGCGCCGCCGCGCCGAGCGCTCTCTGAACGAGCGGCAGCTCAGCAAGGCCGTGAAGCGCTGATGCGAGCACCGCTCACAAGAAGCACCGCCGGCTCTCATGAACAAGCACTGACGTCATGAATGCTCATGGAAAACATCGGACTTGCAATTCGAACAAACGAGCAATCCAAATGCGAGTAGCAAGGACCAGATTTGACTTGTGAATGTGTGAGAGAAAGAGAGATTACACTGTTCCAGCCTCACTCAGGCTGATTAGCGTTCAAAGATGTCAAGGCTGAGAAACCCGAATCGGCCAAACCCTGTTCGACAATGAAAGGAGTTGTTGCGGTATGCCACCTGACTTGTGCCGCTGCGGCCATCGTCAATCGTTTCTGCACAGACAGTCTACGCCATCCACAGAGCTTCCCTGCAACCATGTCTTGGTCTTCTGATCGATCCTCTTCTGTCACTCGCCATCATGTCCTCAAGGCTTGGCCGCCATGCCATCAGTCTTCACGTTGCCGCCATCTTCAGGTTGGCTGCCCAGACAGCGGCGCGCATGTTCAGGCGGCACATGGCCACTGCCTTTGTCTGCGCAGCCCGCCGAGCTTTCTGCCGCTTTCGAGAGCTCTCGCCTGCGCATCAGCATATGAAACACGCAACAGCACCTCACACCGGTCACACACAAGCATGCAGACATCAAGCAATGCACTTATATGCGGCATTTGTTTATTTTACAGAGACGTGAGTAGGCTTCACCGAGTCGCTACCGAGGCAAAAGAGAGCTGCTGAACTGAGGCCAACGACACGCTGGCTGACGGTGAGAATGGGCCCGCTGCCAGTGGACTGAGCAGAGCGCCACACGCGTGCACTTTCACCCGCCTTGCCAGTATTCAGGCTGTTGCCACTGCAGCGGCGTGGCCAGCCTCCAGCGCGGAGCTACAGCGATGGCGGCACTGCTTTAATTTGGCACGTTTTAGCACCTGTACACCGGAGCCACCATGTCTGGTTTTATTTGATCAAGCCGCTGTCGTGGGTCGACGAGCTGACGCCGCTTGCCACCACCAACCTTGAGGCAAATCGATCCGAGTGCCAGTGACGCTGGCTCTCGGCCCATATAGACACCACAGGGCCTCGTGCATGCTTCCGCTGATTTTCAGGCTGGCGGAATATTGCTTTCTGCTTCCTGCTGCGCAGCTGCGTTTTTGCAGCGAGGAAATTTTGCGCCACTGGCTCGCTTCTCTTCGCTCTGCACACTTTGCGATTCTGCGTGACGAAATCCATCGTGTCCTCGCCCAAGCGGTCAGCGAGTGGCAGACCGCGTGGAACTTGACCCGAAGATTGTAGACAGGCTCAAACTGCTTACAGCTTTGTCTGCGATCTCGTTGGCATTCGGTTGCCTCGAGGCATAGTTGATACGTGCAATCGTTTGCGGACTGTTGGCCTGGTCTTAGAAGCTTGATTCGAAGGCGGCTATCGGCTGACAGGACTATGACAAACACTGACAGGACATGGCCACATTGACATAGATGGTTTAACCGAACCTCTAGATGAGACTAGCACTGAATAACTGAAGCAGACCTTAATGCGGAGATCATCCGGCAGCTGCCAACTGGAGATGGCGCTGTGCGGTTATAACCACTGGTGCGCTCAGTGTTCAACCTCGAAGGCCTGCATTACAGCAGCACGTTGGCAGAGCATATGCGGCTGCATGCAATGTTCCACCGCGTCAGCTGCTGACGCCATATGGAATCATGGCCGCTGACGCAGGCGCCGTGCGCTACTGGCGGCGGTCGCCCTGTGCCTCGCCGCTGCACCGGCAGCGCACAGCCTTGGCCAGGCAGCCCCGAGGTCCAGCCTCCAAACGGCACAGCAGCAGCAGACAGCACAGCAGACTCGGCTGCCGGGGCGGCAGCTGCTGGTGGAGGAGTTCAAAGGTGCGCCGGCGGCGGCGGAGAAGGAGGCCGAGGCGGCGAAGGTGCTGGCGCAGCCGCAGGACAACCTGCTGCGCAACCTGAAGGTCAAAGCCCAGACGAGGACGGTGATGTTCCCCGAGGGCTGCGAAGTCAGCGACGCAGGCGTCACACGAAGGTGGGTCGCACCCCACAATCTAGCCAAGATGACAAGTGTGCAGGCTGCCTCGCAGCTTCGTTGGCCTGCTTGACGGCACCCAAACGATCTCTCCGACCGTATAGATGCTCTCAGGCAAGCTGGCTGCCCTCTCATGGTTGGAACGGACTTGCGGCAGGGTGAAGACGCTGACGGAAGGCGAGGGCACGGCGGAGGAGACGGCAGGGGCGTGCTCGGAGAGCTGCAGGACCTCTAAGGTCTGCAACGCCTGGTTCTGGTGCGACGACCAGACGGGCTGTGAGACGGAGATGGGGCTGCCGGTGGCCTTCCACGGCTGCCAGCTGCAGACGCAGCGGCTCATATTCCCCATCGAGCCGCCCACGGGCTGGAAAACAGCGCGCTTCGTGGCCGGCTACGACGGAGGTGATTCGTCTGACGATGCATGTTAGATTATAGGCGTTGCATGGCCGTGCTATGCATGTCACCAAAACCTGGCACAGCAATGCCAGCCGGCTGGCTGCAGCGGAGCTGCTCTATTGCATGCGCACGGGCATTGACAAGCCGTCCTCGGTTCCGCTTCCACACACCTACGTTCGACACCCTGCCGTAGCGCACGGCCCTGTGACTTCCGTCACCCCTACCACTGCAAACGGCCAGTAATTTCGGTTTGGGTACCCTGCCGCAGCGAACGGGCCGAAGAAGCCGGTGCCGCCGGAAAACCGGGTTGCGGTGGTCGCGCCCATGACGGCAGACCGCTGCCCGCTTGCGTACGGGCTGACATCGCTCAAACAGGCGTTCATCAACAAGCACGACTTTGCGCGGCTGCACTCGTACGAGTTCCACTCGCGGCCGGTGGTGAAGGACCCCGCCGTACCGGGTACCTGGTACCGCCTGCAGCTCATCAAGCAGGTCAGATGGCGCCCGCCGCGGCATGGCAGCCACGCTCTACATTGTGCAGCTGACGTGGGGACGCTGGTGCTCGCCGAACAGGGAGGCACATGGCAACTATGCGTGAGCATGCAGCTGCCGGGCGGGCCGCGATGGGCTGCGGCTTTGCGACCGTGCGCAGTCGCCCCAACCAGCCGCTGCCAGCCGCAAGGCGTCTGTTTTCTCAGACGAAGCCTATCAACGGCGCCACACAGCATCAGACTGCACGATGTCTGCAACTGGGGGCTTGTGGCAGGAGAGTGACATCGGACATCGTGCGGGATGCAGGCGCTGGAGGAGGTGCCGGCGACGCGGGCGGGCTGGATCCTGTTTGCGGACCAGGACGTGCTGTCGGACGAGATCGCCTTCAAGATCCCCTTCGCCAAGTACGAGGGCAAGGACCTGGTGCTGTGGGGCTCGCCCAAGCTGGTGCAGGAGGACGCGTACCAGGGGTTGCTGTCCGTCAGCCACAAGGACCGGCAGCAGGGTGCGCAGGCCTCCTTCTGTTCTGCCATTGTTCCTCCTTCCCAACCTCCAGGTTTGATTGAAGCCGGTCCAGGAAGACGGTACCAGAGCTGCTGGTCCGTCAGCCGCATGGACCGGCAGCAAGGTGCGCAGGCCCTGGCCACCTTTTCCCCTTCTCCAAAACTTCTCGGTAGTGCATGCTTGATCTGTTCACAAGACACTGCCAGATGCAGGATGAACCTGCGTGTCTGTCCAGTGTGGACGCATGGCGCCGACTGACTGCGCCGGGGGAGTGTGTGCAACTAGCTCGCAGAGGGGAGACGCATATTGGCGGCGCTCTGGCTGCAGAACAAGACCCTGTGCACTTGCCCCCAGGTGCTCATTCGACGCCTCTTGCGCGCAGGGCTGGACACGGGGGTGCTGCTGCTGCGCAACACGGACTGGTCCCGGGCGCTGCTGGACGATGCGCTGGCCTTCATGACCGACGAGGCCAAGCAGGTGCGCTTGACAATGGCCTCGCTGGCAGCGCGCAGCTCCTGGCTTGCGGCTTCGCGCATCAGCTTGGATCAGCACATATGCTCATAGTGACGTGTGCACAGTTGACGAAACAAGTTGCTGACTATCGCGACTAGTTTAGATGCAGTGCGCCTGCCGCGGCTCTAGACAACAGATGTAAGGAAGTGCCGCCACTCTGGTATCTCGACACCTACTACGCGCACTTGTGCTCCCGCGCAGGTGGAGCTGGAAACATCGCTGAAGATGCGGGACCCGCTGCTGTGCAAACACTGCACTGAATACATCATGTATTGCCCCGCGCAGGCGGAGCTGAAGACGTCGCTGAAGACGTGGGAGCCGCTGCTGTACGAGCAGAACGCGATGGTGTACCTGCTGCGCCAGCCGGAGCGGCTGACGCGCGTCGCCTTCGAGTCGGAGTACTGCATAAATTGCGCCTGGGCGCACGGCCTGCAGGGCAAGCTGCCCTTCCTCAAGCGCTTCTCCGAGTGCTCCTTCTGCACCGGCTTCCGCAACTCCCGCGAGGTGCGCAGCTGCCTGTCTTCCAGCATGCTGCGGCTGTTGATGTATCAATGATTTGGTATAATCCTCATGCCAGTCCTTTCCATTCACACGCCGCGTGCCAAACCCTCAAGTCATGAGCAAGATGCATGATTTAGTCTCTGCATGTGAGCCATCACCACTGCATAAGCTGGTGTTTGGTCAAGAATCAGCCCGATGCTCCATTTGCCGACGCTGTTGCAACTCTTGTCGCTGGTCCTCGCAGCAAATGTATGAGTGCAACTCGGAGCTGGTGAAGACCTTCGGCTTCTCCAATCGCATGGCGCTCGGCATTGTGGGCTGCGGCCAGCGCGGCGGCAAGGGCGACGCTGTAAATCCCACAGACCCAGGGCCGCGCACAGATACCGCCGCCGGCGGCGGCGGCGCCAGCGTCATCACGCAGCACTTGGCGATGGCAACCGCCGACCCGTCGAAGCCGAACCCGGTGGTCGTGTTTGCCAGCTTCCTGCGCACCCACTTCTTCACGATGGCGTTCGTGGCGATTTTCTTTGCGTCGTTCGTGCGGCGGCGACGGCGCTGATGCGCCACACTGACAGCGGCTGGTGCATCAATGGCTGTTGCTTCCGGGACGAAGATGGCGCCAAACACAGTGAAGAGCAGGACTGAAGGATTAAAGAGAGTGCGAGCGATGCGCCATTTGCAGCCCAATGGCGAGGGCGTCGCAGAACAACGGCGCTAGAACAAAGCTTCTGTGGTGTTGGGTGCTGCAGACTTGGAACAACACGTTCTGAAATCACAGCAGTATTCAGAAGTTGCATATAAACGATGCTTTCGCACAGTGCAAACTGCAATTCTTGCAATCAAGACTAGTGGAACCACATCCCTCCTTCTGAGTGAAAGGAAGCTGTCTCCAGGACATTCAAATTCAGATGAGAAAGTGAGCGGCATCACATCGTCGTTTCCGAGCCCACGAAAGCACTGCACGTCATCATCGTAGAGCCAGTCCTTACCTGTCCGAGGGAGCTGGCCGCTGCCTGCTGTGGCGTGACAACAGCTGGGTGCATCCTTTCAAGTCCGGCATCTGCAGGGTGGCAGATGAAACTGTGAGTTTTGATCGCCGCTTCCATGCGTAGTTGACATTGAACGATCTCCAGACACACTCGTTTGCCGCGGCTGAGCCACAGCGCCGCCAACAGGCCTGTTGCACGCTATATCCTTGACACCGTCCAACTCCACAGCGGTATGGCTTTTGGGCTTGAGCCAGATTCAAGCTACAGTGTTCATGTACCGTCATGTCAAAGATCCATGCAAGGTTCTGTCTCCGTCACTGCAGGCTGGACACCGAGGCCAGGCTGCTCACCAACGACGAGCTGCGGACGATCGTCCAGGAGGAGGTGGCGGCCGATCAGCGGGAAGGCCGCACCTCCACCACCCTCGTGCAGGCGCGCCGCAGGCCCAGGCCCCGCAGCGTCAGAAGCTTCTGAGGACTCTGACCGATGTATATGGGGTCGCCTGATCATTGCATCGGGCTTTGGACAGTCGCCGGCGGCCGCAGACGCTGCAGTCGCCACACAGGTTGCCTTGGGACCATGTTGCATGCACATCTCTATAGCAAACAATTGCCGCATGCTCTGAGCAGGTGCACCAGTACCTCGAGGACCACGGAGCGGGTGCCAGCCGGCAGCAGATTGAGAGCTTCGTCGAGGTTGTCAAGGTGCGCGGCCGGCGGCGGCCGACCACTCAGCATTGCCGTGCACACCACTCGATGGAAGCGCCTGCCCTGCCGGAATGTTTGCAGGCACTCAAGACCCTTGCTGATCCCACAGCATCCCCGTGCCATGCTGATCTTATGCAGTGCTACTGGCGCAACTTGCTTATTTTCCTCCTGTCGGCTGCCGCAGCCGCTGGGACTGCTGCGGTCGGAGCTGCTGCAGCTGGTCAACATCAAGCCGACCGCGCTTGTCGACATCCACCTGGTGGGTTCTCTTCTGCAAAATTGAATTCCTGTGCCTCGTTGCCCAAGCCGTCGTCAGACAGACTAGCTCCAGAGCGGCAGCCACCATCGTCGAGGCAGCCCAGGCGCGCTGGTCATCGCAGGAGCAGCAGCCAAACCTGCAGCCTCTCACATGCATGGCTGTCTTGCCGGCCTGTCTGAGCAAAAGAACGGCAGTCGATTCGTGTTCGCTCAGATCTCAGTGCAAACGAACTTGCATGTCACTACACCACATTCGCGCCCTGATGAGAGATTCTTCAGTAACAAAATATACATGCAGATCGTGGAAGAGTGCGAGGAGCGACTGCAGCCGGAGCAGGTGGAGGAGCTGCTGGCGGCAATCCAGACACACCTGCAGTAGGTTTTAGCATCAGCGGGCGCCAGCGAGGCTCGGGCGCGTGTTCTGAGCAACAGGCCTTGGGCGGTCGGCGTGGCAGGCAGCTGCCACAACGTGCAGCGCAAAGCGACCGGCGGCGGTGGCGGCGGCGCCAGGGGTGCCTGCGATTGGGAGCCTGCAGCCCCTTTCAGCCTTGCACGTAGCGCAAGAGCCCGCCGCGCCTTGCGACACAGCGCGCCACAGCGCCGCCTGCCGTCCGGGTGCACGGCGGCGGTTCTACGACTGAAGCAGCGGGGCGGTGGACTAGCAGGCGTCCACGTGTGGCGGCTGACGACGCCGCGACAGGATGGTGAGCGGCGGCAGCGCCAGATCGGCGCTCAAAGGCAGCTACATGGACATAGAGTCCATACTGGCGGATGAGACCAAGGTTCCGGTGACCTTCAAGGTCACGTCCTCAGGTGGGTCTCTGTCTCCTGACATCCTCTGATGCTTCAGCTTCTACTGGGACATATTCTGTGGCGGTGCAGCTTGCGCGCACAGCATCCGCCATTACTGACACATTGCACAAGAGCACTGCACAAGGGCACGAATTAGACGGTAACTACATGCAATATTGCTTGCATTCACCTGGGTGCATGCTGGGATTGGGGGGGTTGTGTGAATGTTATTGTAAAGGGATCCAAATGACGTACCGCCAGGGCGGTTGCTAGACCCCGGTGCGGAGCCCAGTGGCTATTGCTCGTGAGGATACAGATGCAGGTGACTGTACAAAAACCCGTGATGCGTTTGCAATGCAGGGCTGGGGCGGTCGCTGGACCCGGGGGCGGACGAGGACGATGTGGTGGCGGGCACGAAGCTGGACCTGCCGCTGTGGATGGTGCGCAACCTCGCCGAGCGCGGCTTCATCTCCCTCCAGTGCGTCGCTTTCTTTCCTCCCCTCCCCTTCTCCCCCCTCCCCTTCCCCCCTCCCCTTCCCGCCTCCCTCACCTTCCCTTGAGCCCTTCCCACCGCCGTAAGTCGAGCTCTTGCGTTCAGCCTCATGTGGCCATGTGCCTGCCCACTGTACGGCAAATGCTCCTGCCATTCCAATGACCTCGACGGCCACGCCGGTGCACATAGGATGACTGGGAATACCTTTGCTGCTGAATATCAGCAGCACCAGGGTGGCTGCTGCATCACCATGCATGCATGAATGAGGATGAGAAAGCAGCACTAATCACCTGATGGCGCCGCCTGACATTACCCTACCATGCATCTGCCGCAGCACGCCGGGCTTTTACGGCGAGTGCATGTGGCGGCGACTGCGCGCTGGGCGCGGCAATGCGAGGACCTGGATGCCGATGGCCGGTGTTTTCATGGTCTCAAACTTCGCTCCTTCATCGCCGCAGCACGCCGGGCTTTTATGGGGAGCGCATGCGGCGGCGGCTGCGGGCGGGCGCGGCGGTGGAGGACCTGCGAGCCTGCTGCCCCTACTACTACGCAGTCGCGGGGCAGCTGGTGGCGGCGCACGCCATCGCGTCCGCCGCGGGCGCCGACTCGGGCGCCGGCCCGCTTGACGACTCGCTGCCGGCCTTTGCGATGCAGACCTTCCAGACGCGCTACAAGGTGTGTCTGCTTGTGCTGGCACTCGGCCAAAGGGAAATTGACCTGTCGCACTGGTTTGCCGCTGCCGACTGCATCTCATGTGTCTGCTCCGGGACAGGAGCTGCGCCGCTGCAGACATGTAGCCCGCTGAGAAACGCTTTGCACGGCCTGCACACTGACGGGGAGCGTGTGGTCAGTCCAGCCCTTGCAAGGCGGCCGAGCCAGCCTGCAACCCGATCTGTTCTGGTCAGATGCGAATGGATCAATGGACCTTGGGCGCAGGAGCTGCTGACGAAGGGCGGCTCGAAGAGCGACGCCAGCTCAGACGCGCTGACGCTGGCGCAGCGCCTGAGCTGCGAGGAGGACGCCCTCTTCCAGGTGAGGTTGTAGACGCTTGTAGACAGATCGCCCCGACAGCCGCGGGTGCTGCGGTTGTACCGATATGCTGCTGGCGGGTCCTCGAGAATTATCTGGCTCCCCCATCAGCGGGCGGCAAAACACAGCCCAGTGCATTGTGGATGCTCATTTCAGGAAAATGAGCGTGCGTTTGAACCTGGGACGAGCCCTGTGCAGGTTGACACCCTGTCGAAACCCATTCTGTCCCTGATGCACAAAACCCTTTGCAGGCGGCGCGTGCGCCCGCCGCCGCGGCGGACCGCTGGCGCAACTCGGAGGTGCTGGCAGCGCGCCCGCGGCAAGCCAAGCGCAAGCCTGCCGCCGCAGGGCTGCCGTCCATGCCCAAGTGACGCTTCTGGCGGCGGTGCGACCCATCTGTGGGTGGTCAGCGGGCGTTTGGGATTGGGACTTCACGCAGGCGGGCAGAAGTGCTATGCCAGCAGCAATTCAACTCGGCCGGCGAGCGGTGGGGTTTGGGACACAGGCGTGCAGACTCGTGGCGGCGCACACAGCAGCAGGCAGGAACCCGGACGAGGCAGAGCTCTGCATTCCATGCTGGGTGCTTTGAGACGGCAGCTGAGTGTCCATACCAGTGTCTTCGAACAGAGTGATGGTATGAACCAGGTCAAAGAAGCCGGCTTTTTGTTCATGTGCCAATGTCAGAAGGCGCGCCGCAAAGAAAGCGCTGGAAATTTTTTGACTCCAACAAATCAGCCCTCAGAGAGCAACCGTTGTCAACTGCACCGTGCCAATTGCAATCACAAGACCGAGTCCCTGCAGCCAACGTTGCCGGCTCCCTCTGCCGACAGAAGTACCCACTCCAATTCTTCTACCCGGGGGCACAAAAGCCTCCTGCACGCTGCGTCTGGAAAAGCAATGTATCTATCAGCATATGGGAATGAGAGGAATGATGCCACAGCAGTGATGTTCCCTGCCTGAGGAGCCTTCCGTTAATGTCTCTCCTGCAGAGTAGGCAAGTGAGGACGTCTTGACCTAAAACCAGGACGTCCTCAACCCGCCGACGCGCCCCACCCAGATGGACAGGCCAGCGCTGCGCGGCGGCGGCGCCCCGCTCTCCACGTCTGGCGGCGGCGGCTGCGGCAGAGGCGGCGCCGCGGCCGGCCGCACGCCAGGCGCAGGCGTTCGTACAGCGGCGGCGCGCGCCCCCCGGCTGCCGGCGCGCCTGCCGCTCGCCGCCAGCTGCCGCTCGCCCGCCATGGGCGCATAGGCCCGGTGCTCTGCCTCGACCGGCTCCGATCCCGGCGGCTGTGGCGGCAGGGCGCCGCCCTGCCACGCCGCTGCTGCCACGTTGTCGGCCTCTGTCGGGACGCCGGCGCCGGCCTCCGCGGAGTCGCGCCACCGCCGCCGCTGCGCGGCGTCATGCTGCCGCTGCTGCGCCCGGTGCTGCTGCAGGGCGCGCTCGGCGCCGTCCCGGATCGCGGCGCGGCTCGGCGGCGACGCTGCTGCTGCAACCGCTGTGGGCTCTGGCGCAGCGGTGCGGTTGCCGCGAGGCAGGCTGGCCCCACCACCGCCGCCGGGCAGGCCGGCGGGCTGCTGGGCTGCCGGTGCACTGTGCGTGCTGGCCGCGAGGGCGCTGCCGCTGGCGCTGCTGCCGCTGGCGCCGCTGTCGCTGGCGCTGCTGCTGCTGGGGGAGCGGGAGGACAGCCGGCTGCCCATGGAGGTGCTGCGCAGGGAGCTGCTGCTGGCTGCGCTGCTGCTCTCCGTCATCTGCGGCCCCGCAGCGCATTTCAGGCTTTTCGCAGCAGACTTTCAATGCTTATTCGGACATGTATCATGCACCCGCGCCCGCCGAAACAACTGTGTGCGTTGGGAGCACAGGCGGCGCTGGCGTGCCCAAGGCTGGACACACAGGTAGAGGTGAAGGGGCGCACATCCACGATGGTTTCTGTGATAGCTGGCCGCGGCTTCACTGACGCACGGCATCTGCGGCATGTGAGCCACACACGTCAGTGATACTTTCCCCTGAACCATATCAGTCACTTTGCTGCGGCAGCTTGCGGAGTCTCAGGTCGCTGCTGCACTGGGCCTGCAGTCACAGGCTGGTGCCAGACAGCGGCACTCAGGAGGCTGAGCTGTGGATCCATCGACAGCTGGAGGGGTTTGGGCGGCCAGGAACAGGCGCAACATGCAGGCAGAAGACACCAAGTGCTCCTGCCGAACGTTATCGATTGGCGGCAGCCCCTCCAATGAGTCAGGCTGCAGCAGCCCACCTGCTCAGGCTACACACATGAGCAGGAAAAGAGTATGAGAGAAGGGCGGCGCACATGGGACAGGTGGAGTGGGAGGACAGCCAGCGGTCGATGCACTTGCAGTGGAACAGGTGGCCGCAGGGCAGCGTGCGCAGCAGCTCCCCCTCCTCATACCCCTCCAGGCACACCGTGCACTCCACCTGCGCGCCCCCCGTCGTCGCCTCCCCTTTCACCGCCGCGTCCGCCAGCCCGCTGCGATGACGATGCAATTACCGTCAGCAGACGTTTCGCATCGTGACGTAACCTATTGCACTCCGCCTGCGCCCCGCCCGTCGTCGCTTCCTCCTTCATCGCCGTGTTTGCAAGCCCGCTGTGCGACGAAGACAGTTGGCAGGCAGCGTCATCTGTATAGTAAAAGCAAGGATTACATTTGAGGGCCAGATACCTCGCCCTTCGTCGTCACATCTGCCAGCCCGCAGCACGACACACGATGCGCCGCCAGAGGCTTTTGCAACCATGCTGCGTTTCGACGCAGGCAGACCGTTGAAGCAGAGCGAGCTGCGGACTCGTGGCGCAGGCAGCCCATAGCGCACCCTTGAACTGCAGCAACCGCCTGGGGCTGCCCCGTCCACCTGGCGCAGTGAACAACTGGCTGAAACACGATGGCCAAGCAGAGTTTTCCCGAGCAATTCCTCTGGAAATTCACCTCAGGGCGACTTGGACGGGGACGCCGGCGGAGGCGATTATCGAGCGGAAAGCGGCGCCACCCTTTGTGAACTCGTGCGTGGGGAAGGACTCTACGAGCGCCGGGTCGACGCCGCGGTCCCGCCGCGGCCGCGGCCCCAGCTGCACCATCGCCGCCCTGTCCCGCCTGCGACGCAGCAGGACCCAAAGAATGGAACTCTGTGACAGCGCAAAACAGCTGTGTAGCATGCACAGCAGCAGCAGCAGTTAGCAACAGCAAGCAGCGCAAAGCAGCGCTACGCAGTAGCTCAACCAACGTATCAGTATGGGTGCGTGTGCGTCAGTAGCTCTCGACAGCCTAGGCGGCTGCAGGCAGGGGAGCGGGAACGGCGGGGGAAAGGTCGCAAGGGCGCGCCTGAGGCGGCGGTTGCGCAGGACGCGCTTGAGGAAGGTCATCATGATGCACAGCAGCACGGAGAGCGTGACGCCAATGATGATGGAGAAGTAGGGCGTCATGCTGAACTTGCGCCCCTTCGCCGTCGCCACCTGCGCAGGTTCCAGCACCGCAGGTTCGAGCATTGCACACAGAGTTTGGATCGGGAAATCGAGAGTCGACAGTGATTGGGACAGCACGACGCCAATGATGACATAGCAGCAGGGCATTGTGCTGGATTTGCGGCTCTTGGCGGTTGCCACCTGCGCGCAGCCGCGGCAGCACACAGCCGTCAGCGCATCCAAACCCTGATACCACACCGCGAGGACATTCCGCAAAGAGCAGCAGAGCTGCGACCAGCTGGCGCATCAGCTGCGCCGGCGCGGGGTAGTTCAAGCGCGAGGCGGCAATGCTGGTAGAGGCCAGGCACAGCATCTTAGCGCCAGGCGGGGCGCCAAGCCGAGCTGCCGGAGTGGGTAGATAAATTCAGGTTAAGATAAGTATTACTTTATGTACAAACCTCCAGCTGGTAGGTGAAGGCAGAGTGCACAAAGTAGTCCATGTTGAAGACGCCGAGTATGTAGGTGCCCGGCTGCAGGTCGCCCTTGTCCACCCGGAACAGCTGCTCCCCAAAGACCTCCTCTGTCGACCTGCGCCATCGGGTTGGGTGGTCATAGTGTCAGCCATCAACAAGACATGCCGAGCAACAACCCTGTTGCGACAACCCACAGCGAGCTCACTGCAGTCACCTGAACAGGAAATCGTTGTGCAGCAGCGTGGGGTAGCCGCCCCGCTGCGCCAGCAGTACAGGGTGGCCGCCCATCGCCAGGAACCTCACCTCCAGCCCGTTCTGCGTGGGGCGGCACATATGCACAGATATAAGAGGCAGCAGCAGGCAGTTCAGTGCATGCTGGCCCCGCATGCAGCTGCACAATATAGAGACGAGGGGAGACGCCCATGCTGGCCATAGTGCAGGTGAGGGTGTGCAGCAGGCTGTAGCCGCTGCGGCGCCGCATACAGGGGGGCCGGCCGCGTGGGAGCAATTCGGGGAAGTTTCCAACCCTAAACCCTGAAGTTTCCAATGAAGAGGCTGCTCAAATCATATTGTCCAGAGTGCGATATGTCTCTCTCAGTCACATGGTAGCGGCGCACCTTTTTCCACTTGCCGCTGTCGGGCAGGTCCAACTGGAAGTAGGCCCAGGCGCCCTGCCGCAGGCTGTCGCTCACCGTTTGTTCCAGCGTCAGCGGCACCACCCGCCCCTGGCACCTGGCGCCCGTGGAGCCTGCATCGTGCGGCATGTGCTTGGCTGGGTAGATTTGGGACAGTGACCCATTTGTCGCAGTGTGACGCTGATGCAGCGAAACATCGTTTCTGCGATGATGCCGAGCGCATGGGCGTCTCAGCGGGATTCCCACGATGCTGATGGAGTCCGATGTGAGAGCCGCGTGCCTGTGCCTGGATAGCGTGCAGTGCATGCAGTGCCAGCAGACTTTGGGGCCATCAAACAGCCCCGCGCCACTATGAGATCATGGGCTCCTCCCATGCACCTTGGCATTTGCAAAGTTGGCATTTGCAAAACTCACCCGCAAAGCACTTGCAGGAGCCGGGGGCGGCGCACACGCCGTTGGAGGAGCAGTTGGCGGCACACAGCGGCGCCCCGCCCGGCAGCGACCAGCGCGCCTGCAGCGTCACATACGCCCGCTCCTGCAGGTAGACGTCGTTGTTGTACACCGCCACGTACACCCTGCGGGCACACAAAAAAGGGGCTGTCAGTTTTCAAGTGCTGATAACCACAAGCTGATACACACAAGCTGACTCATGAAGACAAAGCGAGAGACACGCAAAGGCAGCCTCCAGGCGCCCAGCCTCCTGGCGCCAGCTGCGCAAGAGCCGCCGTTTCTGGAAGAAATGGATGTGTCACCAACAAACCCAGATGTACTCACGGGCCTCCGAGCGGGGCGCGCAGCAGGCGGGAGTGCTGGTCCAGCACGTCCAGAGACCAGACGGCTCACCGTCCCGTCGATACACGCGGCAACAAGATTGAAGATCGAGGCTCACAGGCCAGCGGGCGGGGCGGGGCGCGCAGCGGGCAGGAGTGCTGGTCCAGCACAGCTAGGAGATAGAAGGCTCACAGGCCAGCAGGCTAGTCAAGCAGAGAAGCAGATGGAAATGCGCACAGGCCGGCGGGCGGGGCGTGCAGCAGGCGGGAGTGCTGGTCCAGGCGCTCGCGGAAGGAGACAGAGTCGGTGAAGTTTCCGTAGTCCAGCACGCTGGGCAGCGCGCCCGCCTGGTAGCCCTCCGCCGCGGGCTTCACGAACAGCACTGGGTCCCCGCTGGTGCGGCTCATCTCCACCAGCAGGTCCTCCGCCCGCTCCGGCAGCTGCACACAACGAACATCAGTAGTTCAGGAAATGGCAAACCGGAGTGACTGCACGTCACCTCCGCCGTCATGGCTGAGCAGCTGCGCATTGCGACTGGGAGACTGAAGCAGAAATCATGACGGGTCTTGTGACGAACATGAGGGTGCAACAAAGGCCTCACGTCCAGCGAGAAGTAGGACCAGCCGCCGATGGGGACGTGGACGCGCGAGGCGACCTGCCCGCGGCCTAGCGGCGTCACCGGCACATTACACCCCACGTCGCCGTAGCCTGTGCGGCAGGTGCACACCCGCGGCGGCACCGGCACGGGCTGCGTCGCCGCCAGCGCGACTCCGCCGCCGCCGCCGCCGCTGGTAGCGCCGGCGGCGCCCGCGGCGCTGCCCACGCTTGCGGCGCTGTCGGCGCGGTTGTTTGCGCTCACGCTGGATGCGTCGTCATTGCCGGCGGCGCCCCTGTCGCCGTCAGCGTGCGCCGCCGCCAGGAACGCCGGCGTCGGCGCGGCGCAGGTGCCGTGCCCCGAGCACTGCGGGCCCGGCTGCCCATTGGCGCGCAGCAGCGGCGCCGGGCAGGCGTAGGCCGCGTTGCAGCTGACGCGCAGCTCGTAGTTCAGCGGCTTGTTCATCCACAGCGCCACATTCTGCAGCGTGACGTACCACTGCGCGTCGCTCGGCGAGGCGGACGTCGAGTTGACGGCCACTGACACCTGCACATTCCGATTGCAGGTGGATCGTGTCTCCTGATTACGTATCGCATCTTCGTTTTGCACATTTCATCTTCTCGTTGCGTGATATCTGGGGCAAGACAGCGCCAGCGTATATTGTACTGGACGACACAAGGTCACGAGCACGTGATGGCAGGTGGTATGACATCTGAAGAGCAGCGTGGCACACGGCTGATGCCCACCTGCTGATATGGCGATAGCAGCAGAGCGCCCTCTGGGTCCAACGCTGTGGACGGCGGGTCATACTGCCACAGCGCCGACTGGCTGTAATTGGCCTGCACCAGAGCATCGGCAATGTCATGGCAAGGCAATGCGCTACGAATGGGCTTGACCAGCCATGTTCAGCATGACTAGGAGCATGGTACTGGTAGCTTCAAGTCACCTACGAATAATGATGACGCCAACACTGCACCGCTACTCGCCACCACCGAAAGAGCCGCAGAGAGCCCGCCTCACCTTGGGCTGTCGGCCGCGGGCGACGAGCAGCAGCGGGTCAGCGCGCGCGGCGCCTGTGCTGGTATGCTCGGTCTCCTTCTGGCGCCGCACCTCTTCCCGGTCCCACACCTCCACTTGGAGCCAGCTGTGGTGCAGGAGAGACACACACCCTCAGCCGCTGGCGGCAGCGATTACAAGGTGCCTGCATATGCTGGCTGGTGACTAGCGCCCGCCACCGGCGGCAGTGCTACTAGGAACACAACAGGGATGCGCAGACGCGGGACCACGCGCTGTGAACGAACCAACCTGTCGGTGGCGCCATTGCTGTAGTCGCACGGCGTACCCCGCAGCGCCGCGGCGGTCACCACAAAGTGCTGCTGGCAGTTAGGTGCCAGGGCCGAGGAGGCCGTCAGGTTTGTCAGTGACCGCGCCACAGACCCGGGGCACATCGGCGGTCCTTGCAGGGCCGGGAAGAATTCTGAGGCCTGCGCCGCCGCCCGCCCGGCGAGTGCCACTGCACAGACGGCAGGAGTGCAGCGCAGGTGGGCGGTCGAGGCTGGGAGACGGGTTATTGCAGGTATAGACGTACCGGCTCCTGCCAGCTGTGTGGCGTCGCCGCACCGCCTTGAATGCGGCGACAGCATAGCTGGCTAGCCAGCAATGTCAGGTGCAGACGGCATGGCAGCGGTGCACATGCTCCTGGTGCTCACCTATTACGCATGCCAACGCCCACGCGATGGCCTCGCGCGCGGGTCGGCCGGGGCCCATGGGCAGTTTTTGGGGCATGACTGCCGAGGTGCACCCCGCTGCGCGAGCCTCAGTCCAGCCGGCAGGCCGTGCCAAGTCTCGAGATTGCCTCCAAGCAACAGGCCGGACGCATGTCTGCGTCCTGGCGCCGGGCTGCAACGAGGTCCCGCGTCCTCAAGCAGCTACGTCTAGAGATGCCACCCGGGCTCAAGAACACTGCGTGCGCATGTCGGTCAGCACCACGTTGATTCAGAAGGAGCTTACAATGCCTGAGGAGCCATCGGGCCCGCGGCTAGTCGGCAACAAGCTCTCAAGACGCTCCTTAGTCAAAGACAGCGCTTCGTTCAAGCCAGAGCCAACGTAGCCGGCCAAACCTGCCGTAGCACCTGTCACAGCTATGAAGTTGAGAGGTCTTGCGTCGTGTCACAGGACCAACTGTTGTAATGCGAGCAAAGGTCAGCCAGCTGTGTAAAGTGGTTGTCTGACCAATCCACGTCACACCGTGTCAGCAACAGGCTTACGTACGGTTCCGCACAACGACCAAGGGTCGCACATTTCGCGGAAAAACTGGATTGCAAAACGTAACGGCGTGTCAGTTTGCCAATCTTTGAGCTTGATTGATTTGCGTACAAGATCCATCGCGGCGCTTGGACGATGTTCTGTTTTGACACGTCACATGTTGCACCATGCACTTTGGAAACTCGCACACTTGAGACTCGCCGACAGGGGAGGTGTGTGCCGCGGCACAAGCAGAACAGCTGCTTGGAGAGACACCAATGGCAGGCCGGACGATTTCAGAGACACAAACTCAGGCACACGACAGCGGTGCGCGCCGCGGCGGCAGACGCAACTCAGGAATCATGTCCAGACACCCCCAGCGACCTGGAAGCAGAGGCGCGCAACACGGGGAACCAGGCAGAGCTGGTCACATCCCAGGACGTAGATCGGCCTCGGTTCCACATCATGGCGCCGCGCGGCTGGTGCGGCATTGCTTCCTCATGCAGCATTGACCGCTGTTTCGGCCTGTGATATGTTCCAACACGGTTGATAAGTTCATTGTTTGCATGTGAACTGTTTGCGACATGAACTTTTTCAGCTCTCCATTGAAAGCTCCAAGCTGAAGGTCTGTCTCGACACCCTGGCAGGGTGAACGGTGAGCGCAACCAGCTGCCGCTGCAAATGATACCGGGAACAGCGGTGCATGTGTGGCACCAGTTGGTCAAAAATCCTTGCATGCCGCAACATACACCCGGATCGGCGATGCGAGCTTGCCTGGCCTGAAGGGCTCGATGAAGGGCTCCATTGTGCTGCAGACCCAAATGCGCCGCTGCTTTTCGATGGCACATACCATCTCTTCTTCCAGTATATCCCAGACAAGATTGAGTGGTGAGGATGCTGCGACGTTATTGTGTGGAGTCGCGGTACAATACTGATTTCTCCTTAAACATTCTACTACGCACCTGGTGCAGCTGTGTTGTGCAGCGCCCATCATCTGTTCCACTTCAGTGTATATATGGCATCTGCGCAGGGAGTTTGGCATCCAGTGGGGGCATGTGTCCTCATCAGACCTGGTGCACTGGGCGTTCCTGCCCGCTGCCCTGAAACCCACACCAGACGGGTACGATGCAGACGGCTGCTTCTCCGGATCCGCGCTCCTCGACAAAGACGGGACGCCCACGATCATCTACACAGGTGCTGCTGCTGCGCACATTAGTAGCACATCCCTGCTTCATTTGCCGCCTGGGGACTCTTAATTGCTGATGGCCCTGTGCCGCAATGTCATGTCCTCCTAGCTGCACCCCGGGTCGATTGACGCGCATCAGACTCATCAGATTTGCCTCGGGGTTGCCAAGGCTGACGGGAAGCCTGGCAATGCACTCTGGCTTGGAGGGAGAGGGTCAGCCAGGCAACTCGCTGTGACAACCCACACTTCTTCATTGCGCAGGCGTGCGCCTGCGGAATAACCCCACGGCGCCGGACCCGCCGCGTGAGGACCTCGACCTGGGGCTGCCCTTCATTGAGACGCAGCTGTGCGCCGCGCACGCGGACCCCAAAACGGACCCGCTGCTCAAGCACTGGACCAAGGACCCGGCGGGCTCCATACAGCACCCGCCCTGCGAGCTGCACCCCGCCAACACGCTCATGGGCTGGCGGTGAGCTTCTTATTCAGCTGGATGAATGAAACGTACGTCTTCTCGAAAGCAAATGTGCGGCTCGTGGCGGCCGCGCTCCGATTGCAGCATATCGTGTTGGCGTACATGGCTCGGGGTGCTTGGTACATGGTGCTGACACATGGTGCTACGCAGAATTTGCATCGCTGTGATCATCTCGGTTTGTCATTCATCTATTCGTTCAATCGTTTATGTCAATCCACCCCGCAGGGACCCGTTTATCTTTGAGCTGCCCAACGAGGACAACAACCACGAGTACGGCATGGTGCGTTTCAGTCCAAAACGAAGGTCTCATTCAACAGATGTTGCTGAACATGTATGCACCTGGGGGAGGGTCCAGGTGTTTGGTGTGATGCCAATGCCATAGGACGAACGATTCTGCACATCTGTTCAGAGTGCCAAAGTGCCAAACAGCTGCACACACTGAGGTGCTGATTCCCTCGCCTGGCGCAGCTACTCGGCAATGGCGTAAAGGACAAAGGCGGCACCATCCTGGTATACCGTAGTAGGGAGCTGACGGGCGGTGAGGCTTCCGGCAGCCAACCCGCATGCAGTCATGAACTTGCAATCACGATGCCATTCGATGCCAGCATGCTGCTGACGCGCCATGCCGCTGACAAATAGCTTCCCTTTGGAAGGGAGTGGTGGAGCACGCTCGACTGTGAAACGTTTGTCTTTCTTCCCAGGCTGGCGGTACACCGGCCCGCTGTGCGAGGGCAGGAAGGAGGAAAGTGGCAGCATGTGGGAGTGCCCCATCCTGCTGCCGCTCAAGCCGGACCCCGACAGCAGCGCCGGCCAGCCCGTTGCCATCATCGGCTCCATGGACACGTGTCACGCACGTGCGCGCGCTTTCAAATGTGCACTCAATGTGTGCGACTGCCCATATACAACTTGGGGCAAACGAATCCAAGCTACGGGCTGGTGCTGGAAGGACGCATGACATATGTCAACTGTGTGTCGTCGATGCCCCTCCCCTTTCGTAAGTTGGATTTGCTGACGACCCGTCGAGCTGCTGACGTTTTGGTGTGCCCACGTGCAGAGGATTACACACATGTACTATTCGTCTCGCCAGACGCGCCCAGCTGCGACGTGAGTATGACAACTCCCCCGTCGATATGATCGTGTGATCGTGCCGCACCTTGTTGTGGCCAGGCCACTGCACCTGCCACATGCACTCCCCTGCTGCTGGTCCTCCGCGCCTCAAGAACGCTGCTGCCAGTCCTCAGGTGCTGTATTGGCTGGGCCGCCACTCCAACGGCAAATTCCTCATTGACCAAGCAGACGGCCCCTTCAGGTGCGCAAAAAGAAGATTCAAGTCAAAACGCCTGCGAATACCAGCAGGCCCTTGTCGCCGCAGTTGCCTGAGATTGTCGAGGCCCGGGCTTGCCCAAGCGCTGCTACCTCATGCTGGTGGTATCCAAGGTCGGATTGCAGACTGTGCTGACGTCCCCCGCTGCGATCGCAGGCTTGACCTGGGTGATGCGCCTTACGCGCCCAACACGCTGGTGAACGACGATGGGAGGCACCTGATGTGGGTGTGGATACAGGTGGATGCAGGTCCAGGGAAGTACAACGCCTTGCGCAAGGCCTTGTCAGAGGCCGATGGGCCATCCCCCTGTATTTCTAGCCATGTGTCATTCATCATGACTCGGAAGCTTTAGCAGCCCACTGGCGGGATGGCTGCCGCCCAGGAGCACCCCAGCAGGAACGACGACTCGTACAACTACGCAGGCAGCATGAGCGTGCCGCGAGAGCTGCACATCAGGTGAGCGTCCGAGCCGCGAGTTGGCAGCGAGCTGTGCCTTCTGCCTGCAAGCTGTGTACACACTTTTTGTACACACGCATCCTGTTCTTACACATGGAGTTTCTACACTAAGATTCGCGAATGCTAATTGTGAGGTGGATCAGCATACCGCAGGAACGGGCGCCTGATGCAACGACCGCTCCAGGAGCTGGACACCCTCCACTGCCGGCAGATCTTCTCCCAGGTGCATCATGCTTTGCTGCTGCGGGTCAATGCAATCCTTCACTGTTCTGCGCTCCTGCGGCGGCGGGCATGCTGGTGAAATCTTCTATTGCTGGCCGCTATCGTGCCATTAGGGGCCGCACCGCCCAAGAACCCTGATTGATCACCACATGCTGTTCAATTGGAAGCTCACAAAACGTGTGCTGAATTCAAACAAAGGGAGGAGGTGGAGATTCAGGATAACAGCAGGCTCCGCGAGCTACTTGGCGACAGCTGTACACCTGAAAGCAGAACAGCATCTGGTTGGACGCCTGTGTTGCACCTGCACAGAAGGAGGAGGTGAAACTACTGGACGATGGGCGGCTGTGGGAGGTGCCGCGCTGCTCGGCGACGTCCATGGACGTGCGATTCGCGCTGCGCCACGGCGGCGCCGACACCACGGGCCTCGCCGTGCTGGACTGCCGCGGGCAGGAGGGGCCCCGCTCCGCCGCCATCGTCTACGACTGGCACACAGACGAGCTGCGCGTGACATACAACGAGTACCTGGTGCACACAAAACGCGAAACCTTCAGGTGGGGTTTCTGGTCAACTGCATGCGCTAGGAACTGGATTGCCGGGGACTCTGTCCCATGCGGATGGCTGCCACTCGCGGGAGCCTGGCGGCCATGACGGACCTGTTGGTCGAACAAGTGCCCCGTAATACTGCAGCACGACGCCTTGGCCACACAAGTGCTTTCACGTACTGCAGCGTAGCGACGGCGGAGCGCAGCGATGACGCAGGCGCGGAGGAGAGCCGCAGACGGCCGCGCCGCGTTGGCGGCAAGCTGGGCTGGTGCAAGGAGCACCCGCTGCGGGTGTGCTGCCGTCACTAAGGAGTGACGCACTATGGACTTGATTCTTTCCTGGATCTTGCTGCGCATGATGTCTGCACATGCTGCAAGCATTCAACAGGATTTCCAATCGAATCCCGTCGAGGCCGTGTATTGTATATGCGCCCAGGTGCGGGTGCTGTTTGATGGCAGCTGCGTGGAGGTGTTCGCTGGGCTGTCAGAAGATGACGTCGCCCGCGGCGTGCTGTCCACGCGCATCTACAGGTGTGCAGCTGCATGGCCGTTCTTGTCCATTCATCTTCACCAGCAGCGCCCAGGCTGCCTGTGCTTGCCCAGCACAGCAGCTTGCTGCAAATTAGCTCACCAGGTTGCGCATTCCAGTCCACCAGATAAGCAATCTGGCAATGTGGCGGCCTTGCAATGCAGTTTGTCTGCTGCAGCCCATGGCCTCATGCTGCGCTGACTCCTCTGCTTGCCGCAGGGGCAAGAGCAGTAATCCAGGGCTGGCCTTCTTCTCAGTGGGCGGCACCTCCAGCGTGTCAGACGTAAGTCTCCCCGCACATCCACGCGGCACCTCCATGCGTTACGTCGTTGGGCTAATGCCATGTATCAGATGCACGAGTAATCCAAGTCACACTTCCCCCATCCAAGAGGCGGTTCAATGACAAGCAGAGTGCCCTGCACTGGCGGCCCCCTTACACTTCCCATGTGGTTTCCCATTCACCTAATTTTGCCGCCGCAGACCAACGCATGGGAGATAGTGCTGGACTTCACTCAGATGGCTGAGGCAGCACGATTGAATCCAACATGGCGGGGCCGTCTGCCTGACCTTTCCCTGTGCTCTGCAGATTGACGTGTGGGAGATGGAGCAGTGCTGGTCGGACCGCGCAGAGGTGGAGGCGGAGGCGGCAGTGCCCTGCGCCAAGTCCGAGAAGCAGACGCGCCCCGCCGAAAAGGCGGTCGGCATGCCCTACGGTGCGCGCCTATTTCCAATAGCCTCTCGGCGGGGGCTGTCCCAAGCGTCCGGCGGCACTCTGCACTTCCCAGGCACTGCAGCTGCTTGCCTGTACGCTTTCAGGTGCTTCTTCAGCCCTAAATTATTTTTCGGCGCGGACATGACGCCTCTGGGTGCTCCTCGAAGGCAAATGCGCTGCGCAAAGGATGTGCCACGTAGGTCCGTCTCTGAATGAAATGATGAAATGCGTCACGCAGGCGAGGTGACGGCGGGCAGGTGCAAGCAGTGCCTGGGTCTGCACCGGCCGGGCGAGTGCCCGCTGGAGGGCGATGGCAAGGTCATTCACCCGCACGGCGAGGGCAACATTTGAAGACCGCAGCCTAGGCGAGCGGCGGAAGCCATCTACGACAGATAAGCAGTCAGATGGCGGAGGTGCCGATCTGTGAGCAGAGGGACTTGTGAGAAAGGGCCGACATTCATCGTTCTTGCGATGCAGGGCTTAGCATCATGCTGCAGGACTTCTGCATTGAGTTTCGAGGGGCATCTGACACTGCTTCTAGGGTGCGAAACAGCGGCGCTCCAGGAGCGCGGTGGATCTGAACTAGATAGTTTCCAATCGAAGTTTTGGTTCCACGAAGTCGTGTTCAGTTTCATCTGCGTCAGTTAAAAAGCGATTGAACATGCCAGAGCCGTTTGTAAACCGCCACCATTGTGCATATAACATCACCGCAGTGCAACAGCCCCTCCGGATTGCTTCACCCACCACAATGCAGGTGTAGTGCGGAAATTTACAGAAAATGTGGCTGGCACCTGTGCGATGTGTGTGCAAATATCAAAGTGCCTCCTCGTTTCAAATTAGCAGGCCCTATGGCACACGCGCCTAGTACACGACCTCCGGCTTCAATTCCTGTTGCACCTCCGCGCAGGTGCGGCACCAGGCGGCGTGCCCAAACCAGTTGTTTCCCATTGTCGTCCAATCTGCTCCTGTCGTTTAGGGGAGGATCAAGTGCTCCGGCTGGATCAGCGGCAGCTTCACGCCCACGGCGGCGGCCAGCAGCCAGTCGTCGCGCAGCGCTGGCGTGTTCTGTGGCAGCCCCTTGGGCCGCCGGCCCTTGCCCGCCACGATGCATAGCTTGCAGTCCTTGATGCACACCGCCTGCGACGACGACACGCACAGCAACCCTGGTCAGCATGGCGGTGCACAGAAGCTGCCTTGTGCGTCAGTGCACCATCAAGCACAGCGCCTCTGATCACGCTTCAGCCAGGAGCCACCGGACTGCTGCCGCGCCGCCTTGCCGCAGCACGGGACATGGCACACCAAAGGCACACCGCACACCAGGAAGCAGCTGCATACATATCCACCAAGAAGCCATTCCCTTGAAACCCTCAAGACCTAAACCCGCACCTTGCCGCCGAGCGCCTTGACGAGGCGTTCGAGGTCGGGCTTGCCGGCGCCGGCCTTGGGGCACACCGGCCCGTGCACATACACCTCCCGCGACTCGTCCGTGTCCAGTGGCCGCAGCCGCTTGCCCTGCTCTCGCGCCGCATGCGCCCGCGCAGCCGCCTCCGCAAACACGCACTGCATCGTCGCACGAGCCGCGAGTCAGCCGAAGCGAATCATGTGGGTGCTCTTCTGAGTGACCTGCTGTGCAGAAGCTGTCAGGTGCATGTTAGCAGCCGGCCTGGAAACTGGCATGCGACAGATGAGAAAGTCTAGCACGCAGAGTTCGCGGTGATGCTCATAATGCGTGTCGTTCCACCACGCAGCTCCGATTGAGGTCAACATCGGTGTGTTTTGGAGGTTAGGCAAGGCACCTCCACGGCGAAGTCGGCTTCGGGCAACCAGTGGCCGGCCTCGCGGGAGGCGCTCAGCCACTCGGGCGACAGGATGTGCGCGCCATTCGTCACCGCCAGCATCACCTGCAGATTCGGATACACGTCGGTCTCAGCACGAGTTGCTTCCTCATCAGAGATCAATGTGACGAAGCACATACCTCTGCCGGCGCCTTGACTGCTGTCTCCTGCTGGGCACGAAGCCGACAGCTCGGCAGTCGCCCTGATCACGGTGCCCACAACATGCACAGCCCCGCTATCGACTGCATTCCTACATGCGGAGTTTGTGCAAAGCAATGGAAGGCGAAGTGGGCGACGACTCGACAGGCCTGGGAGCCAGTGTGCGGGCACAGCAATTGGGGGGCGCGCCTTCATGGTGCGGCGGTTGGTGGAGGGGTGGTCGCCGAGCACGAGGTGCGTGATGCAGCCGTCATGCGCGCCCTGCTGGTACAGCCGCAGCCCCGGCAGCTCCTTTGTTGCCGTCACCGCCAGCGCCTTGAGCTGCGCCAACATGCACGTGTTTGGATCGGTATGGGTTGGTTCAGTGGTGTTTTCAGGCGTTGCGTCAAAGATGTTACAAGAGCCAGCTGCGGTGTGCCCGGCGCCACAGACTGCGCCTCGAATTTTACAGAGGTTATTGCTGGAGCTGCAATCATGCAGTCGACTGGCTGCATGCTGTAGACCCTGCGGATGTAGAGACTGCAAAACTTGGCAGCTGCAGTCCTGCCACTCACCCCGTCCTGTGTGTTGGACGTGGCAATGACGCCACGCGCTGCCTGTGACCCGCCAGGAGCAGCGACGGCGCTACTCTTTGCGGCAGCGCCGGCCTTGCCGCCTGCCGTGGCTGCGCCCTTCTTGCCGCCTGCGCCTGCTGCCTTGCCGCCTACCACATTGCCGCCTGCCGTGGCTGCGCTCTTCTTGCCGCCTGCGTCTGCCGCCTTGCCGTCCGCCGTGGCTGCAGTATTCTTGCTGCCTGCGTCAGCTGCCTTGCCTCCGGCCTTGGCCGTGCTCTTCTTCCCACCTGCATCGGCCGCCTTGGCTCCTGCTGCTGCCTTGGTGCCCTTCTTGGCGGCCGCCGCCTTGCTGCCTGCTCTCTTCTGCTGAGCACTCGTGCCGCCAGACGCCAACGCTGGCCGCCCTGCGGAAGGTTTACAACACTGTTAGGCAAGAGATCCTGCTGAAGCGATGGCTGGGGCGACATTTCGTATCACATTTAAGGACTGAGCAGAGGGGCAGGCTGCAACCCAGCTTGGGCAATGCAAGCGAGCCACTGACTACGCAATTTGTGACGTGTAGCACATTGCTTGCATGCCTCACCTGTCGAGCGGCGCTTGCTGGGCCGGGCGTGGTCCTGCGCTGGGTCCTGGTTCTCGCGGTCGGACTCGTCCCCTGCCTCGGCAGTCGCCGCCGCCTCCGCCGCGTCTGCCGCCGCCGCCGTGACAGCGCGGCCGCCAGTGCCGGGTGCACTGCGTTTGCGGCCAGAAGACGCCGGGCGCTGCGCCGGCGCGTCCACCTCATGTGCCTCCAGCTGCTGCGCTACCGTCGCAGCCGCCGCTGCCGGCGTTGCCGCCTCCACTGCTGCCGCCTCTGCCGCCAGAGCGTCTGCCGCGCCGCGCTTGGAGCGGCCGGCGTCGCGCGGCTTGGGCGTCGCTGCGGCGCTCTTTGCTGACGCCTTGCGCTGCTTGGACTTTCCCTTCCCCTTGGCCGCCGGCTCTGCGCCCTCTGCTGCAGCTGCTGCGCCCTCCGCTGCTGCCTCTGCTTCTGGCGCAAGGTCCCACGGCCTGGCTGCCGACCAGTTTGCTGCCCTCTCGCGCGGCAGCGGCTGCATTTGTGGCGTTGCCGCCACTGACGCCGCTGCGGCCCCTGCACCAGCGGGTCCCTCGGGGGTTGCGGCCGCTGTGCCAGGAGTCTGCTGTGACGCCTGCGTGCCCGTGGTCACCGTCACCGCATCGCCCGGCGTCGGCAGCCGCAACACGCCGGGCACCACGATGCCAGAAGCCTCCCTGCAAGGCAAACCATCCGATATGATGAATGCGAGAGCATGGTCCACCGAAGGCCTGCAAAAGTTGTTGACGTGCAGGATTTTTCTGTTGTCCTCATGCAGCAGTGCGCCTTACGCAGGCATATATGTGAAAGTCTGCAGAGCGAAGGCATACAGCTGACCGCAGGACCTGTCAGATGCATGGACTCCAGCCACGACTGCTCACCGAGCGGCCGGCATCTGGGGGCAGGCGGAGCTGGCGGCCGCGCGGAAGCCGGCGGGCGTGGCCGTGCTGATGGCGATGGTCCGCTCGGGCGCTGCCGCCAGCGCCCGCAGCGATGGCCCCCGCGGCTGCTGCGTGAACGTCTCGGGCCACTCCTCTACCTCCTCGGGCTCAGCGTCCGCCTCCCCTGCAACTTTCGCCGTGGTGTCTGCTGCATCATCGGCCGACACCGCCTCGTCGTCTGCGGCAGCCGCCATCGCGGCCGCATACTCCGCGTCGGCGGCGGCGGCAGCGGCGATGGCAGAGTCCCGCTCTGCGGCGAGCGCCGCCAGCCGCGGCGGCCTGAATGCCGCCTGGCCCGAGGCGTGCCGTTGGGGCGCGGGCCCAAGCTTGCTTGCCGCCGCGGCTGGCTGCTTGCGCTGCTGCGGCAGAGGCCGCGGCGCAGCCGGCACGCGAGCGCCGTCCGCAGCTGCTTTGCTGGGAGCCGCTGCCGCAGCGGCCGCCTGCTGCGCTGATGGCTGCTCCGGCTGTGCCGGCTCGGCTGGCGCAGCAGAACCGGCGCGGCGGCTGCGGGCACGGCGGGCGGCCGGCGGGGCCATCACGGCCGGCATCTCCATCTGCTCTGCCGCTGCAGCGAGCGTCGCGGTCGCGGCGGCAGCCTTTTCGGCTGCGTCCGCCGCTGCTGAATTCTTGCCGCCAGCCCGCCGACCGCGCGCCTGCTTTGCGGCAGCCTTTGTCGCGGACTTGGCCTTTGCTTTGGCAGCTTTGCCGCGGCCTGCAGGATTGAAACAGGACTCAACACCGAGGCCATGATGTATCACACTGGACTGCTCAGCATGGCAAGCCGACAGGAATGAAGGTTGCAAGGTCGCCTGGGACACCTGGATTCGGGAGTATGTGGCACCTGCAGGCTCGGGCGCGGGCGAGGCGCTGCGGGAGGGGATGCCCAGGTCCATGCACATGACGTCCGCGCATGCCTGCGTGTCGAAGTTTGTCGGCAGCTCTGGTAGCTGGTTCTGCACGTGCAGCCAGCATAGAAGTGTAAGAGCTGCAGTGCACGCGCAATCATAATCGACTTGTTGTAGCATGCTTGGCAAGTCAAGAGATTGGGGTGTCGAAAAGGACCGCATGTACAAGTATGCAGATGACAGCAGGTAACTGCAGGGGCCAGGGTCGAGACAGCGGATCGAGGGGGAGGAGTTGTTTGTAGCGCACCATGTGGCTGGCGCGCGCGGTGGCTTGCCGCTTGGGCGGCGGCGGACTCGTGCACTCGTTGCCCTCGTCTGAGCGCAGAAGGAAGCTTGCGTCAGTGCACACTCCTTTCGGTAGGTGCATTTCGAGGTTCATGGCGTGTGCATCAGATCTGGTATCGATTGCTCCATGGCATGCTCCACATGCTGCGTTCCTGTGGCAGGCCGCAGCTCGAAGCACCTGGCCGGTTGATCTGCTGCGAGCTGGACATGAGCTGCGACATCTCAAAGTCCTCTGCCAGCGCCGGATGTCTCGCCCGAGGCGCAGCCCGTTTCTTGCCTGCAGCATTCCAGACATCTATTCAGGCGAAGATGCAGCGTGAGGGGACGTTGCTACAAGCCAGCACCAGGTCTTGCTGATTTACACGCAAACATGGCAGAGCGCAGAGGCTTGCAAAAGCACTCGTGTTGAACTGGACAGAAGTACAGAAAATCCCGCCACCTGTGCTGGCCTGTGGCCTGCGCAGGCGCTGCACCAGCGGGTCCAGCTTGGGGACCACGACGGCGTGCTGGCCTTCCATGGCCCGGGCGCCCTGGTCGCGGCTCGTGACGATCCATGTCGACCGCACCAGTGCAGTGCCCCAGCCCATCTGCGGCAGCATGAGGTGAAGCATCGCAATTTGCCTGTGCGATACCCTGTGGGATGTTGCACACCATGTCTTATTACAGCCTGCATGCGTCCGAAGGCCCTGACCAGTGGCGTGCTGGGGGCTTCTTTGAGACAAGTCAGTAGGGCGCCATGTGCACCTTCTCCAGCTTCACGACGAGCTGGCGGGCGGCCTCCTCGTCAGCCAGCCTGTCCTCCTCCAAGGGCTCATCTGTCTTGCGCTGGAAGACGACGTGTGTGCAGGACTTGGTGAGCCTGCTGGACGTCTGCGCCCCAAGCTCCTCCAGCTCCCTTTCCAGAAGCCGCTTTGTCACCCCACCAGTCTGCTGCGCGGCCTTGGTGACCTGCACGTTGGCCACGACCCCTCGCAGCACTTGGCTGAAGTCCATTGTCAGCACGGAGCTCGAGGGCCGGGCAACAACGTCGACAGGTTATGCAGACGGGCGGATGGGTCTGGTCCACGTCAAGAGCTGCTTGCTATCCGCACAGCCTCGCGCTGACACATTGCATTTGCATTTACAAAGGGTTTCTGTTATGCTAAAGGCTTGAATCAGCGCTGCAGCGCTGTCCGACAATGCACAAGCTCTGCTGCCGTGCTGCGGGTGTTACGAGCTGGCCTATGGAATTCGAAATTTGAATCCCGCAATGGGAGGTCCCCTCTCAACCAGAGGTCAAGTCCAAAAGGAGGACCCAAGCATCGATCAAAGTGGCAGCGACCCGCAGCGACGCTGCCCGCAGTTCTCAGTTCTCAATACAACAAGTGACTGTACAGTGAAGCGGTCTAAAAGCTGGTGGCGAGCGTTTCGGCGTCAGGTGCCGGCCACATGCATGCTGGCGGGCAGAATCCGCAGCCGCAGGTTTGTGTCGCTGCCTGCCACCTGGAACCCGAGGCCGTAGCCCTCAACGAGCGCCACCTGCACAGCCATACAGCGACGTGTCATCATCTGCAGTAGGTGACAATATGGCAGCAGCATCGGCGCTCACGAGGCCGTGCACGAAACGATGAAATGTCTTCGGCCAGAGCAGGCAGGCCGCGCAACACGTTGTACGGCCGCGCCTGCTGCTCGATGACGCTGGGAGTGCGCGGCAGCAGCTCGATGGCCTGCTGCCGCGTGAGCACAATCTCCTCGACCGCGAGTCGCGCCTCCTCCAGCGCTTCCGCCTCATTTTCCTTCACAGCCTGCGCATTACAGAGCCGTGACACATCATGTCAAGGTGCTGATGTGTCATACGATACGCGACAGACCATCCAAAGACCACTTAAGTCAGTCAGACAACGGTCCTGTCCAGCTGCTACACTTGATTTCAAAGGGTCAGCGGTAGGGTTCAGCGGCCCAGCTAAAAGTCCCACCTGTGAGACGATGCCGCTGTCGGGGCGCTGCGGCCGGCCCTCCTCGGCCTGCTGGCCGAACAGCGCGCCGGCGGACGGGTCTATTCCCAGCAGGGTCCGGATGCCGCGCGTGATACTCACCTTGCCGCTGCTCTTCAGCGCGTACACGGGGATGCCCTCCTGCTTCGCCACGGTCCGCACCCAGTCCCCCTGCAACGCGGTTGCCATACCGAACTCAAGCTGAGCTTTGCAGTTGAGATTTTACGGGCGAGATAATCGCAGCAGGGCAGTGGGCCGAAGGAGCAATCAGCAAATGGTCATCCACAAGCAGCCCTGACACGCAGGTGCACCCCACAGTTTGACTCGTGATCACAACTCCCGCTGCCTCCCCGCAGTCACACCTGCTTCACTCCGCGGCAGAGCCCCACAGATGCTTCACATGCACAGTCGCAGATTCACATGTACAGTCATAGCTCATACCTGCTTCACTTTGCTGCGGAGGGCCAGGATGGCGTCGGCGTCGTGCACCCGCGGCGTCAGCCACAGGGCCTCCCCCAGCTTCAGCGCCTGAATCGCCTCCTGGATGGCTGGCTCCTCAATTCCATATGCAAACACCCTAAGAGCGTCCTGCGGCGGCGTCTGCGGCACACTGGTGCTGCTGCCGGCGGCGCCGGCTGTGGGGCCACCAAATGAGCCGCCAAATGTGCCGCAGGGCGTGTCGGGCGCCGCCGGCCATGGCCGCTGCGCCTGCTGCTGCTGCGGCGGCTTCTGCCGCTGTGCCTGGCCGCCCGGCAGCTTCCAGGGCCTGCGTCCAAAGCATGGCCAGCAACACTCAGAGCAGGAGGGAGCATACTCGTGAACGCTGCACATGATGAGGCGAGGCCGCGTGCACCAGCGTTCACCGGAGCACGGACTGCAGACGCTCAGAGTTGCAAGCTGATCCCATGCGACTGGGCATGCTGAGCGATAGGAATTGATAAAACAAAACTGCCCACACACCTTTCCGCGACCGCCATGCTGCTGACGGCGCCGTCCTCGGCGTCCGCGACAACCACGACTGACCCGCCGGCGTCAAAGGTGCGCGTCTCGTCGCCCGCCGCCTGGTTGAGCAGCAGCCGGTCGACCGCGGCGCCCACGTCGCGGTGCACCCGCCAGTGCGTGCGGTCCACCATCTCCACCTGATGGTGTACAGCGAGACCGTTTTGTTCGTGTATCCAGAGAGATAGAATATCGATTTGCCATGAACCCGCCACTGCGGGCGGTCTACCATCTCCACCTGTGAATGAGAAGTTGATGACGTGTACATGGGACTCGACAACATCACGAAACAGCACTGACACCAGGCTCAGTTTCATCAGCGGGAACAGGCTCAATGGAAAGTTTGGGGAGTCCAGCAAGCAGATGGAACATTCGCAGACTGCCAACTTCTGTGAGCCGGTGCATGTAGTCTGAGAAGACGAACAAGACCAAAGGACAAATCGAGATGCCTTGGCATGCCACATGAGAGAAGAAAATGTTTACAACATGGCGCACCCCATGCTACAGCAGGTTGGGAAAGCAGATGTAGCGGAACAAGGGCACGCACCGCCACATCGAAGGTCGGAGGTCCTGCACGCTCCAGGATGCTCTTCTGCACGCCTCGCCTGCGCGCCTCCTCGTCACCCAGAGTCACCGACTCGATACCCCCTGCGATAGCGAGCAGCAAACCTCTGTCCGGCGAGATGCATTGTAGACAGCCCCGCCAGCGCAAACTGAGCACAGAGCAGCTCCGTCAAGCGCCGAGAGATGCGGTGCAGACTCACCCAGAAGCCCCGACAGTGTGGGATTCTTTATGAGATTCTCCAGCTCAGAGCCTGCAACAAGCAAGCAGAGAAACAACATTGCCGTTGCCGCCTGAACACAGAAAAATGCAATCCTCAAAGGGAATGCACTTCTCCATGGCACACCGTGCGCTGTCGCAATGAGCTGCACGCCTCTCTGGGCGATAGTTCGAGCCGCATTGGCCTCCTCGGCGGTTCCTGTCACAGTGGCTGGAGAGTCAGCGTTGAAGTCATTGGATCACACTTGGCACGCTCGCAGAGAGACAGACTGTAGTCATTTGACAAAGCAGCTGAAGCTGTACTCACCAATCTCATCAATGACTAGGACTTCGGGCATGTGGTTCTCCTGCGGCACACCCCAGACGGACTGTTAAAAACTCTGCAAGCGGCAATCCGGCCGAGCCAGCAGGCAGCACCCTCATGCCTTTTGCTGCTCAACATGTTGACAAACATGAATGGGCAAGCACAATGCTGCTACGTACCACAGCCTCGATCATCACCCGATGCTGCTCTGCTGTGTGCGGCACCTGGAATGCACATGCCAGAAAAGCTGTCGAGAACGGCCGCACCCTGCATGGCTCAGAGCCGCTACGGTGCACCGCTATGTAACTGTTTGACGTGTGTATGAGAGAGCAGACTCACGAAGCTCCATTTGTGCAGCCTGGCCTGTAGTGGATTCATTTCGGGGCCGCGCCACAGGCAAGCAGCCCACCTGCATGCGGCGAGCGTTGGCAATGCTGGGGTGCGGGATATCGCCATCCCCGCCAATCTCATTAGACGTGTCCACTATGATCACTCGCCGACGGCACTCCTCTGCTAGAATGCGTGCGCAGTCTCGCAAAGACGTACCTGCAGTGACACGAGCCGTTGACATCGACGCTATTGGCTTCGGCTGTGCAATTTTTCGTTCACTCGGAACAAGAGTGTGAATGCTTTCATGTATACAGGCAGAGTTCTTCTCCATATGCTGATGGCGCTTACTCTTTCCGACGCCTGGCCGCCCTGTAGACCACGCAAGAGTTGTTTGGCAAGGCAGCGTCTGTAACATCATCTGAGGAACATCACAGGTGAGGTTCAGCCCCGCGCGCAGCCGAATGCTAGAATTCCACAAAGACTCACCCAGCAGTAAGATGCTCGATCCATTGCGCACTACATCTGCTGCGAGGTCGGCGCTGCCTGTGATGGCTCGGCCGACCCTCATGGTCAAACCGAATATCTTCCCATCCCTGCAGCACAACGCATCTGTTGCCCATGGTTCTGTGTCTAATGAACTGTTACGGCGGTTGGTCACCAGCAATCGAATTGTTGGGCACAGGATACCTGTTTCGTAGGCAGCTGATGCGGTGCAACGTCCTGTCAATGCCAGCACGGTTGTCGTCTCCAAACTCACTGACCTGAAGCTCAGAATTTGACTGTCAATTGAATGCAGACATAATAATAGTGACGCACTCTGTCGGGAATGCACAACGCAAAAAAACAAGGCATGCTTACCTGCGACACTGCATACGCCAGGTCCTCCTCGGACACTTTGCCGTCTCCGAGTGACATGGCGGTGTGCGGAAACCGCGCGATGGCCGGCCGGCCGAGGTCGAGCACGATTTCCACAAGCTCATGCAGATGCGGCAGCTGCTGCAGGGGGTCCTTGAAGCGCTGGGGCAGCATGTCTACCAGCCTCATGAGCTCCTGCATGTTGCAACCCTGCTGCACGGCTTTCGCTGCGGGGCTGGCTCGCTGCTTTGGCCACGCCGCAAGCAAATGCGGACCCCGCTGCGTGCTGGCTCGCAACGCATGCTGCATGCATTGCGGAGCTACACATCGAAAGGATGGACCCTGCCTCACGCGAGGAGCAAGCATTGTGCTGTGGCCTATGCTGCACCTGCACTGGATATGCACTTGATTCAAATGCAGCAACATCTCAGCAGTGACGAGACCACAGCGAAGCGATACCAGGTCTGAAACGGCTGCAAGGCGTTCAACTAAGTAGGATTATGGCAAAGCAGTTTGCGAGCTGACTCTGCAGCGCCATGCATGTGGACGTTTCGGAAAATGCTGATGCTGCAACGGCGGCATGCATGGCGGCAGAAATTGTTGCTGTCCGGCGCTCGTTGCACAAGTGCCCATCCAGTGTCGCCTTTGAAAATTGTCTACCAAAGCACCGCCACTGCCAAGACACAACTGGCGCACAATCAACACTGCGCTGCGCGGTGTTGCTGAATGCCTTTGAATTGACAAGCTGCAGGACACCCTGCTTCATCAAAACGGATATGAGAATGAGGAAGCATCACACACTGTCGAGGCGCGTCTATCTATGATATAAATGACTGGCGGAAGATCATTGCGCTGCCGCCTGCACTGCGCCGTTGGCTGTGCTGCCGTTGGTTGCATCTTCATTGCAGAGGTCGGCCGCCGCATGGCCTGCTGCCTGTTGCGATTGGCTAGAGCTGCGGTCGTGCGCCAGCGTCTGGCTCGGGCTGCGAAAGTACATGTACGCCTGCAACACAAATGGTTAACACCCGACTCACGCACTTGAATGCATTTGGAGGAATTCAGCATGTGGTTGTGAGACATCTAGGTTTCCAGTGTCATCAATCGCAATTCGCTCAGAAGTCAACAGGATGCATCTAGGAGTGCTTCACACAGCGCTCGAAAGTGGAACGCACCGTGTAGCGCAGAAAGTTGGAGACGCGGCTGGTGTAGATGTCTGCATATCTGCAGCGGCACAGACAGTGCACTCTCAGGGCGTCCAGCAGGTTTGCATTAGCGAGATACAGCATTTGCGGCGGCGTCATGCGGCATGTGCGCTCTGGGCAATCCCTCTAGCGCGATGCTTTCGTGTGAAAATTACCCTGACAGGCAAGCTTGCCACAAAGCGCACTTCTCGATCTGGCGTGTGAACTGCGACTTGTCATTGAGGCCGGCGCGGCTCAGGTACCCCCAGCGCTCGCTGAAGTGGTTGCCGTCCTGCTCCAGCATCGGACCTGCACAATGACCCGCGGCATCAGACGCCAAGGCACCAGGACATTCGCCTGCTGTGCTGGCGCTATGCGCTTCTTGGCTGAGTGTGAATCGCGGTCATGGGTGCTGTGCAGCGTGAGGGCGCAAACCTCAGCTAAGTATGTTGGCGAGCGGCAGCAGCTATGGCGCACCAATGGACTGGTCCAGGCGCTCGGACAGCAGCAGCAGCTGCGCCAGCGTGGTGTTGATCTTCGTCCTGCTGATGCCGGGCGGCATGCCCTCGAACGCCGCCCGCTGCCTGATGAGCCTGCGCAATTGAAAAGGGGCCGGTGGGTATGTGTTCCACAGTCAGAGTGCAACCACGCCCACCAAGTGCAGTGCACCATGTCAAAACAGAGGCCCTGCACTACAACAGAACAAAGGAATGGGATTAAAAGAAACAACCGAGAGGCACATTTCGGGGTGTGCTGCACCATGCACCTGAGCTGGTTGAGCAGGTCGCCCACGACCTCCTTTTTGTTGATGAGCTCCTTCAGTTCATCGTGGTGCGGCCGCCCGAGCGTCAGCGCCCGCACCTGGCAGAATCGGCAGACGCACCGCTTAGACACAGGCCCGACTGAGCTGACCAATACAATCCTGGAAACGCGCGCAACATTCCAACACATACTTTTGCAGAGATGCTGAATGGAATTGACAACTAAATTTCAAGTCCGCACCTCGTCCTCCAGCTCGCGCACGATGAGCGCAGTGCGCCACCGGAACTTGAGCTTCGCCAGCGCTGCAGCACAGGATAGCAGGAGTTGAGGATCAATAAACGAGCCAGACAAATCACAGCAAGATGGATAGCGCTGACAGGCATCTGCCTCCCGTTGCCCGAGAGCAGGCGATGACATCAGGACGGGACCCATCCGCTCCACAGCATCAAACATTCAATGAAAGTCACCTGCGTCTGTGTAGATGTGGTCACCGACGTAGAGGATGTCGTCGCCCTCGACGCCCAGCGCCTTCTCCACCATCTTTGCTGAGCCGCCGCAGTACAGGCCCCCCTAATGAACAGAAATCGCAGATGCATCAGGCGATGGGGTGGCAGCTGCCGCCACCTGGACAGCGTCGCAGTGCGCTGCAGAACATGCAACATCGACGGGACAGGGCTGTTGATAATCTGCAATGCAGTAGTGCAGTCATTGTGCGGGCTGTGTGCGCACCTTGCGGGCGCTGTAGCACGGCCGCATGAGGCCGTCCTGCAGCACGAGGTGTCAGCATCAAACAGTCCAGACCTCATCATGTCGCAGGTTGAGGCTGCATCGCAGTTCATCATCTCCAGTCTGCGAGCATGTCACTCAGTAGCAGATGTAATCACCTCTGTGACGATCTCGAAGAGGCTCATGCCGGGGTGGTCAAAGAACTCCGGCTTGCGCGCCTGGATGATGACCTGCGCTCACCCCAAAGCACACCACTCAGCACAGTGTAGAATTGACAAGCTTGGCCGTGGGCTCGTGCCAAATTGAAGAAGTCACGGCAGCGTCCTAGACGAGCGCCAGCTCGTTCACTCGGTACAAGCCCGCGGCAAAAAGACAATGGCCTACCATGTCGAATAGGTCGCGCCATGTCTTGCCCTCCGGCAGGTACTCGTCGTAGGCGTACGACATCATTTTGTTGGTGTACATGAAGTCGCTGTTGGTGATGAGCAGCAGCGTCTTGCCCTGCACGCAGATGTGGCGCTGACTCCTCATCAGCATGTGCCTGCAACCTCGAAATGTCGAGATTTCGTGCAGACACTGACAGAGAGCGAGGCGCATCCAGAGCAGCTGCACCTCAGTAGCGTGCGCTGCATTTTCTGTTGATTTCTTTCAGTCTGCACAGCCGTCTGCCCAGCTTTTCTGCACAGGCTGCCGTGCGCGGGAAACAGATTGCCAGGCGCTCACTGCTTCCCGCTGGTCGAGGAGCGTGCGTGCCATGGCCGGGTCCCGCTCCACATACTTTGCTGGGTCCTGGATGATCTCCGCCTGCACAGACAGTGTCACAGGAGTGTTCTGGAGAGATCGCTTGTGGAATCACTCTGCACTCTGGATTCAGGCTCTGACCACGCTCGCAGCCACCGTTGCATTGCATCCTCCAGCTCACAGTGTGCAGCAGGCCGGAGAGAGGGCAGGCGTAAGGGCAGCCCGCCTTGAGCTTGCCCTCGACGTGCGTGCGGAACAGGGCCTTGGCGACCAGCGCGTGCAGCGCCGGGTACGTTTGCGCCGCGACCGTCAGCGGCAGCGCGCCCTGGTCCAGCCGGTCCACCATCTGCGGCAGGCACGCCGATTCGTCAGCAGATAGGCACTGCCAAGTTGCACCGCATTGTAGCCTGTCAATGTGCCCAAGTCCCCGCTCTCTGTCGGGGAAGAGATTGCGCATCTGCAGCAGCGGCTTGTTGGCACATCCTGACTTGCAGCGTGGAAGTGTGAGGAGGGAGCGGGGCTGGGATTTGGGTTTAGGGTTTGGGCTTTCAGAACACACCTGCATGTACATGACGGCCTCCGAGACAGAGAACAGCGTGTTGAGGAACTGCCAGCGGTCGTGCTTGAGCACGACCAGCTCGCGGCCGTAGGTGTTGCGGATCTCCGACCAGGACAGCATGCGCGTGCCGTGCATCGCCCGCTTCACAAACCTGCACCGTCACATTGGGCCAGCTTGCAGCTCGTCAATGTTGGCAAAGCGTACATTGGCAATGCTCACACGGTGCAACTCCTCAAGAGGCGCTTGCTGGAGCAGAAAGTCCTGCTGACACCAGGAGATAATTACAGGAGTGAAAGGAAATGGCGGCGGTGAGCGCACCCAAAGCGGTCGACCTTGACCAGGTTCCCAAGCTCCTTGTCCACGATGAGGCCCCTGTCGCCAGCACAAAAGCCACAGATACAATGGGGAATCATGACACTGTTGTTAAGGCTGGTGCGACGATGCAGCCCTGCCAGCGCACAAGCGGCACACCCGCCCCTGCGGCAGTGGCGTGCAACCGCCGGTGGTTCACGGTGAATGCAATGCGCGGGATGCCCCCACCTGATGACCAGGTCTGGGTCGAACTCCAGGCCCTCCACATCACAGCCCGCCTCCTTCAGAGACTCCAGCCCGTACCTGGCGGGGCGGGATATTGACTCGTCAATGAAACTTCACATCCCGTGCCGCCGGCTGTTGAGAAGATGCATTCGGCTTCGATCCTGCTGAAGCAGCCTGAGGCAGGTTGCAAGTTCCAGCGCACTGGTGCACAAGCCTGTACCCACTAGAAGGAGGTTGGGAGCTGGTGCACAAGCCTGCACGCGCTAGAAGGAGGGCGCACTTGTAGGCCTTGCCTTCCCAGGCATTCACGTCGTAGTGTATGCACGTGTAGTCCTGCGTGTCATGGGATCTCGTGCATTGGATATGCCAGAACAGGTGAGGCATCACAGCCAGCTGACAGCTTGATTCACAACCAAGTTTGACGTATTTGCTGACGTTGGCCAGTCATGATCACATTGCGGCATCCTGCTCACCATGTCGTAGCCTGCACAGATCACATCCGATGCTCAGAGCTGGCACACACGTTGAGGAATGACGATCAGGCAGGTAGAGTCCAGCTGGAACGGGCCCTGTCGGAACAGCAGCCGCTCACCAATGGCCTGAATGGCGCGCAGGTTCAGGGTGCGGCTGCAGAAGACGGCGCGCTCTGGGTTGCCCTCAGGGTACTGGGAGGACGGTATGCCAATGTCTTCCAGCATCGCCTGCAGGGGGGTTGTAACTCGGATTTTGCTGCATGTCCAGGGAGCATGTTCATGCGCCGACGAGCCTTGCGTGGTGGCTCTTGCATGGTGTGCAGCCTGACAATGGCAACCTAGGCATGAGCACCTTTGTTGCGGACCGCAGCTGGCCGACCGGCGCGTCGATGATGTCCTCGACTGAGCGCAGCCCCAGCACGTTGCCGATGCCCCGGTCTCTTTCTTGGCCCACCAGATGCAGGTTGCCAGACGTCGACTCGCCGAGAAAGTCCACCTGGCGTGCCGAATGCCCAGACTCGGTTGTCCAGAAGGTGTGAAGAAACCATGCACAGCGATCATGAGTAGGCAGGGAAAAGCCTTTCGAAGGGCGCAGATTTGGCGCACCTCTGCCTCGTCCTCCTCGATCTCCTCCATCTTGAGGCCCTGGTGCGTGCTGTACTCGTACACAGCCTGCGCTTCGTTCTCCGTCGAGCTCTTGGCGCCATCCTCCACGGATTCAAAGCCGGGCCGCTGCCCGCCCGGCAGAGCGCGCAGCGCTGTCCGCTGGATGCGGCGATTTGGCATCGCTGCCGGCCGGCATAGCGCGAATCGCTGCTGCAGGATGGCAGGACCTGCGTTATTCATGTGCAAGGGGTGCCCACGCATGGTGGCAAGCGCCATCGCTGCCTCAGTCAAAGGCTTTTCATAGGCCCGCCGCTGGATGCCATTTTCGGAATCAACATCGGCGAAGGCGGCCACTCATGAGACTGATAAAACCTGATCGGATCGACAGTCCCGCAAAAGAGCTCAGACGGACAATAGTTGACGCAGTGCACCCTATGGCCTTCGTTCAAGTGCCTAAAATTGAATGTCCTGTTCTATGATTGGGGATCGCCGCACAAGACTGATCGAGCGCGGCAAGATAACGGGCAAAGCGCACGCCGATCGTCAGGTCTTTCTGCGTTCTGCCGTGCGGCTGTCCGCTGTGCCGCTTGGAGCATCTGCATGAGCTGGCGCCGAGTCAGCAAGCACAACGCAAATTGCGAGCAGCACCACTTTGAGTTTTAAAAGCCTTTTTGTGTCTCTATAGGCACGTTGCTGCATCTTGTGTGAGGGCTCGCTGGTCGGCAGAAATTAGCTTCCACACCGAAACCTCAGGGCATCGAGTGCACGAGCAGCTGCTCAGCTGAGAGTCTGACGAGCTTGTATTGTCACCAGGTTCGTCAGCCCTTATCTTTCAGAAACTGCAACATCAGCCGGGGCGTGGGACGACACCAAACTTGGAACTTGCCTGAACCAATCTGAGGTATGCGCGTGCATGAGCTGCTCGCTGGCTCCGTCTGCATGTGCCACGCTGCATCCCCTATGTGAATGAGTGATGCTCAAGCTACCGCATGTCCTGCACGTGCAGGCAGCGATGGTGCTGGCCTCGGACATCCATGGCGACCCCATCGTTGGGCGGCAAAACTCCATGACGGTGGGGCCAGCGCAGCACACCGGCGTCAACAAGAACACCAGCTGGCTCAACTCCACCGGCGCCTGGGCGTTCTACGCGGGCCTCGTCATCTTCGGCTGGTTGTTCCTGTCGCTGTTCATGGACGGCGGGTTCGCGTGGACCTGGATGCACCTCATCCACGGCATCATAACCTTCTATGTGCTGCACTGGATGAAGGTGGGCATCGAGGATCTGAGTGGTATCCTGTCCTTTCAGCATGGCGGTAATGCAGTTGTACATTTGATCAATTCTCGTGCATTCACTCAATTCAGCGAGCTTGCAGCGGGAGCGGCACCTCATGTCTTGCAGCTGCTGGCTCGCGTCTGCCCGGCAGCTGTATGCAATGCAATGCAATGCATGTGAGGTGTTGGCGTGCCAAACGGGCATATCTTTTGGGCTGACAGCCCCCAGCTGTGCTGGGCTGATGGCGGATGGCATTTGGGAGAGGGGACTTCACAATCGGTGCTCTGCAGGGCTCGCCCATCGACTCGGACCAGGGCAAGTACGACAAGCTGACGTTCTGGGAGCAGATCGACGACGGCGTGCAGAACACCGCGACACGCAAGTTCTTCACCGCGGTGCCCATCGTCACGTTTCTGTTGGCGACGCACGGCACCGACTACCGGCGGCAGCCGCTGTTCCTGAACCTGGTGGTCATGGTGGTGGTGGTGGTTTCCAAGGTCCCGGCGCTGCACAAAGTCAGAATTTTCGGCGTCAACGCACAGTAGGTAGCAGCATGCGCAGACACGGCATGTTGGATTGCGAGTGGCCCATGCCCTAGAGGTCCTTCCCAGGATTTACGACATCATGGCTTTTGTTTGGACGGCTTGTAAAACGAAGGGAAGCCGACTCAAGGGCAACATTGTCGCACTCTCTTCCTTGGCTTTTTGCCCCGAGGCGGGGCCCCCGTGGTTGATCGTTCGTTTCCGCTTAAACCCGTCCGTCGGCAAATCCGGCCCGCTCAGCGTGCCACGTCGACGACTGCGCTGGTAAGGAAGTGGCGATCACG
>JAABUL010000256.1_pt1 | contig 114891 bp, 109 predicted proteins | sample 5559151 | NCBI WGS metagenome assembly JAABUL01 (sample SAMN10711876, study PRJNA513368) | rock metagenome | isolation source: Antarctica rocks | place: Antarctica: Victoria Land, Pudding Butte sud | reverse complement strand
TCGCGCTATAGCTTTACGTCCCTATTATACTAATCCTTAATCTTAGCCTACTAGGCTCTATACGCCTTTATAAACTAATCGTAGTACTTACGGAACGTAGTACGCTACTTAGTACGCTAGTTAGAGTTAAGGACTAGATTAATAGCTACGAAGCGGAGGAACTTAATAACGTTTAGCCCTTAGAAGAACTCTAGATTAGTTACGGGATAGTAACTAGTCTTTAATAGATTAGCCTTATAGTTACTATAAGATTTTCTATCCTAAGCCGTCTTATAAGCGTAAGCGGCGGCGGGATTAAGCGACTTACTTAACTTACTCTAGCGGCGAATATACTCTAAGTAGTTATATATACGGAGATCTAGGTAAGGGGAGATCTATAGAGGAAGGCTAATAGTATACTTAATCGGAGCTATACTAGTATATAGCTTAGTATTATAGTATACCTCGAACTCTAGAGATCGCTACTTTAAAGGTATATCTTAACGGCTAAGAGTACGATAAATACTAGTAGTCGACGAAGAAGGACTATTAGGAGAGAAGAACAGCTTATCTTACGGAGAGGCGCGACGCTAATACTTAGAAGAGCTTAGTAAATTCGTAGACGTACTAGGGCTAGATAAACTATAGAAGCCTATCTACTTATAGGGTATAGTTAGCTAATATATTAGCTCTCGACGAAGCTTACGCTTAGTACGCTTACTACGCTTACGCTTAGTACGCTTACGAGTAAGGCGAGCTATATAGTCCTATATATCGCGTACGGATATACTAATACCTACTAATAGAGTAACTCTCCTAGGAGCCTACTAACGATTAGTCGGAGAAGGCCTATTACTACCTATATTTCTAAGACGAGTCTTAATCTCTTTAATCGTAGTAAGAGCTAATTAGTAACTAGTAGAAGATTATATAGGTAATCTAGGTATAGTAATATTAGAAGGTATAGGCCCTTAAGAAGAGCGGCTACGCTAAGAAGGTAAACTCTAAGATAGAGCGAGGGTAGAGCTACTATAGCTAGATAGCTAAATTAGAGCTATAAAGATTAGCTATCGTATATAGTAAGGATCGAGCGAGAAGATACTTATAGCCGACGGTAGGGTCGTCTTTAACGCCGCTACCGCTAATACGGATAGAGCGACGAGTCGGTATATTACTATAACTACTACTACGACCGCTATTACTACTACTATCGTTAGAGACCGCCGTATTTATAGGGGTCTACCTACTATACCTTTAGCTTATAGTAAATAAGGAAGGCTTAATAGTTAAGAGAAGGAATAATAAACTACTATTTAAATTAAGGAAGGAGGTTACTATTTAGAAGAAGGAAGAAGAGGGAATAGTACGCCTATTATACCTACCCCTATATAATACTAGTACTAGTCCGCTACTAGAATAATAGCGGCGCGACTACGTAACGCTACCTAAGGTAAGCGGTATATATAACCCTCCGTATATAAATAAGATAGGTAAATACTAGATAGTTTTACTATAGGGAGGTATAAGAGATATAGAGGCTCCTATAGAAGTACTTATAAGACAAGCTATATTACGAGTAGTAAAGTATCTTTACTAAGGCTTTAGGGACGAACCCTTTAGGAGGGAGGGGATAGTTATTAGGGGACGCTCCGCTAGCCTTCCGGTACCGCTCTAGTCCTACTACGGCCGCTTACTACTACTTAAGCGCTTCGCTTCTAGACTAATTCCTCTTCCTTAGATATTCGTAGCTACTTAAACCTACTACTTACTCGTATCGATACTACCTATTTACTACTCCCTTATAAAGCTCTCTTTAAAATAGGACTAGTAACCTTACTATAAAGATATAGTAGATATATAATATCCTCTTTAACCTCTACGTATACGAGCTGTTCGCTACTAGCCTTATATCGCTACCCTACTCTAGTACGTTAGACGCTTCTCTTAATTCGTTATACTACGTACCGCTTTAAGCTCTATCTTACGGTTAGATACGATATTACTTAGCTCTATACTACCGGAGATACCTATACGATCCTTAAAAGAATAACTATTCTTCTTAAATAACGTATAGTAAGTAGTACGCTACTTCGAGATACTATTATTATAGTCGTTCTCTACTTCCTTAATAACTATATAGAGACGGGTAGTAAAGCTCTTATAGTAAGTACGGAACTTAGACTAACGATTAGTAATCTAGAAGGGGTTAGCTTCGTTATCGCGAATAGTACGCTAGCGGTACTACTCTACTATATTAAGGGTACGGTTAAACTTAGCTAGATACCTAGATCGTACTTAGGATTCGATTTTTAACTCTTATAGTTACTATACTTATCGCTTAAAGAGACGTAAGAGTAGCTAGAGCTAGCTAGTAGCGTATCGAGGCCTTAACGGCGGATATACTTATAGTAGATATAACGATAGAGATCCGGTCGTAGTATAATTTACTCTAGAAGGTTAGGGATAACGAGGAGGTCCTTTAAAGATACGTTAGTCTTATTAAGATTATATACCTAATATAGCTTCTTTTTAGCGTCTAATATAGACTTTAATAACTTAAGACTAAGAGTACGCTAAGCCTTTACTATCGAGTTAGAGTTACTAAGGAGGCTTAGGTTTAGAGCTTAAGGAGAGTACTACTAAGAGGCCGGCTCTATACTAGAGAGGTTATAAGTCTCTAGCGTTAGAGGATTAGTAAAAAATTAAGGACTACCTTTAGTACCTATATACTAGCTACCTTAAGTTATAGTATATAGCGTACTAAGACGACTATATAGGTATTCTATCGTAGGTATATTAATCGGCGTAAAGCTAGAAGGACGATAGTTTATATTTAGAGCGTTTATATTAGGCCTAGCTACGATAATTAGTAGGTATAATATAGGAGTAGCTAAGGAACGTACTAAAAGTACTACCGCGACGGTTATTAGGTAGAGTAGAGCTATAGTTAGTTTAAGAACGACGCTTACTAAATAGAGGTATTGTTTTCTTACTACTAGAGCTACTAGGCGTATTACTACCGGATATAATAAAGTAATAATAAATAAATAAGAAGGTTAAAGGGCTTTAAAGACCTATAGTAATATAGATATAAGGTAGAAGGTTAAAGGAGTAAACGAAGCTCTAATATAGCTCTACCTATATAATACTACTACTAGAGTAATACTAGAAGACCCTTATAACGCTATAGCGATACCGTAGGGGCTAAGTAACTCCGCCGTTAGTTATATATACCTACTACTACTAAACGTTATATACGCTTAATATATAAAGATTACTACTATAGTAATATAGTACTACGATAAGTAAGCGCGTAACTAGCGCTATAGCGCTATAGTACCTATTAAGACTACGCGTTACTAGCTCTAAGGATAAAGCCTTAAGAGGGGGGAATAGTTATTAGGGGAGCCTATATATAATAGGCTAGCTCCGCTAGCCTACTAGTACTACCCTTAGGGCTAACCGCTATATAAGCTCTACTTCCTTATAACTATCTCTCCTCCTTAGATATTTATAGTTACTTAAAAATACTACTTACTCGTATCGATACTACCTATTTATAACTCCCCTTATAGATACCTTATCGACTTCTAAACGATACTATTATATTAGATTAACTTATATAGATATTAAAATTATAGAATCGATAGTTTATATACGTAGTCTATTATAACTTAATATCTATTCTACTATCCCTTCGTATTAATAACTATATATATACGCCGAGATATACTCTCGATAACCGCTAAGATATACTCGCCCTAAATAGTACTATATATAAGAGGTAGAATTACTTTAAGCTTAGTACGATACGCCGTAGGGCTAATTATATTATTAAAATACGAATAGATAGTATAAACGCCCTTTTTAAGGAAAAACTAGAGGTATTTAATTAGGTTAAGATCTAGGCTATACGGGGCTTAGTACTATATAACTTTAATACTATATATTCGGAACTACGGCGTCATTTTATAGGCTTTATAGATTAATACGTTATTCTATATTAAGATAAGCTTATTCGTATCGATTAGGAGAAGGCCTAAGTCGAGTATACTAATATATAAGTTTACTAAGAAGCTATATTTCTTTACTTCGAAATCTCGATCTATAACGATTAATTCTAACGGTTAGCCGTTACTATAAATAGCGCTCTAAACTATAACTAATATACCTTTACCCCTTACTAAACGTCTATAGCTTTATACGCTTCTACTTCTACTCGAGTATCCGATAAACGTACTCTCTTTACTTACCCTTTCTACGCTCGACTAAGTACTCGTCTAAAACGATATATATAAGCTAATCTTATACTCTTAAAAATACGTAACGTCGCTTAAAGGCTAGGCAAAGCCTCGAATATTCCTTAGTAAGTTCCGGTCGCTTTTTTACTAGCTACTTCTTAATCCCTTACGTCTTTAAGATGCGGTATAGCGTCGAATTGCTACATGCAATTCCAGTCTGTTTTTAAAGCTCCGCGTCGGCAGTCTTAAGATTGCGACGCGCGATTCGGAGGACATGCCTTTTATCTCGCCGGTTTTATATTTCTAGACTACTCGGTCGTAGTTTGGAGGCGCGGTCGATACGCGAAGATAACCGCCGGGTTATAGTATAAACACTCTTCCGAGGGTAATTAAACCGTGTCGCGATTTCTTTAAGTGTATTTCCGAATTCAGCTACACCGATTTATCTTGGACGCTGTGTCTAAGAGAGCACCTTACGGCTACGAAGAGACCATCTTGATGATCTGAGTCTTGAGGTGGAAAGTGAGTAGTAAGAAGCGAAAGAAGAGCAATTGGAGCAAACGAATGAGAAGCTGCTGACCAGAGTAGCTGAGTTGGATGGTGGAATGCAGCGCCTCGAGGCCGGTCCGCTCGTCTTATGTAGGTACAGTCTTCAGCATCGCTGGTCGTTGAGTAGCCGAATGTTCGAGACAAGTGAGGCGGAGCTTGGCAGTAAGATCTCGCTTATAGCAGTCCACATTGGTGGACAAGCAGAGGTGGTATCAAATGCCACTATTTTGCTTGCCGCTGGCGTTGTACTCCTGAATGTAGTCCATATTGGAGACCGATGAGGGAGCCTCTCCTGCCGCCGAGCTGGAGAAAACCATTTCCGGGGTTTCACGAAGTTGTACAATGTGATCAAGTAGAGTGTTCACTCCACGTAGTAAGGTCTCAACGCAGACGAGGCGAAGTGTAAGCATTGACGCCTTGTCTTGGTTCACGATCACCCACTCGAAGTTCGCCTTGGCGTGTCGCAGCCCAGAAATTTCGAGAGAGTGCCAAGTTGCCTTCGGCGAAGCGAGTTTCGCCTTGCGTCAACTAGATGAACTACTTAAACAAGCAGACGTTGCGGGCGTCCCTCTCTTCGATGTACCAGCTCGGCACCCAGTCGCTACCGAAGTAGCGGTCGCCCGCCGCGATCGAGCGGTAGAGGTTCTCCTCGTGCTGGATGAGGCTGGCTACCGTCTCGGCCTCGCGGCGGGCTTCGCGGCGGGCGCGGTGCTTAACCCACCACTCTCGCACGTGGCGCCGGAGCCTGGACTACTAACCCTATCGATTTGGTCAGCATCGTTTGATAGCTACACTCGAGAGGATACTCCGTATCAACTTACCAGCTCCGGTTCCACCTGCTCAGCAGCCGCAGGTTGGCTGCTCCCGCTCACCCCACCCCCGCACCCCTCGCCCCCGGCCCCTCGAAGCTATCCCTAACCCTTTCATAATGATATAACTCTTCTGCGCTAACACTAGGCACTAGCTCCTTCCTCGCACTAACGAAATCGTCCTCAATAACCTCAATAACTGTATCAATATCTTTAGCGTAATGATCAAAAAACCCTGCTACTGTCACGTGACTCTGCCCTTTCAGCTGACGATCGTCGTTGATAGTGGCAACACGTGCATCAACCGCACGTGCCGAGCGCGTGATAGCCTTCAACATAGCATCAGAGCAAAGCGCATACAAGTCCGCGCCTGTGAAAGTGAATGGCAGGCTCTCAGCAACCTTCGGCAGCGACAACTCCGGCGCCAAAGCGAATCTGCAGAACACGTTAGCACTCATCTCAACAGCACTCGCACCAATCGAAACTCGGAGAGGCAGCACTTCAGCGCCCCTCTCAACAGCGCACACACCAACCGTACCGCAGAGAAGGGGATGGAGGGGAGGGTACATACTTCCTCGTCAACGCCTGCAAAATCGTCGCCTGCTTCTCATGCGTATCGCTGATGCCCAGATACAACATCTTGTCGAAGCGCCCTGGCCTCAGCAAAGCCTGGTCCAGCAGATCCGGTCGATTCGTCGCTCCGATAACGAAAACACCACCGCCAGTATCTTCACCGTCGCTCATACCGTCGAGCTCGGCGAGGAGTTGGGACACGATGCGATCCATGACACCACCGCTATCGCCTTGATTTCCGCGCTTCGGAGCCACAGAGTCCAGCTCATCGAAGAAAACGACGCAGGGCCTCGCGTCTCGAGCTCGCTGGAAAACGCGGCGCACGTTCGCTTCTGATTCGCCGATGTACATGTTCAGCAATTCCGGGCCTTTGACGGAGAAGAAGTTGAGGCTGAACTCTGTCGCGATCGCTTTGGCGAGTAACGTCTTTCCTGTGCCTGGTGGTCCGTAGAAAAGGATTCCGCTCCGCTGCTTCAAGCCTTTGGCGAAGAGTTCGGGGCGCGAGAGTGGAAGCTGGATAGTCTCGATGACGGCGTCCTTGACATTAGTCAAACCACCTACGTCTGACCACTGTACGTTCGGGATCTTGGGGGCGCCAATGGAGTCGGCGAAGTTCTTGCGGGCGAGGTCAACAGCGGCTTCGAAGTCGGCGGAGATGAGTGAGGTAGCTGCTGCGCCGCCGGAGAGGGCGATGTCTTTGGTCGTGATCTTCTGGCCTGTGGTCTGTGATGTGGTGGTGGCCAGTTGTTCGAGGCGTACGTTTCTGGCGACAACCGCTCGGTCGACGACATCGACGAGATCGCCGGCGACGAGGGCGGCGGTCTTGACGGCTACTGCGGCTAGATCGACGTCTGAAGCCACGGGTATACCGATACCGTTGACCACGTTCTTGAGTATGCCCTCACGCTCCGGTTCGTCAGGTGCAGTCATCTCAATCTCATGCGTGAAGAGTCCTCGAACAGAGTCAGGCAGCTTATCCACATCCGTTGTAGTCGCAACAAGCACTCTGCAATCTTCCAGCACTTTCTTGAAAGACGCAGCCACACGCTCCGAGTTGAAAGCATCAATGCGCTGAACACAGATTGCAGTGAACTCCGCGCCACAGTCCAGAGCGCGCTCGCACCGTGCCTCGAAAAGACCTTGCGCTTGCGTGTCGAAACCCGAGCCGCTCTCTGAAATGATGTCGTAAGCATCGATGGGAAAGAAGTGCATGCCGAGCTCTGCGCAGGTCGTTCGGACTGCTGTAGATTTGCCAATGCTACGCTGAGTAGAGGTGAGGAGTAAAGCCAGCGGTGGAAGTCCCAGGTGCACCGCGCGAGGGCTGGTGGAAACAGAGAATAGTTCGCGGAGTCGACGTTGCAGGTTGGAGGTGTATGGCGAGGGCGGATCTGGAAGGCCAGGTGCACCAGACGTGGTCGTTGAGGCTCGAGAGCTGTAATTCACAACATGCATGTAGTAAGGCCATGTGCTATTGCGCGTGGCGGGCAACTTGCATCTGTCGTCGCCGGACTGGCGCATAGTCATCTTCATCGGATCGATAGCGGCAACACCACCCCAGCCATCCGCGCCATCGACAAGCTCACTCTCGTCTTGCTGAGCAGTGACGTCTTCAATCGAGAACCATGCCACGCTTGTCTTGCCACGACCGCTCTCGGTGCTGTCGGACGAATCACCGATACTCCATCTAGACAAGATCTCGTTGAGGGAAGAACCTTCATTCTCCACTTCGCCTTCATACATCGCACGACCAAGAGACTCGTCGATGGGAACGGCAATCAGATCTCCGGCCTTAAGGATGCGTTGCTTGCGCTCGAAGTACTGCTTCAAGCCCGCGAAGAGAGCATTGTTCAGCGCTCTTTCAGTCGAAAGAGGAGTGACCACCTTGCGAAGCGTCACCTCAGACGCTGTAGGCGGCATTCGAGAAGATGTCGACGTCGGCCGAGGAGTCGCTGGCCGCTTCAGGTTCTGGCGTTTGTTAAACGGCAGAGGCGAGAGTGTGACGTTCTCGGACCCGTTGAGATTCGCAAGCAGGATTGGGGAAAGGTAAACCGTCGGAACAGCACCGGCGGTTGTAGTGAAAGACGAAATGCTATCTCGGCGCCCACCTCGCGGGTTGACTTGGTACCTCTGCGGCCGCTTAGACATGTTCTCCGGCAAGCTGTAGACTTTTACAGGTCTCCACGGTTGCGTGAGCGAGCCTTCGAAGCCACCGAATGCACTCAGTTGTGGTAGGAAGTGGCTCTCTGTTGGCTCAATCTTGACCCAATCTCCGGAAAAGCAGCCGAGCCTTGCCAAAGTGGTAGCATCAACGAACACACGTGCTTCCTCATCTTCGTCCGATGGAGGCCTTGGGTGGAGCAGTCCGTCTGGAATCTTCTCCAGCAAGCCTTGAGCGTTGAAAGCCTTACTCCTGGTCGCCTGGCCACCTCGAATCGTGGTCGTCGTGACGTGGGAGTAGACAGAACCGGGCGTGCTAATCCCAGTCATCAACCCAAATGGCCTAGGTGTCATAGACATGAGCGCCGAGGCTATTCCAGACGGCTGCCGAATGAGTCCTGGTTGCACGAGAGAGATCATATCATCATCGTCGTCTGACAAGTTGCTCTCCTCTGCACTCGAGTCGAACAAATCGTCTGAATTCGACATGTCTGTAGCTGACTTCGAGATAACCACAGGCTTCGCGGGCGAGTTTTCTTCGGTAGCCGAGTAGAAGTGTTCGACATCGTCGTCCTCATCTTCTTCCGGTAGTCGAGGTGAGATCAGCGCTCTGCCGCTGTAAGGCACTGGTCGCTTCTCTGTGGAGGCCACGACGACAATCTTCGTGGTGGGTGATAGCAGACCCTGCGAGACTGGCTCGCAGCCTAGGATCCGCGCTGGTGGAGCTGAGGCATGAGTGACAGGATGCGTGAGCGGCAGAGCCAGTAGATCTCCCGTGTGAGCTACTCTTACAGCTGCAAGAGCATCATGCACAAGCTGTTTTCGTCGGTCGTCCGTGCTGGCAGGTGGCTCCTCCTCTATAGGACTGCTCACAGGGCTGGACATCGGCCGCTTGCCCGCTTTCCGCCCAGCGAAGCCATTCGCCTGATGAAACCCTCCAGCATACTTCTTCTGAATGCTCTCCAGCTTTTGCAGCGCTTCTGTATCGACAGCCACGAACACCGAGTCCAAGGTCAGAGGTATGACATCGCTCACGCGTACCTCGACTGCCACATTCTGCCTGATAGTGCGGTTCGGGAACAATGCTTGGACGACGTTGACGAAGCTCTGGGCACCTAGAGCAGTGGCAGGGAAGCGTATCGTAGATGCAGGTAATGGTCGCTCGTCCTTGTTGGTTCTTCGGAAGGGTAAGATCGTCCAGTCCGAAGCAGAGGGGCTTGGATTTGGCGTCCATGGTGCCAACGCTACATGTACTTCTGTTGCTTCAGAGCCATCTCGGCCAGGATGTAGGTCGCGCAGCAAGTCCTCCGACAGTACACCCGCCTCGCCCTTGAGATTGTTGTCGAGGTATAGTCGTGCTGATATTGCCGGCTTGTCTGCTCTTCGTCTTCGCTTCCGCTTCAGCGAACCACCCGGCGGGTTCTCGTAGGCCATCTCTTGCTCCACGACACTACGATGTCAACAGGAACGCGTCTGTGTGAGCTCAGGAAACATTAACGACGCCGAGACTCGAGCTAGAATCGGCTGTCAAGGTTAAAAGACCGAGCCGAGGTGTAGAATAAAGTAAGCAGGGGCTGTGTCATGTGAGCAGGAGCCAACTGCACTGTGATTTTGAACAAGAAATGCTAGGAACGACAGACCCACCTGCGTCGCAGTTACCTTAGCACAAAGTTTACTGGGCGTGCTGCCTTGCACATGATCGAGGTCTTCTCGTACCTGGCCGTGCGGAGAAGATGGTGAAGTGGAGAAGGAAAGATCGTCTGGAGTCGATGCCAAGGCGAGGACGAGGAATGCGATCTGCTCGCGTTTCGCTTGTGCTCGAGATTTGACCACACTTCTTCAGAAACGCACTCTCCACCATGCACAAGCTACAAATTGATGGTCTTGTACCTTCAAAGCAGGTCCGGACACTCCAATGGCATGACCAAGCACGTGGGTGGGCCGGACAGCCCGGCAGTGTACAGGCATGTGATCGTCACCATTGGGCGAGACGGGATGAAGTCCGTTGAGTTTCTGAATCAACCAAAAGCAACGCGGCAGCGATGGTGATCCTTACCACATCGCACATGTCAGGTTGAGACTTTTCATACATTTCGTCTTCTCTATACCATTCTCCACCGTCTCCGTCCTCTCATACCCCAGACCCACCTGATGGAGCCTCCCCGCTGACGTCCGAGATGCCTCCACCCCACGACTTTGGTATCGATACCAATGGATCTACACTCGCACACGAGCAGGACGACAATGCCAGTCAATATTCACAACAAGCTGAGAGCCTTGGGGGATACAGAGCAGATCCGTGGGTTGGCGAAAGAGAACCCGCTCCGGCTGTGGAGGCCAAATTTATAACACCATTGGATCCGGTCGTTGTGACGGCTGATGGCGGTCGACTACCTGTCATACCGGTTGAAGAAGCGGACAAGCTGAACAAGCTACGGGAAGAGGCTGGAGTCAATGGCGCAGAGACGTCACAACCCAATGGCACCAGCAAGAGAGCACAGGCAACCGGTAGCCGGCACAGAGGGTCGAGTGTTTCACAGAACGAGAAGCCTGATGCACCGCTACGGGAAGCGATGCCACCCTCGAGAACGAATCCTCTATTTCCGCCACTACCTACCTACGGACCGCCTTCGACGATGCGGACGATGCAATGCTTCTTCTTCCGAATGACCTCTTACGTTTTGTCCTTCTTCTTCTTGGTCGTGATATTCATAGGCGCAGTCTCGAACACAATACCACGGGTGATCTCAGACTCGCGGCAGCGCGCCATGTTCAAGGACCCGAAGAAGACACGACCGTTCTACGAAGAGGAGATGCATCGAAAGAAAGAACGAAGAGCCGCAGAGAAGGAGTGGGTGAAACGGCAGAAGAGCAAAGGCAAATCAACGCCTTCGGGTGAGAAGGGCGAGGCTGTACCGCAAGACGGGCAGTTCGTGCCAACAGAAGGTGGCCCAGAGACACTCACAATGGACGTTGCCCACTACGCACGGCGGGTCGGCTTAGACATGGAAGTCTTCGATGTGCAGACCGAAGACGGCTTCATCATCGAGCTCTGGCACATCTTCAACCCACGCGACTACAGCAACCGACCATCTTCTCCTCAGCGCAAGATGCACGGTCCTGACATCTTTCCGGACTCACCAAAAGACTCCGCCTTCGAAGCCTTCCCAGCCACAGACAAGAAATACCCCGTTCTAATGATCCACGGCCTTCTTCAAAGCGCCGGCGCCTTCTGCAGCAACGAAGACGATTCCCTCGCCTTCTATCTCGCCAAGTCGGGCTATGACGTCTGGCTCGGCAATAATCGCTGCGGCTTCAAGCCCAGGCACACCATGCTCGACTACCGCGACCCTCGCATGTGGGCGTGGAATATACGCCAAATGGGTGTGCTCGACTTGCCAGCTCTCATCTCCCGCGTGTTGGCAGAGACCGGATTCCCAAAACTCGCACTCATAGCACACAGCCAAGGCACAACAGAAACCTTCGTTGCGCTGGCCAAAGAACAGCGTCCAGATATCGGCGAAAAGATCTCCGTCTTCTGCGCTCTTGCGCCAGCTGCTTACGCTGGACCTCTGATTGGGAAGATCTACTTCAAAGTCATGCGTCTTATCAGCCCGGCTGTCTTCCGCATCATCTTTGGTATACATGGGTTCATACCGTTCATGATGTTCGCGCACAAAGTCCTGCCCGCGCGGCCGTACTCCTGGCTTGGCTATCACGTCTTCTCGCATCTTTTCAACTGGTCTGACAAACGATGGGAGCGCGACTTACGAGATCGTATGTTCCAGTGCGCGCCGGTGTATGTGAGCAGTGAGAGCATGCGGTGGTGGCTAGGCCGGGAGTGCTTTGCGAAGCATCGCTGCATTCTCTCGACACGGGAGGAAGGAGCTAAGGAAGACGCCGAAGACGAAGAAGACGACGAAGTGGTCAGACGAATGACGAAGGAACGCAACCCACACGAAAACCCGCGGATGAGATTGCAGCGCAACCTTACCTCCTTCCACTGCGCAACCGAATCGCACATCCACCACGACAAGACTCGAGGACGCTTCGCATGGTACAACGCCCAATTCCCGCCCCTCGCACTCTGGATCGCCGGGTCCGACGACCTAGTCGACGGCCGCCGGCTCCTCCGCCGATTCGACCGTGGGCGTGAGCCGCATGTGAGAGTGGTGCATCGCAAGGTCATCGAAGGTTACGAGCACCTCGACGTCATCTGGGCCATGGACGCAATCGAGCAAGTCGGCAAAGAAGTACGCGAAGTGATCTGGCGCACGGTAGACCCGGATGATGCAGTGATGTGCCGTGTACCTATCGGCTGTGCGAAGCCGCTCGAGCACGAACCGGATGCGCATGATGAGGTGCCGATGATGCACTCGGGTGGGCGGTTGAGGATGGCGAGCATTAGTGAGGTCGCAAGAGCGGGTCCAGGGTTGGATGAGGTGTGGATGGGGAGGGTGGAGGAGAGCGTTGAGCCCGATGAGAAAGAGGGAGTGAGGAGAGGAAGGGGGATGAGCGAGTTGCCGTTTGTGGACTTGGAGGAGAAGGGCAATCCGCTTGGCTGATGCTCCTCGACGACATCGCTTCACTTCTCGACTTCACGGCTCCTCGACGACAACACCTCGTCTCGAAGTTACGCAGCGAAATAATAGCGTCTCAGCAGCGACTGTAGTGGCGTCTCCGAGCACACCCGTCAGTCCCAGCACTTTATCACGCCGATTTCGGTATAAAAGCCTCCGAGCGCACGGCTGTCTTCCCAAATTTCTATAGGCCGGAGACGTGCAGCTCATCCCCCCACGGGGAGGGGGCGGGGGAGGGGCTACGCGCCTAGCTGGTATATTCCTCCAGATAGGCGCCAACCAGGAGACGATCAGAGTTAATACGGTCAGCATCGACTCCAGTATCGACTCGATCAGCGGCACGATCAGGATCAATACGATCACGAGAGACACAATCATCGTGAATACGATCAGAAAAGACAATCAGAAGAGTGGACACGGTTGTGATGCATCCGCAGCTCTAACGACATGCTCCTGATGCGCACAGCGTCCGCAGCTCGTGCAACAAACTCCTGGTGTGCAGAGCATCGATGTTGTGAGCCTGGGGGATTTAGTGGTCAGGAGGCGGAGGAAAGGGAGGAGATAGAGCAGATAGCGGAGGAAGCGGAAGAGGAAGAGGCAAAGGCGATACCAGCTGCAAATTCTGATGGTCGCTCCTTCCACTTTCGGAAACGCCAAGCTTGTTTACATTATCACATGCAAATGACGACATGTTCACATCCCTCCACGTCTACGGTACCCCCGACTCAATCTCTGTCCAATCTCCGTCACTGTACTGCCACCACCACCACCATCACCACCGATGACATGGTACAGCAACAGCAGCAAGACGACGGAAACGACAGGTACGTTTCCCAAGCTCGAGATATCATGCTCGAACTTCAGATTGACGTATACATTAGCACCAAAAGGATTCGCACCACGGAGAACACTGCGACAAATACGCCGAGCCCTAAGGACTCTAAAGGTACATCCCCACACACTCCGCTGCCTCTTCGAGGCACCAGCACCGCGATGGCAGGGTGGCGGACACATGGGGGCGATTCTGGGCAGGAGACGGGAGCGACGATGAGACCGGACCTCACGGATGTTCTCCTATCGAGCGAGAAACTCCAGGCGGCTCGTCAGGCAGTGTAGTAGGTCCATCCCTGTCCCGTGACTACTAGATGAGCTCACATCGTCTAGCCCACCAAATCCTCAGACTCCAGTACCAGCATGGAAGCTGCCAGATGTTGAGAGCGTTCTCCGAGTGAGCGAGAGGGCGCAGGCGGTAGATCATCCAGTGCAGTGGGTTCATTCTTGTCCAAAACCTCGAGACGAGCTGACTTGTCACAGCAACACCACCACCACCACCACCACCACGACCGCTGCGCCGAAGACTCCAGCCCAGCCGCCTCAAACAAGCAACAATGGCAGACAGCGCCCCGCCCTACCAACACTTCAGACGTCATTCTCACAGCCAGGGCCCCGTCTCGACTCGCCGTTCAAAACACCGACTAGACTCCGGGAGGTCCACGACGTAGATAGCAAATGGGCGTCGTCGAGCGGCAGGAAGCCAGATTGAACGATGTTCTCTCGGGTGAAAAGTGAAAATCCGCTTATGAGGATGCTCAAAGTTTGCTGAGAGGTCGTTTCGAAATCGGAGAAGAAAGATCGATAGATGGTACAGGGGTGGTAAGTGAGCACAGCTCTCCGCCCGTCAAACGGCGACCGTGCCACTACGGTCACTGATATCTTGTTTAGATCCTGATATGAAGTCGGAGAACGAATAATGAAGCGATGATGAGAGGCAGGTCGGTAAGTAAGGTTCTCTGTTCGACCACTGGCGATGATGCCACTACAGTCACTGATCTTCTACTTAGGGTCCGTCTCGAAGCCGGAGACGAGAATCTGAAGCGGTGGCGAAGCAGGTGGACAGATTGAAAGTTCTCCGCATGGCAAATCGCCCATATGCTCATAGCATTGCTCAAATTTTGCCCAGTTCTACTCTACAGTTCAGATAATGCTGAACCATCATGACACCATCGCTATGCTTCATCATTCCTGTTCTCATGCCATCGTTTCCGTCGTCATCACCGCACGCACGTCTAACCTACCATCACACTCTCATAAAACTCCGGCGCCTCCCTCTGCAACATCGTGCTCACCTTCTCCACCTCCTCGCTCAAATGCGTAATATTCGCATCCCACGTCCTCAGATCCCTAGTCGTAAGATCAACCGCTTGCGCATTATTCGGATCCTGACCCGCAGCCATCGGGAAGAAATGAACGAGCTCGCTGATCTGGTCGATACTCCCGCTAAGACGATTCGATTCGATCATGGTTGCTGCGTACTGTTCTGCGCGGTCCGCTGTCACACCGAGCAAGCTTCCGAGGGATTCGAGTGGGATGTTCTGGTAGAGGCGGGAGGCGGCGACGAGGTTGTGTTCGAGCACGGCTTTGTCGAGGACAGTGCTGCCGTCGGAGGTTTTGGCGAGTTGGTGGTCTTGGAGGCCGGCGGCGAAGGCGGCGACTTCGGAGGGCGAGAGAAGGCGGTCTAGGAAGATCTTCTCTAGGATGCCGTATTCAGGTGTTTCAGCTGCGCGCTCGTCCTTGTAGAGCTTGCCGAGCTGTCGTGCGCGGGTAGGACCAGCTGGGGCGAGGATAGCGGTGGTGATTGCGGCACTCAGCGCGCGGAGACGCTCTTCCTCGTCTATGGCAGGCTCGTTGGAGAGGATGTGGTAGGAGTTGGAGGCGTCAAGGAAGTTGCGCTGCGAGTCGTTGATGCGAGCTTGACTGAGCTGGAACTGGAGGCGCGTGGCTTGGTCTTTGACGCTGAAGATGACATTCTTGATCTTGTTGAGGTAACTGAGTGCGTTGGTGGGGTCGTCGTCCTCGAGATAGCAGCGGCAGATGCGCATCCAGACTGACGCCTTCTCATCATCGGTGACATTGCGGCCTTGGGAGCTGTCGAGCACGATGGTCTGGAGGGTCTTGGCGGAGTTTGTGAAGTCTTCCTCGGCCTCGTAGGCGTCTGCTAGCACGAATTTGAGGTCGGTGTCTTGTTGCTCGTAGGAGACGATCTTGGGGGCGATGAGGTCCACGATCTCTGCGCCGGCTTCGGTCTTGACTTCATTGTTGGTGATGCCCTTGTACTTTTCGACGAAGGCGGAGAGGAGAGGTCGGGAGTGGATGACACCGATGTTATCGCTCAGGATGCTCTGGACGTAGGCGACGAGGTTGTCTCGGAGGTTGTTGCTGGCGGAGACGATGCTGTCGAGTGTTTGGGTGTAGCCTTCGAGCCGCTGCTGTGGGTTGGGGGAGGCTGCGAGCTGCTCCAGCTGAGTGGTGACTTCCGGCGAGGCCATCTCCGTCGTTGTACTGAGGCGGCTATGGCGAGGGAGAATTGCTGAGGTGCATTTGCATCAAACATACGTTAGAGAGGTCGAAACAGAGCTCACGAGTGACGATCGAAAGCTTAAGGTATCGATAAGGCATCAAAAGGCAGCAACGAGGCTTGGCAGAAACGAATCCATGATGCACCGGTGGCTGTAAAATCAAAGTTCTCCCGGAAATTATAGAATAATGTGCTACTGTATCGCTGAATGTGCTGTTTGGCAACCTGAGCGAGAAGGCGGAGAGTTCCACGGCCATATGGTAGGTTACAACAGCAGATCTTGTTGTTGGATTCAGTCATAGATACGTCCACTCCTCACCTTGTCCACCGTCACCCTCCCACCTAGTGATGCAACAGCCAGATGTCCAACCTCCCTCAACGGCATCACATCGCCCAGCTTGACCCTCAAATCCTTCAGCAACCTTGCACGCCTTGCACTATCCAGTGCCGACCCGCCAGCAGGTGCCTCCACGTAGCAGCCAGCACGCACCGCAGTAGAGACCGGAAGCTTGTACTTCGGACCCTTCGCGAACAGTCTCACAGCTGCTGGTACCAAGCTCGCAAGCATCAAAATGCCCGAGCCTAACAGCAGCGCAACGAGCCAGCCCTTGTGACAGTGCACAACCTCCACGCTTTTCTGTGCCCGAGCTGTCGTGGTGGTGTATTTCACATTGAGAAAAGGCGTGAAGCTCCGGTTATCGGGTTTGGGCTCGACCCAGCTAGCAACCAAGCCGTCTTCATCTGTCATAGCGCGGAGGCCAACATTGGAGAGCCAGGCAGTATTCAGCAGCTACCCGAATCGTTCTACGAACGCCACATTCCCGACCTCGACTATATGTTCCCGCTCGGTATTCTTAGTAGAAGGTGCAGCCGGATTTCTCAGGTATCCCCGCGTGACCGAGGGCGAAGAACCAGAGGTCATGGGGCTGATGAGACGGATGAAGTTGGTGGAAAAGTAGGTCCACACTTTGCAGCCCCCAGCATCGAGCTAGGTCCAAGCGGGCGGAGGGTGTGGCTGTCGCGAATGTCGAATCCGTACCACGGCACATGTTTGGCCGGTGCACGACACTTGTGCTTCCACGTGGGTGGTTGTGATGGTGCACACCGCGATTGTGAGGTCGAGTATGGTGTAGGTCTGGAAGGATAGGGCACGAGGCTGAAGATCTCGCCGATCCGGATAGCGGGTGCAGCCCCAGTCGTCTGTCAGAAACCCGCCGGTAGGCGGAGGTGTGTCAGAGGCGTTGGAAAAGAGGGAAGTTCCCATCAGTCTTCCGCCTTGCCATTATTTGAATTGGGACCGTATTGTGGAGTTGAAATCCCTTTGCTTCCGAAGAACGGGACAAGCCGAGACCCAGTATGCTGTCTCGATCGTGAAAGTGCTGTCGCTGTCGCTCGGAGGTTTCGTCGTAGGAAGGCCTAGCAGGGCTGAATAAGTGACATTTGACATCGGAACGTCGTGCCATCGAGTGTCGTCGTAATCTGTAGGCGCGTCTGGGATCTGCTCGATCATGGGGATCTTGATGTTACCCCGGTTGTCCACTGGAGCGCCTTTGACACTTCTCGGAGCAAACATCGACGACGTATAGATTGCCGATGCAGTAGTCAGCTGACGGTTGAGATCGCCCGCCCAATCTTCGTAACTGTTGTCGGTAGGTAGACATATTAGCCATCGGAATAGAACGCGTGACATTCGAGCCACCGAGGCTCATGATCCGGAGCGACGCCTGAGAAGCTATTGGCGATAAAGTCCACAGGACGGCAATAACACAGCCAGCAACGCTGAATATCTGCAGCGAGCATTGTGCCAGTACAGTATTCACGACGGAGGTACAGTTGGCAAGGAGAGCCAGGAATCCGAGTTTCTCGCCACGTTCGAGTCGCCAGGACAAGAAAGACTTGGTGGCCCGGTTGACCACAGTCGCGAACAGGATGGGAAAGACCGTGGGTGCCTGGTAACTTGTAAGCAAGTGTGCCGGCTCGCTGATGGTGTAGACGTACGTATTTGACCGCCTCGATGAGACAGGCGATGATTTTCGGATGATCTGCTGTGCGTATGCCATCGTAGTGTCAGACAAGCAAGCCCAGGGAGAAGAATGCTGTCGACAATAGGAACAGGATCCTATCAATACAGCTTCCTCCAAGCTGGGACAATTTTGTCCGTTTTGTAGTACGAGGCTGTAGCAATCGTCTTCGACGCAATGAGGAGCGGGCCTCAGTCACTGGCTCAAAGGAACCTTCGGTCGCCGAAGCGGGTGCCTCATGGATCAGGAAGTCTTGCTTGGGATCATAAGAGCCATCGCTTGAGGTCGGCGAGTTGCTTGAAATGACTGGAACACTACCGTGAACTGGTTGCAGATTGTGAGAGGGAATAACACACACATTGAGAAGAGATGAGCACCACATGCTCTTACTGTTTTACTCGCGGTCGCTTTATACATCATAGCCCACCCTGCGGTGTAGAGTAAAGGCTGCGTCTCGATCTGCACATAGCATGATCAATCGGCTTACTGCGCGGAGATACATCAACAGCGATCTGGGCATATGTACGTGGCCGCTGGTTGCATGGCTGCGCACCACCTGGCCAATCGTGGGGTTGTCGAGCTGCAGCTCTCTTGCCCAGGTAGTGGCCAACTTGGGGTGTCCAGAATGGTATCGGTGGCTGCTGAAGTTGGTCGAATACCTCTGGTAGCGGTCTTGCATGGCCGGTAAGCCAGTGGGCGCGGGAAGCGCTCGAGAAGTGTCGGCGAGCTGGAGATGTCGTTGGGGAGAACCTTTAAAAAGCTGCGGCTGCCGGAGTTTTCTCGATTGTTAGCGTGGCGCTAGTAAGGCAAAGGGTCGGGCCGCCGCTGTCGGAAGCCGGCCTGTCGATCCTCGCTCCGCTTTCCTGCAGCTCTTTGTCCGCGATCGTCACCTCCACCACCACATCGCCATACACCACGACACCGTTCTCTCAGATCGGATCAGCTCACGCCCAGCAGTTCGTGGCCATGGCAGACCCCATCGTTAAACCGGAGATCAAAGTGGAGGCGCCTCTGACGTCGATCGAAGAGTTTGAGGACGATGTCGACCTCATCATCCCTCCAACGCCCGATGAAGGTGGACAACAGGCCTGGCTGGTGAAGGTTCCCGACTACATCTGGAAAGCATGGAATGAGATGTACCACAAGACGGCCGACAGCGAACCCATCGAGATCGGAATGATGCGCGTCTACGACCTCAAACCTGGCGACGAGGACCCGCTCAAGCAGAAGACCCAAATTCGACTCACACAGAACGTCCCAGGCCACCAAGGCCTCCCACTCATCTACGACCTCGACTTGCAAACTAACGGTTACAGCAACACCGTCGTCTTCTCCGAGAAAGATCTCCCAGGCCACAGCACCGGTCCCGGCAGCCGCTTCCGCCGCAGACCCGCCGCGTCTTCTGGTCTTAAGCCGACCGGTATACAGGGCAAGAACGAACGCTACGGCAACAACAACAACAACAACAAACCAGGCTCCTACCGCACCTCCATACCTAAGCAAACCGCGCTTGCGCCCATTATCCACCACGTCGCAGATGCTCACCCATTCGAAGACGCCACCTACTACCGCCACTTCAAGAAGCAATACGACCTCGCCATCAAACCCAAAGCCACTGTCGCCTACCAGAAAGGAATCGACCGCAACCTCCACCCCGGCGCAGCTGCCAGCGCCGCTTTCAGCTCGTTCTCTCTCACCTCGAAACCGAAAGGCAAGAAAGGCGCACAGAAAGAGAAGGCGGTGCGGATTTCGGAAGAAGAGCTGCTCGATCGGCTGTATCAGTGCTTCAGGCGGTACAGATACTGGAGTCTCAAGGCGCTCAAGAACGAGCTCAAGCAGCCGGAGGTGTTCATCAAGCAGACGTTGGAGAATATCGCGGTGTTGATACGGAGTGGGGATTTCGCGATGAACTATAAGCTCAAGGACGAGTACGAGAAGGCTGCGAATGTTAAGCCGGAGGACGTTAAGGAGGAGACAGCGCTAATTAAGAGCGAGGATGAGGTAAGTGGGATGGAAGGCGAAGATGGAGAAATGGATGAGGATGATGATGGAGAAGACTTTGAGGATGTAGAGATGGACGATTTGTAGTAGTCTCCGTCTCTGAGAAGTTATTGATGCCACTACAGTTGCTGCTCTTGTGATATGACCGCTGTCATTTTCGTCGAGAGAGCTGAAAGCGCTCCCAGCCGACCGCCTCATCCTTCGATCTTAACAGAAAAGTTACTCAACCGAGCGCCTGCCTCTCCGGGTTCAGGACAACGGTGATGCCACTACAGTCGCTGCTCAGGCTCTATCGCCGGTGCAATCATCGTGGAGAGAGCTGAAAATGTAGCCTGCCGACCGCTCCTAGTTCTCCGGCCATAACACAACGGCGACGCCGCTACAGTCGCTGCTAATACGTAGTAGTGTGTGAGCTCGCTGGGGTTATAGTCGAGATGTGGTAGCTGTCTGTTCTGCCGTTCACCTAGTTCTCCGCTGTCAAGATAGAGATGATGCCACTACAGCAGCTGCTGCGAAATTTCGAATGAGATGTTGCGCTTGACACAAGATCACGTGCACGCATGTGAAAGGAGTCCATTCCCGAATCCTGCCAAGTGGCATCCCTTCCGACACCTCAAAAAAGTTCCCCGTTGAACAACCCTCCAGCACTCCTTTTATTTTCATTTCAAGTCCTTCAACATGGCGAGTCCGCAGAACAGCGTTCGTCAACGCCCCAGTGCGAAGGACAAGAAGCGCGCAACCACACCTCAACCCGATGGCCTTACGAATGGCTCCGCGAGCGAGAACATCGAGAGCTTGAAGCAGGGCGCCAAAGAGGCTGTCAAGAATGATTCGGAATACAAGCTTGCGCTGGGCGTAATCACAGCTTTGGCCTTCTTGACCAGGTTCTGGGGCATCAGCCATCCGAACCAAGTTGTGTTCGACGAGGTGCACTTTGGCAAGGTACGACACCAGATCCGAAGACTTAGTTATTACGTTTGGACTGTGCTAACTATGTTGGATAGTTCGCTTCATACTACCTACAACGAACATACTTCTTCGACGTCCATCCTCCCTTCGGCAAGCTCCTGTTCGCGTTCGCCGGCTGGTTGGTTGGATATAATGGCGAGTTCCTGTTCGAGAATATTGGCGATTCGTACATCACAAACAAGGTCCCCTACGTGGCATACCGGTCGATGCCTGCTCTGATGGGCTCATTGACAGTATCCACGGTGTTCTGGATCATGTGGGAATCAGGATACAGCCTACCAGCCTGCATCGTTGCAGCATCCTTGATGCTCTTCGACAACGCACACATTGGACAGACGAGACTTATACTCCTGGACGCGACTCTAGTCTTGTTCATGGCAACGAGCATTCTCTGCTACATCCGGTTTTACAAGCTTCGCCACGATCCGTTCAGCAGGAAGTGGTGGAAGTGGCTGTTGCTGACTGGTATCAGCATGAGCTGCGTCATCAGCACGAAGTATGTTGGAGCCTTCACGTTCTTCTCGATTGGCGTGCCAGTCATGATCGACCTCTGGGAGCTGCTGGACGTTAACCGAAGGCGTGGAGCGCTCAGTCTTCCTGATTTCGGCAAGCACCTCACTGCGCGCATCATTGGGTTGATCATCGTTCCGTTCCTGATGTACTTGTTCTGGTTCCAAGTACACTTTGCCATCCTGAACAGATCCGGACCAGGAGATGATTTCATGACACCAGAATTTCAAGAAACTCTTTCCGACAATCTGATGACGCAGCAGGCTGTTGGCATTGACTACTTCGACAACATTGCAATGCGCCATAAGGAGACGAAGGTGTACCTGCACTCGCATCCAGACAAGTACCCGCTACGCTACGACGACGGACGTGTGTCTTCTCAAGGCCAGCAAGTTACTGGGTACCCGCATAACGACACGAACAACTTGTGGCAGATCATACCCTCGGTGGCGATGGAAGGCTATGGTCATCCAGTGAAAAATGGCGATGTGGTTCGCTTCCGCCACCTCGTGACTGATACTTGGCTTCTGTCGCACGATGTTGCGTCGCCTTTCTACCCCACGAACCAGGAGTTTACGACTGTCCCAGGCGAAGATGCTCAAGGTGACCGCTTCAACGATACCTGCTTTGAACTCCGACTCGAAAATGGCAAGCCTGACCAGCAATTCAAGACAATGGCCTCGCACTTCAAGCTGATTCACTTCCCGACACGAGTCGCTATGTGGACACATACCACACCACTGCCAGACTGGGCCTACAAGCAAGCTGAGATCAACGGAAACAAGAATATCCAGCAAAGCTCCAACGTGTGGTTCGTGGAGGAGATTCCTGGTATTCCAGAAGACTCGCCACGCCTGACCAAGGAAGAAAAGAAGACGAAGAGCATGCCATTCATGAAGAAGTACTTGGAGCTTCAACGTGCCATGTTCTACCACAACAACGCTCTGACTTCCTCGCATCCGTATGCCTCCTTCCCACTTCAATGGCCGTTCCTGCTGCGTGGTGTCAGCTTCTGGACCGAGAACGACACGAGGCAGCAGATCTACTTCCTGGGTAATCCAATCGGATGGTGGTTCGCTTCATCGATTCTGGCCGTTTTTGCTGGTATTCTCGGCGCGGACCAGCTCTCACTTAGGCGTGGTGTGGATGCGTTGGATCAGCGTATGTGCTCAAAACACCGACGATCGATGGAAAATGGCTGACATAACTATAGGAACGCGCTCCCGCCTCTACGACAGCACAGGTTTCTTCTTCCTGCTCTGGGCTGCCCACTACATCCCCTTCTTCATCATGGGCCGTCAACTCTTCCTCCACCACTACCTACCCGCCCACCTCGCTTCCTGTCTTGTAGCAGGTGCTGTTGTCGAATTCATCTTTAATATAGAGCCTGCAGACATCAGCAACCTGACTATCACCGACGGCAAGACTGGTTCCAAGCAGCAACGAGCGGCCCGAAGTCGTCCTATCCGTGAGCGCATTGCTGGTCAAAGTCTGCTGCCTACCTGGGCCGCAGCTGGTGTGATCGTTTCGGTCCTTGCGTGGAGCTTCTGGTTCTTCGCGCCACTTACTTATGGCAAGCCTGGCTTGTCGATCGATCAGGTTTTGGCAAGGAAGTGGTTGAACTACGATTTGCACTTCGCGAAATAAAGGCTAGTGCCTCGGTCTTAGTCTGGAGTGGGGTCTGGCTTGTGGTGAAGGTGTGGGAGGCGCATGGCACGAGGCGAAGCATTTGACGGCGTTGAAGCGACGAGCAGCCATAGGCAGCATCCGTACGGAACATGTATTGTAGTCAGACGTAGGTGGGAAATCATGTTAGCCTCAGCAGTTGCATTAGCAGCAAACTCCCTCCGGTAATGCGGTGAGCATATCCTAGTCGAAAGCTGTGTGCCCTAATAACGACAACACAGTAGTGGTGGTGCGAGGGTTAGGGTAAGTGTCGTTACAACATGAAAGACCGGCTACAGCGATGACCAACCTCCAGCATCCTGCTCACACCAAACTCCAAACTTGGCAGATAAGGTTGTTGTGACTCGACTTCACATCAGGCGATGAACCACTCACTGGCACACTTGCGAAGGTCGACCTCACCATCTTCAACGCAGCGGCCTTGCACGATGAAGAGCGACACGTGGGGTACCAGGCACTCTCGTATACGTGAGGCGTGCCGGTCTTCTCGCAGAGGACTATGATCAACGGAGCAGAGTTTGCCATGACCGAAAGTCTGGCAGAGTTCTTGCGTGAGTTCCGGAAAAGGTATGCGAGGATCTCCCTTGGAAAACATACGGAAATTTGCACGGAGGAGTGTCGGGAAAGCTGCGCGAAGGAGCATATCGAGGCGTACACGAAAGGGCCAGACTACGGCGACGGTGGCAGCGAGAGATGGTTGTGGGTTGATCAGATCTGCATTAACCAGAACGACCCTTTGGAGAAAGCAGCGCAGGTCTCCAATACGCTCACCATTTACGATAAAGCCGAGGAAGTCGTAGCATGGTTGGGTCCCAGCAGTGAGGAAATAGATCTGGCGATTCACTGCTCTGAGGACCATGACTTCAGTCGTAAACACGGCGGTTTGGACGACACTGTGGTGCAAGGATATATTTATCTCAGTGCTCGCTCGTGGTTCCGCAGAGTGTGGGTGCAGCAGGAAGTTTGGGCTGCACGAGATTTGAGGGTGTGGTGTGGATCCCGTTCTATAGAGTGGTCCGCCCTATGCTCTCGAGTCACTATCGTGCGGTCAAGGAAAACGCCGCTCAGCTTCGCTTCATTGGAGCCCTGGAAGCGCACGAAGAGGAACCCCATGACAGCAACGAAAAGCGACGTGAGGAGATGCTGCAGCGACTGCAAGTTGGACGAAGATTCGAGAGCTCTGATATCCGCGACAGGATCTACGCCCTGCTGGGCATGAGCAAGACCTCTCGCGGGTATGGGAAGCCGCCGTTTCATCTCCCAGTGGACTATACCATCTCGGCCTCGGAAGTCTTCGCCAGATTTGCCCGCGAGCTTGGGCATGATCGTGGAGAGTAGGTACTATAACCTGTTCTTAATCGCTCCTGGATGCGGGAGCACGAAACCCGAGCTGCTGGATCTACCAAGCTGGTGCCCCGATTTCACAGAGGTAGACTGCGTCCGACGAGCACAGTTCTTTCGGCTATTCGGTATTGGTAGAGCCAAAGCACTCCGACTCAATACTGGGGCTCCTTCACGTGATGAAGATGATGAGGAAGATGGCGATCATTGGCGTTCCATATTCAGGACGGACGAGCCACGAGCGATCTACCTCAAGGGCTTTCTTGCTGGCGCCTTCGAGGGAGGGTCGGAGGCGAGAGAGCGGCTTGCTGACCTAGTGTCTGGAGACGTTGAGGATACGATGTATGTTGAGCCCACCCTGAAGACACCGAAACGAGCGCGAGATGGCGATGTCATCGTCGCCTGCTGGCTCTGCTGCCCTCTCGTCCTTCGTAAGGATCTTTCGAGCCCGAAAGAAGCGATCAGTTTTAGAAGGTGGTTGCACTCCAATCGGACTTGTCGCTGTACTTGAGTGTTGTGTCACCTTCGACTGCGGGAAGTTTTGGAATAGTTTCCGAGGGTCCTGCGCCAAATGAGAGTGAGTTTCAGAATCTCGCGATGGAGGTGAAGGAGAACAGTGGCATCACGTCGGATGGAGTAGAGGTCAACTCCACGATTAGCGCGAAAAAGAGTGAAGATACGAGCGAACGTGGCGACGCATCTTGGAATGATGAGTACTCCGAGTCTTCCTCCGATGAGGAAGAGTACTGGTATCAAACAATCACATCCGAGCACGAACATCAAAGAATTCTCCAAGTATTTCTGGTTAGAATCGTGGAAGTGAACGATGATGGGACTCTCATAACCTTTCGCGTCACCTGAAAGGGAAAAGATGAGGAGCAGGGTACAGGATTGATCAGCTAAAACATCACTGACCACTCTTCTTCCTCGTTTCCATAGGATGAAACGCTTCATTGCTCGTAGGCGTCATGGCCGTCGTAGGTGTCGTGACCATCGTGCTATCATTCCTCCCCACTCTCTGCTGCCCCTGTCCATCGAGAGAATCCAGCCATGGGCTGTATGGAGCAGCTACTGCGTATTCGCGCCCCCTGTCGGTGCCATATGTGGTACTTCCCGGCCACTTCCGCTGCTGTTCGTGCATGCTGTCGAGTGGCGCGCCGGTGATGTGGTATTTGTCCCAGTTGATGTAGGGCATTCGTACGATATTCTGAGGTCCAGGTATGTGATGGAAAGGTTTGGTGTTGTTCTTCTTCCCTTGCGCTTCCAGATCTGGCCCTTCCTCTGACTTCATCTCCACATCTCCGTCGTCCGCGCTGGCACCCAGTACGACCTCGTCGTCATCATCGTCGCTGCCCTCGTGATCGAGAATAGCTCGCAGATCGCCTATCTTCGGCTTCTGCTCCTGTAACCGCCCCGCCGCGAGCTCCGTCTTGAACAACTCTGGTTCATCTAGAGCCTTCTGCTTGATCTTCTCAAGCGCTCGTATGTCGTCTTGCGCCTTCTTCTTCTGGAACTGCAGCGAGGATATCGCTGCTCGTAGTGCTATCGCATCTGTAGAGTCTTCGCTGGAGAATGGCTGTGGGGCTGGTTCTGGTATGAACACCGCTGTTGATGGGGGAGAACTGATCTGTGGCGTGTTGTCGGGTAAAGGTGGTAGTGTGGCCGGTAAGGCAGGCTGTGCTCGCGGAGTGATGGGTGAGTATGCGGGCGCGACAGGCGATGCAGGTACTGTGTCGGCGGTATGTGTCGTCGTCGTGTCGTTCTCCGATATGATGAGGGACGGCATGGAATCGCGGTGCCGGAGGTGAAAGTCTGTGCGAGGTTTGGCGTGAGGAGAGGCTATCAAATGGATCAGCTAGTTGTCAGACCTCTCCAGTGTGCGAAGGTATTGTTGTAGCAGCATGCGCCGCGACGTGAGGTTGAGAATAGGTTGTTGTCTGTGGGACGCTCTTGCCAAAATTTCTACCTTCGGCTTCTCATGCCGCAGAAGCTTCGCTGTGGCAAATCTTTGACGCTTTTATGGTGTACACATGATTCACTGTAATCTTACCGCTAGAAGGTCAACCGACGATGCTCTGTGCGATCGTGGTATCTCTCAGGCGAGAGCGAGTCTGGGTAGGAAAGCGCCGACCGAACGCGCTCGGTGAACCAGACGTCCAGCTAGGGCGCTGTTTGCGCCTCGCCGGCGGCGGCCAAACGTTGACTCGGAAGGGTCGTTCTGCCGGCACGTGACGAAAAGGGATGTCCTAGGCGATGTAGTATTCCAGATATGCGTTCTCGAGCCCTCCCACGCCTCCCAGGCATTCTCCTCCGGCGTGACAAACAACAGAGAACGCTCGACAGAACGGAGACGTGGTGTGCGCACGCAAAGCCGCTAGGATCGAGCCGCAACTCAAAAGCCCCACCACCATCTCGAGCGACATCATGGACTCACGACCACTCGACGCCACGAACAAGCGGCCACTTCCCGATCTCGCAAAATGCAGGAAGATAGGTTTCATCATCCCCTCCAGCAATACTGCCGTTGAGCCTATCGCACGAGCTATCATAGAATCATACCAGGATAAGAATATCATCTGTCTCTTCACCAGAGTGAAATTCCAAAGCCTGGACACTCATGCCGCCCCAACGCCCATATTCTCAGCAGAGATGATACTAGAAGCCGCACGTCTGCTCGCAGACGCCGAATGTCACGCAGTCATCTGGAGCGGCGTGAGCGGTCAATGGATCGGTGGAAAGCTCGAGGGCGAGCAGCAGCTGACTTACTTGCGTAGCACATTAGGAAGGCCATTCGGCACGACTACCGTAGCCATAGAGCAGGCGCTTGGCTGGATTGGCGCGACCAGGATCTCTATCGCGGTGCCATACTCTGAGGCTCACGTAGCTAAGGTTGCTGACTTCTATCGCGAATCCGGGTATCATGTGCTCGCCACCGAGCGACTACCAGATACCCCCGAGAACGACTGTCGGGTCGCGGGGTGCAGCGACGAAGACATCAAGGCTGTTATCCGGCGGTGTGCTGTACCGAAGTCTCAAGCTATCGTTGTGTCGTGTACGCATTGGCCGGCCGCTCCGCTCGTGGAAGAACTGGAGAAGGAGTTGGGAGTAGCGATTATCGATAGTATCAGCGCCACAGTGTGGCATGCGATGGCAAAGGCAGGCCTGGCGGACAATATCACGGGGTGGGGACGGTTGTTTGAGCGACCTTTGACCGAATATGAGCAGGAACTCAGGAAAACTAGGCTTGCGATTAGAGTATCTAAATCTACCACGTAGCCTTTGGCCTAGCATAAGCAGGCAGAGGGATCGAATCTGTCCGCACACGCTTCGCATCCAGCTCCTCACTTAGGCTAACCGATATGCGCGTCCTCATACCGCTCAGCTCGAACATTAAGATCGCTCTGCAGACGATTGTGCTTCCCAGCAGCTGGAAGCACACCACCACCGCATCGAGCGTTGTGACGAATAAAATGCTCGAAAACACCAAAGTGCCGAAAATGATGTGGACAACCGTCCCAGACGCCACCACCCAAGACCATCCCAGGAACCAATACGTCTCGTCGTGAAGATCCATAAGTACCGTATCCTGGTTGCGAGTGAGCCGAAATTCCTGCTTCAGCGTCCGCCAGATACCGAGTCGTCGATAACGTCCATCCTTGGACTTCTCATAAAGACGGACCCGCAATGCAACTGCTGTTGCGCCACCAATGTGGATCGCGGCAGCGAAGAAGGACCAGAGCGCCGGCATATAAATCGTGTCCTGAGAGAAACTGCAGATGGTCCGTATGCAGAGCTGCCAACTGACGACTCCAAGGTTTGCGACGGCGGCCATCGCAAGTGCGTACTCAGCAACCAGAACCACCACACCAAGGAAACCTCTGAGTTGAGGAATCTTGAGCCCCCTCCTCCGCATTGTCATGAGTACGTACGGGTCACCGTAGTTGAAGGTCCTCGTAGGATTGACAGCTGGCGCTCCTGCTCCGAGAAGGAATGCTAGAACTGGTCGTCGAAGGCTCAAGAGTCCAGTTTCTGCGGTCGCGGAGCCTGCTAAGCTTAGGCTGGTAGGCAAGATACCGAGTATGACAGCTGCGGAAGCCATATTGGCCTTGTCGACCTCACGGAAAGCGTGCAAGAGGCATCCACTGAGCGGTGCAGCTGTGCAATTCTTACATGACAGCTGGTTATTAGATGTTGATGTGTCGTTGAGATAATTCTGATATTCGGCATTGCATTCTTCGCGAAGGTACTGCTGCATGTATGGTCTCACTTGAGGGTCTTGTCAATTAGTTAGCGTTGCTTCATTTCATACGCAATTTTGAGATGTCCAGAATGATATACCTACAGAAGTATTCAAAGTGGACTTTCGATGCCTCCACGGCTACCAGGTGCATGCACAGTAGCGATAGCATCCATAATGAGGCATATCGGAGGCCCATGCTCACGCCACGCCGGCGCCTCTGCGTTGAAGGAAAGGGTGTGTCGTCCGTACAGCTGAGGTCTTATGCTATCGATACCATAGTAGTTTCCTTTGCCTTCCAGACCCGACCTGCATCACGGTGAGTCTGAGCTGATCTTTGCAGAAGCATGAATGGGGAGGGTCGCGAAGTCCTACGTTCATCGAAGCATTCGAGGCTGAGTCGACTTGGCGAAGGAGCAGGACACGAAACTCTGACTGACGCGTTACTGGAATGCTCATCATATATTCGTGTGCGTCGATCCTTGATCAAACCATTGCAGACGGACTGGACTGATCTCTACTGATCATGAAAGGTCAGCGGAGAATGAAGGGGGTGGGAAAAGATGTTCGAACAAAGAGAAGTCGTGCCAAGACTCGCCGACTTGACCTCACTTCCTCTTTCTTCCACCTACTCTCGACAAATATGCCTCTCTCTCGCGCATCGGTACATCAGGCCAGTCGTAATGGCATCAACACGCCAGGCTCTCCACAGCTCACACAGAGATAGCTGCAACTTCACGCATGGCGCGGCCGCCGGCAGCACGAGGAGACTGGCTTCTCGATAGGCGCGAACGCGAGAGCCTCGACGACATGTACTACTCGCAGCGCGCCGAAGGGTTGTTACGACGGCAGACAACTGTGTGCTGCAGTCTGTGAATGCTCCATGCTTCCCAACGCGAAGCAAACTTTGGACGCTGCGTCTCAACCCCGAAAGAAGAAAAGGGTTGGCAGACAAAAGAAACGTGCAGGGAAGAGAATGCCATTAGCTGTCCTTTGGCTCTTTCTATGGACGAGACAGGATCGCGCATATTGTAAAGGTAAGAGACTAGGCAAGTATGAGACACCAAAGCAAAGTTTACCCCAATCTTTCCTCCTTGTTCTCAGTCCCGTTAAAAGAGATCGATGCCAGCATTTTCTCTTGACGGCGTAGCACGATAGCAACACCCCATCTACCATCCCATCTTCTCTGCTGTGAGGAGCATCGAGCGACTGGAGTCTGCGTTTGCATTTGGACGCTCGTACGGAGCACCATTCACTCGTCCCTTCCTCATTCGGTGTTTCTGCCACGCTAGCCTTGAACAGGCATAGCGATGACGCTGCTAGAAACTCGAGATACTTGGCTTCACGCGCAAGACCGCGAGAAAATCCTTTTCACCCCTGGACTTCACCACACAAATCCCAACATCTTCGACAGCACAACCTTCCCCATCCTCGACGCTCGTACCATTATTGCTCGTCTACGTATAGACACACAACTATCAATACACATAAAATCACACACGCGCAGCTACACCATGGCCCCGAAGGCTGTTCGAGGCGCTGGCGGTGAAGATCCAGCAATACCAGCGGCTCCAGCATCGAGGAGTGCACCCACTACTCCCGTATACGGCACGAGGTCATCCACCCGCCTTCAGGCTGGTCAAGCATCAGATGGTCCTGATCTTCCGTATAATCTTCCACAACCCGAACCGCAGGGCTGGAAAGGTTTCGTGCAGTCTACGGACGATGCAGAAGCGGTCTTGGCCGAGAGGCGCAAATCTAACCTCTTCGACCTCGAAGATCCTGGGAAGCGTCGGTCTTCTCGGGAGATCCCTCAAGATGGCGATGCTGCTGCGGCCGAGAGCAGTCAGGGTGCTGGCACCACTTCTGCGTCCGCACAGGAGAACGCCGAGGCAGAGCAGCAAGAAGCGAGCATGTCAGATGCTCAAGCCAACAACGATCAGCAAAGCAACAATGGCGGCGATGTAGACGGTGACGAGGAAGCCAGACAATCACTCCCGGACAGGCTCTTGACAGACGAGGAACGCGCCGATCAGCCAAAACTGCGCATGCTCCACCACTCGTACATCACCTGGAACGCCGACTCGACCGCAGAGTCCTGGATCGCCGGCCTCGTCAATCCGGAGCATCCAGACGGCAAGGAAGTGTACGATCACGGCGGCCAGGTGTTCCGCGTCGCCATGACTACTTCGAAGGTGGACCAAGAGAGTGGCATCCACTTCCGCGAAGAAGACTTCATGGTCTGCGACCTGGAGTACTGTCTGGTCTGCAAGGCGGATGGTGATGACGACCTCTGGAGCCCCACAGAGGGTCTGCCGTTTGTGCACTCATCTGACACGGTGCGGAGCGCCGGGGGAATCACCAGGTTCACTCCCAAGCCGAGGCAGTACGAGCTGGATTACGGTCCTGGCTACTTGAGGCGTGTGAGGTTTATGACGGAGAGCGGCGAGACGAGCGTTCCTGCACGCGTCTGCGGGTACCAGGGGTGTGAGGTCTGCACGGGCCGGTCGTTGGCAGCGATGGAGCAGCTCACTGTCGATGACGAGGAAGGTGAAGGTGAAGGATCTGCAGAGGGTGATGTGACGGGGCCAAGCAAGAAAGGCAAGGGCAAGCAGAGAGTCACCTTTGACCTTCCGGATGCTCCTGCGAGTGAGCCATCAGCTGCTATGCAAGACGGTGAGGGCGGTGAGGATGGTGGTGAGGAGGAAGGCCCGAAGAAGCCAAAGCTTCGCCTGACCGTGAGGAAGCCTGAGGCGAAGCGCAAGTCCGGCGGTTCTCGTGGTTCGAGAAAGAAGAAGTGGTGAGATGCGGAAGGTTGTGGTGGCTTGGTGGACTGCATCGCTTCAGCGTTGAGCGTCACTGCGTGCATCGGTTTGGGTGCTTGGGAAGGAATATTGCTTTTACAGGATACTTTGAGTGAACGGCTTCAGCATGGCATAGATGAGGAGCTGAGAGGCTGTGTCTGATCGTGGCGGCCAAGCCATTTTGCTAGCGTTCAATATCAAAGAAATCCTTGCTGTGTTATACGACGACTGATTTGTCATTTGACCACGATAAGCTATACAGTCGTTGCTGTCCTGAGTACATTGACTCCCAATATTTACCCTCACTTCGCTTTCCCTTTCGCCTTCGATTTAAAAGCCGAACTCCTCCCCGTAGTCTTCCCGCCCTTCTTCTTCCTCCCTCCCAACTTCAACCCCGCCTTCCCACCTCTACTCGTCGCTCGATGACCTTCAAACACGAAACGCTCCGGCTTCCTGATCCCCCCGCCCAGCTTCGAGCTACCGCTCCCTCGCTCACCCAGCGCCATCTCGTTCGCACCAGTCCGCTCCCTTGTGTCGCGACGCTGACCATTACCACCCTTCCGCTTCACCTGCGCCGCAGCTGCTCTTCCGAACAACTTCCCCGTCCTGCCAATCTTGCTCGCCTCCTCGCCTGTAATCTTGCGCTGATACCCGGTGCCCACTTTCGGTCGTGAAGAAGGCCGATCGGAACCAGGCTTCGCGTTCCTCTTCTGCGCTTTCGCGCGCGCGACTCGTAGCTTGCGTGGCAGCATTGGTGGGAACTCCTTCTCGTTCAAGCCAAGCGCTGCTTCGACACCGTTTTCGTCTTCGAACTGCACGTACGCGATTCCTTTTCCTACCCTCGTAGTGCTGTCGCGGATGACGCGCACGCTCTCGACGGTGCCGCATTTGCCGAAGGTGCGCCATAGGCCTTCTTCAACGTCTGCAGGTGTTTTTGCTGGTTTGCGGGTCTCGTGGCCTGCCTCGGCGTTCGCGGCTTGGATGTTCGTCTCGTCGTCGACGAAGCCGAGGTTGCCTACGAAGACGCAGCGGCGGTGGTCGACTTTTGCTGGATGAGCGACGGAGTCGACACGGAGATGCCGGTCGAGGACTATGGTGCCGTTGAGGTGTTTGACTGCTGAATTGGCTAAGGACTGAGATGAGTAGACAGCGTAGGCGTTCGTAGACTTGGTGGTTGCGTCCATGAGCTGCTTGGTGGCGAAGGCGGCTTTCTTGGGGATGGCGGAGGCGTAGGGGGTGCTGCGGAAGCGGATAGATTCAACGGCATGTTTTGCTTCTTTGTCCTTGGGCGCTGGAAGCTTAGGAAAGAATGAGGCGAGATGGTTGAGAAGTATTTTGCGAGACGATTTCGAGGAGATGGCGGCGGTGGACACGTTCCCGAGAAAGATTGTGCGGTTGGCTTTGGAGAGCTCGATGGATGTGCCGTCTTCGGTTTCGTGCTTGGGTGGTGGTGACATGGCGCCAGTCTCGTCGTCGTCCGCGATAACTTTCTCAGCGTCGATAGCATCGTCGTCGTCGTCTCCATCACTTGCTTCATCTTGTTGATCCTTCGAGCTGGCTTCATCGCCCTGCACAGTCTCCTCAGCACCACCGTTGGCCTTCCTTCGCTTGACGGCGCGCTCAGCAGCCGCAGCCTGATCCTCCTTGGCCTCCTCGCGCACTAAGCGGCGCATATAGGCATCTTCAACTTCGTCTTCGTCGTGCTTGCGCTTCCTTCGCGACTTGGTCGTCTGATCTTTCGCAGGTGACAATGACTCGTTGCTCCCCGCTTCGTCCTCGTTGGAAACATCGTCTCGATATTCTCCATACGCTATGACACCGTCCTCGTTCAGCTCATCGTCCTGGGAGTCTTGCGCCTGCTGTGCTGCTGCTGGTAAAGTCGAGATTCGCTGGGGAGGTGTAGGCTACTGTCATCAGCACGGATCGCCTATGTAGTCTACACAATACACATACCTTGACCGCGAATAACGAAGATAGTGTAGGATCTGCGGTCTTGTCGTCTGCAAGCAATGAAAATGATTTCTTCTCGCTTGCCGGTTCTACCGTCTTGGTCTTCAACTTTTTCTCTTTCTTGTCTTTCTTGTCCTTCTTATGCTTCTTCTCCACGCCGTCCTTCCGTACTTTCTCTTCCTTAGGTTTGGACATCTTTGCGATCAGTTGTGATTTGTTTGGGAGAGTTCGAGGCCGAGATATTTGATCCTCAAGAAATTCTCGTGAGCTTGGACCCTTGATCGCGAGGCTGGATCAGAAAGTACACGAGCACGAGTATTATCGCCTTCAAGGAGATCTAAGCTTGCTCGAGATTGATCTCAGTATAGTATCTCAACCATAGCAATGGAAGCATCAATATATATGCAGATGTACCACAGTATCAAGATTCTTCCCACTTCTCGAGAATCTGCATCGATAAGATAAGCCTGACCGCCTTCCGCATTCGGGCTGGCAGAATTGGGCAAGCCAAGGCAAAGTGAGGTTACTACGTAGCCGGCGCCCGTGGTGCTGTTGACCCAGTCTCTGCCACCCCTTCGATCCTGCCACACGCCGCCGGCCTGCCATGCTTAGCTCACGTGGACCGCGATGAGCTGAACTGACCACTTGAGACCAAAGTCACCCACCCCAAAACCCAGCCTTTTGAAGTGCACTTCAGCTCCGAGGTGTGCATTGTCGCGCCCACCCAGCACTCACCACGCGTCAACCGGCCACTTCCCATGATCTACTCATATCCTCGTCTACTCGAGCTTGCGCTGCTATAGCGATCCTATATCTGGCCCTGCGAAGACACGGCGCGATAATTCACAATGGCCGTCTCGCGCACCACCATTCAGACTACACCCTCCCGACCTTCGATATCACCTCTCAGCACCACGTCAAAGAGGATGAATGCATCCGTCTCACCCACAGCTACGAGAGACGCTGCCATGCAAGATGTGCAAGCACAATTGAATCTGGAAATGGGCATGGACAATACCGACCACGACGCCGATCTCGTAGACGAGGACAATCGCTCGAGCAGCCTCAGCGAACCAGACGAGGACGATGATCTTCTCGACGACGGAGATGCTCTAGGAGACGACATGACGGAGGCCGAGGGCCAAGGCGCGCGAAAAGATCTGGAGGCGGACTCTGAGGCGGAGACGGAGAGGCTGGACCAGACACCCCAGAAGCTCCGCAAGAACGCAGATGCATTAGGTAGGACACCTAGTAAGCTCAGCCAGGCTGCGACGGCGGAGGATGAGCTCTCGGACCCTCCGTCGCCTATACCACTTGAGCCGGGTGCTGCGTCGAGCACGAGCACCATTGCGACAGCAGGTAAGTACAGACTTCGGACAGAGTACATACCCGATGCTGTAGTATGGCATGACTGACTGACAGTGCTCAGGTCAAAAACGCAAGCGGTCAAACGACGACGCCGACAGCCCATTGACCAGCGCCGAATCAGACATTGGAGAATCACCGCGAAAACGAAGCCACGAAATGGTGGCAGACACTCTTGTTGAGCGAGAGGACGATGTGGAGCCGTTTCCAGATGCCGAAGAACCTACCGAAACTACACCTCCGCTAGAGGAAGCTCTAGTAGCTCCTACGAAGGGAGGCAAAAGGCCTAAAGGTAGGCCGCCTAAAGGCAAGAAGCATGAAGTTGTGAGCGTGCAAGCCACAACAGACGTCGTCGAGGTCGAGGAAGAGCCAGCCGTAGAGGACAAACAACCCATATCAGAAGAAGACATCCTCGCGAGGAAGGAAGCCACCACTTACTACGAAGATGTCGCAAAACAATTCCGCGCCTTTCGCGAACACCTCACCAACGAACGACTCGCACAACTCACCTCCGAACTCAAGCTTCTATCCGAACCAGAAAGCGCGCACCCTGAATACCTCCGCCAGGTCGCGTGCGTGGATACGCGGTTAAAGAAGCAGATCAGTGAGGCGCATGCATACTACAACTATCGAATGAGAAGTATGCGCGATCGCGTGCTCGGCGATAGGAGTCAACTGCATAGCCAGCACTTCCAGAGCGTGAGGGAGCTGAGGGATGAGATACTGAACAAACTGGGCGAGGACTGGTACGCGATACAGAAAGAGCGGAGAAGTGCAGACGATGGTGCGGACGATCGCTATATCTACAAGTTCCCGAAGAAGATGAGTGATCGCGTCAAGCAACAAGCCAAGTATAACCAAGAGGTCTCGATCTTGAGTGGCATGGCGAAGTATGTTGGGTTTCCTGCAGCGCCGGATCTGGCTCCAGCGGACGACAAGGCATGGGAGGAGGATATGCGGGCGATGAGGGTGAGACTATACTGGCATCATGACAATACTCACATCTCGATGCTAACGCGCCTCCAGATATCGAAGCGCGCAGCTCAACCAACTCACGGCCCACAACCGCTCCACCAACAAGCTCCGGCACAGCAACCGATCTACCTTTCCGGCCCCACGGTCCCCGCTTTTGCTCCAGATGAGCGTCTGGCGCACGAACAATTCATCGAGGCGAACGCGTGGGCGAGACCGCAGGCGCCAATACATCAGACGCACGCTCATCCACACGGAAGCGGCACTGCAACGCCAGGCATATCACATACACCTGACTGGGCTGCCGAGCCGAGTACCACGGCACGACATATGCTACATAACCTTTATCAGCGGAACCAATTGAGTAGCCCGCTTGCAACACCAGCACGGCAGCTAGGGGGCGGTGAGGGGTTGGAAGGGCTTCCATCGAGTGTGCTGGCACATCCGCCTACGGCCTCCACATCGGCGGCGGACAGGATGAACCTTCTCGCGCAGCTGAGTCGCACTCATGGCGGCGATCGGGATCCACCGTCATCTTCGCCTCTTATTGCTGTCCCGAAGTCCAGGCTGGACGGTGGGGAGCTTACGGGCTTCAGAAACTTCTCAGGCATTTCAGCGATATCCGGTGCTAGTACCATCGATGCTCCGCTTGGTGCTGCGAATGAACAAGACGGCCGCAGCCACCACGGTCGGCGACACGATGAGGGACCGAAACACCCACTCCCGCACCTCCTATCACAGCCATCAGCGCCTCAGCAGGCATTCGATACCAGCCAGCTCCATCGATATCCTGGAGAAGGGGCGAGAGATGTGCACCCGACTGCAGGATTTCGGCCTAAGGATGGTGCGTTTGGAACGCCGACGCCTGGGCCCATGGCCGCGCCATTCTCGCATAGTGGGAGGGCGGAGGACGGTGGGAGGAACATAATGAATGATCTTGGATGAAATGGCAAAGGCGAGAGTGAGAATTTTGGCAGTGAATCGGACTGGATTGAATGATGCGATGAGCTGCATGGTATACCCCGGGTTGTTGTCTCGTGCAGAGACGCGTCTTCAGGAAGAAGGATAGTCGAGTCGATGATGATTGCTTCACTCACACGAGTACTTTCACATTTCACTGCCGCTTCACCACGTGAGATCGCGTTTGCCAAGCCGGCTCTGGCCGAAGCCGCTACTTCGACTTGAAGATTTGTGCTGCGTGAATGCTTGTGCTTCGTTCCTCCCTCGTCGACCTTTCACCTCGCTGTAAGGCTTCCACATTCCACAACCCACGAAGCACGACTCACTACTCAAACCACGGTCTAACCCGCACTTTACCACTGGCACACATACCTCTCATGCCACACCGCAGCAGCTAGAGTCTCCGCAAGGCCCTACGTCGCTACAAAAACCCCACCTCCACCGCCGCGATGTTCTTCGTCAAAACCCTCGAGCACCGCATCGACCTGCACCCCTCCTTCTTCTCCGCCTCCGCGCCCGACTTCATCCGCGAAAAACTCTACCAGGACGTCGAGGGCACCAACACGGGGACTTTCATGATCATAGCCGTGCTGCAGATTGACGATATCTCGGAGCCGAAGATCGCGCCGGGGACGGGTTTTGCGCAGTATAATGTGGGGTACAGGGCGATGGTGTGGCGGCCGTTTCGGGGCGAGGTGGTGGATGGGAAGGTGACGAATGTGGTTAATAATGGGTTTTTTGCTGATGTGGGGGGGTTGGCTGTTTTTGTTTCTAAGACGGTGAGTGGCGCGGGGTGGAGGAGGGAGCGGATGGGTTGTGGTGGGGATGGAGGCTAATTGTTTGAGGTAGATGCTGCCGCCGACGATGAAGCATAATGCTGAGGGCTCGACGCCGAGCTGGAGTGAGGCGGATGGGATGATTATTGAGAAGGACTCGCAGGTGCGGTTAAGGATTAAGGGGATCCGAGGCGAATTGGGGCAGATGTATGCGATTGGGAGTATACGGGAGGATTATCTTGGGTATTTGAATCTCTGATGAGTTTGGTGGGGTGCTGTTGCTTACGATTCTGGCAGGGCGTTGTTGCAGTGATCGTGCTCGACCGAGCCGGACGGGATGGGCATAGAGATGGGGATGGAGATGAGTGTGGGGTGCTCAGCACCGTGAGGAGCATGAGAGCGGTGCGACTGCGAGGTCGCATGTGGAACGATGAATGATTTTAGCGTGGAGTTTTGGGGAATGGCGATGAGCATCAGAATGGTTATGGGCGCTTTCGCGCAAGATACCCCAAAGCAAGTCGAGTTTGTGGTAACTGCTACACATGCTCTCATCACCCGATGGTACACGTCCCGTCGACAGAGCTCTCTTCCAGCTTACCAGGCTCATAGGTACCGATCTACGACGTTGGCCGCGTGTACGACTTCCAACGATGCTCGTAGCCCGTTTCTCACCAAGAGTCACCACACGCGGCGATTTCAGTACAGGAAATAACGTCGAAAAGGAAATTGGCAGACCTTCATATGTGATCAGTAAGGTCTGGTCGGGGCTTGCTTACCGCGCGGCGCCGCATGTTCCGCGGTTATTTGCACCTCAGTTAGCAGCGGACCTTTCCGAGCAAATCACGAGGCTTACCGCCGAAGCCTCGTCGGCATGCCGAGCCGGCGCCCTAAACAGAGACCACGTGGTCGAGGTTCTTACTTCGACTTCATCTTGGCTTCAACACTACTACTCCCTCCGGGCTCCATCGTCCCTACTCTGTGGACCTTTCAGCTTCCAGAATATTGGATACTCCCGTTCAATGTCTTCCCGTACTCCCTCGACACGAACTTGGAGCATCTAGCGCATGGCTTTCAATGTTCATACAGCGAACGCGTCGCAAGCTGCGTCCTTTGATACAGCGAGCGACCGACGCGGCTAAATGGATTAGAATCCTCTGAGGTCTCCCTCTGCCTGCCACGATGCCTTTGTGACTAACCGGCTACGAACGACCAGTGTTCTGTTTGCCGCATTCTTCGGTTCGGCTCTGGGTACAGGATACGAGCTTGGCCGATCTCAATCTCGCCAGACGTGTGATGCATGATCAAATACTACAACAACCGGCCGAAGCACTCATTGCGCTGTTTGATTCACTTTCCAAGCAGAACTCGATGCCGTCTACGGTAAGTTCTGCACTGGCGTCTCCATGCCGTAAGTTCCTGGTAGAGATGGATTCTTTGGACTTTGTATACTCACGAGTCTTTTGTCTCTTGAACGTTGAAAGACACGCCCTACATGTACGCCTCTTCTATCTTGCTTTACGGTACGAAGGATGAGGGTTCTATCGGGTTCCATATACGCTCCTACAGGGCAGCTGCCGTGGTTTACCAATTTCTCTGATACGATCCGTTGGCGGCTCTTCTCTAACAACGGACCCCCACGGAAGAAGCCCAGTCGATGATACGAACACTTTCAGCACTCTATCGGACCGTTCGTCACGCAGCAAGGCTCAAGCACGACCAACTACTTCAAACTGCATCGTGCATGCGCTCATCTCGGCCCGCCCTTTCCCTCTCCCTGTCTTGGCGCAGTAAGCGCAGTCAACGTAGCCGACGGCATTCCAAAAGTCACAAATGGCTTCGATATGTCCTCTACCAGTCGATCCACGCCGGACATCGGCCCGCTTGTTCGCGACTACGCTGCGAGAATGCCGGCCACTGTTGGAATGTTTCTGGGCAAACTCCGACGAGAGGAGTAACCTCGACAGTCCAACAGTGGGTGTTACTCCTCCGACATACGCTCTTTGGCACTTTAATTCTGGCCCACCATGAGGCTCTCAAGTGCCAGCTTGGCGCCGAGTTGTTTCACCACATTCGTTTTTGGGCAACGTGGTAAGCATCTGGCAATGTTACCACGGATGAAGATAAGCAACAAGCTGACTCAAGGCAGGGCGCGATTCTGTCGTTACTGTAATCGTTCATCGCTCTTGCTCTTCTACTGTCAGTCTCCCCACATACGGCTGGATCTCCACAAATGGGTCCACCGTACCATACACCTTCAGCTCTCCAGTTGGCGGCGGCGGCCAGTTGGGTCAAAGCTCTGACAACGGCCAGGCGGCCTTACGCACTACCGGTAGAAACAACGGTGGCTCCATCGGTCAAGATAGCTCTGTCTCCAGTACAGTTCGAAATGGAGCTATTGGTGGTGGCAACGGACCTACTGCATCGGTGCAAACTTTCGGTTATAGTGTATCATAAGGCCCATCCGGTCCCATCACTCAAGCTGCTGTGACTGCTGGCGGCCAGTCACATTCAGCCAGGCAAGGCAACGACCCAAATACTGTCATCGTCGATGGCACGACTCTGTCATTAGGTGGCCTGGCGGCTACAATTGGAGGCCTGGTCTTCTCCGCCATATCCAGCGGCGTGGTCACGCCTCCTACGGTCAGGCCAGACCTCCCACCGCCTTGCGCTACAGCTGGAACGTTAGCTGCCTTGTCCTGTCCGGCCTCCAATGGAAGTATATACACACCACCAGGAGCCTGCATTGGATCCAACGCCTCCTACTTTATTGATTGCGGTGTCAACTACGGTGGCAACAGTGTACAACTCATCACAGGCATCCGCGATGTAGCACAATGTATTGCGTACTGCACTGACGACCCCACGCGCGTTGCAGTCGCCTTCGATGATTCGACGACTTCGTGCCTCGAGAAAGGATCAGTAGCTTTTGCCAATGCTATCGCAAGCCCGGACCTGATATTCGCCTACATCATTCGCTACGTGGATGTCGTGAAGTGGGACGGCATCACACCGATCACTGCAACTCCCACACCCAGTGGTCAAGCTTCTGGAGGGGGCAGTATGGCCACATCCGCACCTCAGATTTCAGCCCTCCTGGAGGATTCTCGAGCCTCACGGGCCCCGGCTCCAGCGCGGCATCGGCGTCGACTACTGAATCATATTGCAAGACCAATCAAGCCGTTGTCACACTTGGTGGACAGGTCATCACTGCTTATGAGCCCGACGGCGCACGCATAGCTGTTGTTGATGGTACAACTATTACAGTTGGCGGACCTCCTGTGACAATCCGCTCACAAGTCGTCAGCTTAGATCCTTCTGGGATAGTCGTCTTCAACAACGGACAATCTCAAACCGTTGCCCTCTCTGCTGCTGGACTATCAGCTTCATTGCCACCAGCGACTGGCGCCAGGACAACAAGCAGCACTCCCGTTCCGTAGACTATTATTACTGTCAACCATCAGACACATACGGTATACGTGCCAAGTGGGTCCAACATCGCCATACTCGGAAGTAACACCATAACGGATGGCGGTTCCCCGTTCACTACAAATGGTCAAACGTTCAGTCTCGGGCCTTCCGGGTCAGTAATTGTCAATAATGGCCAAACTCAAACAGCGGGCCTCTCGACGTCTCACACGCCAGGCGGAACGTTGAATCACCTGACGTCCTTCGCCCCTTCGCCTACACAACTAGCAGTTTTCTCAGCCAACGGCAAGACATATACTGCCTACGAGCCCAACGGAAGCAATACCGCGATTGTGACGGAAACACCTTCTCAGTCGGCGGATTGCCCGCCACTGTCGATGGCTTGACAATTAGTCTATGCCCTACCGGTCTTGTTGTTACCAGTCACGGGCAGACTAGCACTCTTCGGTTCTCAGCGGTACCGACGGCGTCCGTACAGACTCACGGCCGATATAACCATCATTATCTCTGGAGGCACGAGTTGTATCGCGCAGATCTCGACGGGCTACGACGTGTTGTGAAATTCGAACACGGTCACATCATCACAAACCTACCATGCGGATGTCTGGAATACACTGCTGTCGCACGATACGAACTCCTTGTCTCTGTATACATTGTTTACGGGCACTCAACAGGCGTCTGTGCTGTTCGACAACGTGTACCTGACGCTGAACTGAGCACCTAGGTTGCTTCTTATCTCAGGTAGCTTAATGTTCGATGTTACATAATACACATTACACATTACACATCTTTCGTCCAAGGAGTTCACCGGTCGTCTGGCATCAACAACGAACAGACGCCTCATCTGCCGCTGCCCGCGTTGCTTGACTTCTGGCCCAACTCGATAGATAAGTCCTGTTTCGATTGGATGCGGCGATTGTGCGCCGCCCTACAAGCCTCAATAAAGATTATCAAATGGCAGCACCTGCGCGTGAATTAGCGACTATCTCGATGTCAGATCTTGCTCAAACGTACCCAATGAGCAGGAGGAATGCACCGCTGCTGTATTCTAGGCCGTCGAGCGTTTTCCCTTGTCGACAGAGCTTGTCGTATTTTTGTTGATATCGGCCGTGATCCTCATCGCAGATGGATGCAGTGTGGTTCATGTAAACACACCATGATATGAGTGCACCAGCGAAGCCCCAATTGAAACCTAAGCCCAGGAAGTCAAGGCCGATCTCGACACCTACACAGAGAGAACGGGTAAGCGAGTGTTCTGAAAAGTTGCCGGATACGCCCATCAGTGCTTTACCTGGGTGATAATCTACATGGCCTAGGGTCATTCCGACAGCTGTCGCACTCCATATGATCGACCATGCTACCTGAGACAAGGTCAGTCAGTGTCCAGCAAGCAAGGACTCCGACAACTCGCACTTACAGCGGCGAAGCACATCGCGGGAAACGCTCGACCTGGGCCTACGAACAGAAGGGAGAACGGGTCAGCGATTCGGTAGTCTTGGAAGGCTTCCGTCATGTTTTACCATCTCCGTAGAACTCCCAATCGGCAGCTGGTCCTGTGAGGCGGTATGCAAGCCCGAGCAGTATAATGGTGACGATGCTGAAAAGCAGAATCGTGAATCTGAGGATGGTCGTTGGCCGCGTGAGAGCTGAGGACGTCATGCTTTGTTGTTGTGTTTGATGCAAAAACGAGAAAGTGTTGACTGGCTGCAATAACCCCTAATCCGTCGTTCTGTTTTCCTTAACTGTAGCAGAACTCGTGATTTTATAAAGCCTCTCAGGCCTCCAGGCCTCAATGCTAAGAAGTGCTCCCGTGGCTATGCGCTTGGCCAACGTTGTTCTCGTGTCGATCACGATTTGCGCTGCGGCACTGCATACATGTGACTTCAGGCCACCCTCCAAGTGGAATGGTCAAGGAACTATTTCGTCCTTCATCAAAGTGTTCCCCGAACGTCCATGCCCAAGGCTTGTAGCATGAAGCTGGTGCAGGAATCACAACGCTGGAGAAAGCATCGCCAAGACTGCGTTGATGGCTGTGAGTGGTTGGAGCGAGTAACAAGGCGGAGCGGCGCTACACGACTCAATACGCAAGGGATCAAACTCATACCACACCTTGTATTTTCATACGTCGTATTACTGCCTCAGGTACAAATACTGTAGACACAGCCCACGACAGCCACCACGAAGCGAGGTCGACAAGGTTGACAAGCCCGATCAAACCTCCACGCTGAGATCAAGTATGGCGCTGCGGTTCAACATTCCAATGATCGACGGCAGCAAGCTTGGTCAGACATACTGACAGAGCACGCTAATTGACAGGCATTGCTTTGATATCCTGGTAAGTACGTTGCGCAGGCTGTGTTCCGATGACCGACGGTAGCAAAACGATGAGCACCCTCGACGGCGTCCGGTCTTCCAGACAGGGCATAATCGTAAGGGATGAGGTTCGCGCCCAACGTTCAAGCAGCGTCAACACTTGAACGCGTCCAGCAGACTGCGGCATTCTGTTCAGAGCGAGGACCATCCACGTTGTTCCAGAGCCCATTGCGAACAATCGTAGGGGAAAGAGCGAGGAACATTAATATTTGTGTCGGTTTGGTCATAGACAAACTTGCGAAGTGTGCCCTGTGGGCAGTTTAAAGTCGGGATGAGAGCCACCAAGTTAAGACCATCTCAAAGCGAAACAGCACGATCCGAAGTCTCCGCTTCACCACCAGCAACGCTTGATCCATTCAATCACTCCCACAAATCGGAAGACCAGGGCCACAGTCCGCTAAGAACCTATGATGAGTATCGCCAACAAACTCAACAAGATCTTGCGTATCGCCGCGGTTGTATTCGCAGGCCTGCAAATGATGTCCGGTGGGGACTCATTCATGTCACCAGCGTCCGTGGCGAAGGCTTACGGTATCCCGGAAACATCGACCGCGGTGATGAGCTAACTCCCAGTCTTTGGCGTTCTCGATGTCTGCTTCGGCATGGCCGTCACCGCTCTCCTCGTTGCAGATTGCTTCAACGTGCTCCTAGTTGATGGCGGAGTCGCTGCAGGCTATGTACTTGCAGTGGCTGTATTTGTCGGTTCCGGCGAACGCATGATGTTGAGATACGACGGAGTTACCGATGTGTTCGATCGCTCCTTTTTCGGCAAGTCGATGATTGCGACGGCATTTGGTCTGCGGATGACTTCGTGGCTAGCTCGTCCGCAATGAGGTGCTCAAGCAGATGAGGTGTAGTGGAGGAGAGGGTGTCAATTGTCCAGAAGACCAGCATCGTTACAACTTTGTCGGTCGCCGAGGTGGCCCGCCAATCATCTTTTTCCAAGTTTCGTCAATTGCCTGCTTCTCTGTTAGACTCCTTGATCGCCACGCATTCCACATCTTCATCTCCTCTCTGTATACCACCATCTCGCCACCGACCCAGCCTGCTATAGTCGATGCAGTCTTCTCAACTGCTTCCATAGGTATGAGGTGTCCTATACCCTCAAACGTGATGCCTTTGACTCTTCCTAGCGCTGCACCGCCAGAGCCACCTACACCGGTTCTAGTGCGTGCAACTTTGGCCTGGTCTGACTTTTCGTTACTGACCCCAGATGTCGAACCAAAGATGTACAGCACACTTGGTCGTACCTCCGGTAGTCGCGCGTAAATCTGTGGTGCTTCATTCCGGTAAAAAGGATATTGGTTCGGCCTCGCTGGATCGAGATCAGCGTGCGTCGAGCGGTTGACCGCTTTACCATTTATACCGTAGGCCCCAAAGTTTGGTCTCAGGTACGTGAAGACCTCTTGTGCTGGTGTGGTGGTAAGCGTTACTGCTGGAGGTTTGGAATCACTCTCAAGAGTTGGAGCATCTCGTAGCCCATGCTCCACCCGCTTCTCTAGCACTCTGGGGTTCCATGATTTATAGAAGGCAGACTTGGCAAAGGATGCTGCTGCTTCTTCTCGACATGGCCATACAGCCCGTCGGAAGGTAGAGAGCTGAGCCGGATTTGGTGGTGCATTGGGCGAAGGATCGATCTCTGCCGAGCGTTCTTGAATCACCGGGTCGAGCAGGATAAGGGATGTGAATAGCCGTGGGTGCATTAAAGAGAGGTGAGTACTGGATGTAATTAGTCTTCCGTGTCGGATTGATAGCTATCGAACTCACACTTGGTTGCCTCCCATCGAATGTCCTATACCGACAAGTGGTCTCGGCATCTCGTTCCGCTTGAGGTTCGTCAACAATAACAGATCCCTGACATGGTCGTTCCAGCTGGGCTCGTTGCCTAGGAGTTGCTCGTTCAAGACACTACTCTGGCCTTGATGTGCTACATCAGTCATCCAAATGGACCGAATCCGCCATCCCTGGCGCTCGCTCTGGGCCAGAAGATCTTCCCAAAGTGGCTCGTACAATTCCTTGGGAAATGCATTGGCGTGCGCTCCGATAATGGTCACATCTCCAGGGCGTGGACGAGGATTAGAGTCTGGGACATACTGCTTGACATGCAGGAACAGCTGGTCTTCTTGCGTGTTCGCGGTGGCTTGCGTGTACTCCCGGATATGTTGCGTAGGTATCTGGTGCTCAACCACTCTGAAGCCCTTCATCGTGATGAGATACAGCGATGAAGAGGTGCTAAGAATATCATCATCCTACAAAGTGGTAATAAGATATTGGTCCCCTTTTCCACCGAGGCGGCCATGAAGTAGCCGAGGTTCTCAGCATACCTACCTCCTACTGTACTTTGAGGTTACAATATTTACACTATATCTCCTTGTAGTCACTTTTTCGCTACGGAGTTGATGGATCGTCTCGACTGTTTTTCTGCCTGTTGCACCCGGACACAGTATTACCAATAGAGTCCTCCTCACGACGAAAAAGCGTTACACTATGGAGTGTTGTAGCCTACTGGTTTCGGTCTCGTATCGTCGTATCGTCTCGAGTCCCTGTTTGAAGAGATTTCTGTTGCCTGTTGCACAAACTTTTGCTCCACCAGAATCCATCGGATAGCCCTATACCGGATTTTCAACAATAATCTCCTCAATCCAATGATGGCAGCATCGTTCAGAAATCTCGATGTAGACGCGCCGGGTCGCGCCATGAGACAAATATAGCACGAGCCTTGCTGCTGCGGAGGAGATTGAGGGCGCAACCAACAACCAAACCCTCCCCTTGCTCCCCGTTGCTCCCGGTTCCTGCTTCGAAACCCCTCTAGAGTTTGGTTGCCTTGATGGCGCGCATCGCTGGTTGTATCTACTCTCGCGTAAGCGACAAGGAGACTAATCATAAGACACTCTCGGACGCGACGGTGTCGTCTCCTTGGCGCTCAGATCTACGCGAGCGAGTAGCACGAGGGGATATCTAGATGCCTGGAACATCACCCCGTACATTTGTACCAAGAGACTGGGCGGCGCGAGCTTTGGCCCCGGCCCTTCACTCCTCGCTCATCTCCAACCCTGCTCGTTCCTTCGACGTTCCATTCGGCGCTGTGTAGTCGCAGCTAGAATGACTTCAGGAGTGGCTGTACCTAACCGTACTCCCGTTTGCCATGGGGCTCCGTGGGTTCGTAACACCACTTGCTGTCAGCTGGCCGCTCAAAAGGTTGGTGGAATCTACTTATTGTACGCCTTGTGCCTTCTGTGCCGCCCCCGCCTGAAAGCCGCCATTCTGGGACATCATGCCTATCCGTCTCAAAAGTCCTCCACGCTCGCTTGACTTGGAAACAAGCACGCTACCAGTACAACGGGAGAAAACACACGACTTCTCTGCTCGCTCTACCGCTGGTAGACTACTCATATGTACGCTTGTGATTGGAATTTCGACCCTCATCTACTCCTGGAGCACATTATGGATTGTTCCCCAATCGTTCTTTTTCAACCCCGACAAAGCGTACGAGTATCGCTATTCAGACCACCGCCTACAGGAAACTCGACCATATATCGCGGCGGCCAATGTTAGCAGCGATGGGTCACTCGCCTCTCCAGTATCTGGAAACTCGCCGGTCATTTGCGCGGCCATGGTTACCGTCAAACGCAAGACAGTGCAGTACGTGAGCGACTCGGTCTCCACTATGCTGTCTGGTCTCACCCCTGAAGAGCGAAACGCGATTGACGCGCGCTTGCTCTTCGCAAATATCGATGCAACAGTGCACCCGAACTGGAACGAGACGTGGCTGGACGTACTGGATTGGGTGACTAGTACCCAACTATGATACACGTATTGACCTGTGCTGACCATATTGCCATCAGTGGGGAGCGTACAACATCACCGATGGAGAAACTGCAATGTTACGCAAGTACAAAGCTGAAAAGCATGTCTACGCGAAGGGTTTGTTGTAAGTTTCAAGCCACTGTCGCAAATCCTCTCTACTTATCCTCAGGTTGGGAAGGGCTGGACATAGTACGCACGGATCGTTGCTAATCAGCCCACAGCGATTACACCTACATGCTTGAGCAATGCTTGAATGAAACGACAGCACCCTACATAGCACTCTTGGAGGACGATATCGTGTTTGCCGATGGTTGGGTGGCAAAGACCTTAGATGCGCTAGCCACCATCCGACAGAAGCCCGAACCTTGGCTCTATCTTCGATTGTTCTTCACGGAATGGCAGCTTGGTTGGGATAAAGATGTCGACTCGATGGCCACCAACCCGGTTCTATGGTTCGTACTGCCGACCGTCTTCTCGGTGGTCTTGGCCCTCGCCTTCAAGGTGCGATGCTACCATATCAAACGAGACATCAACCATGCGCATTGCACATGGACTTGGGTCATGCTCGGCATAACGATACCGACGATCCTTACCCTCATATTCCTAATCAGGCCAGACGGCTTCCGCCCAACTAAGGGTGTTGTCGAGATGAATACGAAGGGATGCTGTGCCCAGGCGTTGGTATATCCTCGCAACCAGGTGCCAGCGCTCATAGATCATATACGGGAGGTCGCGCGCGGTCCAACCGATCTTGTGATCGAGAAGTACGCAAACAAAGCAGAACTTGCTCGGTACGCGATCGTGCCGCAGCTCGTTCAGCACGTCGGCCTGATCAGCACGAGAGGCATGCCGAAGAAATGGACCCAGCAGACGGTAAGTCGTGCATTGCATGGATTGATTCAAGATATACATACTGACTAGTTAGTGGGCATTTGGTTTCGAAGGACAGAAGGCCGAACAGCTCAAACTAGAACACAAGCAACTCGCGCGATGGGGTATATGGAGGGCTCAGAGTGATGATGATACCCTGTTAAGTTGATTTTGAATCTATGATATCAATGCTGTACACTGTCCACTTATCCCTCTTTTTGATTGTTCGTTAAAAGATCGAGGACACATCGTAACGATCTTTGCAGCGTATTCTCGTATCGTAAAGCATTGTGAAGCGAGACAACTGCCGAGGTCGTCACCAAAGATCTCGGTATCACCTCATGCTCATTATTAATCCGTCTCTTTTGCAACACAAACCGGAAGACTTTCAAATTCGCAGCAATCGAGACGTGTCGCCTCAAGTTGTCCGGTTGGAAAGAGCTACCAATCTTCTCGACCCAGGCTTCACCAGAAGACCTGTAACCACGCCGTCGGGATCAAGACTGGAGACTGCCTGGTTCCAATGGCTCCCTCCACTGAGAATGCTGCTGTGGCGGGCATACCGTTCTTTACACCCCAACACCTCATAAGTCCTGGTACGCCACTAAACCCAGACGGTAAAGTACCGACTTTGTTTACACCTCTTACTGTTCGCGGCAATGTACTTCGGAACAGAATCATCGTGGCGCCTATGTGCCAGTACTCTACTGCCGGGTCTGGCCCTCAGATTGGAGCCCTCACGCCGTACCACATCACTACTTTGGGTCACTACGCGCTGAAGGGTGCTGGCTTGGTCTTCGTCGAAGCTACTGGGGTCCAACCGAACGGGCGTATCAGTCCCAACTGCCCAGGTATCTGGAGCGCTGACCAGATTGGCGGCGTCAAGGCTGTTGCGGATATGATTAAGAGTCAAGGCGCACTTTGTGGTATCCAGCTCGCCCATGTAGGGCGGAAATCGTCTACTGTTCCGCCATACATCGCTGCTCAGTTCAAGAAGGGCAGTGTGAGAGCCACGAAAGAAAACAATGGCTGGCCAAATGATGTTGTGTCTGCCTCGGGAGGGGAGGAGTTCATCTGGGACGGGAGCAAGATTGACGATCCTAATGGCGGCTATTACCCTCCGCGTGCGTTGAGCACAAAGGAGATAGAGCAGCTCGTGCAGGATTGGGCTAGTGCCGCCGAAAGGTCGGTGAAAGCTGGGGTGGATGTTATCGAGATTCATGGCGCACATGGATATCTCATCCATCAGTTCCTCTCCCCGATAACTAACAGACGGACGGATGCGTACGGTGGTAGCTTCGAGAATCGAACGAGGCTGTTGGTGGAGATCATCACAGCCATTCGTGCTGTCATACCAGACTCAATGCCCTTGTTTCTGCGACTTAGCTCGACCGAGTGGATGGATAATACTGATCTCGGCAAACAGTACGGATCGTGGGATGTCGACAGCACGATTCGTATCGCCAGGATTGCTTCTGATCTCGGAGTCGATCTGCTCGATGTCAGTTCCGGAGGCAACCACCCTCAGCAGAAGATCAACATGTTCGACAGCAAAGACTACCAAACCAAAATCGCTGCGCAAATCCGAAGGGAGCTACGCAAGGCCGGCAAGCCGATGCTGATTGGTGCTGTTGGTTTGATCACAGAAGCAGAGCAGGCCCGTGACATCGTCTCTATTGCAGCAGAGGCTGAAGGACAAGACTCGAAGCACGACGGCAGTACTCGCGAGGAGGCTGAAGCAGCTGAGAAGATGACGGACGCGAAGGGTGGCAAGGTACCGATGGCGGACTGTATTCTGGTGGCCAGACAGTTCATGCGAGAGCCGGAGTGGGTTCTGAAGGTTGCGTGGAAACTCGGCCTGGATGTCGCGTGGCCAAACCAGTTCAATAGAGTCAGATTTCCGAAGCTCTGATTGAACCGTTGGTATAGCATGGTTGGATAGACCTAGATATCAATAGATCTATATACATTGTTTTATAACATCCTCGCGTGATATGGCCTGGTTGGTATGCTAACTGCTCACTATGCCTATCTCTGCCGCTTCCTTAGCCTTCAGTCCCCACTCAACGTACCAAGTCCCAGGTACAGGCCGCGATTTCAGCCCCCAGCGTTGTAGCTCTAACGTCTCATCGTCGATGGGCGCGGCGGTCTCACGGTAGTGCTCGAAATCCACAATAGAAGCACGCTTTTGTGCAGCATCCCAGAGAACATTCCGGAGTGCACAATCATATGGCGCGATTCCTAGCTGCCTCACTTCATTCAGCTTCGAGATAAATGCCTGTTGGATTTCCAGTCGCTCTTCATCTGTCAGAGACCAATATCCCAGATCCCAGAGCGTCCGGCCTGGTACAAGAGTCATGACAATGTATATGAGATAGCCGCCTGGGTGGACGCCATCCTTCGACTGAACGCCTTGCTTCCAAGTCACGAGATGCGGTACGCCGTCCAGTTTCTGATCGCCGAATAATCGGAGGACTTTCAACTCGGCTGCGGTGAATGGGCTTGGGCCAGCGTGAAGCAAGTTCTGCGGACCAGGCCACTGAGCCTTGATCTTCATGACATATTCGTTCTCCCGATCTTCGTCGGTGCCGTTCGAGTCTACTCGTTTGCATAGATAGAGTATTCTTGCTTCGCCAGGATCTTTGCGGAAATCAGTGATTGCATGAAGCCTCTCGAATTGACTGCCGTCCGGAAACTCGATGGTACTTTCCAGGAAGTCTTCAGGGTTGCCAGAGGGTGCGTTGACGTTGTCGGTCGATTCCATGCTGAGGTTTTTCCACTACACGTGATCGCCTGCGCATTGGCTTTTGATTGTACATGTCGAAACGATCTGACGTCTTTTCGAGGTCGGCAGGGAGCCTTTTGGCGGCCAAATGGATCGTGGGATTTGCAGCGTAGTTTCCAGCACGTGCTCACATATGCGCGTATCGCGTAGCTTCACGGTTCATTCTCCGGCTTCATTCTCCGGCCCTCGCGGCAACTTGCCCTCCTCTCTGCATATCATTTCAACTGTTCAAGTCCGCCTCACTCTGGGCTCTCACACTGCGCATAGAGCCATGAACGTATTGATTACGGGTGGGAGTCGCGGGATAGGTCGAGCGACAGCAATTCTGGCCGGCGCCCGCGGCTGGACTGTCGGCATCAACTATGCCCGTGACGCATCTGCGGCAGATCGGACAGTTGAGGACGTCCAGAAAGCAGGCGGGAAGGCGGCCAAGTTGAGATACGACATCACTCGTGAGGAAGACGTTGCAAACATGTTTGCAGCTCACGAAAGCTACTTTGGCACGCTCAGCGGTGTCGTGATCAACGCTGGCATAACAGCTCAAAGTCTACCACTGGCCGAATTCAGTATCGACAGGTTAAAGAAGGTATTAGACACGAATGTCCTTGGATCGTATCTCTGCGCGCGAGAGGCCTCGAGGAGACTTGCGAAGAGCGGCAAGAAAAACAAAAGTATCGTCTTCGTCTCGTCCGTTGCCAGCAAGCTCGGCTCACCTAACGAATATGTGGATTATGCTGGTTCTAAAGGCGCTATCGATACTCTCACGATTGGTCTGTCGAAAGAACTTGGGCCCAAAGGAACACGAGTGAACAATGTACGTCCCGGCATCATCAGGACGGATATTCATGGTCACTCTGGAGATCCAGGACGGGCTGACCGGCTCGGCAATATGTGCCCGCTCGGCAGGCCAGGTGAGGCGAGCGAAGTGGGCGAGGCGATTCTATGGCTCCTATCTCAACAAGCGAGCTACGTGACTGGCGCATTGCTGGACGTGGCGGGTGGGAGGTAACTTGAATCAAGACCCGAGCGGCAGTCGCGCGAAAGTCGAACCAGGTGTTCTGCGAACCACGAAATCGTGTACCCAACCCAGATCGCCCAGAATCACCACCCCAACTCGCGACCTCTGACCGACTGCTCAAGCCGAGTACGCTCCAAGGTTCCTCTGCCAGGCTGGTCTGCCTACCTACAAAAGTGGGACGACATCGTGAGGCATCCTTCTCCAGATGACGGAAGTTCCTCCGATGTTTGCTGTTGGTCGGAAGCTTGCGTTTTGGTACTCTCGTACTTCTTACTAGCCGTCGAGTGTCACGTCGACGGTCACCCGTGGTTCCATTAGCAAGCACCGGCCAAAGTTTGCAGTTGGACAGCTAAAGGGAGGATCTGGGAGACCATTTAACAGGTCGCCAACATAGGTCAAATCGCAGACACTTATCCCACAGCAGCTTCAGACCTTCGCCAGTGTCCCACCCCGGAGTCCACAGAGCTCTCGTTGGCATATATTAATCAGGTGTAGAATGCCTGAGGCTATGTCGCTCGGCTATGCAGGCTCGCAGGCTATGCAAGCTAGTTCTAGCTCGGGCTCACTCCACTCGTGTTTGCTGCATCGGTGGCACGACACCCCGATAGTCGTGCAAATGTTCATTGATCGACGTTAGCAGCCAGCGAGCTAAGCTGGCATCGATCGCTACGAGTACATGTACACCCTAGCAAGCGCTGAATGTTTTGAGGGTTACCATACCGAGACGGTAGTAGGATCCCGCGCAGAGCGACAACGAGTGACGTTGGAGGTCGAAGAAGAGAGGCCGCCCTTAGCGTGCATGAAGGCTAGCAGTGCGAAGTGCAAAGTGCAAAGTCGAGAGGCCAAGGAAGATGGTCACAAGCGGGCGGCCTCCACGGAATATATGTACATTCTGGTGCACAGGCCAATGAGATTGCGAACTCTGCCCCACTTCTTCTACGCCCTGATGCACAGTTGCCTTAGACTACTGACACCACAGTTTATGGCGACAATGACCCAGAACAAGACGTCTTGGGCAGTCAGTAGAGGGCGGCGGACACAACCGGGAGCATCGCTACCGCCTCACCTTTTTTCCTTTGCTTTGGAATTACATGCACTTCAAGTCAAGTCCGCACCTCGACTTTTTGTCGTTCGGACCATTCTCACTCAGGCCATGATCGACCTCACCGGCCGGTAATATGCTTGCTCTCTGTCATATCTAAAAGCGCTATCCTGGACAAGCTTGTGTATCACAGCAGTCTCAACAAACCGGCACACTTCGGACCACAGCACGAGGTGAGTGCATTGCATTTGTGACGGGCATGGCAGCCAGCCTTCTCATGCTTGTCAGTGTCTTTGGAGAGCCTCAGTCCTTGGGCAGCCGTACCGTCTCAGCTGAGGTCGCTCTCATTCGCTAAGACGTCTATAGTGAGACGATGGACGACCCGTTCCAAGGATATACGTACACCGGCTATCATCATGGGAATCAAGGCCCCTTGGAGTACCCTAACAGCGCACCACCACATTTAAACTACCATGGTTTCTCACCCTCAATGGTACCGGCACAAGCCACACTAGCTCCAACATCAAGCCTGTCATCGCCGAACGAGATCAGCTTTGCAGGCCTCAACGATGTTCTGGTATCGCCTCACGATACGCCATGGGCTCCGGGTCAGCCTCAACACCAAACACAACTTGTGGCTCTCAACCTATCCGGTCGGTCCTCGAAGGCTCACACTGTAGCTGGTCAATACCCTGCGCCGTTCCAGAGACCAGGATTTCCTCAACGGGGCTCGTTTCAGTCCACCAATGACTCGGCCTATCACTCCTTTCAGGGTGGTTCCCAGCGGCCGGAGTTTGGAGCGCCAACGTTCCAGCTCCACGAGGATGGCGACACCGATGTGTATTCGACCATACGCCCACCAGCAAATGTAAGATCGGCGCCAACAACAAGCAGACGAACAAGATCAAAGGCACACGAAACACGCTGCACCGAATGGGAAGGTCGAAAATACTGTGGGAAAGTGCTCAAGAACAATTCTGACAGAGAGTATGCTCCTCCATGCGCCGGCAATCCGTGATCAACTCTAACCAGGTGTAGGAAACATAGATTTCAGCACATCAGGCCATACCGTTGTGATGTGCCCGGGTGCACCCGTGTCCTGGGCTTTGCGACTACCAACGACGTGGAGCGACACAGAAAGTCGGTTCACCGCGCGGTGCCTAGAGTCGGGAAACCATCGGGCTACATTTGTCAGGCGTGCAACAACTCTACGAAGTGGTGGCCGAGGTTGGACAATTTCAAAGCACATATCGCCAGGAAACACAAAGACAGCAACCCATCATACTTGGTGCAGATGTAAGCGGGTGGTGTTGTTGATACGTTTCTATGTAAGCAGCATGCTGACACCCAAGTAGTTCAGAGATGATGTCTGGGCCTCAGGGTGTCCGGTCCGAATCAGGGTACGGGTCACAAATGCCTTACGAACAGCACCCGGAGGAGTCGCTCAGTCCTCACACGCCTCAGATGTCGAGACATCGTAGCTACGAAGGTGGACATGCTGTTCTTGGCTTCGATTCGAGCCCTACTAATCCGTTGGCTGGTGTGGGAATGGGCCCTATGGCTGATACCACCGATCAGCATGGCTCATACGGAAGCCAGTATCAGACCAGCGATTTGGACACTGCCGAGCCACTCGCCTTTCCACAAACGGGTTTGAGTGTGCGAAATCCAGCATACCCTTATTCGGTGCACCTTTCGCCAAATCATCCATTCTCCACAGCTCAACAGGCATTCAACAACGACCTGGCTTTGGCTGGGAACCAGCAACCAATCGACCGAGGATCATTCGGCCACCAACAAATTGTCGTGCCTATGCTGGGCGATGCACAGGACATTGGTCAGCCACCAGCAAAGCGCTCATTCACCTGCGTGAAGTGTTTAAAGGTCAAGGACCGTGAATGTGATCTTCGGTAAGTCTTCGTCGGGTTCAAGAGTACTCGACCTGACTTCGACGTTTAGTAAGCACATGAAACGGCATACTCGACCTTATGGCTGCACATTTGCAGAGTGCGACAGGAGGCTGGGAAGTCGAAACGATTGGAAGCGCCATGAAAGTTCTCAGCATGCCCTGACCGATAAATGGTACTGCAAGGATTGCAGATACTTGACCGAATCCGAGGAGACGTTCGCCAACCATTTGGAACAAAGACACGGTATCCAACGAAATACCGCGGGTTCTGTGAACATTTCCAATTGTGGCCGTCTCGGCAAAGACGCACATTACCACTTCTGGTGCGGCTTCTGCAAACAACTAATACCCCAAGAGGATCCAAGCATGCAGCAAGGTATGAAGTCGGGGACAACGGCGTTTGAAATCCGACTTAGTCATATCGGAGACCATTACGACAAGGACAAGTGCAGCATTGATGACTGGCAACGAATGACGACTCCGAGACGACAGAATACCTTACCAGAGCGTCCATTGAAAAACACAAGACGGTCACGACAGCGCAAGCAACCAATACAAGACGATACCAGCGAATTGGGTGACGATGGCATACCGGGCTTTGCTCGAGACTCTAACGGTTACGACCAGTCGGCCAATTTGGATACGGGTAACGAGATGATGAACTACCAGTCCACCCAAAACATGAACATGATGAGCAAAGATGATATGGGGATCTACGATGATGCGAGAGACGCGGATGGCGAGTTTGACGACAGCTACAACAGTCTTTGTTGAAGACAGGGAAATGGCTTGCGAGAATTCCTTTGGATGTCCACGGGAAACATGTAGGACATACTTCCTAGGAGCGTGGTGGTTCAGTTTGGTACTCCGACGGTTCCTGCGCGTGGGAGGTGTTTTGCATATTTGATTTGTAGATGTTTTGTCTTGTTCAAGTAAGAACCCGGTGGCGGAGCTGTATTCTATAGCTGTTTCAGTAGGTGTAAGGTACCTCTCTGCAAACTCAATTGGAAGCAGACTTGTACGTTCGCTCTCATCAAACGTACGGTGCATTTAGAGACACCGTACCTGAGGCCAGTATCACATGCGCAGCGGCTCTTGCTGCGGAGGGGATCTTGGGCCGAGGTCTCTTGCACGAGCATCACGGGCACCCGTTGCCGAAGCATCCTGTGATCGATGTTCGATGATCGATGTCCTTCATCAATCCTTCAGACGTCCACCTAAACCAATGTCCTCGGGTCGATAACACTACCTCCTCGCCCAACCACACATGACCGCCGCCATGGACAACCTCCAAGCTATACAGGTATCACACGAGCGTGACGTCAGAACAACTTGAAGTCTGACAATCAAAACAGAAGTACCTCGAGCGCGAGATCATCCTTAACCCGACCTACAAACAACCCTTGATCCTCCTCAAGTCCATCCGAAATGGCGCAGTATACGGAACCAAAGTCCGCTTCCCGCACGCCCTCGTCATGGTCTTCCTATTCCGCTCAGGAACGTTTCGAGAAAAGCTGTGGCTTACGTTCAAGGCTACACGGCAACACGCTATGAACCTGGCCAAGTTCGCCTTCCTATACAAGAGCGGCTGTCTAGTCTTGAAGAACGCCAATGGTGGGAAGGAAGAGAGCGTGCACAGCTTCCTTGCAGGTCTATTCGGAGGCTACTGGGTGTTCGGGCACGGCAAGGGAGCGAGCAGTTCTGTAAATCAGCAGATCGTGATATATGTCTTTGCTCGCGTGGTGCTAGCAATGGCAAAGCTTGCCGTACAACCCCCAGGCGATAACAGCTTAGTGGCTGGCAGCTACGGCGGGCACGGAGGCAAAGGTGTGCTGGGCCTGAAAGAGGAGCAGCTGAAGATGATTCGGCAGTACAGCTGGCCAGTCTTCGCGTCCTTCAGCTGGGCAAGTGTGATGTGGCTCTTCCGCTACTACCCAGACACGCTGCAACCCAGCCTACGGAGCAGCATGACTTACATGTACGTTGATTTTCTTATCTCTTTCTGTCAAGAAAAACAGGCAGCTGACGTGGTTCCTTCCTTTTGCAGTTATGATAACGCGGAGAAGTGGGACTCGACGAGGAATTATGTGTGGCATAACAAATGAGCTGGTTGTCTGGACGAACATATTGCCGATCTAGCGAGGCGTTCCTTGGACATTTTCCGGTGTATATAGCATTTGCATCTGCATATATGCGAGCTGTATGATCGAAGAGTCTGACATTATTCACCAGCTTCGCCAACTCCAATCAATGGCACGACTTCTGGTCTTTTGTGATGCAATACACGCAACCTGCGCTACCAGGCATGCCTACCAAGGTGGATCCATGAATGAGGAGTCGAAGGATTCAGCGAGGCATAATTGTCTTCCTGCGAGTTGACCAGCTGCTGCGATTTCATGGGAGGCTACTTGCTCTTGTTTGGGTTCGTCGACATCCTTACAAATAGAACGATCGCGAGAATATTGCACGCTGCTATATATCATACAATGTTGACACGACTCCCGTGTGTCCTTCCCAGGTCAGAAAAATGCAAGGTAGCAATAACAGTTACTGGCCAGCGTGTACGGCGGAAACAAAAGGTAGTGTTCCCTCTGCTGCTACCCTCATCACAATCGGATGGAAGAAATGCAAAAAGAGAAGCATTTTTGCGTCGGCCGGGAATCGACTGATAGCCTATTAGTACTATTCATGATCGACTTCTTGGTGCAAGTGAACTTACACCCGGGGCTCGTCGACTTCTGGCTGATAGGCCATTGGCAACGACGAATTTTACCACTAAACCACCTTGAAGGCGTTAGCGATGGGCGGATGATGCGGTGGATAGACGTGTCTACTCACCAACGCCTGTATCCTGATTGGATGGAAACATAAATTTTTGTAATTGTATATATTGGTAAAAGATACTCTTGGCAAAGTAAGTAGCCGGCTGCAAGGCTGGGTGTGGAAAAACGCGGCCCAGCCTTTCCCCAGATTTTGCCTGTCGATGGGCCGTCAATTTCCACACCCAGCCCTGGCTGTGCCGGGTTCAAAATGCCTCGTCGAAAAGGAAGCTGAAACACGAAGCGGTAACGACAGTTGTTTTTGAGTACAAACGCGCAAGTCTTATTTACAAACAGTCGGGGGCATTGCAGTTTCCCGAATAGCAAGCAGACTCGTCCATACACTGACCATACGTTACTGACCCGTACACACTATCCAATGAGTCTGACAGACAAGTATCTCCGGCGAAAAATATCACACAACCTTCGTACTGTGGAGGTGTCGGACCGTTGTCTTGGTATCCACCATCGAAGTGTTTCTTCCCATCTCCCAGCAAGATGCACTCGTTGTTGTCGGACACGTATTGGATGCCATTATCTACACACCCGTTGTCGTCCCAACCATTGAATATGACTCGTTGGCCAAGGACCAATGTCGCTGCTGAGATCGCCTGTAGAGTCCGGAGTGGGTTGAAGAACGGAGCCATGGTTGCTTGGTTGGACTTCTCTGATGAAAGAAGTGAAGGTAATCTTCGACTGCGAATAGTTTTTGGCTTGTGATGAAAGGAGTGAAGTCTTTGAGGTTTGAGTATGATACAGGAGCATTCAAGGCTGTATATATACCCACTTTCCTAAAGTTCGCGGTTGGTACCGTTGCATCAGCTGCCCTCGTCGCCATCGTCCGTCGAAACGAGGATTGAGTTCCAGTATCCTGTTATCGAATCAAACTGCACGTGTGAAGGTAAGGACGGGTCAGGTTCGACGATCTTCATACATGACCCTTTCATAAGGCGACAGTAACGGCTCAGCCATTACAACTGTAGGTCTTACCCTGTTGAAGAACCCCAAGATGCGCTCTCAAGTCTCAATGTAACATCATATCTTGGCTTGCAACATCCAGACCAATTGATGAGTGAAAGGTGCCGGAAGATGCGTGCGAGGTGATCCTGTTGATGTAGCGGGAGTGTATCTAGACCAGATGACATTCTCTGCCGTGTCTGCATTGTCGCGCGGACACAGGGAGGCCGCTATAGCTGTAGGATTCGGACGGGAAGGAACCTTGTCAAAGGACCGAACCCTAACAAGTTTTAGCTGCGGAGTTGGTAAAAGTTTCTTCAATAAGTCATCCATCAAGTCAGTTGTAACCGTAAAGGACACGGCAGAAGAGAGGGGTAGGCCGCTTCTCTTTCCAATCAGCTCTTCTCTTCCCCTACTCCAACCTTGCGGAATACAGACCATATCGTGTTCAGTCAATGTGTACAAGTTTGATGCGCATTGATGTTGGATGGAAGGCGCATTGGAGGCGTATGGGACTGCCAGTCGGGTTGTGGAGGAGGCTGGCAACGGCTTGCACCAGTCTCTCGGTCATAGAAGATTCCAGATAAGACAGGCTCGCGATGCTTCAAGGTGAGTCTGCCGTCGCCGCGCCCGAAGTGAGAGAGATACTCGCCCACCACAGTTGCTGCTTTCCGGTCACCCCAATCCTTCCTTCGGCTACTCCGCGACTGGGGCGAGCATGACCGGCCGATTGCTGTGTTGCACGCTGTGCGCTATGCCTTGCACAGCGAGTTCCTGCACATCACAGAGGACGAGCGAGAGCTGGTATCCCGCCCCGCAGCTCATCAGGCTCCCTAGATGGCGATCGATTTTCGTTGCATTTCCAGTTTTCGAATGGCGTGTCGCCAGATGGAACGAACCCCGCCGCAGCTCCTGGCCGTGATGGAGATGAGTAAGTGCACATTTTGACTCGTCCCTACGCGCGGCGCTTTTCATCCCCTGCCTCATTCACCATAGATCGACCGCTCTCAGGCCGTGTCCAGTGAAGAAGCGTTTTGCAGGCAATACAGGTGAACGTACCTGGGCCCCACATCGTGCAACTACCCAAATCTACATTCCAACGACAATATTTCGTTCGTTGTACTCATTTGGCCGTTGCTCCGCGGATCCAAGTTTTGACAGGAAGTCCAGTGGAGAGCATGCGGCGCTGCGGGGGAGGCATGTTGCTCGCACCACAGTCGTGCCTCCACCCTTCAAGTGGCCAGATCCGAATCGGACACATACTGGAAGTAACGTGCCGTGTTCCAGGGCGCGTTGAATATCACACCTTCATGTTGGAAGGGGGCTCATGAGCGGAATATTGCATGGCTTCGTGATAGACCTCAAACCTGTCCGCAGCCATATATCCAGCCCTGACTTACACTGTCACTATCTCGAAGGAGCACTACACCGTGCTATACCCTCACTGCGACTTTTCGTTCACGAACTTCGTATCCGCACCATCGCCCTGCAGCTTCTCCTTGCCCTCGAAGTTCCAGTTGTTCAGGTATCCTGTCCCAGCACTCAAGTACGTCGCGAAGCCCAACCAGCCCAAGTATGGCACCAGAGTCCATCCCGCGACTTCATCCACCTGTCCCCAGATATACGTGAGATAGCCAACGACGCCTGTAAGCGCGACGATGTCCACAGTGGCTTCGATGGGCCGTTTCATCCGGAAGAACAGCGGCATCCATATCAGGTTGAGGGCGAGTTGAATTGTGTAGAGTGTTGCGCCGTGCTAGCATTATCATCAATATACGTCCTCGTTTGAGCATGGAGGAGTGTCCTTGCATACCTGCGCCAAAGCCAACTTCCGCCCATCCACGCTATGCAACCCCGTCGTGTAAGCTCTATATGCAGCGTATCCCATCGCCCCATACAACGCCGTCCATACTGGGCCAAACACCTGCGGCGGCGGTCGCAGTGGTGGTTGTCTCAGCGCGAGATATGTTTGCTGTGTTTCCTTGGGTCTCGTGGAGTAACCGATAGCTGTGCCGGCGACGACCGGAAGGAGGATGGCGGCGGCAGGGTGCTTGAAGACGATGTCGGGGAGGGTAAGGGAGGGGATATAGGTCGTCATGATGGAAGATACTTGCTGGTTGATGTGCAAGGAATCAAGTGGGTAGGTACGGTACGGTAATCACATGTACCGGAGACTTTGAAGTGCTCGTGACGCTAGGCCGAATCGGCTGTACAGTGCACATGACATTGAAGGATAATTGGAACTCTGCTTCATATTTGTACAAAAAATTCATTATGCTCCTGAGTCGTATACGGGGGTATCATGATATCACAACACCCAGTCCAGCAGCCAATCACTCCGCACATCCGGCGCCGGCTGGGTAATCTCACATTTCCCTTCCTTCGTCAAGTATGCCCCTGCATTGCTGTACTGAAGCACTCTCCCGTACTTCTTCGACCGCTCAATACTGTCTTCCGAGCCTCCAGCCGGGTCCTCAGGTAACCAGATGATGGGTTGTGGCTCTCTAGTCACAGGATCTTGGTACGCGGCTCTGAGCTCTGCGTGGCGTTGCTCTGGTGTCAAATCGAGCAGTTCGTCTGGGTATCGCGATATCGCAGCCCCTAGCTGATCGGCAGCGTTGAGTTTCCTGCTGCTCGATGAGCCAACGTGTCGTGATGCGGCGATCCTATTGCCCGCAAGCTTCGCGTCGATGCGCTTGGAGAGCTGCGAGAACGTCTTGCGCGCGTGAGCGGCGGTCGTAGCACTATCCTTTCCTGATGATCTGTGCTTCATGACAGGCGTTTCTTGAGCAGGTGGGTCGCGCTCTCCGGCATGATCGCCGCGGTGTCTGCAGAAAGTCAGTATGATAGGTCGATGAACGTCTCGAAAGGCAAGACTCATATAGCGAGAAGCATGAGCCAACGTACCGGTTTTTGAGGACCTGATCGTCCCCCTTCTCCACGATGGGCACTTCGTCATCAGCCCCAGCACTCCCACCTCGATCCGAATCAGCACTCAGCCGCGTGTCACCACCTTCTACAAACCGAGCCCTCTCAGCGTCTGCCGCAGAGTCCTCCAAAGTCACCGGGATCAGCTCATAGAGCGGTTCCAAGCTCTGCTCGATGAGGTAGTGATACGCTGCCGTCAAGCAAAGTGCCACAATCATAATGATCGCCTGCGGCACGCAAGCAGCGTTATTGTCCGAGTCTCTAACAAGGAAGAACAAGCCAATGAGGGTGATCTGTAGAACGTATATCCCAGCTAATAGCTGAGACAAGGCGTTCTCGAAGAGTAATCCATGGGTGTCGACTTTGTTTCGCTGCACGTAGTAGTAATTGTGCCTGTAGGCGATCCAGAAGAGGCAGAAGACGGCCGAGATGAAGATGAGCATCAATGGAGCAACGACAGAGTAGATCAAGCCAATCGCCGCGAAATTTGTCCACATGGAGAAGACGTTCGCCCACATCTGATGCGGGATGGTGGTCTGGAGCCATGCCTCTTGTCTTGGTGTCTGCGTAAACCACGGCCAGATAAGCGTGATGTAAAGGACACGCAGGTACTGGAACAGGACACTGCCACTGAAACCCAAGGCCTGGATGATCAGGTAGTTGAAGAAGTAGTTCGCGGCTTTCGGTAGGTCGTTCGCTAGGATGGTGGCCACTATCGTAGGGTTATTGATGACTGAGGAGATAGTCGCGATGAGACTGGAAGATATGGATGTGACCAGCACAAGCTCGATGAATAGGAAGACGAAATAGAAGCTTTGCGTCACCACCTCGCGCCGGCTTCGAGTAGGCGTGCCTGTCAGCACTGCGAGCTTGCGACACAATGCAGGTACGACCAGTTGGATGAGTAAGGCCAGCAGAATCGCGGCAAGAGGACCTAGCATAGTCAGTCATAGTTGTCGTAATGTGGGATAGAAACCTTACCTGATATCAAGCTGATAAGCCACGAAGGCCAAGGCCTAAGCCATTCCAAGTAGTTGACGGAAGACCTCAACGACTCCAGCTGCGAAATTATACCGAGGAAGGTAGCCGGTATACCCCAAATGAACACCATGCCAACAAAGAGCACGAACGCGATACACTTTCTGTAAAAACGTCCGAGACTCGTGAGGCCCATGTTCGGCCATAGAATCTCGTGCGGCGCCACGTGCAGGAAGCGAGGAGCCATGGTGCCGGGCTTGTGGTGGCAGACCAAAGCGCAAGCCATGTTCGCCGCCATTTGTCGATCAAATTGAATGAATGCTGAGTTCTGTCGCTTGAAACGAGCTTCCTTGTCCAGATGCGGGAGCATGTCTTCGGTCTGTAAAGTAAGGCGGGCGATCTCGGCTCGCAGATATGCGACTTTTGGTACGGTTTTGTCGCCTTTCGACCAAGGCTTCATTGATGAGACGGGCTTCCAGCTGCCATCCTTTTGCTTGGAGAGCTTGATACTGGTTGCGTTCTTGAGGTAATTGCGCCACAGCTGCTTGTCATCTTGGCAGTCCATTTTGTAGGCTTGCTTGATGCTTTGGTCCAGTTCTTGTCGATTCTCATCCGGCTCGCCTTCACTGTCCAGCGAGGTTGGGGCTACGGGCCGACGATCTTTCACTTCTTCGAGCTCCATTCCGACCTCAGTTGCGGCCGTATTAGAAGACGGCTGCGGCGACGTCTTCGCGCCCGAGCCTCTTCGTCCGTTCTTAACGTACTGCTTATTCACCAATCGCAAGACGTGCAACTCCTCCTTCTCCAGCTTCTGGCAAAGGCTGCGTCGCTTATTGACCAGCGCCCGTAAAGGTCCATAGTCCCTATTTACCCACACATGCAGTCGACTTCGATCATCGTTATCAACGAAGACATCAAACAGAGCTTTTAGCTTCTCCTCGCTCTGGTATTCATTCGGAATATTCGTGACCAAAATCGTCCTCGCCGACGCCTTCATCCGATGCTCAGGCGATGTGAGGTACTGCTGTCGAACCTTCACAAAGTGCAGCTTCTCGCGTTGAAAGCGATACAGCGTCCAGCCAATAACCAGCAGCGCGCAAACCAGATGTGCCCAGTACCGGTTCGTTTGCGTAGGCGCGACGTTCTGCCAAGATAGGGTATCGAGGCCTGTGACATTGTAGTTGTGCGGGTGTCCCCCAACTTCGAACACGCGGCTGTTTTTGCCACCATTGAAGTTCGTCGGAAGTAGAATGACCACAATAACGACCATCAAGGGTACGAAAATCACAATCATAGCCCGTAAGAAGCGGATAGCGAAGTACCCATCGAGACCGCATTTGAGCTGCAGCTCCTCGCCCTTGATCGTGAAGATGCGGCGGATCCATGCGATCGGGTTTCTGGGAATCGCCTCAACGCGCAACCGGTCTTGAACTAGGTAGGTCTTTGGTTGATATATTCTTCGGCCGATATTCGAACTCTTGAGTAAAAAGAATCCCGTGATCTGCAGCGCGAATAGCCCCAGGCCAGTGGCCAAATTCAGCAGGAATGCCTTGGTCGTGATGCCGCTCGAGTCTTGCGCGGCGCCGGCGTTGCCATTGATGAAGTATTCGAAGCTCGTCCCATTATTGGTACCGTTGGCCATATGGATCTTGAAGACCCGAAGGCCGGGCAATGGAGGTGGTGGTGTTGTTGACGCGAGGGTTCGTGGTTTTGAATGACGGAGGAGGCGCGGGGTGGTCTAGATTATTATTGGCGCCACAGAAACGCCCCTTCTCCTTTGAAGATAGAGTTTGATGAATATAGACATTTGGGCAACGGCGGCTATACATAATATTCATAATAAAACCGGCAAGACTCATGTGTACCGTAGAGTCATTACGACAGAATGTATGGAAGAGACAAACAACGAATGTGTTTCGGACGTCTTCTTGCCATCTTTTTTTTGCCTATCAACACAGTCTGCTCTCGCACTTCGACAGCTAAATGGCCATATCAATCACACAATTCAGCCCGTCTCATACACCACCACATGGCTCTTGCACTCAATAATCCAACTCAGCAGTCTCCTTAGCCGGGTCCGCCGCATCAAGATCCTCGTAACTCCTCAAACTCCTCCCCTGCACCGCCTCCTGCGGCCCAACCGCTCCCGCCCCACCCTCCACCATGCCCATTCCCATCCCAGGCGGCATCATTCCCGGCATGCCACCTCTGTTCCCACCACGACCACGCCCATCGTTTCGCGCATAAGGCCCACCCATACGCCCGTTCATCATATTCCGTCCATTATTACGCACCGGCCCGAACCCACCTTGCATCCCTGGCATAGCCATCGGGTTGAACCCCGGCGGCATACCCATACCAGGCGGGAACATAGTCGGCATACCATTCCCTGGCATGGCGGCCATCGGATTGAAACCCATCGGCATATGCTGATTGAGATTAAAACCACGTGGAGTGCCAGTGGGCACATTGTTGCCAATCGGGAAGTGGCCGTTGGAGTTCGCATCGCTCCTGCTAGGGGCGATGTGCGCCGGGTCGAGGACATAGGCGTTGACGAGATCGACTTCAGCGCGCATCCGGTCGAACCATTCCGTATGGCGCTTCTCGACGTGCTTGCGCCAAAAGTCGGTGCCTTTGAAGAGTTTCGTGCACTCGGGGACTTTGCAGCGGTATTTGTTGATGTCCTCTTGCTTGACCCACTGTCGTATGATTAGTACTGGAATGTCACGAACACCAACGACAGGAACATACCTTGACTAGCTCCTCCTCCATTCCTTCCTCAATCGGAATACCACCGAGCTTCCTAATGTTGACGTTCTCCGGCTCCAGAAGCTGCAAGATCTTCTCCTCGAAGGTCTTTACCCAGTTGTACGCACGCTGCAGCTGCTGCGCGTTGCGTGCCGAAGGCTTAAGCATCGAGGGCTTCTTTTCCTCCGTTGGGCTCTCCAACATATCAAACGCCATCTCGATATCGTCTGCGGCCGCATCCGCAGCACCATCACGGCTGTCGTTCTTGCTGACGCCAGACCTCCGCAGCGGGAAAGCTTCACCAGAGGCAGAAGCACGAGCAACCTCCTTCGCGGCGCTGGTGAGAGAACTGCGAGGGCGGCGCAGATGACCTCCAGGGCACTTGCGCTGCAGCTCGTGGACGCTATCCGATTCAAACACACAGAAGAAGCAGAAGTTGTAGACGCGGCGGAGGTATTCAACCAGCAGGTCAAGCATCTTTTTGTTGTAGATCAATTCCTCGTCGTCGCTCTCGTCTTCGTCGATCATCCCTTCATCCTCCTCGCCCTCTTCGGCCTCTTGGTCCATGTCAGTGTCTTGTTTAGCCACCTTCTCCGCAGGTTGCAGCAGGCCCTGGTCCGAAAGCGACTGGACTCGTTCTTGAATTTTGGCATGCCCGAAGTACTCCTCGCCCAGCTCGTTGTCCAGCTTCCTGACAAGACGAGTCGCCAGGTCCAGGTCTCGGGTGATGCGATCAGGCGCAGAGAAGAGATCCCACAAAGCCTTCTTCCTCGGCACTTCCGGCGGACGATGCACGCCACAGTGGACGGTGAAGTTGCCACGCTCCGGATCTTCGATGGTCTTGCCGTTGATCTTTTGGAGTGCCTTCTCGCTGGTGCCAAGTGGACGGCTCGAGACCATTGCGTCTCCGTTCGTCTCGGCTTCCTCGCCCTCGATAACCTCCGGCTTGGCGTCCTCCACTGCACTCTGCTCTGATTCCGGATTCAGCAGAATCCATCCCATACGATGGCACTTCTTCAGCGGGTTTGGGTCAGAGAGCGAGAGGTGCTTGAAACCGCCTTCTTCTTCTCCGAGGTGTTCTTTGGCGAACGCTTCGAACTTGTCCCTGGTCACCGTCGGTGCGATGGTCTTGATAAGCAGAGTTGGGACTTGAGCCGCTGCGTCGCGTATATCACCACCTCGAGATGGAAGCAAGTCACCCACGCCCAGAACTTCCGCGGCAGCTGTAGCTTCGCCTTCTTCCTTCTCGAGGATGCCGCCAAGTCCGTTGGACTCTGTCTTGTAGATGCCTTCAAGCGTGAACTCATCAAAATTGCCGCTGGTGAGATCCTGCTCGAACTGCGTGAACAAGCCTTGTCGGAAGTCCATGAGACGCCGCCTGTATGCAGCCTTGTTCTCCGGCACATAGCGCTCACGAAACCAGTCTTCGTGCTTGTGCAACCGCACAAATGTCTGCGCCTGTGACTTCTGCAGGTTCTCCTTGTACGTGTCGTAGGCCGCCTGGATCTTCGGTCTCTCGGCATCACGATCTTCACGCGTCTCACGCTCGCCTCTCAGCCTCTGCGCTGGTCTGCCCGTCCGCGATCTCTCCTTGTCGTCTTTGATGCGTTGCTCGGTGCGCCACCACTCCGCAAACCAAGTGAAGCCAACCTGGAATTCGAGCTTCATCGGGTCTGCGAGCGGATTGACCAGTAGTTGAGGTGGTGGCGGCTCGGACATGCCGGGGACGTATCGGTCGATCGAAGGTGGCTGCGGCGACGAGCGACGACGTTCACGAGGGCCATCGTCTCGTCCACGTGAACCGTAAAAGTCGTCACGTGGGACGCGATCCGGCTGATAGCGATCGATGTTGCTGGGTGAGCGTGAGCGCCTGCGCGGTCGTGGCATATCGCGACTGTCTAAGTCATTTGGTAAGCACCGGTAATAAGAAGGTACATAAAAGTCAGGGTAAACAGCATCCTCACCTGGTGACCGACGTCTCTCACGGTACGGGTTGGTGCTGCGATATTCCTCACGCTCACGGGCAGCGGCACGTGGCGGCGATCTGGTGTATGCGTCGTAGTCCATGGTGGGTGGTGTGATATGTGCAATGGCTCTGAACAGTAGGATGTCAAGGTCAGGTGTTCGTTCTCTTACGGCGGATCCATCGGCCGACGTGTCCAAGCTCGTGCACGCAGCTTCGGCTTGATGAGGTGCGGTGCAGGTCTGTTTGCCATGGCGGCGGAAGTTAGAATGGCACAATCAAAGTATGTGTGAAGCGCGCGCAATTGAACAATGGAGTGAGGCAGGCGGGCGGCTATCTGTCCAAGTGATGGATGAGTGCTCGCAGCAAGCACGAAAGCTCGGCGAGGAAAAGGCGGTGGTGGTATGAAGAAAGGGTGGTACGAACAATTGACAAGTCGCAGTCTCGCAGCACGCGTCTCAGCAGTAACGCAGCTGGTCAAGCTGTGCTGTGAGGTGGGAGGACGAGGTGTTGGCGGCTGGGGATGAGGAGCAGCTCTTCAAACGGAAACACGCTAGTGCGGATGTAAGTTCCACCGAGCTCCGGTGGCGGAGTTCATCGAGATATCAATGGTTTAGACATACACTTGCCAACAATCGACTCGACATAAGCAGGCGCTACACACCACTCCGAAGTGAGCTGCTGTCCGCCGGGGGTCCAGTCTCCAAAGCACGTGGAGGATGTCCAAGTGCTCAGGACTTCCTTGCCGCCGAACACGGTTTGCTCTGCATTTGGAACGATGTACGACTGAAACCTAGTGAACGTCAGCGTACACTCGATGTAGCGCAGTTGCCAGTCAACTTGCTCTTTATCGACTGTCACGCAGTTCCCCTTGATCAGGAAAAGGGATGATCAGCCTGACTCTCCGTAGTGTCAAGTCAATGGGACCTACGTAGTATACGAACGCGTCTGAAGAGTCGCCGGTGGAGTCTGTTCCTGTCCACAATTGGAGGTTGACATGGGCGTTCACAGCCGACGCTGCGAAGATGCCCGCAAGGGCTGCGATAGTTGCCTTCATGTTTGAACGGATGATCGGAACAGAGAAGCTCGAGCGGTACGTAGACGTTGATGAATCTGCCGGAAAGCAAAGGTATCGCGGGCGCGATGGGGTGGATGGATTCTTAGAAACTGGCGACATGCTGGTAGCAGAGGAAAGAGCGCTGGACTGCGTGGATTTGTCTACTGGATCTCAACCAGCACTTACGATAGGGGGACATTGCCGCGGCCTCCTGTTGAATGTTCCAGATGGGAGGAAGAAACTAACGTTCCTTCGAGAATCCTGGCCACTTTAACCATCGAGCAACCTGTTTCACGCGCGTGAGGAGGTTTGATGAGGTCGTGGTAATGGATTTAAGCTCTGAAGCAACCTTCTTGGCCGGCTTGTGTGCTCTCGTCGCGCCTACAACTTTCACAACCTCCCCTCTTGTCTGCATAGGCGTCTTGGAAACGTCGAGCGCGGCTTGATGATCGCGCGTCCTCGTGCTCGGGATTCGATTTGTTGATGCTGCCACTACAGCTACTGATCTCCCTCCTCGACAAACAATACTTCGTGTGAGAACGATGTATAGAACGAGACTGCTTGACCTGGCGATACTATACCATCTCCAGTTTCTTCTCCGCGATTCGGCCACTACAGTCGCTGATCTGGCTATTCCACCGTTGATCCGCGGCGTGGGAACAGTGTCGCGGGGTCAAGTGCTTGTCCTGGCCATGCTGAGCTATCTCCGACTTGCTGCCGCCGGTACGGCTGCCACAGTCACTGATCTGACCACTTCGCCGCCAATTCGTAGCAGGAGATCGGTGAAGAAAGGTCAAGGCCAGATCATGCCATCTCCGAGTTCTTATACTCAACGGCGCCACTACCGTCTCTGATCCGCCCAGCTCGCCTTCGATCGTCGGTGTGAGAACGCTGTAGCGGTTGTAAGACTATGCTGTACCCTCTCCAACTTCCTACCACCGACTATGCCACTACAGTCCTTGATCTGCCCACCCCAACTACCCATCTTTCGCGGTAGCCCTCAGCCTCTCCAACACATACTCTCCAGCCCTTATCGGCGGGTACCTCATCGGATTCTCTGGCGTGATACAGCTCGGTAGCGTCTCGACCATCTGATCATAATTGATGCTAAAGAAGAACGGGACGCTGTATCTCCTAGTTCGTCGTCAGCATCATATCACCTCACAACCACTTAAGGGGATGACTTACTCATCCCTCGTCCGATTCACCACCCGATGCACCGTACTCTTATATACCCCATTCGTCCACCGCATCAAGAAGTCCGCCACATTGATGATAAACTCCCCTTCCACCGCCGGCGCAGGCACCCAGACATCCTCCGGACTCAGGATCTCCAGCCCTGGCGCTGATGAGCAGAGAAGAATGGTAAAGCACTCATAATCCGTATGAGCACCCAGCCCAATCTCATCGTCCTTTCGTTTCGGATCAAGCGGCTGCGGGTCTTTAGAGGGAGGATAGTAAAGTAATCTCGCGATACCGCCTGGGTGGGTCATCATCTCATCGAAATGGCCCTCGGGTAGATCGAGCGAGAGGGCGAATAACCGAAATAAGTGTCTGGCGAGATCGAGGATCTGGCCATAGTATTGCTTAATGGTGTCGTAAAAACCAGGTAAATCTCCCTCCTCCGGCCAAACATTCCCATTCTCCTTCCCACCGTCCAGCTCAGCGTACATCCCATCGCCGCCACTGGGGTCGAGGCCGGCTTCGTAGCCCCAGTTAAAACCTTCCTTAGTCTCTGGAGCGGCTTGTCCGCCTTCCCAATCAGCTGGGTTCACGTAGGTGTAGTCCGCAGGTTCCCAGCCGCGGAAGTAGTTCGAGTGTCGGACATGCAACGCCTCCTTCTTCTCCCGAGGGAGGGTGTGGAAGAAGCGTTTCGCTAGATCAAGGATAGCGGTCCGGGAGGTTTCTGAGATGCCATGACCAATGATGTGGAAGAAGCCAGAATTGGTGCAAGCATCGTGGATTTGGGCTGCTATCGCTTTCCGGTCCTCTAGGCTCGTCGAGAAGGATCGTGATATGTCTAGCTCTGGCACTGTAAAAGGCCGGATCTGGCTTGATTTCGTGGTTGTTGATGCGCCATTGGCAAGTCGAGAGTCTAGATATGCCTGAGCCGCCTGTCGCGCTTCTGTTTGGGTTGATGAGCGTTCGACCGCTGCTGCTGCCATTGCATTCGCTAGCCAGGTATGAAGAAATTCTACTAGGTCTTGGTAGAATGAAAGGAATCCTGATAGCTTCTTGTTCGAGCTTGAAGATAGCAACGAGCTGTCTGAAATTCGGTGGAGCATGGCCAGGCCGAGATCGCCCGGCCAATGTACTTGTGCAATGTCTCGACTTTGCTTCAACTACTTACAGGAACACGCCAGAATGCGCTATTTCGTACACTATGCATGTAAACACACCGACCACGAGGCTATCGCAGCTCCCGCATTTTTCCGATCCCACACCACTCATCGCCACCCTAATACGTCCGCTTGAACGGTGGCACAGCCTCACACTCCTTCTCATCCAGCGTATTCATCTCCACCTTCCGGTACCCAAGCTCCACCTTCTCGTGAGGCTGCTTCTGGAAGGTGATGGTGTGCTTCATCCATTCCTTATCGTTTCGCTCTGGATAATCCTCACGGGCGTGTGCTCCACGAGATTCCTTGCGGTTGACGGCGGATTCGGCAGTTTGAATGGCGCAGGTGAGGAGGTTGCGGAGCTCGAGGGTTTCGACGAGGTCGCTGTTCCAGATCATGCTGCGGTCCTTGGTGCCGACTTGGGCGAAGGAGGAGTCGACTTCTTTCATTCTGGTGTTCATGTTAGCGAGGCCTCTTACAGTGTAGATGAAACTGGGTACTTACCTCTTCACGCCTGTCTCAAGCGACTCTTGCGTTCGGAACACGGATACGTCCTCCTGCATCACTCTCTGCATCGCCTGGCGAATCTCGTTCGTGCTCTTCGGCCCGTCCGCGTTCCTGACGAAGTCGACGCTGCTGATCGCATCCGCACCGGCATCAGCCGCAATCTCCTTGTGCGGCTTGCCGGGTGAGAAGTTATCACGGATTGTGTGGCTGACCGCACGCCCGAAGACGATCAGATCCAGCAACGAGTTCGCTCCGAGACGATTGGCCCCATGAACGGACACACATGCAGCCTCGCCGCAAGCGTAGAGACCTGGTACAACCATGTCCTTGCCCTGCTCGTCAACTGTGACCACCTCACCAGTGTACTTTGTCGGGATACCGCCCATGTTGTAGTGCACAGTTGGAAGTACAGGAATCGGCTGTTTCCGGACATCGACACCGGCGAAGATGGATGCTGTCTCGCTAATACCAGGTAGACGCTCGTGGAGAACCTCTGGAGGAAGATGCGAAAGCTGGAGGTAGAGATGGTCCTTGTCAGGTCCAACACCACGTCCTTCTCGGATCTCCATCATCATGCTTCGGCTGACGACATCGCGAGATGCAAGATCCTTGGCTGTTGGTGCGTAGCGCTCCATGAATCGCTCACCCTCGCTGTTGAGCAAGTAGCCGCCCTCGCCACGTGATCCTTCAGTAATCAAACATCCGGCGCCGTAGATACCAGTTGGGTGGAACTGTACGAACTCCATGTCCTGGTTCGGTAGACCAGCACGAGCCACCATTGCCATTCCATCACCAGTGCAGGTGTGTGCTGATGTGCAAGAGAAGTATGCTCGGCCGTACCCACCGGTGGCAAGAACAGTGTGGTGCGAGCGGAAGCGATGCAGTGTGCCGTCTTCCTGGTTGTATGCCACAACACCCTTACATTCACCGTCCTCCATGATTAGGTCGATGGCGAAGAATTCGATGAAGTAATTTGTGTTGTGTCTGAGCGATTGTCCGTAGAGTGTGTGAAGAAGAGCATGGCCAGTCCTGTCAGCAGCAGCGCAGCATCGGTATGCCTGGCCGCCCTTTCCGAAGTCCTGCGATTGTCCACCGAAAGCGCGCTGGTAGATTTTGCCGTCTTCCGTTCTTGAGAACGGACATCCGTAGTTCTCGAGCTCGATAACCGACTGTGGCGCCTCTCTTGTCATGTAATGGATCGCATCTTGATCTCCAAGCCAATCTGAGCCCTTTACGGTATCGTACATGTGCCATCTCCAGTCGTCCTTGTGCATGTTTCCTAGCGCGGCATTGATACCACCCTGTGCGGCGACGGTGTGTGATCGTGTCGGGAAGAGCTTGGATATGCATGCGGTGTTGAATCCTGCCTCTGCCAGACCGAAGGCTGCTCGGAGACCTACACCATCTTGTTAGGAAAACGCTCGCATATCTCGCTTGACCATATTTCTTGACCTACCAGAACCGCCTGCGCCCACGACGAGCGCATCGTACTCGTGGTCGATGATGGGGTACTTGTTGTCGATTAATGGCGAAACCTCCTTGGCTCGTAGGTTGCCGCTGGGGGTTATGATCTTCTTGACAGACGCTGTGCTGGAGAAGTTGCGAACCGGGGCATGCCGGGCAACGCGGCGTAGCCCCGACGAGAACATGCTGATGGAAGCTGCAGCAAGTGTCCTGCAGTTAGATCGAGGTGGTTGATGGCGAGTTGTGGTTGGCGTGAGCAAGCAATGGCTATGTAGGTGGTGTAGGAGGCGAGTGTCGATGTCGTCGTCGATCCGTCGCCGTTGCGGAACTCAATCCAGCCAATGAGAATGGGCCTGTTGTAAGCCGCGGTTTCCAGTTGCGATGCCGCTCAACACGGGAATAAGAAAACATCACATGTGAACAAACATCTGAATGAGGCTGAGATGCACTCGTCTTGCACGTATGCTTCGATCAACCTCCTATACGGCCCTATACGGCCTCTCCAACCTCCGACTAGTAGATCAGAGGATGTAATCGGGATCACATCAGGCTGCTGAGCACATCTCAAATGCCAGTGGAGAAAAATATCAAGGCTCTCGACGAATTCAAACTCTCGATATGCTACTGTATCACACAAAGTCGTCCTGAAGACGCTGCTGCTGGACAGGAGAAGGTAGACTATCGCTCTTCAGCCAATCTCCATCCCCGATCTCAATCGTACTTGACCTCATGATCAGTACTACAAATAACCTCCTTCCACTCCTCCAGCAACTCCTTCGTCGAATCACACTTCGCCTTGATCTAGGGCGAGTGTTAGCAAGTATCCCGACCCTGTGCAGGAGTTAAGAGAGTGCAAAAGGTCTCAGAGCACGACCTAGCGTCCGATCGCGTCTCGGAGAACACTTTTCCTCATCAGACTTACCATCTCATAAGCATCACTCCCCAGCACCAACCGCATCGGCACCTCCCTCCCCCCCTTCTTCGTCAGCACCTCAAAAATGACCTTACACCCCTTCTCCACATCCCCCAACTGCTTGTCCGCCTTCTCATTATAAACCGCCCTTACCTGCCCAGCAGCACCCTCATCGTACTCCTTCATCCGCACCTCAGTCCCGATACGTGCGCCAGCGTTCAAGAACCCGGTGCGGAAGTAGCCAGGCTCGATCACGCAGACGTCGATGCCGAAGCCAGCGAGCTCGGGCCGTAGGGACTCTGTAACGCCGGTGATGGCCCATTTAGTTGCGCAATAGAGTCCTCCAGCTGGTGCGCCGCCCCAGGAGCCCACTGAGCCGAAGTGGGCGATCGTGCCGGATTTCTGCTCGCGCATGTAGGGTAGGATGGCGCGGGTGACGTTTAGGATGCCGAAGACGTTGACGTTGAAGGTGTCGAATGTCTCCTTGGGACTGGGGGCACCCGCGTTAGCAGAGCAATCAAATCCCTCGATACGTGAGTAGCCTACCTAGCCTCCTCAACGGCACCCTCAAGAATATACCCAGCAGCGTTGACAAGATAGTCGATGCGGCCGAACTTGCTGTGGGCTTCCTTGACAATAGCTTTGATCTCGTCCAATGGCTGAATGACGTCCAAGTCCATGGTCACGGCGCCTTTTTCTTTCAGATCTTCGATCTTCTTTGAGTTGCGGGCTGTGGCGATGACTCGGTGGCCATTCTTGAGGGCTTCAAGGGCGGTGTACTTGCCGAAACCGCTCGAAGCGGCGGTGATGAACCAGACTGGTGTTGCCATGGTAGTTGCTCGATTGTGTGGACAGGTTTGGTTCAAGGGTCAGATATGAGAAGATGTATTGATGTTGATTTCAGCTTCACTGTTGGTAAGTGGTCTGACTGGTGTTGACAGTGAGGCAAGTACGATGGTGCAACTTCATGTTTGTCGGGCTGGCGACAGCTCTTATATATCTCTTCCATCGCCATGTCCAGCTCAAGATGTCGCCGTGTTGTAGTTTCGACACCGTATTTACGGCCCTTACCACCAGCCATAGCGGACGCATTGAACGACCTCTGTACACCGCCAAGCAATATCGCGGAGCTTAGCGGAGCACTGCGGCCGCCGGTCCAATAGCCAATGCGATAACTCTCCACAACACCACTGCCAAGGCGCTTTGCTGTTCCTGAAGCTGTAGTAAGCTACATATAGCTCTAGGGTATGGATGTAATGTGCTTACTTAAGTCCATGGCTCTCGATCCTTTGAAGTGGAGGCAGGCCGGTGTGTCGGTGGCCGTAGTAGCATCAGCCACTCATCCCATGTTCGAGAGGCGGTTTAGTCGAATAGCCATGAGCCCTACCTTCTCCAATTAAAGGATCAGGGCTGGGATGGCGCGTTAGCCGCTGCAGTGGCATCGGGGCTCGTCTGCGTCTTGAAGAAGACCACTTCTTCAGGCAAGCGGAAGCTGGCGCAGAACATCCTCTTCTTTGGTGCTACGTCTCGAACGTCCCATATCTCAACGGCGCCAGGCGTGCCATCTATCTTGCCAGGTCGCATGGTATAGCCGAGCTGTTGACTGATCTCCGCGCAGATTTTCTGCTCGGCGGACGCATTATCAGTTCGTGTAGTGCCGGCACTCCCATTGCTGTTGTCGAGAGGTGACATCTCGTCCTTGGTGCTGAAGCAGTATACATGGACTATCGGCATTGGCGCACCGGCGGTCTGCGCGTTCTCATAAAGCCCAACGAAGCTTGATAGGAACGTCAGGGCGGACGCTGGCAGATTGAGCACATAATGTTGGAAGACTTTGGGCTGCGCAACAGTCTTGACTGTCACGGTCTCGTTGTTCTTCTTCCCACGCGAAGGGTTCTCCTGCTGGCGGATTTGGAGCTGCGCAACTGCACTGACTGTCGTGGCGTCGTTGCTCTTCTTGTCACGCGGAGACTTCTGCTTGATCTCAATAACTCTCTCCTCCTGCAGTAATTGGGCCGCCGCATCCCGTATAAAGCGACGTCCGTCTTCGTTGAAAGGCCGAACAAACTCACCAACGTGGTTCAGTTTCACTGCGTCTGTTAGGCAAGCGTAAGACTCCGGGTTGAGATCGTTGGCCCAGACAAACACTCCTTTCTTTCCTGCTGGTACTGCAAAAGGGCCTATACCAGCCATAACATCGCAGACCGCCTCGCCGGGCTTGAACATATCGACCAGACGTCTATGCTCGGTGCTGAGTCGTGGATTCCAGTAGACCTTCGAGTAATCGAAGCGGAACTCGCAGCCTGCTTCGGAAACCGTAACGTTAAGATCGTCCTCTCCGGCCAGAACTTCGTACTTGAACGTGCGGAACTCGTTTTCCTCGCCTACATCGTCGATCTTGTTGATGACGGTCTTGGCTCCTGGGTTCTTGTCCATGATAATTGAGGCGATAAGGTGTTTGTAGGGTAGATAGGCGTCGCGCAAGTTCATGTGGACGACATGGCCGACTTGGGAGAAGCCGGAAGGTATCTCCAACTGCGCATCGATAGGCAAAATGGCAGATATGATGTCGTGGTAGGTCCAGTAGTCGTACGTAAGGCGGAGATCGTACGGGATGACTGCGACCAGCTCCTGCTTGACGAGGTCGTCTGGACTTCTTGCATCTGGCCTTAGAAGTATACATTTCTTCCCCAGTTTGGCCCTCTCGACATCTGGATCCGGGAGTACGTTTGCCAGCCTTTCCTGCTGTAGGGCATCCTTGCCAAGCTGAGAGCGAATCTTGGATATATTTTTGTTCTCGAAAACCCGAGCCGCTTTGAGTGGTACGACCTTTTGGAAAGCAGCACGATCGAGGATTTTCATCCCGAGAGCTAATGGAGGGCGGAACATATCTTCGTCGTCCATCTCAGGGGTTCGCACATGAGTCTCGGGGAATAGATATCTCGAAATGCTGCTGTACGGGCTGATCTCGCCACGTCGGTCGTGACGCTGGCTGCGAGAAGCTGGATTATCGTCTGAAACCGATGCAAATATAATCAATGTTCTCCTTGGACCTGACGAGGCTCGTGCCGCTGTACTGCCAGTTCTTGTCATCCGTGGCCCTGCCGTGCGCGTGGAGTCGCGTTTTAACTGCTCGGTGGTATGCCTGAGGCACTGGACACATCAACCTGCAACGTTCAACACACATCAGAGTACAAACACGAACCGAATCACAACTTCTACCAGCATTCTTACCCTCCAACATATACTGGCCAGCGGTCGAATTGAGTACACCAACATCTTGACTGCCTGGCGCAGTCTCGCAGATACACATGACGGAGCATCGATAATACGGATTGGCAAAGATGGCACCAGAAGCCGGCAACATCAAGGTCGTGGTGCGCGTGCGGCCCTTCAACTCGCGCGAGAAGGACCGGAGCGCAACATGTATTGTTTCCATGAAAGATAACCAGACAGTGCTCACGCCGCCACCACCTGAAGGGAAAAATGGCAGGTCTGCCAAAGCAACCCTCGATGGGACCAAGACGTTCGCGTTCGACAAGAGCTACTGGTCGTTCAACAAGGAAGACGGGAACTTCGCTGGCCAGGATGACTTGCATACTGACCTGGGGAAGCCACTATTGGATAATGCTTTCCAGGGGTATAACAACTGCATCTTTGCATATGGCCAGACGGGGTCAGGAAAGAGCTACAGCATGATGGGGTATGGTGCAGAGGAGGGTGTCATACCGAAGATCTGTCGCGACATGTTTGAGAGGATTGAGAGCATACATGCGGCGGACAAGAACTTGACGAGCACGGTTGAGGTATCATATCTGGAGATCTACAACGAGAAGGTGCGAGATCTGCTTAACCCGGCTACCAAGGGCAATCTTAAGGTTCGAGAGCATCCTTCTACTGGGCCGTATATCGAAGATCTGGCGAAGCTGGTTGTGAGGAACTTCGCCGAGATCGACCATATGATGGACGAAGGCAATAAAGCTCGAACGGTGGCCGCTACGAACATGAACGAGACGTCTTCACGGTCGCATGCTGTATTTACTCTGACATTGACGCAAAAACGACATGATGTGGAAACGAATATGGATACCGAGAAAGTGGCGAAGATCTCGCTGGTGGACTTGGCTGGTTCGGAGCGTGCTACGTCTACAGGAGCGACAGGTGCGCGGCTGAAAGAAGGCGCCGAGATCAATCGATCGCTTAGTACTCTGGGTCGCGTCATTGCCGCACTCGCCGATATGAGTGATCCTCAAGGCAAGAAGACTAAAGGCATGCAAGTGCCGTACCGAGACAGTGTACTCACTTGGCTATTGAAAGACAGTCTTGGTGGGAACAGTCTCACAGCTATGATCGCGGCCATATCTCCGGCAGACATCAACTTCGACGAGACACTTTCAACGTTGCGATACGCAAATTCAGCGAAGCGCATCAAGAATCACGCCGTTGTGAACGAGGATCCAAACGCACGTATGATCCGCGAGCTCAAAGAAGAACTAGCACAATTACGTGCGCAACTCGGACCTGGTGGCGGGATGGGTGGCGCGGCAGTACCTGGCGAGGAGCAGTATGCGCCTGGCACACCCTTGGATCAGCAATTCGTCTCTATCACTGGTTCCGATGGCAGCGTAAAGAAAGTCAGCAAAGCAGATATCGCAGAACAGCTCTCGCAATCGGAGAAGCTGTATACTGATCTCAACCAGACGTGGGAGCAGAAACTTCAGACTACGGAGCGCATTCACAAGGAGCGCGAAGCGGCGCTGGAAGAACTCGGTATCAGTATCGAGAAGGGCAATGTCGGTCTCAGCACGCCGAAGAAGATGCCACATTTGGTGAACCTTAGTGACGACCCATTGCTGGCAGAGTGCTTGCTGTACAACCTGAAGCCTGGCACCACGACCGTCGGAAATGTGGAGAGCAACCAGAATCGTGCTTCTTCGCCCCCTGCTTCGGCAGTCGAAGGCGATAGCCACCACCAACCAGATATCATGCTGAACGGCTCGAAGATCCTACACGACCATTGTACCTTCGAGAATGTTGATGGCATCGTGACAGTTGTGCCAAAGGATGGAGCAGCAATTATGGTCAATGGCAGCCGCATCGAAGCACCGAAGCGATTGAGGTCGGGTTACAGAGTCATACTCGGCGACTTCCACATCTTCCGATTCAACCACCCACAAGAGGCCCGTGAGGAGCGAGAGATAGGTGACTTGGAGAGAGGCAGCATGCTGAAGTACTCCATCACAGCCGATGAGCTGGACGATACGCCTTCGAAACGGCCGGCGATGAACGGCCACAAACGGAACTCCAGTACCTGGTCCAGACCGATGTCTCCCGATCGTGAAAGCGAGATGGGCTCCGGCGCAGCAAGTCCTGCTCCATGGCGTACGAGCGGCAGGGATAGTGATTGGGCTTTCGCAAGACGAGAGGCCGCCTCTTCTATCCTTGGTGGCGACAGGAACATCACGACCATGACCGATGACGAACTCGACGGACTTCTGGACGATGTACAGCGAGTACGAGCTGTTCGTCGAGCTAGACCCGAGAGTCGCTTCTTCCTGGACGGTGTCAATATTGGCAGTGGAAACGACACGGATACTGAGTCTGTATCCTCGCACCCCTTGCAACGTGAAAAATACCTCAGCAATGGTACGCTCGACAACTTTAGCTTGGATACCGCGCTCACGATTCCGTCGACACCGCGGCAGCCATCTTCAGAAGCGCCTACGGATGAGGGCCAGGAGAGCGACGAACGCTTAAAGCAGGTCAAGGAGCAAATGCAGGAACAGCTCGAGAAGCAGAGAGGGGAGTATGTCGAGAAACTCCATACTGAGGAGGAGGGCACAGTCGAGCTTGAGGAGTTGAGGCAGGAAAAGATGAAGATGGAAGCGAACCTGCAGGAGATGAAGGAGCAAATGCAGCAGCAGCTTCAGGCGCAGAAGAAGGAGTTTGAGGGCAAGGTTGCTGAGCTGCAAAAGTCTACGCCGAAGAAGAAGGATCGCAGACGCAGCAGTCATAAGCCAGGAGAAAAGCCCAAACTCAGTGAAGAGGACATTTACCTTGCGAAATGGGTATTCGAGCATTGGCGAGCGCAGCGAAATGTTGTCATGGCGGCCGACCTGCTGCGGAATGCTAGTATGCTCAAGGAGGCGCAAGTTCTTAGCCAAAGATTGGGGCGAGAGATTGTGTTCCAATATACAATCGTCGAGGTTGGGCACACCTTCGGCTCTTCGTACGATCTAGTCCTCAACGGCATTTCTGCGGAAGAGACCAACGATCCTGACCTCGAAGATGTGCGGAAGCCTTGCGTGGGCGTGCGGGTCATCGACTTTGGAAGGAACATCGTCCAGCTCTGGAGTTTGCAAAAGCTGCACGACAGAGTCAAGCTGATGCGACAAATGCAGAATCTGGTCGACCGAGGGCCCGATGTCACTCAGCATTTCCGGCTCGACAATCCTTTCGAGGACGACTGCATGCCTGAGTACACTCGTGTAGGGGACGCTGATATCCCTCTCGCGGCTGTATTCGAGTGTCGGGTCCAGGACTTCACACTCGACGTCATCTCGCCTTATACATGCTCGGTCGTCGGTATCGTACGACTAAGCGTCGAGCCTAGCTCCGCCGAGGCGCCGAAGGAGACTCTGAAGTTTAACGTCGTGATGCACGATCTCGTCGGCTTCGCGGAACGGGAAGGCACGAATGTGCACGCACAGCTCTTCATCCCTGGCATTTCGGAAGAAGGCGGTGCTACTACCACCAGCCTGATCACGGAATTTGGCGAGGGACCAGTGCGATTCGAAAGCGTGCACAGCATGAGCCTGCCACTCTCGGCGCCTCGCGAGGCGAGTTTGAGGGTTAGTGTGTTTGCGCAAATCAGCCATATGCACCTAGATAAGTTGCTCAGTTGGGATGATATTCGAGATTCCTCGGCACGGCCTAAGAGGCCTGGGCTTGGGAAGAATCATTCACGGCTGCCGGAGCATGAGTACTATACTGAGGAGCGACATGATGTCTTCGCACGGGTGCAGGTGCTGGAAATCGGCGAGGATGGAGAGTATGCGCCTGTCGAGGTTGTGCAGAGTAGTACCCTTGACCAGGGCAGCTACCAGTTGCATCAGGGTCTTCAGAGACGGGTTGTGCTGAGCTTGGTGCATAATTCAGGAGAGACGCTGCCTTGGCAGGATGTCACTAGCTTCGCAGCTGGTTCTGTGCAACTGCTTGATGAGGTTGGAAGGCCTATAGACGGAGGCGATATCGGTCAGCCTGATGTCTCTCTTCCGCTGATCTCGCCACCTGTCATACGCACCAACGAGGACGGTACCACGAGCGTCAAGATGACTGGTCAGTGGGACTCAAGCGCGCATGCATCTGTGTTGCTTGACCGACCTACACTTGAGAACAGACGAGTACAAGTTACGCTGAAATGGCATATCGCCTCTCCTCGAGTCAATCAGCCGATGAAATTCACCTTCGCCTTCGCCGTGCAGACACGCCCGCGCACCTGGTTCCGGCAGAACTCGCTACTCGCACAACTTTGGCATAATCAGCGAGTCGTGCATTCAACTGCTGGCAACTACACCATCACCCTCAAGCCGGGTGCTGCGAAGCGAGCTGGTGATTTATGGCGCATGGACACGACTGGCGAGTACATCTCTGGTGAGGAAACACTGGCTGGCTGGGCGCCGAGAGGTATGAGCTTGATACGGGATCATATCAATTTGCGGATTAAGCAGAGGAGGGTGAAGGAAACCGAAGCTGCGAGAGGAGTGCTGAGCTTCGACGCGCTGTCACCGCCGTTACGACCTGTGATGACTAATGGCGATGGCGAGCATGAGTTGGACCAGCGACAGCAGGCACTACTGCAGAAGTTCGTGGAACTCTGGCAAACGAAATCACATTCGGCTGCCGCTATCGTTCTCCTCCGCTCCGGTAACGCTTCGCCTTTACGACCCCAGACCGCGAGACAGACCAACGGAGGTACGCATAACGACGAGCCAGCAAGCCCTATCCCACTAGCCGCACAAGTCGAGCACATGCTCAAAACTCCCGCTTTACTTAAAGGCGGCTGGCTACTATCACCAGACCCCTCAGGCACCCGCTGGATGCGCCGTTTTGTCGAGCTGCGTCGGCCGTTCCTGCACCTCTACTCCAACGAAGGAGACGAAGTCGGCACGATAAACCTCACAAACTCACGCATCGACTCTGAGCCTCAAGTGGCGAAGCTACTGCAGCGACCGAACGTGCGGTTGGGTGTCTGGGCGGTCTACGCGACGAACAAGGCGTGGTTATTCGCGTGCCGGAATGAGAAAGACAGAGCAGAGTGGATTTGTGCGGTTGACAGATCGTTGTTTATCGATGGCGTGCCGGCCGATAGTATCGAAAGTGAGAGCCTGTTGGGTGATGAGGAGGAGGACTAGGCTTCGGTGGCGCTGTTTACTTGTGTTACTGCTTGAGATACCCATGTGTTGGCATAGCGCTTTTATTGATGCTAAAGAGTAGATATCTCTCACCATCTTTCAGACCTCGATCGACTTCTGTCGAGGCCTATCGTCTACGACGGCCGTGGTTGTACCAGCATCATGGTTCGAGAAAGCCACATTTCGACCACTGGTAACATTTACTGGTAAGCTAGCGGATGCTTGCATACTCGTCTCGGATGCTGTGTTACAGGACTTTTTCCGTCTTCATGATCGTTCAACGATATTCGGCAAAACTTGATCCAAAGTAGGTTGATGAGAAGCTCCGTTTGGCCGCGAGAATCTGGCAACCACAATATTCCTCTTCCCGCCACCGTTGATCAGAACGTAGATAATAGTCAACCCAGAATTTTTCTTAAACACAGATCTGAACTCATATCATGGCTTCTACTCAATGCAAAGCATGGACATATACATCGGGCGGCTACCCAGCATCGCTCCGCCTGTCTTCTATCACCCCGCCCAGCCAGAATGAAGTCAAACCGAACCACATTCTTGTCAAGGTCCACGCTGCGGCTCTCAACCATGTCGATATTCAGATGATCAATCTGACCTGGCTCTGGTCCATTCCATTGCCAATACTGAACAGAGAGAAGACAGTCTGCTAGGACTTCAGTGGCATCGTCATTCGAGGTGGAGAGGGCAGCGGCTTCGTCGAAGGCGATGAGGTGTTCGGGACGCACACCAAGCAGTTCATGCCTTGAGGTGGGCCGTTGTCCGAGATCGCACATATCGACTTGGGCGCCGCTTGTGCTGCGAAAAAGCCCAAAGAGTGGACGTTTAGTCAAGCTGCATCGCTTGGATGTGTCTTTCTCACCGCGCAGACAAGCATAGGCTAAGTGAAGGCTTACGAGCCGTCTCCAGCAAAGCGTGTCGTAGCGCTCGGTGGTAGCTCAGCCTGTGGGATATAGACGGTCCCCTTGGCGAAGAAGCGTGGCTGGAAGGTGCTGGCCACATGCTCAGGACGAAATGCCGACTTCGTCCGCGAGACATTAGGCGCTGTCGAAGTCGTCGATTACACAATGCAGGGCGTCCGTGAAGAGGTGAGGAAATTCGAGCCAGATGCTGTGATCGACAACGTTGGCGGTACGGAGGCCATTGGCCTGGCGAAGCGGTATGTGACCATCGTCGGAGACAGATCAAATCGTGCGTCTATGGGGAGCCCTTTGACCTACTATCTCTACTTCGCACCTCGACAGTGGGTCCGCTGGACATTAGGTCGTCTGGGTCTGATTGAGAGTTATGACGTTCTCGTGATGCAGCTTCACAAAGAGAAGCTGGAGGACTCCAAGCAACTGTCGAAGGAGCAGATAATTATAGACAGCACTTTCTCAGTTGAAAATGCTAAGAGCGCGTATGAACGACTCAACACTGGCCGGGCTCGCGGAAAAGTCGTGGTCGAAGTGGTATTGTAACAATTAGCTGAAAGTCTAATCATACCGTCCTCAAAGGGAGTGTTGGTGGTAAAGTGACCAGATCAGCGACTGTAGGAGTATCGCCGTCCACCTGAGCTCAGAGATTGCACAATGTTGCTAGGGTAAGTACTTGGCCCCTCGATATTCTTCTCCTACTAAAGATCAACGGCGGAGTAGCTAGATTAGCCACTGTGATGGCAGCACCCACGATAGCTAGTCGGAGATCGCTCAGCATGGCCAGGGCAACCACTCGCCTGCTTCAATACCAGCCGTGGCCTTCCTCGCCCATCTTCTTGTTTTTCGGATTCAGACTGACCAGTCTCTGACCGGGTACGGTTCCACTGATCCTTGACTCGAAAATGCCACCCACGGCACGTCTCCCAACGTGGCTGAAGGACTGGTAGGCCTCTTTCCCCTCGCCAGGCTCGATTCCCTGGATTGCAGTCCACTCCGGGCTTGTATAAGGACTACTGCCATCTCCGAGGTCGCTCCATCTCGTTACCACAATAGCGTGCTTGAATTGTCTTACTGGGTCGCTTTTGTCTTCAACCATCTGCACCTCGATCAGATACTCGGTTGGACATCCCGGGCACCTTCTTGCAGGCTGGCACTCTTCACATCCTCTCACGATGAAATTCGGATTCGCAGCCGCATAATTGATCTTCGGCGCCTTCTTAAGCTGTTGCAAATATGATACTGGTGGGGCCGGAATATGTGAGAGCGCACATTTGCACAGCCGCATGAGTTCACCATCTTTCCAATGTGCACAAACCGAGAAGAAAGGCATGTATTCCTCGCGGTCGTACAACAGGTGCCGTTGACTTGTCTCGGTCATCTCCATGCTCGGTTGTGCGTATATCTGGCTCACGACTCGGACCAGGAGACGGCCGTTGTGCACCATATATCGTGTCCGATGGCTCCAGCTACTATCTTTGCACTTCCATCGTCGCTCCAAGGCGCTCGGCTGAATTCCGTGGGCGGATGAATGAACATGTCCTCTCACAGCCAGATGAACAAACGAGTATGGCAACTCGCGACCATGCGTGAGTCTCATGCGAGGTAGATACATGCTCCGAGTGTTTGGGCAGGTAAATAGCGGGTTCGCAACGTAGTCCGCCTTGAGGCTCTCCTTTCCAGGCGAAGAACGTACGTGAAATTTCGCACAAGGAAAGCAAAGTAGTTGCCGTGGATGGTCTTTGTTAATGCGATGGAGGAGAGCGATCTTTTGGTGGCGATGTTGCGGCTCATTCAGTTCCGCGAGTGGACTCGAACCAAGCTTTTCGTTGAGTATCTTTGATGTCAGTGATAGGCAGGCAGTATCAACCGGCTCTAAATATGTGGCAATTGCTTGCCATACCGTCTCTGGCAAAGCAGCAAATTGTCTAGCATGCAGCTCGGCCAATAGGTTCACGACGACAAGAGCATTCGGATCGCTGGCATCAAACAGTGGATCCTTCAGTTTGGTAACCAGAACTTGATCCACCAACGAGTCGAATGAGCCGTAATGTGCGAGTCGGTGTAGCATCTCTGTATTGTCCTTGTTGTTGACCATTGTCGAAGCCTGGCTGAAGACTGAACAGTCGCGTTCTCCTAGTTCGTTGACCTCATCCTGAGTAGACCTTGAGTCAGTCGATTGTCGACCCCATCGGTACCTCAAAGCGTGTTTCTCTGCAGCTCTCTGTCGCCGTGCAGTCGCTGCTGCTTCATTGCTCCGAATGGTCTCTTCCCGAAACGCTTTGTTCGATCGCAAGGACTTCCCGATCCTGGTCACAAGCTTGACGGGCCAGCTGTTGGGATTTGGGGCGTTGTAATCCATGCTGAGGCAAGTTTTACAAGATGAAAGACTCCGATGGAAGTAGACACCAGGCGTTTGATTATAAGTTGCTCAGCTGAGTGCCGATTGGGTCTGATATAACGGTAATCGTGTCATCCGTGTCTTTCCGGTCCGACTATCACATATGGATATGGAAGTTCTTGTATCGAAGTGGTACGAGACAGGCTGCGTCAAGACCAGTCGCAGCATCACTGGTGGTGATGTATCGAATATAGTGCACTACACTCCATTCGACTCACTCCCCATGGGTCCTTCGACATGACGCTCGAATGTACAGAAGATACGCCAAGGCACAAGTGAAGTCTGCTAGATCCATTAGCGCGACAACGGCCCGTGCCAGCGGCAGGAGCACGAGCCCTGATCGCCATTGACACCATCGCGTCCTTCATCTTCGCGTTCGACTTTCATCCCATGTCGTGAGAGCACTCCATCGGCTTCTCCAGGTCAAATATTCATCAGCGTTCTGGATGTCCGATCGCGCTTGGACATATAAGTAAGTCGATATGTCTGGCCAGCGGCTAACGCCCAGGTGCAGCGCTTGCGGATCCTGCTTCCGCATCGTCCTATTGGCTCTGGACAATTCTGCGACAGCAGGCCAAAGATGTCTCGAACCGCTTTCCACTTCAACCAAACTGCTACAGTCGCCAGACACGGGCCGTGCTACGTCGACTGTGGACCGACAATCGTCGAGCAATCAGCTATAGAAGCCGATGGCGGTACCATCGCTATTTAGGTCGAGTTTGGCGTGGCGCCCTGCTACGAGGCTGACGGATCGAGGTATACCTTCGTAGGTGTGTACATGAACGTATCCATCTTGTCTCTCGAACGACCGTCCGATTTTGCTCTTTCTTATTCTCTTTCCTATCTTCAAGACTTCTCTTTTGTACGTGTGCATTGCAGGCGTTTGTTCTCAAGCATTTCCTTAATTCCGGTTCCGAGTCTCCAGACGCTGGTCGTCGGCTCCCGCATCACCCTGGACCATTGCTACGCCACGAAATCTTTATCGAACACGAACAATGCCAGCATTGGGACGGAAAGCGTCGCGCACGAAGAGCAGGCCAGACGAATTCTTTGCAAAGGGATCGTCAAAGGCAAAGCTGGGCTTGGCTGTAGACACTTCATTCTCGCGACACAGAGCGGAAACACCGGAGCAAGTTTTCCCTCAACGAGAGAAGGCCCACCAGGCCCGCTTCGTCAGCCTCGCGGACGTACAGTCTTCCCAGGACGATGCGCCTCCTGAGCGAATCACCCACGAAACAAGGGCACCTCGAGATCACTTGACCAGCAGAGTGTATGTACCATCGAGGAATAATAGATCTGATGCTGCGGCCCCGGGCGAGCAGAAACAATTTTCGTTGCCGCACCCAGTCATGCACAAGCGAATCCAGGGACTACGGCCTTCGCCGCTGAACCTGACCACCGATGTATCTCCCTCAGATCGCGCCATAACCATCGGAATCGAGATACCTTCAGACACAACATCGAAGCAGGCGCCGATATCGAACAACATGGAACTACCGACTCCGACGATCGTCATTACCCCAGCAAAGGAGGACTTCGGTCATGTTCTTACCATGTCGCCAGAAGATGTAAGCGGCTGGAACGGTCCACGTCCGACATCAAGTATCTACTCCGCCTACACAAACACCGCATTTGGACTCGACAACGAACGCACGCCGCCCGTTCCACCTTTGCCGTTGTTCGCATCACAAAGCAATGCTACATTGCACAGGACTGGTCAATTGCTAAGCAGTACTGGCCCAGCTTCTGATCTGCATCCGTCCTCCAGGAGTGTGCTATCACTTCAGACAGTCTTTGAGGACGGCTCCATTGTAGCTACGCAAACCCGATCGGCGGACTCAAAACGGCCTACGATAGCATCGTATGCTTCACGGCGTAGTAAGGGCTGGTGGAATATCATTACATCCCCATTCTCGCCGTCTGGGAAATCGCCTGCATCTTACCTCCATTCCCTTTCACACCTCAATGAAGAAGACAGGACGCCCATGCTGGCCAAAGCATCAGGGATGGCTCGATCAGGTCGGCTGGCCACTCAGCCCGTGACCGGAGATTTTGACGACGAACCTCGCTCTGCACCTGAAGTTTTGATGACCGGCAATGGTATTGATACCACGAAAACGGCACCCCAACGATCAATCACAGCCCCGGGAGCATTAGACCTCGGAGCTGTAGATACGCTCAACATCTACCGTCGCCCTAGCAAGGGCGCTGCGACCGCATACTACAACCACCAAAACAAACTTTCGCGGGCCAAGGAGCCAGACCATTCCGGTACCTTAAGGGATATGGGAGATGATGACTGGAGTCCTTCGCAAAGCTGCTACCGTCAATCTTGTGGTAGTTCGCAGGGTGCCAAAGGCGGTATGCGAGATAGTGAATTTTACCTTGTTCCGGGTGCAGGCGAAGCTGCAGAATACTACAATCCAAACAAGCGATTTCCAAGCTTCGTTCCTTATGGTGCAGGAGACGGAGATCGAGACCTTAACAGATGGAGTCCACGAGACAGCGTAGCTCCAGCAACAATTGATGCACAACCTCGAGCCGCCAATGCAGAAGGGTCGTTGCTGGACTCGTCGACCTCCTCGGATAGTGATCGATCAAGCTACAGCGGCAGTATCGTAAGTCCTAGTGACAGTAAATCGTCGTTTGGTGGTCCAGTACCTTCGAGCGCGGAAGACCGTCACTCGGCCCCTCTTCGACCACCATATCCAGATGATCAAGGTCCTTTTGACGACTTGCACGCAGCTCATCCAGAACCTCGCGGCTATGGAGCGGATCTGACACCGAAAAGTGGCGAAGTGACTGCTTTCAAAGACTTCAGTGCCACGCACCCGGCGGCACACGGCCTTGCATTTCGAACCCCTTCGATGCACGCGGTCAATCCGGGCAATAGCGGCATGCAACGACATAACTCTGAAGACGTCTTTTCACCGATCGAAACGCCTCTCGTGGAAGAGGCACAGACAGCCACATTCGTGGCTCCTGAAGCGCACCGACAAGTGGAGGTCATGCCCAGTCGACAACCGACACCAGCGCCTCCAGGTACCGGTCTGGGTATAGGAAATGCCACCATGATGTCTCGCGGGACACGCGAGCTGGCATCCGGTGATTCTGGACCGACGGAGCAGTTGTCAGGAAATCCAGCGCCATACTGGTACGAGCCACAGCCCGCGAGAAGCTATGCAGGCCCCTCGTACAGTGCTGAGGAGACTGGAAGGGGTGATCTCTACGCACCATCACAAGGCCTCTCAGAAAAAGCCAGTATTGGCACGATGAGCTCGTTCAGAGGCGAAGAGAAGGCCCTCGACGATACGCCAGCCAAGAAACCGTGGTATCGGCGCTTTGGCCTCTGTTTGGCCAGTATCGTGGTACTACTACTGACTGCTCTGTTGGTCGTTCTCCTCTTGGTGTTCTTGCCGTTCGGACACGACTCGACACCTGTGCAAGCACAATGGCTTAATTTGACCGGCTTCCCGCCTTTACCGACCGGTGTGGCAACTGTCATACAACCGAAAGCTATCCAGAACGTTGGTGGTTGTGTGAGTCAGGAGGCATTGTGGAGTTGCGCGATGCCTGCGGACGACACGTCAACACAGACGGAGCCAAATTTCAGGTTTCAGATACGCTTCCGAGATGGCGTCTTGCCCTCAAACGAAACTGCTATCGAGCCGTCGAACATTACACTTGCTCGACGTGGGATCTCTGAAGCACCTTCCGCAAGAGGAGTCGTGCGCCGAAGTCTCTGGTCTAATCCACTCTTTGCATCTTCTCCTGCGCCACCATCGAAGAACGATCAGATCTTCCTAGGCCGCACGACAGACAACGCCAGTGCACCTTACGATGGTGAAGAGACACCCTTCTACCTCTCTCTGCTCAATGCTTCGGCACTCACATCTTCTTCCTCTTCCTCTTCAAAGCTCACAAAACGGGACTGGCAATATCCATACCCGACACACACTACATCCGACTCGAACTCCAGCACTTCCAGCTTTCACTTCCCAGGCGAGGCTCCCTCCAGTTCAAATAATGCGAGCGAAGCAGCCGAGACCATTCCTCATGCCGCGACGCAGGGTAACGAGGAGCCAGCCTCCGCCGAGCTGTACCCCTTCGCTTACGCTCAGCCCCTGCGACTGTATGATCGTGGCCTGGAGTCCGAGCACTATGGCTTCTACACATACTTCGATCGTTCACTGTACGTTTCAAGTCCTTCTGGTACGACCAATGCCACTAGCAACTCGAGCTCTTTCGACTCTTCTGGCGGCAATGTGCCCTTGGCCAGTGCCTCTGCAGTATGCACGTGGTCTCAGACCCGTTTACTCGTGCAGATCTGGACTCGGCAGGCGGACGTAGCACGCCTCAACGCTACTTCGGATACCGATATCCCCGCTGTGCACTCGACAGCCAACGACATGACTGCGCCTGGTTCGTTCCCGTACAGAATCACGATTACGCTGGACCGGCATGGTGGCGAGGCGAGCAAGAAGGGCGCGTACTGCCATTCGCTTGACGATGAGCACCGTGTACTACAAGACGTCAGGACTTGGGCTGTCGAGGATCGAGCGTTCGGCGGGGAGCTGGTGCATGCGGCTGCGGTACCGACTAATGACGGGATGACATTGCGCAAACGCAGCGATGATGATCATGAAGGAATAGATGGTGGGACGGGTGGGTGCCAATGCCAGTGGCAGAACTGGTCGTGAGAAGTCGATACTGGACTGGGAACATGTATTACTTTGCTTTACTCTGCTGCTATGTGTGCTGGGCTGGAAGAGATGTTGGTATCGACAGGCCGTTATTACCATGATAATGCCATAATCATAATTCGCAATCGCATATAAATGCTCAAGCCCTCTGCCGAAACATTCAACCGTTTGTTTGCCCGCTCTGAAAAACTTAAACATGCTTCATGAAATCTCGTGATCTTTCAAGAAAGATCATCGTATTACGCCTGCAGAACAGAAGGGTACAAGGGTTAGCAAGTGTTTCAGCCTTTTGGGAAGAGTTCAAAAGGCCTCAGAGCGCGACATAGGTCTGATCGTGTCTCGGGGAAGCCTTTTACCCATCAGTACTTACCTCTATTGCCACTTGGGGAGAGCTAAAAGACGCTTCCAGCGTCTGCATCGACTTTTCTGCGAAGATGCTTTCCACAGAATCGTTGAGTTCAAATTCTTCAAGGACGGCTCCGAACCTACAGACAGTCCCAGTCAGTCGTGTGAAATCACCATACACAAGGCCAAACAGAGGACGAGCACATACCCGTAGCATCTGACCTTTGTCGACAGGTCGTCTCGAATGCGCAACAAATCCTCCTTGGTCAGATGGCCGAGCCGCGGGTCCTGCCAGATCTGCGTCCATGCCATCACAGGTGTAATCTCGCCCTCGGCGCCGAGTGGAAGGCGCGAGCTGAGCGCGAGCAGTTTGTCCAAGTCCGGCGTACCCAGTTCAGGCATCTTGAAGGGGTACGGCTCGTTCGGCTTGTTTTTGATGTGCGAGTACGTGGGACACGTCGCCATCAGCGCGTGGCCCGACATGTGGTCGTATTCGCGGTCGTCTGCGTTCTCCAAAGGATGCTTGAAATCTTGCTCCTCGGGGTTGTGGGAGCGAATGACGAGGTACTGCATGTGGTCCATGCATGGCCGTTCGAGCCTACATGATGTGAGCGTCAGCCGAATAAGATCTTCACTCCGTTGGAAGCGTACCAGAACGCAGAACACGAAAGCGATATTTATCGCGGAGGCGAGGGGTAGGGAGCAGGGACGCGAAGAGGGTTGCCATGGGAGTCGTACGTGAGAACAAAGTCGATGCCGATCTGGTCGTACTCGATATTGTTGTCTGGTGGTTGAGCCAAATTGTTGCGCATTTGTGGTTGCTGCAAGCTGTCGACCTGCTGGTGCTGCACCTGTTGCATTTGCATAGGCAGACCGTGCGATGATGGTGGGCTGAAGCCAGTACTATCGGAACCGGGACGGTAGCTACCAGATATGGAGCCACTTGAGCTGGGGCCGTAGCCACTGTTTTCGCGCTGAAACTTCACTGGGCTCTTGCCGAAGTCGTAGGAGATGCCGTTTTGCGCCAGTAGAGCTTTGAGTTTTCTGTTCTCGTCGAGGATCTTTTCTCGTTCACGCGTAGATTCTGCAAACGTGTCTTTGAGACGAAGGACCTCTTGCTCAAGAGCTTTGATGTATTGTTCCTTGCGTTCCCGGTGTGTTCTGCAGACGTCTTAGCACACGCGTATACTCATGATAGGCTTGCATAATAACCTTTGAGCCTGTCGGTTCAGCTCCTGCCTGCGAGTCAATGCAGGCTTGCTGTCGGGCTTGGGCCCTCTACGTTTCGCAGGTTCGCCATCTGGTTATTTCGTCAATCGTCCTGCCATACTCTACACGGCAAACGAACTCACCCTTTGTTGTCTGCTTCTTCTCGGAGGTGATGCCCTTTAGAAACGGTATATTGCTTAGAGGGCTTCGTTCGCCCCCAGAATTGCTGCCTATAATAACGACACACTTTCACAATGTAGCTTGAGCGGGACGCATCCCGTACAATATCACGGCACTGACCATCCAGCATTGAGAGATGCCAATGGTTGGATAGTCAATGTCATGCATCATGCAGGTCTAGGCTGTCTCTTGAGGCTCAGTGCCACATTGATCAGCGTGTCGGACCATCAGCATTCGCTCGTAGTTATGCATATATCTCGGAAGGAAAGTCGTGTGAGCATGATGGATCCCCCATCCCACTGTGAAAAGGATTGACCAATCTCGCATAGCGCTCAGTACGCTGGACAACCTCGCGCAGTGCTATCCGGATGGTCGGGCTGCCCATGAGTCGTGCCATGTGCCAACCTTTGGCATGCGGGATCAGACGAATGCAATTCTGTCGACTCACCATAGCCGCTCCCTGCACTTGTCACCTCGTGCTGCATGCCGGCGTTCGCGATCGGGTACGTCTGCGGAATCACAACGTTGCCCCAACCCGGCCAAGAGTCACCAGCCCCGGAGCGTGGAACCTGGTTGAAAGCCATCAGTATGCAGTACAGAAGAGTGTTGGTGGTTGTGTAAAAGTTGGTTCAACGCAGGAGCCTCCGTATTGAGATTCACAACAATGGCAATATTTGGAAAGCGGATATTGGGGTGGAACGGCAACCGTCTATAAAGGTGTGTGGGGAGCTAAATGACAAGGGCGGACTCTCGCTCTCTCCACGTTGCCTGGTCTTCAGGTACCCTGTGACAGCGAAGTGCGGGATATGCCTTCAAACCAGGCGCAGCGTTACTCAGCGCACGGTGTTGTTGTGACAAATGTCACCCTCAACAATGCGAGAACGAATGAAGTTGCTTACCTCTGTGGTGCAGGACCCCGCCGCCCGGACAAGACTCGATTGTGAACGTCGGTGGTGGGACTGGGTAACAGACTCGAAACATCCAGCGAGGTGATCGTGCCCGAGTCCTTCTCGATGCTAGGGATCGGAGGTGTTGTGAAGACGGCTCCAATTTGAAATGTCCGGAGCGTCGCGGTCTCTGTGCTTCTTGGCAAGTCGATTCTCGAGGGGTCAAGGGTCACGCTCGAGTTGTGAAGTCGTACGGAAGTCTGATCCAGGACATGAGGTGAGATATAGCCCTTACGAGTTCGCCTGTTGCCGGTGGGAAGAGGTCCGCGTCCGAAGCCAGTGCTGTCAATCCCCTGCCTGCTGGCCTGCTATTTTCGAATCGGATGATGTGGAATTAATCGGCAGGGCTACCTCTCTAGCGTGGTGAAGAGCCGGGATCGCTAGCTCTAGATGCGGTCTGACTGTCGCGTCGTGCACGGCAGTAGTCCTCCTCCGATCGACCCGCCAAGTGATGTTCGACCAACGATGAAGCAACAGCAAGCAGATACATCGACTCTGAGAACGAGAAAAAGGGTCGTGTGTTGGATGTTGGAAGAGTCTTTCCCTTGTCCGACCGACCTCCAGGACCCTCTTGGCGCTTCGTTCCGACCTTACCGGAACAGCATTAGTTTTCACGGAAACAAACATCCCCCCCGCCGTTGCAAGACGCCAACGAACGTTCACTGCATGACACTCCCCCGTCAGACCACTCAGATCGTCGAGGCGCAGACTGCGTGAACTTGCCATGACCACGCGCCTGGGAGGACGCAGCACACCTTTCGCATGGCGACTGGTCCTGGGACTTCGATGCGCAGTGTTCCTCACCCCATGGTTGCTTCACCTTTTCGTCGCCGATGTCATCTTGTCCGGGTTGCTCCCACTCTCATGGCTTCTGCCGGATCTGTGCAACGACATCTCATCTGCAATCGCAGCGTCAGTATGGCGAGGTGTACAGCTGATCTTCACGCGGATCAACCGCGCCAACATAATAGTGTCTGGCGCTGAGAAGCTGCCTCCGGATGAATCCGCAATCGTGGTTTCCAATCATATCGAGTGGACAGACTTCTATATGATACAGGAGTTGGCCATTCGATCTGGTATGCTCGGCAGATGTAGGTGGTTCGCAAAGCAGCAACTCAAGTGGGTGCCGTTCCTCGGCTGGGGCCTGTGGGCCATGGGCATGCCGTTGGTAAGTAGAACGTGGACAAAGGACCAACGAGAGATGGATCGGGTCTTCCATGGCCCGCTCGCGAGGCGTTGGCCGATCTGTAAGTATACAGCATTTCTTATCCGTAGAGGCTTAGGCTGACTGCTTCACGAGGGCTCATCTCGTATAGCGAGGCCACACGATACACTCCTGCGAAACGACTTGAGACCGAGCGATGGTGTCTGCAAAACGGCAAACGTCTACCGCAGCATACACTATACCCACGTCTGAAAGGCTTCATAGCCTCCGTACAAAAGCTGCGCGATACAAGACATATCGAGGCTGTATACGATGTTACGGTTGCGTACGCGCGCAAAGTAGGTGATGGTTATGAGTTTCTGGAGCCGCCCACGTTCGCGCAGTCTCTCATACTGCCGCGCCTCGACGAAGATTGGAAGTTTTTCGTACATGTGGAACGATATGCCTTAGAAGATTTGTCGAGGAACGAAGCAGAGCTGGCAGATTGGCTGGAAGATAGATGGATCGAGAAAGGCGAGCGTCTGGAGACACTACGGCGGAAGCTCCTAGATGGTTCGTCTTGGGAGCCCATATAGCTCTGTTGTTTGTATCGACCATATTTAATGTCTACCGCACGTGATCGAGTCGGACCTCAAATCTCACCTGCCCAGCTTTGTGAGCGAGCGCAGCCACGGTCGACCTCGGAACATCGTTCCTAAGATACATGTACCTCCAGGTGTCGTGTGTGCCCTACGCCACATGTAGGCGTGCCATGCTCGCTGAAACCATCAAGCTGTCAACCATGCCTTGGCTGATGTTCCTGTCCAATCAATTTCGAGAAGCTCCTGGGCATTCGCCCGCAAGCCACTCGACAGGCCACGTTCGCATTCGCTGTGGAGTTGGTATATCCACGATGCCATCCACATTTTGGAACGATGTGGAAACTTTCCCGGCATCTAGTCCATAGCCGCCTACACTGTACGAGACATGGTCCCCTTCCTCGTCCTTCAACTCGCGTTCCTCGTGGTCTGCCTCATCATCTACAGGCTCATAAACTCTGCCTTGGAAAGGATAGATCACAAGACCGCGGCGGAGGAGAATGGCTGTTTGGAAGCTGTCGATGTCACGGGGTCATTCCCGTGGGGCTTTAGAAGACTATGGCGAATACTGTACGACGGTGCCCTCTCCCACGGCGGAAAGATGCTAATCGCAATACAGTCGTATAAAGAAGACCGGCGACGACATTCTGGACGACATTATCTTCAGCGACTTCGAGAAGGCGTGGACTGTAACTTTCATGGCCTTCGATGGAAATGCCATGTATCTCACGGCAGACCCGGCCAATCTGCAGGCCATGCTGGCTACTCAGTTCCAAGACTTCGAAACTGGTAAAAGGAGATACGACGTCTTCAAGCCACTCATCGGACGTTCGATATTTAGTACCGACGGTGCCTTCTGGGAGCACTCTAGGGCGATGTTCAGACCTCAATTTGCTAGAGAGAACATAAATGATCTTGAGGTGACAGACAAGGCGTCCAGCGCGTTGATCACTGCACTTGGTCCCACAAACGACAGTGGATGGACATCGGGGGGCGAACTCATGCCATTGCTGTATAACTTCACATTAGACACCGCCGTATGCACTATATACAACGCGTGGCCGACAGAAGAGCTTTTGCTGACCAAAGTACAGACTGACTTTCTCTTCGGACATTCGGTTGATTCTCAGGAGCTTATGATGGCCGCTGAAAGTTCCGCAGGCGCGCAGCTAAGCCCCGAAGTGGAGGCTCAACGCAAGGAGGCGCAGGCATTTACTGAAGCCTTCACTACTGTCCAAGCAGGGCTTATCACTCGCATCCGTATGCAGAGTCTCTACTGGCTCGGCGATGGCATAAAGTTTCGCAGAGCCATTACCACCATCCGGAGGTTCACAGCTCCCATTGTCCAGCAAGCGATCGACAATGCAACCTCTTCCGCAAAGCGGGATGAGAAAAAGCAGAGTCTGATGACCAATCTTGCAACGCAAACACAGGACCGCACAGAGCTTCGAGATCAGACATTGGCTATCCTTGTTGCAGGCAGAGACACGACCTCTTCAATGCTAGGCTGGGCCTTGGAACGTCTAGCGATTCACGACGATGTGTTCTCCAAGCTCCGAAGCACTGTGCTGCAGGAGTTTCCGCCTGGAGAGGAGATCACTTTCTCGAAGCTGAAGGGCTGTCGATACCTCCAGCACTTCTTGATGGAAGTCCTACGGCTTCACCCAACTGTTCCTGTAAACCAGCGGATGGCTGTCAAAGACACAACCTTGCCGGTCGGTGGCGGTCCGGATCATCAATCGCCAATTGCCATTCGCAAAGGAACTATCATTCTTTTCACAGTGTATATCATGCACCGACGTAAAGATCTCTGGGGACCAGATGCACTCGAGTTCAGGCCTGAGAGATGGAGCGAGGGTAAGATTCCAGCCTGGCAATACCTGCCCTTTCTAGGCGGTCCACGGATATGTTTGGGCCAGCAGTTTGCTCTTACAGAAGCTGGCTACCTTCTGGTCCGGCTTTTGCAGGAATTTGAAGCTATCGAGCCAATGGATCGTGCAGAGATGCAGAAGTTGAAGAAAGGTTTAGGAGTCACGATGTGGCCAGGAGACGGGACGAACGTTCGATTTCGGAAGGCTTCTTGAGACGTGATCGTCGTGTCGTTGCGATCAGGGCAGCTAGCAGAAAGTCATCTCCTCTCGTCGCGCCGCTATGCAAGGGCGCTCTCTAATATGCCTGCATGATGCTTAATCGCTGCAGCTTACTTATCGTGCTTCCTGTACCTCGAGATTTGTCAGCCTACCTGGTCTATGTGGCTGCAGGATACCTGCATCACTGGTCTGCACACCCACAAAAGCTTTACAGCTTAAGCTTAGCTAGGTACAAAAGTACAGTGGGAAGCATACTCACCTGATTATGATTTATTTCAGCCAAGTTCAATCTGGAAGCATGGCCGCAAACGAGGCGAACCCTACAACACCCACTCCGAACCACGACTTCATCTTCATCACTTACAACGACGATCAGAACGGCTGGCACCACGACAAGACCACCCAGCGAATCGTCCGTAAGAGAGCATTCGACTCATCTCGGACTGGCAACCATCTTGTGAACTCAATCGACAGCTCGAAAACAAGCAGCAAATCCTTGAGAGAGCAGCAATACCGCTTCAGATCTAGGCCTCGCATTACGCAATCGATACTTAAGCTACCCGAGTCGATATCTCCGCTTGATCCAACGTTACGAAGGATGGGGAGTGATTCTCACCGAATTTTGGAGTATTGTAGGTGATTGCTTGCCCGGCCATGCTATGCCCTCGCAATATCGATGCTGACAAGAGGAGACCACCATACGTTCCGGCAGAACTCGCTGGCTATGAACATGGAGGGAGACTGGATTGGCTACATACTAGCCGACGACGCCACTTTGCACGCACAACTGGCCTTGACCACGCTGACACTAGACGTTGATTCGCCGGACAAGACTTCGTACCTGTAGCACAGCTCTGCCGCCATGAGGCTCATACGCGCCAAGTTAGCGAAGTCTACTGGGAGGCCCGACGATGCGGTCATAGGCGCGGTTGCCCTATTGACGATTGCAGATGTGAGTACCGCATTATCGTCCGATTGAGGCCATCTACTGATCTATTTTCAGAGCCTCCAAAGCGATCCCACGACAGCGGCATCCCACTTTGATGCTTTGAGCAGCATGCTGGCATTGAGAGGGGGCTACGAGAGCTTCGCCACTTTGGCAGTGCTACAACGAGTCATCGCATGGTTCGTATGAAACTCTAAGACACCACGCATCTACTAATAACCAATACTTTAGGGCTCGCCGATGCTACTGTGTCAGATGGCTACGACCATCGCCGAGTCCACCGGTCATAGGATACTTCCCTGATGATAAAGACGTTCTCGCTAGATCGATCCAAGATCGTCGACAATACTAGGTAAGATGGCTAAGACACTCACCAGGGACATCAATCACAGGCGGTTCTCCTGATGACAGGAACCTTTTTGCCAAATCGATCCGAGATGTTCAGAAAGAATACCTGCTGGAAAGCTACATTTCAATACTGCCGGATGGCTTACAGGAGGTCCTAGCAGTTTTCCAGACTATTGATGTCTACCAACGTCAGCCAGGTAACGCGAAAAGAAACTGGATCAGCGCAGCCATCTACGAGGTCGAGCGTCTACTCATTAACCTTAACGGTGCTGCGTTCGTTGAGCTGTTTGAGTCTCCTCATCAATACTGCTCACTAGCTAGTCTTTTCCACCTGGCTGCGCACGTGTACATACTGGTTGTCTTGCGCCAAGTACACAAGCAGTTTTCTGTCGTGCAAACGTTCACCGAGGTCCTGGAATCGAAGCTGCGTGTCTACCACCAACATCGGGTTTGTTCGGATCACACTCACGGCGAGCAAACTCTATTGCTCTGGTGTCACACAGTGCACTGCCTGGCCGCGGTTGGTTCGGAGGTAATACTCGACGGCCAGAAAGGACTGCAGTGTTTGCTGGAAGCTTTAGGCATCGTGGACTTGGGCGGCTTCGTTGAAACGCTGAAAGACGTCGCTTGGGTCGATGGGACACTTGGCGATGCTCTTTCAGAAGTTTTGAACTCCACGATGGCAACTGGGAAAACCGTAGGAACCATCTCTTGCTGGTTCTACGGAACAATACAATAGACGGAAAGCCAACATATCATCCTGCAGGCTATCAACGAGAGACCAACGATACAGGCATGTCTCTGACATGATGCGACCATTTACCAAGGCACTGGCTCGCCACTATTGCACTGTCAGTAGCTACACGGCGTGGACATGGACGGTATATCTTACTTTTGGTCAAAGAACTTTCCACTGTGCTCTGCCTTGGTGGCCTTGTCGAAAAGCTGCATCAATCCGGAAATCGCGTCATCGATTTTGACAGGTGGATCGCTTGTGTTCATGCCAGCCCACCCGGCGGCTCTCGATCCCATATCGGTTGCAATCCAGCCTGGCTGAACTGGAACAACGACGATTCTGTCCTCCTCGCGATGGATTCGACCAGCCGCTGAGTTCACCGCACTTTTACTCACGTTGTATGCGATCAACTGTAGTGGCAAATATGTGTCCATGAGGGTGTTCGAGCCAAGGCTGGAGGATATAATGAAGAACTTCGGGGTCTGCGCAGACTTCTCGAGCAGTGGCAGGGTGGCCTGGTAGAGCAGGATTGGGCCCACAGTGTTGATAGAAAAGTGCTCAACAAGTTCGTCCTTCTTCACGGCCCTGGCCAGACCCCACTGCTTCAATATGCCGGCATTGGCGACAACGACGTCGAGTGCGTTGATTTTGAGCTCGGAGAGCGATGCGGCCAGGTCCATGACGACATGTTCACTGCCGGCATCATATTTGACCAGTCGGTATCGCCTCGAGTGCTTTCGCGGCCTCGGTGTTCGGGCCGTCTCGAATGGCTGCGATGGCCAAATAGTTGTCGCGGGCAGCATAGGCAGTCAGCATGGCCTTACCGACTGAACCGGAGAAACGATACGGTCAGTACGTGGCTAGTCATCTTCACTGAATATGGTCGTTAGACCGACTTACTGCCAGACTTGCAGCCGGTGATCAAGACTGTTATCGTTTGCGTCATGGTGAATGTCGGTGATTGGGCTGTTAGGTATCGTTTGTGCTTGGAATTGTTCAGGTGCTGGTGTGTTTCGATGACTACTAGAACGATACACGGCTATTGCTTATATACATCACCGGCAACCGCAGACGTCTCCATATACGCACAGAACGCTAATGTCGACATACCACATATTATCAAGCAAGAGAAGACAAACTGCTTGATCTGGAGAATGCTCTCATACCATTGTTTCTGATCGAAGCCACTGGAAATGATATAGCCTCGTCCGTGCACATCCATATTGCTCGTTCAGCAAGAATGTCCTCACACTTTCCAGTTGAAGCAAATCATTTTCTTCCGCTCACTGTCTTCGTCAGAGACCGTGCCACCCTGTGGCGTTCATCATGCCAGAATTGCCTAACTCGGAAAGTGAAGACATGCAGCCGACAAGAGTGCCGACTGGGGTGTACCGCGGATCTAAACCTACCACAGCAGACATACCTGTACGTGCCAACCTCACTGATGACAATTTGTGGTGTGGTGATCAAGATCAGTAACTAACTTCAGCAGACAACCAACGACATTTGGCTCTTGATGCCACAGCCAGACAGTGGTGCTGACACAGAAGTGTTCAGGTGTTTCTCCTCCCTGGACAACGCATAGCATGCATGATCGGATCATGTCTTCGAGTATTGAGCCTTGTCATCATTCACGAACATCAATCAAGATATTGGATCCATTTTCCCCCTCGAGATCTTCGCCTCTATCAACAGCCCCCGTGGGTATGGCTGAAAACCTTGGGCTACATGCCCTACCCCTTCACGCACACGAGGTCTGTCTTGTGGTGGGACTCTACATCTTCATTGCTCAAGTCATCTCGCCGTTGGCCTCTGCTCGACTCTTTCCACACGCTTATGCCAATTTCGACAGTCGTACCAGGATCGGTTGGAATGTCCACGTTGTGAGCTTTGTCCCAAGCTGTATTGTTAATATACTCAGCTTCTATATCATCCTCTTTGATGAAGAGAGGAAGACATGGGCTGGCGCTGGCAACTGGGAAAAGCGTGTGGGGGGTTACACAGGCCTGATCGGCTTCACCCAGAGCGTCGCGCTTGGATACTTCTTATGGAATTTCTACATGTGCTTGCGCCATCTGCATATTTTTTGGGTGGAGTATGCTCGCACACGCTGGCGCTACTTGCGCCATGTTCGTACTCGGTTTCGTACGTTCAATACTCACATTCGCATCAACCTTCGCTGACCATATCATCAGCGCCCATTCATATATTACTATTGTCCAGTCTTCCTGCTCCACGAGCTCTCCACCCCGTTCCTCAACATCCATTGGTTTTGCGACAAATTGGGCCTTACCGGAACCACCTATCAGGCCATCAATGGCGCGTTCCTTGTTGTAACGTTCTTCTGTTGTCGTCTGGTCTGGGGGACATACGGCTCGGTGAACGTTTTCAACGATGTTCTGCGTGCCATCACAACCGGATACAACGAATCTCAGCTCGTCGACCACAAGATGGCACGAGAGTCCGATTTCCCAGGCTCGGACGATCCGTCACATCAAACCACCTTGTACACGACAGAGCGGCATCTACCATGTTGGCTGGGAGCGGTTCATCTCGCCTCTAATGTTGTTCTGGGTCTTCTCAACTTCTACTTGTTCTTGAAGATGATCCAGACCATCCGCAAGCGTTTTGATCGGCCTTTGGGAACAACCCGGACCCCGAGAACGAAAGATAAAGTCAATTGATAGGCCTGCCACCTGACATCGATCATAGGGAAATGGACCAGGGCAACAGCGGCTCCATGGTATGGACTTATGGAATGTTAATAGCGCGCTGTATGGCATTCTTCCACGAACGAAAGTGGCTTAGACGTCACCACTCGTTTGATTGTCGGTGTATCGAGGGTCGTGTGCATATACCGCCAATTGTCGAGCATGGGGTCGGAGAATGATATGTTGTCGTCGCTCATCATGGCTACTCGGAAACTATTTGACTCCGGACCTGCTAGTATATCGCCTCGGCCCGAGATTCCGTTCGAAGATTCTAGCATACACGACGCAGTGTCGCCTTCGAGATTACGCTTCTGGCATGAGATCCCGCCATGGCAGAAAGACAACGAGTACATTCTATCAGGATACAGGCTAGTACTTTGTGAGCATAAAACCATGGCTTAGTAGCTAATCTATGTTATAGGCCAACTTCTGGTTCTTCATGGATCTCCTTCTTGAGCCTGTCGTACATCAACAATCAGACTGTCAATGCCTACTCACATATGGTCGGCGCTGTCACTTTTGTGGTCCTTCCTTTTTACTTCCATCAGCGGATATACAAGGCTCAGCCACATGCTCAGACGATTGACTTAGTTGTTATGTCAGTGTACTGCGGAGGTGTTGCAGTCTGCTTTATTTTCTCCGCCACGTGAGTCTGCTCTATCGGGAACCGGTCCAACATCGCTGACACATTTCGAGCTTCCATATCCTGTGGAATCATAGTTGCCATGTTGCCAGGTACTGGAACAAGCTGGATTACCTTGGCATACTTGTCTTGATGTGGGGGGCAGGTATACCAACAATTTACTATGGGTTCGTCTGCAACCAAAACTTACAGTTTCTCTATTGGACCATGGTAGCTCAGAACCTGACCAATGCACCCATGCATGACTAACTCTATGCCAGACTAGCACCACTGCCGTAGCGTGTATAGTCCTGACTCTCAGTCCACGTTTCGGCACGCCGCAATTCAGACACTGGCGTGCAGCGTTTTATGCAGGCTTTGGCTTTAGCTCTGCAATCTTTGTTGTCCATGGCGTGCTTCTCCATGGCTGGGAGCTACAAAAATCCCGCATGTCGTTGGTATACATGGGATGGATGGCTACAGCCAATCTTGTCGGGGCTGCTATTTACGCGGCAAGGGTAATGACATGCGTATCACACAGTTGTGTTGTAGTCGCTAACTATCTATAGATTCCAGAGAGATGGGCGCCCTATCGTTTCGATATATGGGGCGCGAGCCATCACATCCTCCACTTCGCCGTTATGGGTGCGGCATGGATACACTTCCGAGGCCTTGTCGAAGCTTTCCATTTGATTCGTCGGGTGGCGCAGCCATGTAGCAACGCCGGGCAGTTATGATCGCACACCTTTACGCTACGAGGCCGTACCACATTGACTACCAGCCGGTACGAAGAGGCAAGACTGAATACGAGATGCCCTTCCTCGCGCACTGCCCTGGCAGGTCATTCAGCAGCAATCTCCTCACTCTTCGTGCGGCAGAACCCTCAGTTCTATTTGCACCTTCGCCGCAGTCGAGGCGCCGTCGGTGTTCGTGCTGTGTGAGGGCAGCGTCCAGTTGCAACAGTCGATTGCGCTGAGTTCTCTAAGACAGCTTTTGATGTGGTGGCTAGCGATCGGTAGTAGCCTTCACCGTGAGACAATGAGATTAGACTGGTAACGGAAGAAGGTATCGCTCTGGTAATGCTCAGTGATCCTCGGGGGCACCAGTCCTTTGTCATTACTATAGCCTTGCTAGTCCATCATCGAGAAACAGTGGTATCTACGAACACGATCAACACCAACCAATGCAAACCCAGTATTATCAATCCATCAACCCAACAAAATCTCCTTTCTGTGAGACGTGCTCGCTCAGCCATACTTCTGATCCACCTCCCTCCGCTTCTTCATACCTCCGCGAACAGATGTGAACATCAGGTACACCCACACCAACATCGCCAGGAACACGAGTCCCGTGGACGCCCACGTCAACGCCAAGAACTTGTTCCCTCTTGTGGCACTGATGCCAATCTCGTCGCCATGCTTGTTGATATAGTGACTCGCTTTCTGGGCAATAACAGTCACAATGGCGCTCGCAACCATGATGATCAAGAATGCTAGCGAGTCCACGGCAACATTGATAAAAGCGCTCATCCGGCCATTGAAGAAGATGCCCATAATAGCTGCGACCATGGCCAGGAAGAGAAAGGCGATCGCGAGGCAGTAGAGCACGAAGACGGCCTTCTGTGCGACTTTCAGAGCGTTGATCGCGTTTTGAATGTCGTCAGGCCACTTCACATCGGAGATGTCGATAAAGCCGTTCGTGCTCTCGTTGAGCTCTTGCGAGATAGTCTTCCGTGGGTCAAAGTGTGCCATGGCAGTTTTGTTGGAGCAGTGCGTGACGTTCTTGTGGATGCTTCCAGATCCAACGGTGGCGTTCGGCACCGATGCTGGTACGTAAAATCCTTCGCAAAAGTTGAGGATATGGGCTGAGTAGAAGTCGTGAAGACCAAGCACCTGAGCGAAGTCTCCAAGGCCATCCTCAATCAAGTTCTCGAACCTGTCCGTGAGGCTCTCGGCTTCCTCCACAAGCTCTGCTGTTAACTCGTGGCCCTCGGATTTGAGCCAGTCGACGGCTGCTACAGCTTTGGTTGGAATAGGGATAGCTCCGGTTGTCTTCGTATACAGACTGGCCACATCCGCCGTACCCTCGCTTCAGATGCTCTCGCCCCAGTTCTGTGATTCAGATCGCTTGGCGACATCTGGCGCACTGGTGGTTTCAGGCGCTGCTGTGATGACAGCGCTCGCTACAGCATCCCGTGGCAGGAGATTGTCGCTGAGCTCGTCGAAGATTGGAAGATCTTGTCCAATTTGTGATGTATTGAGCTGCGTCACCAGTCAGTCTCTCTGCGATAATGGAATTGAAATGGTGGGACTCACAGTAACGACAGCATAGTCCTCCATGAAACCCTTCTTCGAGCCAGCGAAGAGACACAGAAACGACAACACCAGTGCCGCCGTACACAACAGTGCTGGCAGGATCGCCAGAGCCCGTATCGCAGGCATCTTCGATCTAAGAATGACTCCGCCGATGAAGACCAGGTATTGCAAGTACTCCACGAAGTATGTTGAGGGCGGAGACGTATGCTCCAATAGATGCTGGATAATACAGATGTTGATGGTATGATGGAGGTACTACAGAAAGAAAGGAATGTAGACCTACAATCATAAATAATGACCCATGCTATCGCCAGCGCAGTGCGCCTCGTGGCCCAACGCCTGACGTGACGCTATCTTGGCTCCCATCGCTCGTGAATGGCAGGCACACGACAGCACTTGTTTGCCAAAGCAAGACAGCGTCGAGACACGAGCGCAAGATGACGTGAAGTGTCAGTGCAAAAAAGATAGAGGCCAGTCGGTGGCCGGCCGACATGCGAATGCGGGGCTTTTGCCCGGTTAGATTGTCTTCGATTATGCTCGTGGGGTTGCTGTGCTTTATACCCTCGACTGCGGATACCTTGGTACGTCGAGACCATCCGCTCCTCGAATCGAAGACCGGGTAAAGCGGCATACCATGATGCTGCCAATGCCCCCGAATACGCCATGCATTGCCCTTGAGAGACCATTAGCATGTTGGTGTCGCACCACCGTGACGGAATGTGGAGGTAGCTAATGCAGCTGGGCCTCTTTCGTGGCATTGATCGACCAGATCGCCTTTGACCATCCTCCCATCTCATTCACTGCCCGGTAGTCGACCATCAGTGGCACAGCTTGCGTGCAACATGAGGCGGGAAGTCGGAGACGTGCCCGGCGCCGGAGTCATTCCTCCACTCTTCGACTAAGCCATCGATGTAGAGGGCCAGGGTACCCCATGTAGTCCCGCATGAGGCCGATACAGTTCATGGGGAAGCACAATGGTGCAAGATGCCACGAAGGCAAACTATTGGACAAAAAGCGTCGTCTTCGAGCCAAACTACCTTCAAGGGCATGCGTGCCCGCATCCGTGGATCCGCAATAACAATCACATGCCAAGCAGAGGTACAGTGTTGGTATGGGTTGTTGTTTCGATACCGCCAAGCCGGAACAGCCATCCAGCTAGTACCAACCTTCCGTCTTTTACGAAGTCAAGATGGCGTTGCAGCACTTTCATAGCGGCATGGATATGATGTGGCATCGTAGTGCCCACCACAGACCTTTGCTGTGCAAGTTGATGCCGACTGGAACTGACGATATATCACTACCACGACGTGATGTGGTGTTTTTGATGACAGTACGCCTGTTGGAAGATGTGTCAGCACCTGTCTGCAACAATGATGATCGGCATAGCCAACATGGCGGGTGTTACGTGCTATGCAACGTGCCGTGCGTGAGAAGGTCTTCCAGTTGTGGAGTGAAGTCGGTGATGAATCCTTCGACTCCTTCGAATCCTTCATATTCTTGGCATTTTCCGAATCCCACGCGGCACGCAATCGACGATGCTTATTGCCAAAGTTTAATTGGATTTCAGAGTATGCAAGACCGGCAAGCTTGGCTCACCTTTAATGAAGCTTTATTACCTAACTTAGTATACTCAGCACTTCTCGGTAGGAAGGAAGAAGAAGAAGACGGGAAGAATGGAGGAGGATTTAGCGTGGGCGCTTCCGGCTGCCGCCCTCCGACAGGTCAGAGAGCAGCTGAGGTACTGATCAAGACAACTGGCGGGATTCCATACAGCAGCACGAGGATTGTCACTCTGAAGGAGATCGCCATGTCACATCTGGGCCAGAACGATATTCTGTGTTCTCGCGGCTAACGTAGTGTAGTCGAGACACTCTCTAGCAGTGTCGTAGCATACCGGCGAGTTGGCTTCATCGAAGATGGGGCTTTTGACGATATTTATGTCGCACCTAGAAGCTGCTAACCAGGACACTATAGTATTGTCCTACGTAGCAACAGAGCGGCGAAAGTAATATCGGCGAATGTACTAGCCTGTGCACAACTCAACTGGCCGAGAACCACGCGACGGTCACTTGTTCCACTAAGGTATGTATTGTGAGGTGTGAATGCGTTACTGCTACAATGCCCTCGACAAATTTGAAACATACCGTGCAATCGTTGAGACTGTGGTGAAGACTAGTAACCCTTCGCCATCAGGAGAGGAATTGAAAGGTCCTAGGTAACGTATTATAATCTCGAGGACGCTGCTAGGCTACTGATCAAGAGAAAGGACTCTACGATTGCATGAGAGTCATTGAGCTTGTCGAGAGGACTGGACCAGCTCCTCCCTCGAGGGGCTCTCGCTGAGCGCTTTTGAAAGCCGCTTTGCACCTTCGACCCACGCATACTGCTCGATCTCCTTCGTAAAAGCACGGCTGCGCGTCCTACCGCGCTCAATCTCATCATCATGTGTGCCATCGATCTGTCGAGAGCCGCGCCTGACGCTAGCAAAGCTGCGAAAGGCCGACGAGCTGGCGTCGCTGCTAGGCGGCGTCGGTGAGACGTGCACTTTGCTGTTAAAGCGCACACGGCTTGGGGAACGCTCTCCGACTTCAAACTGTGGCTCTTTATGTCGTGAGCTGTCTTGTGGCTGTTGCGGCCTCACATGTATCTCGGAGTGCTCTTCCACTTCCACGTGAGCCCGCTCACGACGTTCTCCGCGGTCCTAGCGAGGAGAGGAGTCACGACCTTCGGGCTTCCGCTTGTGGTGTGTGATCTCCTCCTCGACTTCAACTTTTCCTTTCGGTGGTCGCCAACCCCATGGACGATCGGCAGGGGTGACAATGCGCTCCGTGTAGATGTACTCGACCTCGGAGTTATTTGGGCGCCGACCTCTGTCTACTTTCGTTGCTTGCTGATTAGCCTTCTTGGGAGGCCCAGCCGCTGATGAGTCGTGGTCAGGCATGATATCCTCCTCAGGATATGGTAGAGGAGCCCGTGGTTTCGGTGCATCTGATTTCGATCGACTGTCACGAGGCAGGGTATCACCCCGGACGTCCTGGTCTTGTGGCCAACGAGTCTTGTCAGAGCCCTCTGCGGACTGCGTGTCATCGGCTTCCTGAACAGGCTGCTTCATAGCTGAGTTTGGTTTGATGGCTGTCGCTTGAGGATCTGCCTGCTCTGTAACACCGCTTTTACGAGATGCCTGATACTGCTTTGACGATCTTGTTTCGACAGTCCGAACAGTGGCATCTTCACGCCGAGTATCACGATCGGTAGGCTTGTTGGATGCTTGGTAAGATTCGCCACCCCGCTTCGACGGTGACGCTGGCCGCTCGCGCTCGTCTCCCCGGACGTAGATAGTTTTTGTCTCTTTTACGATCTCCCGACCTTCACGCGCGCCTTCTGCCCTTCGATCAGAACCTGTGCGAGTCCGAGGTGGAAGCTCTATCTCCTCGATTACCTCGATGTAATCAGGGTTGGCGCGTTGTGGCCCGCGCAAGGTCTTGACAACGTATGGCTCGGCTTCAGATGACCACCGTGGTGGGTCCGACTCCTGAACAATGTCATATACCTCTCGCAGCTTGACACTCGGAGGTTCGCTATCGACTGCGGGAGCGCTCGGCGCTGACTTTTGCGCACTCGGTCTAGTCGCTTTCGAAGCCTTGCTGTCTTGCTTCTCCGAGCGGACAGACTGCCGACGTTCAACTGAAAGTTCACGGCGCCATTTTGGTCCCCAAGACTCATCCTCTGACCGTGGGGCCGCTTCGTCTCTCTCGGTGAGCTTGGCAGAGTAAGTCTTCCGGCTTGCGAAATCGCGAACGTCGCATGCGGAGTATATGTCGTCTTGATTCTTCGCGGAGGCTTTCGCTGATGGCGTTGCCTCGAGATTAGTTCGTTGACTGCGGGTCGTCGAGCCACCAGGTCGCTGCGAGGCGGGCTCTTCAGCACCAGAACTCTTGCCTTCCAGATCAGACCCTTGCACCGAGATTGCCTTCTCTTGCGTCACCGGTCGACTTCGAGATTTGGCACTTGCTCTATCAACCTCTGGGTCGCGATCTGTCTTCCTGCTGGCACTGACAGATACGTTCAAGGTCTCTCGCTTTGAATCTGTGCGAGCTGTGTTAGGTTTCCGGCTGCTCTCTTTCGCGCTGACCTTGACCGAGGCGACATCTGCTTTGGCAGGTTGCGACCATGGCACAGGGTCCGGAGCATCTTGTTCTGTCTCAATGCGTCGTTCAACAGGTACTACCGGAACCAGCCTCCCATGAGCATACGGACCAGGATGAGCTTCAAGCTTCCGCTCAGCTGCTCTATACCGTTCGACCTCCTCCCGCGAGATGCGGCGGATCTCAGACTCGCTGCGCTCTGTAGGTTGCAAGCCCTTAGCGTATCGATCAACCTCTTCTCGAGCGATGGCACGAATTTCGGAGTCTGTACGCTGAAGCCTATATTCCGCGACCATCGCGGATGCCAATGCCGAAGACGTCGACTTAGAGCTCTCGACTTGAGTGGCGACAGAGGCTTTCATGCTGTCTAGCTTTCGCATGTTTGCGCTTTTGATAGTGGTGGCTGGTGCTGAGTCTGGTCGTTCCGTAGCTTCGACTTGCATACTGGTTGTCGCTCGCGGCCTTCTCGAGCGTTCCGGAGACACTTCGACATAGGCGCGGTCAACTTCCTCCCACGTATTGAACACCGTCCTCGCTGTCCCCGACTCCACCTCAGGGTCTGAGCCTTCCGACTCAGCATCGACCAAGACATGTCTGTAGCTGATGTCGGCCTTCGAACGATTCCTGCTCCGGCTGGTAACTCGTTCCCGACATCGACTCGTCACTCGCTCGCGTGAACTTCCTTCGCGTGCGACACAATCTCTGTCCTCACGTGCCATGCGCTCACGTTCTTCTCCCTTCAGGTACTTCTCCAGCTTCATCTGCCTCATCTCCTCCTGACTCACTATCGCATCGTCCTTCATGAACGGCGTGAACATACCCAGCTTTATCTCGTTGCTCCGAGATTCCACGAAAACATCGACAGTCTTCGTATCCTCGATCGTCGTGACTCGACACCTGCGGCAGATCCCTGGAGGTGGCGGCACACCATCGATAGGGATGGGATGCTGGCGGTGGTACCGTGGACTGCGGGGCCGGAGGCATATGCGGCAGATGTGGTAGATAGCGAGTGGTGGGATATTGTCTGGATCGAAATGTGTTGGTGGCATGGCCATTACTGGTGTCCTTAATGGAGGACCGAGTCTTGCGCCATAAGGTTTCGTGTCGTACGCGCCATCAAAGGACATGGCTTGTTCCTTGACTACTAGGATATCTCGAGTTGTGGTGGTGTCTTCTGACGATGATGATAGTGATACTTCCTTGCGCTCGCGCTTAGAGAGATAGTACTTAGGGAGTGGTGGTGGTGCCATCGCGGTGTGGGTATGTTCTCGTTCCGCGACGGGCATGTTGAATGATTGTTGATGTCGCTGGTGTGTTATCAAAGTCGATGTGAGGTCGGAAGAAAGTTGCAGCCACGTGCAGCTAGTGGCGGCTTTCCCGCTGTGATGTTGAATGAGGAAGGAGCGGACGCTGCTGCAGGACTCAACTGTTGAGCGGAAGAAATGTGGATTTCACATGTTTTGAAAGCGCCGTCTCGTCCGTGTCAGGAGCGAATGTGGAAAGCCCGTGCTTCCAAGTTTCACGTGAAGGTTTGTTGTACCTGTCCGACTTCTGTACACTTACATATGTCGCTTCGATCCGCCCAGACAGATGCAACGCTAACCCCTGGCACAACAGCACTCTCGACAACTCCCACGCATGAACACATGGTCAACCCATCGCCTTCAAGAAATTGCCCTCCTTGATCTTCGATCTCCGATGTTTCCGCATCGCATGCGTCAACTCTCCTCTCGCATTCAAGGCGTCCTTGTTGCCCGCTAATGTACCATCCCCGGCTGGCAGATCGATACTCTGTTCGTACATCGGGATTTTGGGCTCCAGCATATCTGGGTTGAGCGCCTGCTGTCTACGCAATGCCTTCGCCGCTAGTCGCCGCTGCTTTTTCGATTTGGCTACAGACTTGTTAGCACTCACACATCCTCGAGCCAGTCTTAATGATGTATTGTCCAAGCGTACCAAATAGATCTCCCTCCAGATCATCCTTCCCACTGTTCTCCCTGTTTTCTGCCAATGCATCCCATAACCACGCAGGATACTCATGATCCTCCATTGCCACCGGATCTTGCTTGTTCTTCATGAAGTTCAGCCCTTTCAGCACGGTACCCGCAGGTACACTGCTCTGTATTCGTCCGGGCTGCTTCCCTTGATCGGGCTCGATTAGGTGGTCAATTTGCTGATCTGGTGATGGCGATAAGGGTGTTGAAAACGGCTGCGCAGCGGATGTCGACGTCGCCGCAAGGACGCCATTCGGTCGAGGGTTCGTTGCGGTCGTGGTTTGAGCTGTTACTGCTTGCGCGGGCTTAGGGGGGGTGGTGGAGAGAGAGCGCGACGTGGCGATGCGCTGTGCTCGGCGCGCGATGCGGGAGAGACAGCGCTGGCAGATCATGATGGGCTGATGACAAGAAGGAACAGAGAGTGCTCGCTAATAGAAGGACAACACACTGGTCTTCCCTGAGGTCCATCTCGAAAGCATCCCGATGAGGATTCTCCGTTCCGGAGAGCTATACCACTTTTGGCTTTAGTCTCAAACCTTCCTCCTTCACGTCTTCCATCTCGACGCGATAAAGTCCTTTCCAAAATATCATGACTCCTTCTTCTTCGACGCCGGTAATATGCCCGAGATCTAGGAAGCCTCATCCTCCTGCGAACCTCCCTTGTGCAGTCGTTCTGCATGATGTGCACGTCCACATTGCATGCATGAGGCACAGGGGGCGCAGCCCGACAGCTGCAACAGGGCTTGTCGGGCTTCTACCTACGTGGAGAGTGAGTGACAAGGCAAGCCTCTTTATGACTGCTGTCAGATGTCGTGCGAGGGTCTGTGAGTACACACTCCAGCTGAACCACCGCAATCTTCTTCCTCACCTACATATATCTCTTCTCCGTTTCGATGTCCTGTTTGCAGGAAATTGCCATTACTTTCTCAGCAACACAACCCCCTGAGATTTCATCATGCGCTTGCTAGATGTTCACCGGTCCCCACCAGTGCTACCAAAGGATGTATCTACGAGACGACCTTATGCCATACTGTCTCATGTGTGGGAGGACAACGAGCTTGTATTCGGTGACCTTCAGCAGCAGCAGCAACGGTTTAACACTAGCCATGAGAAGATATCTGGCGCCCAAGTACAAGCCCGGAGAGACCGCCTCGACTACGTCTGGATCGACACCCTCTGCATTGATAAGAGCAGCTCCAGCGAACTGGGCGAGGCGATCAACTCCATGTATAAATGGTACCAGGAAGCAGCGGTGTGCTATATCTATCTCGCGGATTTGGACGGGTGTCCCAAGCTTACAGATGCGGATATCCTGAGATCTGGTGACTCTGCAGACAAGCGTTATTGGGGTGCACTGTTTCGAGAAAGCAGATGGTTTCGTAGAGGGTGGACGCTGCAGGAGCTTATTGCACCCAACAAGCTTTGCTTCTTCGACAAGTCTTGGAACTTTATTGGTACCCTCAAGGATCTTGCCGCCACAGTGTCCGACATCACCAACATACATCTATCCATGTTACGAAACGAGAACAAACCGGAAGACTTCAGTATCGCGCAACGCATGTCGTGGGCGGCTCATCGCGAGACAACTCGGGTGGAGGATAGGGCATACTCCCTTCTTGGAGTTCTGGACATCACCATCTCCATCCGATATGGCGAGGGCTCGCAAGCTTTTACGAGGCTCCAGGAAGCTATCATAGCTCGAGACGCTGACCAATCAATCTTCGCATGGGAGAAGCCTCTTATTAGAGAGGAAGATGTCTACATGAAAGAGAGAAGAGGTTCTTATCTTTGGAACGACCCGGCATGGACGCAGCTTCTCGCGCCATCTCCAGATGCTTTCGCCCAGGCACGCAACATTGTGCCCTCAATGTATGCTTCTCTACCGTATCGAATGACGAACCTTGGTCTCTACATCACTTCTTTCGTGCCAGAGTTAGAGGAGCATGGAATCATTCTCAACTGCCACTACAAGGACGACCCTACCAAGGCGATTCTGCTCAACATTCGCCCCATATCAGAATTGACGATTCGCAGCGAGGAGTCACAAGGTCAGCTCCCACCGGAAACCATTGCACACGTCTTCCTCCGCGAACGATCAGCAAACAACCACGTGCTATCACGACTCACATTGCTAGATGTGGACCAGGCGCATCTGCGAGCGAAGCCTCACACATTCTACATCTCGCGTTCGTTCGCCTCTCAAGCTGACGAGGACCTGCCTTGCAAGGTATGGCTGCAGTTGCTAGACGAATGCGACGACACGCTGGCTACGATGCAACCGCCGTTAGTGTCCAGACTTGATTTCGTCGAGCCGCCTCCGACTCTGAGCTTTCAGTCTTCTGAGCCGCCGCCAGATTCGCACACGAGCAGCACGACCTGGACGCTCGAGAGCGACTCGACAAGACGCCTGCCGTGCCAGCGTCTCACAATGTATCTCTATCACTCCGGCTCAGAGCATGGTGCCCTAGAGCTGCACCTCGGTTTAGTCGGCAACCGCACGGTTTTGGGCCTGGTGGCTGTAAATCACGACTTCGGAGCCGGAAGAGTTGAAGCGGAGGTATCATTGAAGCCAGGTGGACCGCTGTTTGGATCGACGAAGCTCAAGAATCAGCTGATCGTGAAACCTGGACTTGCGCTCAGGGCGTCGCTGCAGAGGCAACACTACAATGGCCAGGTGATGTATGTCATCAAAGTGTGCAGTGTCCGAGTCAAGGTACCGAGGTGGAATACGCGGAGGAAGCTTGGGAAATGGTTGGGAGGCGGTTGCTTGACTGGATGACGATGCCAGAGCCGGGAGTTGCAGTGATCTGCGGAAGGTGAGACTCTCATGAGCGGGTCTGTCAGTTGCAGTCCACAATCGCAAACACTTCCACACGTCTGCGGATGCCTGGCGCCGTTCGTGGAAGCTGCTGCAATGTGCCACACTTGCTCAGGTGTGTACAATAATGGCTCGCATGCAATATTCACCGGCTTTTACTGCCTTGCGAACAACATGCTCTGGAATCACGAACAGGAGGCAACAGTTCGGCGGCAATGTGAAACGACAGCTAGAACTGCCTTACCTTATCACTACATCTCGATGCAAGATCTGGAGTCGGGGGCATAGGAGGCGAGCAAGGAAAGAGAGATAAAATGTTTTGGTTAATACTTTTGCTGATCTCATATCGCTACGACGTCTGACAACCACATCCTATCGCTCCTCGAGAAGACTCGGCAAAGTAGCGAGTGTACTGTCTCAAAACCTCCAAGAAGCATCCCCTAATGCGTTTCCGTCCATAATGGAGAGCACGCCTTCCCCTTTCTGGCCACTTCCACCTACGTCTATGAGACGGAGAAGCTGGCGTGGCCGTTGCCGCTGAAGGCCTCGACAGCCAGGACCTGGAAGTTGAAGTTGCTGGCGCTGAAGCCATTGCGGGCCCAGTACGAGAAGTGGTTGCTGGTGGTGACCGTGCCGGACGAGCGCTTGTTCTGGCGGACGGAAAAGAACTGGGTGAAGGTGCTGGTACCGGTGATGGAGGGCTGGTTGTAGCGGGTGCCCTTGCAGACGTTGTAAGCACTTCCGTCCGACGTGACGGTGCCGAGGCTCTGAAGACCCGAGCACGGGTTGTAGTTGCCCGTGTTCTCGACGATGTAGTACTCGGTCTGGGGGTTGTTGATCCAACCGTAGACCGCGAGGTATGACGCAGAGTTGGCAGCGCTGTTAAGTACCCGAGTAGGTGATGGAGCTAAATTGAAATCAGATGGGGTTCATGCGAATATCGAGAACAGAGGAGTGCAACTCACCGAGCAGCGCCGGTCCACCAACCCACACCAACAACGAAGTCCCCGTTGACACCTTGGTCCCAGTACATGGAGAAGGTACCGGCGTTCACGTCGGACGAGAAGGCGCCAAGGTTGCTGTTGTAGTTCTGGACATAGTTGATGCCGTTGGGGCCACGCTTCTCGAGTTCAGTCTCTGGGTCGGCCTCTGCGACAGGCGCAGCGAACACGCTGGCGGCCATGAGGCCGGTCAGAGTGGCGAAGACCTTCATGGTGAAATGAGGCTGGATGTGCTTGATGAATGCAGATGGAATGAGTGGTGGACTGATGCTGATGAGAGATGTTGTTGTTGCTGCCAGTCCATGGTCTTACATCTCTTTGCAGACATCACGCCGTCATGTTTTAGCCTTTTAACCCGTTTGACCTACCTCATGGTCCATAAGCATTGCCGCATGATCTTGGTATAGTCTTGCGTAGCCTTGGACGTAGAAGCCGACCTGATGCACCCCAATACAGGGTGGTGACAAAAAGACTGCAATCCCTGCAATGCGGAACGGAAGGGCTAGGCCGAAGCAGACAGACGCTCTACCTAAATTTCGTTGATCTCCTACCTAGT
>JAABUL010000255.1_pt1 | contig 114979 bp, 230 predicted proteins | sample 5559151 | NCBI WGS metagenome assembly JAABUL01 (sample SAMN10711876, study PRJNA513368) | rock metagenome | isolation source: Antarctica rocks | place: Antarctica: Victoria Land, Pudding Butte sud | reverse complement strand
GCGCTTGCGCCTGCGGCGCTCGTAAGGAGCCATGTGTTTCTCGACAGAGTCGACGGCTGCTTCCATGGACCCTGGGCTGAGGTTCACTCGCGCGCGGCTGGCCTGCGCAGGTAGCTAGAAGAGTCTCAATACATTCTTTCGATTGTTTCAGCACGGATCGCTGACGCCAGAGGCGCTGCATGCACCTGTGCACCCTCCGTAGTAGGAGTGTTGACGCAAGCGTGCTCATGGCAGCAGACTCAGGTTCCGGGGCTGCACCAGCTGCCGACGACGCCCAGCTAGGCAATTGAAGGTATGCTGCAGCATATGTGAAGCGCGCGGACAGTCACTAAATCAAAGCAACCGCGAGGGTTCCGAGCAGTTGTTACCCGGACCACCTTGCGGCGTGGCCGCTTGCTTGAGGACGGCGCCGTGCGATCGGACGGGAAAAGTAGGTATCTGTAGAGATGAGTGAACGTCGTTTCGTGGCGTCCGCGCTGGGAGAACCTTCGGAACGGGCAAAGAGCAGGACGGCGATACACGCGCACCATAGTACGAAGTGTTCTGCGGAGCCTGGCAACCCGCGCCTGCAGATGGGGGCGGCGACAGGCCACCACCGTGGTCACACGGCATGCCTGCGGCGGCCGCGTCGCAAGCGCTGTGCCATGCCGTGCAGACTGCGAGTGGTTCTGGGCGCCGTAGGCTGGCGGCGTACGTTCTGATGATTACATACCCTCGCTATTCTGACCCAGGCTCCCGTGACATCTCGGCATTCGTTATCACTCCGGGTGGCAGCAGCCAGCCGCACACTCAATGATCATCACCACGAGGTGAATTTGCTGAATGGATCCAGTGTGCATATGGCTGAAATGTAGGGCAGTCCCGCACCGCCCGCACCTGCAGCGCCGTGTGCGGTGCAGGACCCTCATGCAGAGCCTGATGTTGCTGTTGCACCGCAAAGGGCTGTACGGTGTGTGTCAACACACAGGCCAAGAGGACCTGAGTGCTCCTCACAGGCACATTTGCCCTTCAACAGGGTGCAAAACCAACCACCTTCATCCATGGCATGCGGCACAGGATATGTCGGCGGCAACATTTCTATGAACCTGTACAGTGCACTGGTACTTCCAGAGAGGCATGCTTGCAGCTACAATTCTTACAGACGTCTACCTGCCGATCCGGACGCTTCCACCTATTTGTACAATGCGATCTGCGGCAGAGAGTGCTGTTAAAGCGCACAAAGCACTCAAAACTCCAAACCATGATGCAAACCGCAGCAAGCGCAGTCTCCCCAGACTAGGTACGTCTACTTCCAATCTGAGCCAATTTAAAGTGAAGTACCGTCAAAACTGGGGTGGCTCCCCCTTTGCTCAGCCTCAGTGCCACCGTGTGGTGCAGAGTGAGTTGAGGCCTGTTCGCCACCCGGTTGGCGGGCGTGAGCAATCGGCGGCTGGTCTGCATGTCGGTGTACCTATCTGAGGTCTGCAGTGTCTCTCTGATCTGGGCGGCGACTCGTTGCGGCCGCAGGAGTCGAAGGTGACTACATCAGTCGAAGGAGCGGACGGTGTCGCAGATGATGTCAGCGCACTTCTGCAGCTGCGCATCGTCGATGATGAGCGGCGGCGCAAAACGGATGATGTCCCCGTGCGTTGGCTTTGCCTGTGTGCGACAGTCTTAACTGATCAGCCGTTCAGTTGCTTCTTCCAGCACATTCTGTGCATCGGGTTCAGAGCACACCAATGCCGTCTCCAATTTGCAGTTTCTCCAGCGCTGCAGTGGGGACCTGTCCATAAGCAGCAGCGCCGAACGTTGAAGAGTTTTAGGCAGCACCGGAGCCGAGGGCCACGCGCACCAGGAGGCCGTTCTCCTTGAGGCGCATGCACACATCGTAGGCAGAGACGCCGTCGCGCTCCTCGATGACAATGGCGTTGAGCAGCCCCTTGCCGCGCACCGCCGACACCCGCGAGTCATCTGCCAGCAGCTCCCCCAGCCGGGACCGCAGCGCCTGGCCCTGCTTCTCCGCGTTGTCCGCCAGCTTCTCCTCCACCAGCACCTGTCAGGCGGGCAGGAGCATTTCAGTAGTCTTGTGAACGCCACCAGCTTGTAGATTTGTGTTTGTGCTTCGCGGATTCTGCGCAGCGCGGCTTCCTGCTACTCCACGCTGTTTGCCAGCGTCTCCACCATCTGCACCCGTCAAGGCGGCAGCGCGTGCCAGATAATGTGCTGGCAACTCTCTAGCCGCGCCACAAAAGGATACGCAGAGCGCGCTCATTGTCCCAGTGGCTCCTCCTCCAGCGCCTGGACAGAGCTTTTGGAACACTGTGGGTCCCGCAGCGCCGGCATCCGCCCATGACGGTGATGGGCAGAGCTGACGATGGTACAGCGTGCTGCAACATGCTGGGGCGGGGGGCGGTCCACGTGCAGACAAACCGCAGAGGCCACATTCAGTGGTTCTTGAATACTCCATATTTCCGCCCGCATTCTGGACGTCCCTCCTCCTCCCCACGCGCATGGGGCAGTCGATGTTTGGACATGCTTTCCAAATCCCCACGCGCATGGGACAGCTGGTGTGTAGGCGCCAGAGCCTGCAACTACACATACTCTCTCCAGTACCCACCTGGAGGGCGGCCATGGCAACGCGTGCCGCCACGGGGTTGCCGCCGTAGGTGCTGCCGTGCTGGCCGCGCCCGATGGTGAGCATCACCTCGTCGTCTGCCAGCACTGCGGACACCGGGTAGATGCCGCCTGACAGCGCCTTGCCCAACACCAGCAGGTCCGGCCGCACCTGTATAACAACGCCCAGGACTGATTCATGTGTGATAAGGACAAGATGTGGATGCCGCCAGACAAAGCCTTGCCCAGTACCAGCAGGTCCGGCGCACCTGCCCGAGGAGAGAAAAACGTGTTTGCTGAGGAAGCATGTCGTCATGCTGTGCCAAGAACAACAGGTTTCATGGCGAACGCCTGCTGCTGCCAGGACGGTGGCGCTTACAGCAACATGCACGGAAACAGTTGAGGAGCCGCGAGACAAAACAGTTACACCAGAGCAGTGCGGCCACCAATCCAGCACACGGATGGCGTGCACACGCATAAACATCGAAGGCTGCGCACAGAGCGAGCAGCATTGCGGCAGCAACTCACCGGGTCGTGGTCGCAGGCCAGCATCTTGCCGGTGCGCGCGCAGCCGGTCTGCACCTCGTCCGCGATGAGCAGCGCGCGGTGCTCGTGCAGCAGCTCCTGCGCCGCCTTCAGGTACCCCTGGTCCGGCACCACCACGCCCGCCTCGCCCTGCATCGCACCGATTCCAATATTGTGTCATTTGCGCAGGCTGGTTGCCGTCCGCCACCTCAGATGTTTGCTTCAGGTAGCCTTGGTCGCAAAACCACGCCCGCCTCACCCTGCGATGCATGCCCAAAAATGCAGCTCAGAAGGAGCGTCCTGATTTGTGCCGATGACTTATCACCATTGCGCGATCAGGTGTGGGCCGCCAGGAGAAGCGTGGCAGCATGGCACGTATTTGCAGCAATGAGATGTCAAATCGCGCGGTCGAGCGCGCTCAGCAGGCTCAGCAGGCGGTGCTGTTCTCCTGCATGGCAATGCGCCTTCAAACTTTCTGCTGGGGCCCAGTAGAACTGCTGCCGCTAGGCGCCCTCGTCCAGAACCACCTGCCTGAACAGCCTCTCTGCGTCTGCGCTCGTTCTCCAATCGCGACGCCCTTGGCACGACATTCCTTCTGCAAGCTGAGGACTTCTCCCTCTGGAAACACTTATGTCAGTCGCTTCCAGCTTCTCTTGATCCCTGTCGCGCTCACCTAGATGGGCTCCACGATGTCGGGGTCAGCCTCCAGCTCGGCCTTCAGCAACGGCAGATCCTTTCCCTCCCCTCGAATTCTCCCTTTCAATTGTCCCCTATCGTGCTCACCCTGTCGCACTCACCTGAATAGGCTCCACGCCATGGAAGCGACGATGTTGGGGTCCGCCTCCAGCTTCGCCTTCAGCGCGGGCGCATCCTCTGAAAAATGTTGGTTTCTCCCTTTCAGATATTCCCTTTCACCCACCTGGATGGGCTCCACCATGAAGGCAACGATGTTGGGGTCCGCCTCCAGCGCAGCCTTCAGCGCTGGCAGGTCATTGTAGGGGATGTTCTCGAAGCCGGGCATGAAGGGGCCGAAGCCCTCGTAGGAGGAGGGGTCCGATGAAGACGAGACGGCGGCCAGCGTGCGCCCCCAGAAGTTGTTCTCCGCAAACAGCACCTTGGCCTGGTTGCGGGGCACGCCCTTCACGTCGTAGCCCCACCGCCTGCTCAGGAGATGCCAAGGGTGGTGGGGTTGACAGGGGTATTGAGGGTGTTGAGGATGGGGATCGTAGCACTGGCAGCTGCCAGGCGAGAGTCGGCACGGCCGCCGCTTCAGAGAAGTGCATTTCTCATTCTTCTCGCTTTGTTCATGAGAACAGGCTGTGCGGCGGCATGCTGCTGGGTTTGTGCGACGCTGCCCATCTGCTGTGCTGATCGGCCCAGGCCCTCACAATCCGCTCGGTACACGTTCGCGGCCGGAATTGATGAAGTTCCTGCCCACCTTGCGAGCTTTATGGCGGTCTCGCCGCCCTCCACGCCCGTGTTCATCGGCAGCACCTGGTCGCAGCAAGCAGTGATATATTACTATGAGCAAAACAGAATCTCGATTCTAGGTTCAAATCTGCGGAAGAGTAAAAACACTTGGGCTGTATGCCCATGTCCATCTGCAGCACCTTATCGTAGCCGAACAGGCTGGTGATGTACTCCTCATACTCGCCCAGCACGTCATTGAAGAACGCCCGCGACGTCAGCGACAGCGTGGAAACCTGGTCCACCAGCGCCTTGACGATCTGCAGGCGCAATGCAATTCCGAACTGGGTCAACATCCTCTACCACATGCCATTGCCGCCGCTGAGCCGCGAGCTGCGAGCATGGTGCTGTCCCTCTGATGTGCAACATGCTGAAGTCATTTTAGTTCAGCCGCCTTCTTGCAGTTTACATTCGTTTCCTCGATACAGCTATGGCAAGACCATTGCACGTGTGGCGCATGTTGAGGCCGGTACAGAATGCAGGCATGCTCGTGGCGCTGAGCGCATCAGGCAGCGGCTACCACCTTGGGGTGGTTGTGGCCCTGATTGAGCGCTGAATAGGCGCTGAGGAAGTCAAAGTAGTGCTTGCCGTCCACGTCCCACACGTGCACGCCCTCTGCCTTGCTCAGCACCACTGGGATTGGCGCATAGTTGTGCGCGCCATAGTCGTCCTCACGCTTAATGAACTGCAAAAGTATGAAGTTGTGGTCAGGTAGACACATTGCGACTGTAAAAACCGCCGACACAGGCAGGCACGCATAAATCGCCGAGCTGGATGCAGGGAGAGCACCTGCTGCTGGAGCGGAGTCTCGGCTGCCAGCGCCTGCGCCGCGGCAAAACCACGGCGTCCGGCGGCCTGAAACGCACTCGCTGCCGCCTTGTTTCGACCAAAGGCCCTGGCGAGCATTTCGGAGCGTACAAGAAGGCAGCTGCTGGTGTCGATGACTGACGCAGGCGATCAGCTTTTATGCGTTTGCCGAACAAGGCCTCGCAGCGCGTGTGGCTCCTAACAGCGTCCCCTGGTGTGATTGGGAGTACTTGCAGGGCAATGCGCAGCGGTCAAAACAGTGGCGGCTTCTGCGTTGCAACGCGCTTACTCAAGGAGGAGATCGAACTCCACGTCAGCTCCCGCGGTTCAAGGGGGCTGTTAAATTCGGGTCTCAGGTTTTTTTATTCTCCCGCGTTTATCCGCTTCCACGTCGGACGACCCACCGACAGCAGGTGCATCGCCAGCCGCGGCGCAGGTTGCCTCTGATTAGCCCTCCAAGCCTTTCATCTGATAGCCCTCGACCTCCTTCTCGTCGGTGACACCCGCTCACGCATCGCTGAGATGGCATCCGCACTTGCAAGCTGCTCGTTCCGCCCCTCCGTCGCCACCCCTCGTGGCGTCGCGCCTCTGCGCAGGAATGCCGCGTTTACGTCTGCAGCTTCTGCTCGCCGCGCCCGCACCGTCGTGGCTCCGAAGGCCCTGCTGAACGAGATCGTTCAGGTGACTCAGATCGCTGCCAGATCACCAGCGGCTGGCAGCTCCATGAGCGCGCGAGTTGCACAGCCTGAGCATGCAGCTGCCATGATCATGAGTTTGACAGAAACGTTTGGCAGCATCTGCGCAAGGCGCCAGCACACAGGACGATGGGGAGCAGCAGCGGTGACCAGCGGCGGAGCTGAACCTCATGCATTGGTCACAAACCCGCATATGCAAAGCAACAACATTGCGAGCGGCAGGTGGCTGAGGAGGCAGTCAAGGTCGGGGACGTGGCTGCGCCGTCGTGGGTTCTGCCGGTCGGCGTCGTGGTTGTGACCGTGGGAAGCATCCTGTCTGGCTTCCTGCTGAAGCCCGGTGAGCCATTGGCGGACAGTCGTGTCGGCCAGATCGCATTGCTGGCAGTTCAATGGTAGCTGCTGCTCGCGTGCGTGCTATACTGAATGCAGCCTGTACTTGCGCGTATTGAGCGCATTGCAATTGAGGTTGTGGTTAACAGCATGACCTATGGCCTGCTATTGCTGCAAGCGGCGGCAGGGGACGCTCTAGTCGTGTCTTGTGCCGCAAGGCAGTTAGACTAGTGATCCCGCAGTGCTTGAGCCGAAACGCGATGCTTTTGCAGGAGCCGACGCCTCAGACGACATCAAGGCGCGCGATGCCAAATCGGGACGCTGGACCAAGTAAGCACCGACCAGCACAAGGCGCGAAACGGCGGGGGAGAAATACAAGCGAACCATAGAAAACTTAGTGCAGAGGCTGTTGCAGATTGCAATACTTGATCATTGCAATGCAAAGTTCGTTGCAGAAACTCAAATACTCTACATTTCGACGGCGCAATCTTGTGCCTTTCAGATGGCAGGTTTAAGAGCACTGTTGATCAGTGCAAGCCAGCGTGCAAACACAATAGCATTCCTCCAATTCTTCCGATCTCAGAAACGCATCAACTACACATCCGGCACCAGGCGCACACGAATCTCGCTCTGGTCCTGCATCGAGAAACGAAGAGATGTCAACGCTTGTCCCACACAAACACCAATCACTCAGCTTCAGCCTTGCATGTAGCCTGCGTGCCGCATGTAGCGACATGTAGCTAGACTGCCGCATGTGCCCACATGCATACCTACTGAAGACAGGCACAGCATGCAAGCGGAAGCGCACCTTGATGTCAAGGGAGGCCAGGGTTTGCAGATCATCCTCGCCGGCCAGGCTGCGGGCATCGGCATCAGCAGCGCCGCGCACCAAAAGCTCCTGGTGGCGCATCGGCACATGGTGCAGCTGCTGCATGATGTACCTGAGGCTTTTGAGGGTAATACACCCTGCGCTCCAAGCACAAGCGCGGAATCAGGACTCCGGAGCTACATTGAGTAGCTCTTGCAGCTGACACCTCCAATTAAGTGTTTGCTTGGCATCACAAAACCAATGTCCTGGCACACTAGCTCGATCCAGGGGCACCAACGAAGGCGATGCGATATGCCTGCAGAATGAGTAATCCGATCACTGCAAAACCGCAGAACCGCAAAGCATAGAACATAGAGAAGCACAGCGCGGCACACCTGGTATGGGTTTCTGCAGCGCCACGCACGAGCCGCCGCCGCCGTCGCTGACCAGGCGCAGCGTCAGCATGCCGGCCGCCATGGGCGCCGAGCCGTTGTGGGTGGCGCTGTACCGCGCCAGCGTTCCCGCCATGAGGCCGTACTTCTCCCGCAATGGCGCAAGGCGCGGGTGCGCCGCCTCGAGGGCCTGCAGCAGTCATCAGGCCGTTTTGTTTCTGTTCTGCAAGTAACTATACTGACAGAGAGTGCCTTGGAATGACCCGTCACAGCACCCAAGAATGAGTCGCACATGTTCTGTCAATGGCAGTCTGGGCACTGACAACAGGCTGCAGTCTCTGCTTGTGAGTGGCTCTGCCTTCGAGGCGGGATCCTCCAGGGCAGAACGCTCTCTGAGGTGATGTTTACCTGCAGCTGTGCAGGCCGCTCCTCCGCCTCCGCCAGCAGCGTGCGCAGGTAGTGCAGCTCGCAGTCGCGGCGCTCCATTGCGTCCACAGTGCTGCCGTTCAGCAGCGTCAGCCCGGGCATCCGTGCGATTACCTGCATGCAGATGCAAGTTTCAATTTCGTGTCTGCTGATCAGCAACTGCAGAGTAGGGCGCTCGGACAAGCGAGATATGGAACATTGCAGCATCATATTCACGGTGCAAGCTGCTGCTTGGCCACCTCGAAGCGGCCGGCGTCGCCGGCGGTGAACGTGGGCTGCCGCTGAGCCGCACGTCCGCCAGCGCCAGGACACCAAATGCAGCGCTATTTGCACAGGAAACAGTGCTGTCGGCCCACCTCGAAGCGGCCGGCGTCGGTGGTGGTGAACAGCGGGTTGCCGCTGAGCCGTACGTCCGCCACTGCCGGCAGCTCAGCCAGCGCCTGCACCGTGGCCCAGGAGCCGATGCCGTTGCCGGCGCAGAGCAGCGCCTGCAGCCCGCTGAACGCCGAGCCTGCATGGGCATGCATTCACAGCGTATGCAAGCGAGCTCCAAATGACGCTGTAGACATGAGCAGGTGCAGGATGTGTGTGTGCGCTCTGGTCGAGATGACGGCTCAAGTACGAGCCGCAATCGCGTGCCTGTAGCCAGCGGCGCTGTGAGGTCCTGCAGCTGGTTGGCGCTGATGTTCAGGCTGGTCAGGGACCGCAGGCTGCTGAGGTGCCTGACTTCGTCCCAGTCTGCCAGCTCGTTGTCCGTCAAGTCCAGTGCCTGCGCGAGACGACAGGGAGTTTGTGAACAGTGCCAGCCACACGCGATGTCCAGGTGAGAACTCGCAAATTGAAAGACGTGGCCTGCTCAAGGCTCCATGAGCAATCAGTGGTATGTGCTGTGGCATCACCTGGAGGCGCGGAAAAGCTGGCGGGGCGTCCACATCACACTCCAAAGTGCTGATCTGATTGCCGCACAAGAACAGCTCTCGCAGATTCGGGACGCTGGCGCTCAGGCTCGTCACCTGCGTGACGGCCAAACCCATATTGGTGATTCTTGCCTACGTTGCTGCTGCAGCAGCGTGGTTGAGTGCAACACCTCTCCAGGCAGATCGGCAGGCAGACGCCATTGTCAACGTATATCACGTAAGCAAGATTGTCAGCCGTGTCGTGTTTACGGTAGTCACCTCAGCCCAGGTCAGGCGGCACTCGTTCAGCACGAGCGTCTGCAGCCTGTCGGCCGCCAGCCCAGCAGCCGGCGGCTGCGCGGGCGCCGGCAGCGCCAGGCGCGTGCGGCTGAGGTCGATCTGCCGCAGCGCCGGCAGCTGCCGCATGATGCGCAGCGCTGGGTGCCAGCTGCCGATGAGCGTGCCGGAGACGTCCAGCTCGGCCAGCGCCAGCGCCGCTGCTGCCAGCTCGCCATTCGGACCCTGACAAGATGAAAGCCGAGAATGTGGGTGTCTGAGCCGCGGCCTTACGTGATGGCTGTGTGTCTGGCTGTGCTTCGGTGCAAGCTGTCAACCTACTCTGTTGCACCTCATTCAGAGCAGAAGGACGCTTGCAATTTGCAAGTCGCATCAATTGCGGGTGGGCCCCTCACCGGCGAGGAGACGCAGTCGCCGGACAGCGATGCCTCGCGCAGCAGCTGCAGCTGCCCCTGGTGCTCTCGGACCTCCTGCTCTCCGACGAGCCGAAATTTGACCGCTGAAGTGACGGCAACGCTGCCTGCGGCGGCGCCCTGATACCGCGTCTGCAGTCCCTGCAGCACGCTGCCGCCAGACCGCGCCGTCTGCTGCAGCTTGGCGAGACGCACGAAAGTGCCAGCGTTCTCTGCCACAGCATGGTGCCGCCATCAGCTGAATATTGCAGCATGATGATGGGCGATTTAACATCATGGGACTCACCACGGGCGTCAACAGACTGACGTCAACAGACTGACCTGCGTACGCACAGTGGAAGTATCTGCGGCCGTTGACGCTGCCGTCGTGCTTGCCTCTTGCTGCGTTGTCCCACTCAAGGCCCACCCAGTCGCCGCTCTGCCCATCGATGGACCCCACATAACGGACTGTTGCTCGATCTGCACCGATATGCAGCCGCTGATCAATGCTGAACACTGACTTCTCCATTTTTAAGATGGTTGAGGTTCAAAAGCAAACACCAGGCCAGTGAACGCTTTGGCAATCCATTGGCTCTGTTCGATCCGAGCGATTTGGAATGCCGCAGCGGCTGTGCTGCGTCATCTACTAGTATTGACGGATCGATTGCAGATGCAACGTGCAAGTGCTCAGTTGCTGTGCTTCTTGTTGCTCTGCGATCTCGAGAATCTCAAACATGCGTTGCGTCGTTTGCTGCCTTTGCAGAAGCACCACATCCGGATTGCTGCTTTGCTCACATCGCGGTCGCTGCACTCTGCAAGCTGCTGAACGCGATCAAGGACCCATACCCGCGAAACTTGTGATATTGTGTAATAATTTTGACTATCTTGTTGCACCTGGATCGACTTCTGGTCCTGTGTGGAATACTTTCGTGGGAAGCTGTCTCTGGTACCACTGGATCTCCAGTAACTTGGCCGCATGCACAGCTCGGTATGATAAGCAGCTTGGCTCACACCGCGCGGCCAAGCGCCACCGTTAGCAGTGCGCAGAAGGCGAAGCAAGTCGTCCTGCGCACCACCAGCTTGACAAGTAGATTACAGCCGCTATTGCGCCACCGGTCGCGGCCGGCCTCCCGTCAAAGGTGATGCTTCATGCATGACTGGCGGCCGGCATATGGTGATCAGCTGTCTCGAGTGCAGCGGTGCATTTGGATGTATTTGCTCTGCGAAACGGCACTCACGTGTAGTGCAACGTCTGCTAGGCGCGCCCTTCGCGCGACCCGCTCGGCCTCAGCAATGGCGCAGTCTGCTGCCGCCAATGGCTCTGCAATCGCGGAGGGCTTGCCGAACGCATTCAGCGACGGGTAAGCATCATGGTGATCGGCCTGCACTGCCTTCAGCACTCAACTTTTTCATTATATGATTCTTGTTTGAGGCTCTTGCGCATGGTCTGCACACTCCAACAGCACGCTGATCCTGCTGCGTGGTTTCCTGCGCCGGTCAACCGTTCCCACCCCACCTCCCTTCCCAACCCACCTTCCTACCAAGGTAGCACCCATCAACATTGCCTGCCGCCCGCAGGAGCCTGGACAGCTACACTATCGGCATCGTCGGCGACTTGCACCTGGAGCCCGCCAGCATGGGGCTGCACGAGGAGGCGCGGGAGCAGTTTGCGCGGCAGCTGGCCGGCGCCGGCGCCCGTATCGTGCAGCTGGGCGACCTGTGCGGCTACAGCTGCCGGCCCGGCTCCAGGTGAGCACGCTGGAGGCTCCAGACTGAAGGCTCACATCAGATATGACTCGCGAGGTCTCCAGAGGAGCTGGCAACCAGAAGCATTCTGTGCAGCAGCGGCACGCGCATAGAAAACTGCGGCGTGCAGCCCAGCGACTTGTGCGGCCACAGCTGCCGGCGGGCGCTCCCAGCAGGGATGTTGGCTGGGAAATGAGCGCTTTATGGCGGGACAGCGCAGGTGCAGGCACTGAGCCTTCTCCGACCCACCTCCTGCCCATGGCGGCGATAAATACCGATTTGGCACATTTGTCTTTCTTCATTTCCCAACCTGCTGCCGCACTGCAACGCAGGGAGCTGCTGCAGTATGCAGAGCGCTACCTGGCGGGCTTTGCCAGCCGCAGGGACTCACTACATCACAGTATCCGCCACTGCATTGCGACGCAGGGACTCATTATGTTATCATATGCACTGCTGTGCAGAGAGTCGCTGGAGTTTGCGGAGCGCTACCTGGCGGGCTTTGACGCGCCGCGGGCGTTGGTGACGGGCAACCACGACCTGGAGGGCGAGGATTTCGACACCGATGAGGCCAACCTGGCGGCCTGGCGGCAGGTGGGCTTGGATTTTTAGGGGTTATGTGCGGCGGGCTGGCTGCCAACTTTGCTATGGCCCCCCTATCATCTCCTTCCCCTTCTTGGCGCCCGTGCTGGCTTTGTGCCGGTGCATGCCTGCGGGTCCGGGCACTTGAAGTTGAGATGACGGCGTGCTGAGTGGGCATCCGTGTGCGTGTCTGCTGCAGATCTTCAGGCAGCGGCACTACTGGGCAGCGGAACTGGGCGACACACTGTGCATCGGGATGAGCACAGTGCGCTTCCGCAGCAACGCTTTCAGCGTGCACGAGGTGTTCATCGACGAGGAGCAGCTGGCCTGGTTCGAGGCCACCCTGCAGCGCAGCGCCGGTCGGCCTGTCGTCGTCTTCACCCATGTGCGTTGCCCCCTTCCGATGGTCTCTGTATCATGTGGAGCGCACTTCAGATTCACTGAAGATCACAACAGAAGTGTGGACTGCTGTGCGCCAGGTGCCAGATCATGCGACGTGCGATTGATCATGCATGGTTGTGCTGCCGCAGGCGCCGCCGATGGGATCCGGCTTGCAAGTCGTCCAGGAGGTGGGTTTCGTTCACGTTACTGGGCTGCTCGTCGAGCACCTCCACATTATGCACGGCAGTTGACCGCACTGTGCTGAAAAAGGAAAGCGTGTAAGCCTCACATGGAGCCAGTCACCGGCAGGTCACAGAGGTCTTCCCGACACCACTCGGCGCAGGTGCATGTGAAGAACCGGTGTGCGTGGCTGAACCACAGCAGCGACCCGGCGGCGTTCATCCGCCTCGTGGAGCGCTTCCCCAACATCAGGCTGTGGTTCTCCGGGGTGCGCGCTACCCGATGCCCCTTTCGCATTCCACAAGTCTCCCTTCCCCTGTTTCCTTCTCATGCGCGTTTGCTCAAGTGGGACACAACATGCCCAGCAGGCAACGCAAACGGCGTCACGCCTGGGAGAGCGTAACATCGTGGCGCACAATGCTGTGTCTCGCACGGATGCTAGGCCAGCATCTGTGTCTGTGTGTTTGCCGAGCCACAGCTGCCAAGGTCCGGTTTTGTTCCAATGCACGCAGCACTTCCACCTGAGCCACAACTACGCGGACTCTATCTCGGTCGTCGGCGGCTGCGCCTTTGTGCAAGTCGGCGTCATCGGCGACTGCAACCGTGACGGCCACCGCCACTCCCGCCTCCTGAAAGGTCGGGCTGCGTTGCCGCCACCTTGCCTCCTTCTTTCGACATCGCTAATTTTGACAGCACCACGCCTCCTGCCTCTCCCCCCACCCCGTGCAGCGGCCCCCTTCCTTTGCGCCCCATGTCAGGAGCCAAGATCGACCGTCCGTCATCCTCGTTCGAGACACGCACATACGGGGACCAAGCTTGCCTCCGCGGGTCTGGAAGTGGCTCATGCCCACGGCAATCATGCCGAAGACCGGCGGCGGCAGGGTCCAGCTACAGGCGGACCACGATCGACGGCGACCCATGTCATGGGACTCGAATCCATTATTCTGAAACAACAGTAGATGTCGATTGTGTCAGGTGACGGCAAGGCCTACGAGCTGTTCACGCTTGACCACGAGGATGGCAGCCTGCGGCTGGACCTGACGCACGCGTGGGCCGACGCCGCCGCGCCTCAGCCGGCGCTGCACGAGGAGGAGCTGCTGTGCGACCCTAACTCGGTGAGCAGTGACACTGCATAACAAAATTCTTGGTGCTGCACCTCAAGCTCTACTGGACAGATGTCCTGGTGTCACGTCGCCACGCCTGCGGCGCTGCCTCTTGAGGCGGGAATGCTGTTATGCAATCCCAAGTCGGTGAGGACCTTCAGGTCGCCTGGGTCATGCCTGTATCATGCGGAATGTGGTCGTGCGGCACGAGCGGCAGCCGGACAGCCCCGTCGAGCCTGCGGTGGAGGCACCGCCGGCTGCAGAGGAGTAAATCAGCAGGAGCATTGTGACTGTCTGCGGCTCTGGCGCCCGGTATGCTGCGACAATGTCGCCCGTGAATGTCGCATGGCATGGAGCGTCGTACCCTCATGTTCATGTCGTCTGCCTCCAGGGCGGCTGGCTGTGCAGCCAGCTGGCGTGCGACGTGCCCTTTGGCGACAACCCGCTGATGCCGCGCCGCAACACCGCGTCCTGGTTCGCGGTCGGCCGTGCGACGGCGCTGGCGCGCCAGGTGCCGATGGTTCCATTGTTCCGGATGGTATTGCGACTTGATTGTCGCGCATCGCGGGCACATCAGCTTGACTTTGACTCCAGACAGCAGAAGTGGGCAGAAACTGGGATACGGATGACATCTGTTGTGATTCTGAAACAGGCGCACATGCTGGTGGAATACGATGCGGCTACCCGCGCCCCCATCGGCCTCGTGTGCCGCGACCTCGGTGCGTCTGCGTTGGCCTGGCGATTTCTTCGAACCCTTTCCACATGCTCAGCCCACCAAAGTCAGATGTGCGTCTGTGCTTTGCATCTGACCAGCCCGCCCCTGCCGCGCGTCTGCCGCCGGCTGACCCACAGCCCAACACCAGCAAGGGCGCGACGCTGGGAATGCACCCTGCCGTTCAGACTGCAGTAGCCCTCTGCACCAATCCAGGGCTGACATGACAATATCTCTCCGACCATCGATGTATGCACGTAGCTTTGCTATCTGATAATACAAAAATGACATGCGATGCAATTGTGCGCATGCAGTGGAGGTGGTGCTGCTGGACGCCGCAAGGTGGCAGCTGTTGCCGGATGGCCTCTGCACATACTTCGATTCATTTCAAACCGGCTCTAACACTCCGTCTGGTGTGGAACACACACAGAGGACGACGAGGAGGTCGTGCTGCTGGACGCCGCGAGGCGGCAGCTGTCGCCGGACGGCTCAGACAGCCGTGACGGCGAAGACGTGGCGGTCATCGAGCTGCGGCGCGGCTCGGGCGGCACGGCGCGGCAGTTTGAGCGCAACGAGCAGCGGCTGTGGTACCGCATCATGCAGCAGAACAAGTGGCGGGCGCGGCTGCAGGCGCAGCGCACGGCAGCAGTGGTGTAGCATGTGCGAGCCTGTGACAGCTGCGTCATCGCAATTGATCAATATTGATTGATGGCAGTGATGGCAGGGTACTGATATAAGCTTGCAGTGGGAAGGAACTGAAGTCAGGGTGGGAAGGTGTGTCTGCAGCCAGAACGCTCTTGCAAGCACTGCGACTTTGGATGTTCAGCACTGTGACTTGTGATGACTGCGCGGTGACCTGTTTACATTTGCCAGCGTCACATGGTAAAACCAGGGCTGGGAACATAAGAAACTCAAGAATAGGAGCCGAAATCACACTGTCCAAACCAGAAAAGACTGGGCGGCATGCAGAAATGCCGACCTCGACAGTGCGAACGGGGCTGTGTTGAAAACAAGACATGCAGGTTGTCACGAGCCGTGTGCATCTAGAAGACTGAACTAAAGGCCAAGCACATCTCCGCACTCACTCCTCTGCCCACCACTATTTATATGTATGTGCTAGATCCAGCCGCTTCAGGGCCCGCCGTGCCGCTCCCGAAGCGTGTTGGAAGGCAGGGCCGTAGCTGCATGCTGCGCCGCCAAGCACAGCCGCCGAGCAGCCCGGCAGAACGCACACGGCTGATGCTTTCTTGCGACATCGTGCGCGCATCAGATTTTGCGCGGCAGCCCGGCTTCAAAATCCTTTTCGTACAGCACATCCAAGATATTCAGGAGCCTTTGAATAAGATTGCATCCTCATCAGAGGCCGCGCGGAAAGGGCTCCATAAGCTCTGACAGGCGGCTGCGGCGCTTTGCGGCTGCGACCCGCTTCTTCTCCTTACGCTTCGCCTCCATATCCTCCGCCACCTCCGCAGCCCGCTGCCCCACCTCGTATGGGTACCTGCGGTGGGGGTCGTAAGCTCAGCCAAAGAGGCCGCAGGAAGCGGTGCGGATGGGATGTCGAAGCTCGTGTCAACGCTGGTGCGGCTTCTAAAACGGATGCGACAGGGGCCATCTGGCCGCGTGATGCATTGCGGCAACATGCGGGCAGAGTGGCACATTGTTCCGGCCGGCCCATGGCGAGCGGCTGCAGCAAGGAGGTGGTACAACAGCAAAGAGATTCGTAGAATGCGCAGGAAAGTCGGGCCAGGAAGAGGTGCACATTAAGCTCCAGCAGAGGGATCAGAAATATAAACAGCAAGAGAAAAGGAACTGGTACGAACGACACAATAAGGAAAATGGCGCACTTGAAGCGGATGACGGCGCCCAGCTCCTTGAGTTCCAGCACCTCCCGGAACACGTAGCGCTGCCGGCACTTGGGGCACGTAGCCGTCGGCGGCACGTCCGCCAGCACCTGGAATAAGGCTGAGGGGTTCAGTTTTGTTGTGCGGGCTTCCTGAATCTGGCAGGCGCGCCAACATTGTGGCCGCCATTGTGCGCGCACATGCGACCGTGGATGGTCCGCCAGCATTGGCAACACGGGGATGAAGAACGTCTATTGGGTCCACCCTTGAAGGAGAAGCCGCGTAACGGGTCCACACCGATGTGCACTTCACAGCCAGCCAAGCAGCCAGCGAAAGTGCAGTTGGCTTTTGTTCAACCGGCAGTCCAGCTTCAGCGGCCTGCCGGCCCAGCATCTGCGGGACCAATGACATGCGAGAGGACTGAGAAGACTAGAGAGTCTGGCGCAGGCAGGGGACGACTGAGGCCCTTCACCTCGTGCAGCGGCCGCACCCAGGAGGTGATGCCCACGGCATGGAAGACGCACTCAGTGCAGAAGATGTGCCTGTTGAATGGAAACACAGCGAATTTCACCATTTACTTGCTTTCCTTTCTGATGATAGAATCATTTTACAGTGGTATTTTTTGCTGAAAATCGTTTTTGTCAGCTTGAGCTCATACAGAAGGTTGCATCTAAAGAAGCGTACCCACAGGAAAGCCCCACCGGCATCCACATGGGCGCCTGCAGGTGCACAGACTCACGTTGTCAGACACGTGCTGAGAATGATTGGTTGAATGCCGATAGCAATTGTGGGAGGGCCTAACAAACTCATCAACTTGACCAGGTGCACAGCTCGTTCATCAGCAGCCCCCCTGCCACAGCACTGGCGGCGGCGGTCGGGGGACAGCAGAAGCATGACGGCTGTGACGTGCAGCCACTCCAGGCAGATGCTGCAGCAGGCGTCCAGCGGCGCAAGCGCCAATTCGTGCCAGCTGATGCCAACACATGACGCACCAGGCAGATGGCGCAGCGGAAGGAGCTCGACTCCGCCGAGTCGCCGGAGCGGGGCGAGTTGTCGTCGTCGCTGCACGAGCCGACGTGCAAGGACGCAGAGTGCGGCAGCCGCAGGCTGCGCCGCGACTCGCTGTGCAATGCCGCGGCAGCGTCCTCCATGCTGGCGTCATGCTCACTGCCTGTCGCGTAGGAAGGCAAAGAGTAGCTTGGTAGAGTTTCAAGTCAAGCAGCAGGACCAACTCCATCGAAAGCATGGCGGCCGCATCGTGTGCAGCCGTGAAGGCAGCCTTTTGCAGTCACTTCACATTTGATCGTGCAATGCTCATGAGTTGTCGAGCATTGCACGCTGTAGCCACTGTGTAAGCGCAGGCGCACCCGCGCATCTATTCATATCCACAGCTACTGCGCGGCCTGACGCAGCGGCAGCCGACAGGCGGGTCCCGCCCGAATCTGCAACCCTCCCATCAACAGGATCTCGACAGGAAGAAGGGGGATTGCGCACCCTGCGGCTGCGGCGGCGCGGCGGCCGCCGGCGCAGAGGGCGGCGGCGCCGCGACCGCGGCAGCGGCTGGGCGAGAGCCGCTGAAGTCCGCGGCGTCTGTGGTGCGGTGCGCCTCCGACAGCGCCTCCAGCGCTCGCAGCTCGTCGATAAGCGGACTGTGCAGGAAAGCGCCCAGCTCCTTGTTGCGGCAGTCCCAGCACACCTGCAAGAAAGCCCCCGACAACATGAATCAGCAACATTTTGGCGTTCTGCAGCATGGCCCGACTGCGTGCCGCTACCAGAAGATGCTGCTGGTGTGACTGTGGGTGTGCTGCTTCCGGCCTTGAGCATCTACCAGCACGCCTGCAGGCGGTTCGGTCAACTCGCCCAACGAGTCTGATGCAGAAGGAGCACCCATGATGCCTAGCGCCTCACCTTGAGGAACTGCTGGCCGGCGGAATTGCGCGCATACTTGTCGTGCTTCTTGGCGATCTTTCGCAGCCCGGTCGCGTTGACGGTGGCGAAACGCCGGCACCACTGCGCGTGCTGCGCCAGTTCCTCCTCCTGCAGAAAGGAAAGGCATTGACCATGAGACACAAAACATGTCAATGACAAATGTCCAGGTTACACATTGCATGCAGCCACCAGGCAGACGGGAGCACAGTGTGAACGTGTGATGCTACAGGTCTGGTCGTAATACTGAAGGCTGAATGCAGCAAGCTCCCATGACTGAGTTCACTCTGGTGCGAACCTTGAGGCCGCCGCTGCTCTTGCGGAAGGAGGGCAGACAGCAGCTGCGGCGTGGGCGGCGCTTGCGGGCTGCCGCATGCACCACCTGCTGCGCATGCTGTTCGAACGTCCTGCCATCACAGCAAAGCACACTGTCTAGATGCCACATGGGGCCTGCTGTAGAGCACCATATTGTGCGCCAACGTGCTTGTCGTGCATGCAGCAATGGACGCTGCAGCAGCAGGGCGAGGTTTGCAGTGAGCGCATCACAGTGAGCCGACTGCATGCAGGTTCGACAACGCGCGCAGACGGCTGCAAGACGGCGTCTCCAGACGGCGCACCTGTTGACGGAAGCCACCTCGGCGTTGAGCAGGGTGAGGAACTCGCGTTCCTCGGGGCTGTCGGTCGAGCCCTCAGCCTCCATCTCCCGGATGCGCTTGATCAGCTTCTTCAGCTCCTTGTACTTGAGGAAGCGTCCGGAAAACTCCTTCGGGCAGCTCTCCTCCAGTGCCAGTAGCTCATGCCCGAACTTCATGGCGCCTGCGGCCGAGCCGGAGAGCAGCGAGATCAGGCATGGTTGAGTGTAGCAGAAAATATCGGTCTGGAGGGAATGTGACTCGTCTGACTGAGCGTCCTGAAGATCGAGCTGGCGCGGAGCCAAAACCCAGCGCATGCAACGCACGCAGCAGGCGGCAATGCTGGTCTGCCGCCATTGTTATTTCCAGTGACGCACTGCTTCAGACGCTCAGCACAGCATCAGAACGTGGATCCAAGCACTGCCAGCGGCACTGGCTCGGCGCTGCCTGACTGGGACTGCAAAACATGTTGAGGCTCTCCCCTAGGCAGGAGACTGGATCCGCCAGCTGTATGGTTTCTGAATGCACTTGCCGACGTGCAACGAGGAAACTAGCGTCATGCAGTGTGTGTGCAGGACTGTGAGCGGCTGATGGCTGCCAATTCACACCAGGTCCAATTAGGGTGGGTGACAAGTCTCGATGCAACGTATGCCACAACTCATCCGGGCAGCACATACAGTCGCCGCAGGGATGAGAGCTCGAGCGTGGACGCTTGGAGGCTCGGCAAAATGACACATTGAGCAAACCAGGCGCAGGTGCAGCGCCGTGCGGACGCGCTGCCGGGCGGCAGGCACCCTGAGCTTCGACAAGACGCCAACATAGAGCACTTGCACTTCTTTGGTCAGTAACGGCCGCCCAGGCCCGCCCACAGAAGGTCGTGACGAGCACGTTGCTTTTGGTCAGTACCCCACCTTGTCACCGCTGGAATCTGGCGCCTGGGCGCCACGCGCCTCCAGGTCAATGCGCTCGGCGGTGCTCCTAGACCTCAGCAGGCGCCGCGGGACCTCTGGCGCGAGCTCACGCCAGCGAGCTGATTGTGGCCGGTCAGCTTCTTCCTAGTTGTGACGCACACACGAGTCGAGTCGGTCACAAGTGCCTTGTCTGAGCCGCACGGCGCCTACGTACAGCAGCATAGCTCGACGCAATGCACTTGTGGACTGCTCGGCGCTCGAGCCGCTGTGCCGAGATGTGAGAAACCCTGTTGATCGTACTCGCCTTTCGCTATGATCGGCACTCGCTGAGCGCCTTCCCTGATGGGTAGGAAGTGAGAAAGGGCATAGCAATGCAGAACAGCAGAACTGCAGGGTTCATAGATGCTAGGCAGCGCTGGCGTGTGGCAGAAAACGTCAGCCTGTGGCCGCCCAGCGGGTGTGTCATGCCACTGCGCTCTTCGAGCCACATCGGCAGCGCATGCCGGACTTTGAGCGCGCGCTCTGCGGCGCCCGCAATGCCGCTGCGCAGCCGTCGCCGGCGCTGCCGCCCGCCATCCTGCGCTCCCTCCAGAAGAATTGCGCGCCTCTGTCCCCGCACGACTGACGCGTGACGCCGACATGATTTGTCTGCTCGTCAGCGATTCGCCACAACGTGACTTTGTGCTCAGTTGGCAAGCATGCGCCTTTCGGAAAGCCATCCTTTTATGCCCCACCCTTGCTCGTACTCAGCACAAAAGCCGATACTTGGCACAAGACCCATCTTTGTTCTTACTCGGTACTTCCCCCTCAAAGCGCAGGCGCCTCGTGGCGCTGAGGACAGCCGCCGCCGCCATCCGGGGCCAATTGCACCGGCACTGCGGCTGCAGCGCAAGGTTGCCGCTGCCACGCTACTGCGTGTGTCGATCCGCAAGTTGCATTAAAAGCTGAAGATTGCCCTGTCACGGCTTCTTATGTGCATATCCTGACCTGCCTGCAGCTACGCATCACGCCGGACCACTACCTGTACACCTCCGCTTCCGACAGCGCCCCCTTCTCGTCGCGCGCGCCGACACCTGCAGGCAAGGCGTGACCCGGCGACTACGTGTGGCGCACCAGGTACGAGATGTTGTTTTCTTCGTTTCGTTGGGCTGTCTTCGGACTCTGCATAACAATCTCGCAAATTCCTCCTCCACATTGCATGTGATGCTGCAGCGCCGCAGCTCCTTCCCTTCTTGATTCTGTTTTTCGTCCACTAAAGTCAGAGGTAACGGCTTTAGTGTGGCGCTTGCAGGCGGCCGGCCCGGCGCGGCTCGAGCGTATCGATGCCGTTGTGGAGATGCAGGACACCGGCCTCGTGGCGCCCTTCACTGTGCGCGGTGTGTGCTTTCGTGCCTCGAAATTGTGCTGCCTGGCGCCAGTACAGATCACATCCTGAGCACTCAGGGTTCAGTTGTCATACGTTTCTGATTATGGTGCACACGCACGCTAGCAACTTTCCTGAGTATTTTCTTCTGGACAGGAGCAGCTGCCAGGCATTATCTGAACTCAACACCGTTGCGGCCTCATGCACGCAACCTCGTCATCGACGGTGTGACAGCGTCCTCCTACGTGGACATGCTGGGCAGCGAGGACGCAATGCACGCCATGACATGGCTCGGCCGCAGCCTGTGGCGGGTGTCGCCCTCCTTTGTGCGTTACCTGCACCGCCAGCGCATTGTGTCGCCCCTCATGCTGGGCATCGGCAGCTTCATGCGCAAGGTGCGGCATCCTGCCTGGTGCACATCTTCTTGCCACGAGTGCCTCCTTCTCGAGGGGCCTGACACCAGCAGCTTGATTTTCAAGCTATTTGAGGCGGAAGGATCCGCTACGCCTCAGGCGCCGCCAGCTCAAAGCTGCATGGATTGCAACAATCCTGTTGTGCCTGTGTGCATGATGTTGCGGCTGCAAGACAGACGATCTGTGCGTCACAAAAGTTATTTCAGCTCGAGGCAGGATCTTGACATAGGTGTGCTGTTGCGCTGCCGCAGAACCAGGACGCTCGCACGGCAGCGACTGGGGTGGCGCACCGCTTCACGATGCTGCTGACGATGGGATCGGCGTTCGGCAGCCTGTAGTTTTCCGTGCTGAGCTTGCAGCTACCTAGGTACCTACACAGAAGCTCTGCCTTCGTGGCCCCGAAGGCACTGCTGCCGCAGAGACAACCATGGAAGCCTACCTCAAGACCGCAGAGCGGCAGAGGACCGGTTGACGACATAAGTGTTCTTCGAATTCCTGTTTTGCTGGGACCACTCTTTTATAAAAGCCTGTTGGAACGCCAACGTTTCGTTTGTTGTCGTTTGCTGCATGACGGGTCCCTCATTGATGGCGAGTTGTTGCTGATGCCAGCCCACAAGCGGCATCCTTAGAAACTTTACAGTCATACCATATAGCTTTCTTGGGGCCGTTGGGTGCACAACACTTTCGATCAGGCTGCTTGCGCAGCCTGATCGCTCAGCACTATGAAAGCTTGCCTCTGACGATAATCCGCAGTCTTGACCCCTGCTGCCCAGAAAGATGGCTGCCCACGGTCAGGTCAGTCCTCTTTTCTATTCCAGACTGCTTGGGACAGCCACCAGCCCTACCACATGCTTAAGTGCGTAATGCCCGGCTTGCACAGTGATTCACGTTTTCGCTTGTGTAAGGACAGTACTTAGAAACCTTTTTCATTGCAATTGTGATAGGTAGGCATGGTAAATTAAGACCAATTTATCACGTGGCTCGTGATTTTCAAAATCGGCCGCGCATGGTGCAGAGAAGGGATACCAACTCCAACTTGGACTAAGTATCCCCTGGAGAAAGCACCGAACTCGGTAAGACGAATAGCAACAACGCTTACAACAGGCAATCAATGGGCGGTTCATTACAAGTAGGCTCCCAGCTGTGTTCTGCCATTCAGTGAATACATATGTGCTTGCCCTGCCGAGTTCCGATTTCATCTGTCTGAGAAGCTGCGTCAAGTGCCGTTCCAGAACTGTGGTCTGTTATGGGCCGTCACCGCCGAGGTACTGCTCACTCGTCGTCGTCCTCGGGCGCATCCATGCGGGTCACAAAGCCGTAGGGCACGGGCGTGTGCGCGCCAGTGCCGTCCGAAGGCGTCGCGTCGCGGTCCATCATCGCGTGCAGCTTGACCACCACGGGGCCCACCTCCCCGGTGCCGATGGGCTCGCCGTCCCAGGACACGACGGGCATGACTGGCAGGCTGCTGCTGGTGAAGAAGACCTCTTTGGCGGACTTCGCCTCCTCCAGGCTGATGGGCCGCTGGTCGACGCCTTCCACGCCTTCCAGCAGCCCCTTTTCCATGTTCTGAATGACGCAGCCAAACGGGTTAGTGGTGAGCGCTACTCATTCGAGTGCCACTTACGCAGGAGCTTAAATAATGGCAGCTACGCATGGAGGCCCAGAGTGGTGAGACTTCAGCATGGACTGCGGCCATGGCAGAGGAACAGCAGAAATGATGAGAACATGCAGTTGCTTCTCCGGTCAGACTGTTGGGACTGTTTTGAATCAATGCCAATTGGCTCAGGTGAAAGATGGTGATTGCAGTTCAGTGTATCATCATCCCGGGGAGGCAGCTGCAACTTATGTTCCGAGATGGGCACGGACACCATGCAAAAGCAGGATACACTGGTGGCTGGTCAGACCCGGTCGTCGAATCAAAGCACGGGTGCTCATATCCGAAAGATGGTGTGTTTTTTGACTGGTCTGTCATCATCCCAGCAAACAGCTCTGTCAAGGCTCCACAACCATCTCATATGATCAGTGAGAAGACAGGGGCGGTGGAAGGAAGCCAGGAGTGCAGCTCACCGGCTCTACCAGCTCGATCAGGCGCGACATTGTGATGCCGGGCAGCGCGTACTCGTACACTGGAGTCTGCAAGCACGCAATGCTGACACGTCAATGTGGCTTTGTAACCCCCGTGCTTGATTGCGGCAGTCTGCAGACCATGTAGGACAGGGAGCAGGGGCGACAGAAAGAGCGCTGAGCAGCAGGCAGCAATTCGCAGTAATTAGCATTATCAGTAGCAGTAATTCGCATGGAATTGCATGGAGCAAGGGACAACATGAGCATTTGCAGGCAGACGCAGGCGCCCACCACGATGATGTTGTCCTGCGTCAGGATGGCCAGGTTCATGTTGGGCCCCTCGGCGACATTTCCGTCCGGGTCCACAAAGACGCCCTGGTCGTAATCCTCCACCTCCGCGTCCAGCAGGTTCAGCGCGTTCACCTGTCGACACGAAGGAATTGCAGGCTAAGTTGACAGTTGTTTCATTTTGGTCGAGGACATCAGAAATGATGTTCCTTATAAGCGATATGTAGGTCTTTGATCCGGCCACTTGGAAATCTGAGGTGTCGTGAGTTTTGTCACATTGAGCAGGGGCAGAAGGTGTGCACGACTCTGCAATTCAGTTGCAGCGCTCTCACCAGGTAGTTGGTGGACTTGAGGGTCGCAAAGTACACAGGCTTCTGCGGCACTGGGCTGGTCTTGACCTGCGTGCAGGGCGGCATTGAGGTCAGGCTTTGGAGCACCAGAAATGCACACGTGAAAGAATTGTGTGTCTGCAATGCCACAGGCGCAAGCAATGTTGGCTGCGCATGCGGCCCTCTGCCAATGCAATCATCTGCCAGGATTGCCACCCGACAACAGGTGCCTCATGCGCGCAGCTGCAGCATAAACATCCACAAATCCATGAGTCGTGAACATATGGGATGAGAGCGGCGAACCTTCCAGCCCTTGGAGAGGTCGTGGCGCTCGCCGTCGTCTGTGTACACCATGACGTAGAAGGAGGCGTAGTCGCACTCTGAAGTGGAGAGGCCAAAGCCGCCGCGGCCGGCGGACAGCCAGAAGCGCACGTGCCCTGCAGGGGAAGAGAGGCACAGCGTCAGCATGCCGTAGATTGGCACTCATTGAAACGAAGAAGGCATAGATTGCTGCATCTCGAGGCGTTTCAGAGAGAGGCGTTTCAGGCAGGAGCACTTGTGCAGCAAGCAGGGCCTTACGGCAAGCGAGGCGCGTACCGTTTGCTGCGCTGCTGGCGGCCGCCGTCTCCAGGATGGTCCGCGCCATCTGGTCGATTGATATCGGCGCTGTGATGCCTGCCTTGCCGGCGGACACCAGAAAGCGTTCCATGTGCGCCTCCAGTTCGTACAGGTGCCCATCGATGAGCTTGGCAGTGTCGAAGACGCCGTGGCCCCTGCGGCAAACCAGGTTGGGTTTCTGTTGTTTGATATACATTGAGTGGCCAGCGGCGCCTCAAATCCACCCGGACGTGAATCAAGTGCAATGCGATGCAGATGCAAGTGCAGGGGTGAGCGACTTGTGTGTGTTGCACTGCAGCCGATTGCGTCAGTCTAACGAGATTCCTTGTTTGTTCACCATTGCACGAGGCGTCTGATGGTACGGACAATACGGATTTGATCATCATTCGCGCGGCTGCAGATGCGGCATGTCAGCACCTGATGGTCGACGGTACATGTCAGACTTTACTTTGAAAGCGTTTCAGCTTTACAGTTCCGTGCTGAGGATCTTTGTCACGCCTCTTACCTGTGCACCATGTGGTCGTCGATGTGGACGGACATGAGCGCGGGATCGGTGATGATGCCGCCAACCACGCTGCTGAAGAATGACCTGTAGTGCTGTCGTGCCTTGTCGTGCACGGTCTCCTCCAGCAGTGCCCACACCTGCGTCGCTTGGAAAGTCACATGTGAGACCCTGACAGCAGCTGGCATTCATGAGTGTGAGAGCACAGACGGCGCCGCCTCATGATGTCGTATGATCCCCAGCATCAAGCAGCAGTCCCATGAAAGCATGGTATTATGCACATGAGGGCAAGGCACCGAGACACACCTCTTCGCTGTCGAAGATGGGCGTGGGCACAGTTGAAGGCGCGATCAGCCGCAGAAGCTCGTCTGGCACATCATAGCCTGCACCACTCTGGTCGTCTTGCTCGTCTAGCTCTGTGGCCTCCTCGAACTCTGCAGGCGATTCTGTCGCTCTGCAGGTCGTACGCAGCGCTGTGGCCTGCCTGCGCGGTGTCGGAAAGCCTGAGCTTTGGGAATAGATAGCTTTGGGGGCACTTTTGTGACCAGCGATCAATCGGTCCCGGGTGTTGCAGCGTACCTGCCTTCCCGGATGATCCGAAGGCCGTCGCAGGTAGCGGCTTCACATGAGCCGTCCGATCGGCTGCGGCTGGAGAGGACGGCTGCCTGCGGACAGGCGGCCTGTCTGTGACGGCTGCGTCGGCCTGCCGCTCTGATCGGGCCGCGATCTGCCGGGTGGCCCTGCAGCAGGCATTCTGAGCCCGCAGATCGATGTGCGGCGAACGACATGCTGCCGTCTGCCTTTGTTGCAGCACTCGGGGCCAGAAGTCAGGACAGCGGATGACAAGTGACACAGAGAGGGTGTCGCCACGATCCCTGGGCTGCAGACGGAACCGCGTAGGAGTCTGCACTCGATCTAGAACTTTCGGAGCGGATCCGGAAGAACGCAGAGTGAGCTGTAGCATCGGGGCGGGGCGGCTGGGTATGTCGAGCCTCCCTAAACCCTGGCTATCGGCAGAAAACCAGACCGCCAAAGGCGGACTGCGAAAGGGGCTGATGTGGAGGAAAAAAGGGTTGCAAAGGCACCTTCAGTACAAGGTTTTCGGGTGCCGCCGCTTGCTCGAAAGTCTGCTTGGCTTCTCTCAAAAATGCAAGCAAGGAGCTGCACCACAGCACTAAATTCCTCACGACCACCGAACCACCAGCGACATGATGTGCCAGGCAGGCTTGCTGGGATGTGCGCTGCGACGCGCGCTGCGACGTGCCGGTTCTGGTCACAGTTCTTCCTCCTTATGATCCCGCAATGGGATTTGCGTGTACAGTCACACGGTTGAGCCTGATTTCCTGCGTTGGCCGGTCCTGAGCGCCTGCAGGTTCCAGGATTACGCATCCAGCATCGTGCCGGCGTATCGCTCCATATGCAGACAGTTGCACGAAGGAACGACGTCGCATTTTAGCAGCAGCAGCACAGCGGCAGGGCGCACCTACTGGGACCTTCTCCATTTTGTCTAGCGTGTCCAGGCCGTCTATGACCTGCCCCAGAATCGTATACTTTCCTGCATGCATGCGCAGAAGTAGGGATCACACGTGTGTACAATAACAACATCCCGCATTGAAAGTCACAATCAAAACGATGACGCTCAGTTCGCTCCGCCCACCGTTGAGGTGCGGAGCCTTGCTATACGTGATAAAGAACTGGCTGCCATTGGTGTTGGGGCCGCTGTTGGCCATGGACACGGTGCCGCGCTTGGCGTGCTTCAGGTTCTCCCTGAGCTCGTCCTCGAACTTGCCGTTTGGCGACGGGTATATGGACTTGCCGCCGCGGCCCGAACCCGTCGGGTCGCCGCCCTGGACCATGAAGCCCTTGATGTTTCTGCGGTCGTTAGGCACACGCGTCAAGTAGATTGGAGTTACGTTTGCCACGCCAGCGCAGGTAGCAGTCTGGGCACATCATGTGACCAAACTTCAAGGAGTGTGCATGGAACGCCGCCACAGTGATTGGACCACACCTGTGGAAAATGGTGCCATCATAGTAGTTGCTGCCACAAAGCGCCAGGAAATTCTCCGCTGCCCGCGGGACCTGTTCGTGGCACGACAAGCTTATTTGCACCTGAGGCATGCGTCGTACGATTGTCGTGAAGCACAAGCTCAAGCGGCACCGTTGGCGGGTGCAGAACAACGCACCGATTCGCAATACAGCTCGAGCTTCAGGTCTCCGAGGGTCGTGTGCAGGGTAACTGCCTACACAGATACGACAGTTGCTCAGTCGCTCAGCCATGCCGTTCTCTACCGCGACAACATCAATTCAGCGGCAACGCACGCACCATCCCTCGAAAAGGCGCGCCGCCTTCAGCACAGCATTCGCTGACCGCCTTCCAGAACACTACCAAAACCTTTCTCAATGATACACTGTAGTTTGGCACAGGTTAATATCTGCAGCGTGTTGCGAGGTGCGTGACTAGATGCTGCGATGATCGCCAATTCTTGCAGGTGCACTGCCGCTCAGCTGCGAGCTTGGAGTTGGCACGAGGATGTGAAAGGAAGCAAATACTTCTTCGCGTCGTGCAAGCTGCAAACGATCCCGAAGTTTGTATGTGCATCCTGTTTGCCTCTTGATCACATTTTGACATGCTCCCTCGGCTTCATGACCAGACACATTGCCGGTTGCAGAGTCATTCTGTTTGTCGCATTGATGCAGATGATCTGACACTCTGGCACGTACTGAATGCTGCACTGCTCAACCTGGGGATCAGCGCTGTTGCGCGGCGCTGTGAAATCGAGTGCAAGAGCAGACTTCGGTCAGCAGCTTGGGTAGTTAATCGAGAGCTTGCACATCGACAAAACCTGCTGCAAAACCTGTTCATGACCTGAGTACTGATCCAGGCGACGCCCGACATGGCCGATGCGCTCCACGCCGGCAAATCGGTGGATCATGACATATTTGTGCCTGGACGGTTGTGCTTGTTCGGTGAGCACTCAGACTGGGCCGGGAGCTTCTGCAGGTGCGCACACTGCCGTCCCCACGCTCTCCTCCCCATAATCTATCAATGCGCACTTTCATGCGCCGCTGGCACGACTGCAGCATAGCGGGCCGTCGGGCGTCGGCGTCACAGGCGCGATGCACCCTTTGACGCCGCCAGGATATGCTCCGCAGGGCTAATTCCGGCGTGCAGCCGGGCCGCACCATCGTCATCGGCACGGAGCAGGGGCTGTACTGCAGGGTGCGTGCGCTGGCGGCGCCGCGCCTTGTCGTCAGCGCGGTGACTGAGGACGGCCAGCCGCTGGGGCCGCACGAGCTGGACCTGCGGAATCCGCGGCAGCTTCTTGAGTGCGCCTCCGCCATGTCAGTCGTGCCTCGTTTCTGTGCGCCCTGCCGGTATCGCCTCAGGGCCTGCACATGATCGTCGCCCTGTGCGTGCAACTGCAAATTCTCTGAGCTCTGCTCGTTCTCGCCTCATGGCAGCAGTGCCAGGTTACAATGGTCCCACACGCAGAAAGCGCAGCTTGCCACCAGGGACTCGGTGGCCGCAGGGAGGCCAAAGCAGGGGGCTTCTGGTCCTATGTGGCGGGCGCGGCATACAAAATGACTGTGGAGCACACAGTCGGCGGCCTGCGCATCGACAACCACCGCACAACGCTGCCCTTCAAAAAGGGCCTCAGCTCCTCGGCCGCCATCTGCGTGGCGGTGCGTCCCGTTTCAAGCTCCGGAAAGCCGCGAATGCTTCTGGATGAAAACGTCCTGCCATCTGCCAAGGGCACAGCAACCATCGGGAAAGATTGGGGTCGTGGTTCCTGAAATATCAGCCCCTTGGCATCGATCAAGCGTTTCATGACTTTGGGCAGGTAGCGCGCGCCTTTAATGTGGTGTACGGCCTGCAACTGAGCACGCGCGGCGAGATGGAGTACGCGTACCAGGCGGAGCGCCTCACGCCGTCGCTGTGCGGCCGCATGGTGCGCTGAAGGGCCTCCTGCCATTCACGATCTGATGCCTGGCGGACGAGGAACGTGCCTGGGACGGAGAACGCGTATCAGGGGAGGGAATCTCAGCGTCCAAGACACACAGCTGGCGCCTTGGCGTGATTGGATGGGGCACCGATTGTGCGCGTCGCAGTTTTTGAAAAGTATATCTGATACGCTCGACTCCATTATGAAGGTGAATCATCTCGGGCCTTGCAGGACCAGTGCGGCGCGTTTGGCCGCGTGCCCCTGCTCATGACCTTCGAGGACGAGGCGCTCGACTGCGAGCAGCTGCGGCTGGGCCGCCCGCTGCACCTGGTGCTTGTGGACCTCAGGTGAGTTATGGGTTCCGTGCATGAACAGGTTTGTGATCTTGTTCCCTTCTTCTTGAAGACCTTAAGGCAGGGGACGCTGCCACGAAGCAGTGAAGCCTGGCTGACCAAACGTCGAGCGGCAGCCCTGAAGTGCAGCGTGGTTGCTGCGCAGGGCGGCGAAGGACACGGTGCAGATCCTATCTCGCCTGCAGGCAGCCTACCCGGAGGCCGCGACGCCGCAGCAGGAAGCGCTGCACGAGCTGCTTGGTCCCATTAACGAGCGCATAACGGCGCGCGCCATCAGCCTGCTCGCCGAGGGCGACGCCGAGGCGCTAGGTGAGGACACAACCTGCATAGCCTGCATGGACTTGCAGCGCAATACGTGGGGAGGAACACTCCATCGCCGGCAGAAGCGCTGCAGAAACGAGATACTCTGCATAGCCTGCGTGCTTGTGCAGCATGTTTCTCGTTCAGGACATCATCAGCAGCACCGCTGCAGGAGCGAGTTCACGACCTGCACTAAGTCAATGCACGACTGCATTTCTCCGTAGTCTTCAAGGAAAAGCCGGCGGAAACTCCAGTGGAAGGTTGGAGATGGCCGTGGATGACGCTCATGTCTGCGTCAGGTGCGCTCATGCGAGAGGCGCAGCAGTATTTCGACGCCAGGGCGGCGCCGCTGTGCCCGGAGCACCTGGCGTCGCCGGCACTGCACCGCGTGCTCGCCTTCGAGCCCATACAGCGGCACATCTGGGGCGGCAAGGGTGTCGGCTCCCAGGTGAGGCGGCAGGCAGGGTGTCAGCCCTGCCCATGAATGAGCCTGATGACTCAGCATGCCCTTGGTTTGGGGGGTGACTCTCCCGCTGCTTGAGGCATGTAGCACGAGTCACTCACAGGGAGAGTCACCATCTTTACTCATCTCGCGGCGGGCGCTCCGCAGGGCGATGGCATGGCGCAGCTCATCTGCCGGGGCACACAGCAGCAGCAGGCGGTGTGCGACATCCTTGAGAAGGAGCTGAGCGTCCACTGCACCAAGCTCACGCTGCAGCAGAGTGTCACCTCCCAAAGCCCAGATGGCTGCCAGGCGCGACACCACCAATTGTCAGCTGGTCACAGCCGTCGCTCATCACTGTCCAGCACGACGCTGTTTCTTCGTTGGTGCTCCGTTCGTGTGGCCTCATGTCTGAATACGACGGCTTTGATCTGGAATTCGCACCCGCTGTCGCAGGATACTCCGCACCAGGATGCAGCCGCAGCAGGCACAGACAGGCTGCGCACGCTGGAAGTCCGCCGACAAGCGCCGGGCGAGCAATTGGCAACAGTGCAGACTCAAATGGCGGACTTGCAACGAGACCGCTGTATCCAGCAAATTGCAAATTCGCATTGACCTTGCTGCCATGTGTACGAGCAGTGTTACGTCCATGCACGTGTCGGAAACCGGAAAAGGCAATTTCCTCGTCATCAAAACGCAACGCCCCTGGCCTGCGTCAGTGTTGCCGTTCCTCAACGCTGCACAGCACCAGAAAGAGGGCCATCTGCCAGGTCGGAAAGGCGAGGCGCAAATGTCTGGGATGAGGGCACTCCTCGCCCTGGCCGTGCTGGCCTTGGCCGCGGGCACGACGCACGCTCAGGTAGGTCCAGCTGTGATCTAACACGGCCTAGGGGTGCTGGCGGCTCCCGCAGCCGCATGTCAATCAAATCAGTGTTGCTTTTTGGTCGAAACCCGAAGGCGTTTATCAGTGTCGTGCCGCGTCTCACCAAGATTCTGCAGCAATACTCCTCGGCATCCGAGCCGCAGGTTCATGCTTGACTCCATGCGCACCGCCGTGATCAATGCGCCTGAACATGGTTTTGTGGCTGCAAGCTGAGAGCATGGCACTCGTCGGACGTGACAGCCGCGCACAGCCTGTTCATTCGTGTTGCACACTATGGATGTCTCGACACTCAAACGCGCTAGGATCACGCACGATCTTGCTGCAAATGCGAGGTTCATTCTCACCTTGGGTGGTTAGATTCCACTACATTCAGGCGTTCTCAGGGGCAGCCTTGGGAGGTCGGGCGACGCCCACTGAATTCAAACTGACCTGGATGTTTGTCACTCCTTGCAGACCTGTCGGTTTCCGTCTTTCGTGCCCATCCTCGCGAATCAGCCCGGCTTGACGATCATCACGCAGGTGCGCTTGGCCAGACATCGACGGCCTCATATGCATGTTTGCTTTGCAGCGCCTAGTGCACATCCACCGCCGCTCTGCCAGGTGCATATTCTTTGCTCTTCAGACAGATCTTCCACTGGCGAGACCGGCTGACAAAGGACGTCGTTCTCTCCGCCGCCGCACAGATCGTCAAGACACTTGAGGCCACCAACAGCGCGTCTGTGCCAACGCCTGCGGATGGCGTCACTCTCCTGGCACCCACCGATGCCGCCTTCATCTCGCTGCTATCGACGTCAGGTAGCTGCACGGCGGTCTTAGTGACTCGCACCGTCATCCCACGTGCACCGCATGCACTCTCTTCCAGCAGCGCCAAGCCAACCCAGCATTGTGGCGAGAGACATTGCCTGGGCCTCTGTAGGCCTGACAACGGCGGTTGCGCAGCGGACACTGGCCGCCAAGGGCGTCTCCATCTTGCTGTACCACTTGCTGGACACGGGGTACACGCCGGCGCAGCTGCTGGCCCTGACCGCCTTCCAGAGCAACCTCGGCAAGACGCTGGGCGTGTCGCTGCCGCTCACATTTGGCGCCGGAACCACCGCTGGCACGGTGTGTGCTTTTGAGTATTGCAGGACATTTCACTTTGGCAGGGCTCAAGTGAAGAAAATGACCACGGGCTTGTTGGGCAGATGCTTGATACAGAACCGAAAGAGCGTTGCAACTTTGAATTTTTCTCACGACAGCTGCCCCTGCAGTGCTGTCAGGCACAGGCCTCGTGCTGACTGCTGCCTCATCGACAGATTGTGGCGTCAGGCATCGCAAACGAGGGCATGCTGTCGGCGGCCACCCCCGTCTGCACCAGCCAGCTGTACGTGGTCGACGCGGTGCTGCTGCCCAGCCACAACCTCGCAACGGTGCCGGCAGCCACACCTGCACGTGAGATTTCCTTTCACGTCCACTGTGTTGTCAATGCCTCCAGCTCGGCACCATGCAATGCAGCCCTAACGTTTATGGCTTGCGCAAACCAGCCGCCGCCTGGACTTGCATCGCGCAAGGGACCACGGTGTCGCTCTTAACGGCAGTGGTCGAGCACAGTCACAAGCTTCAATGTGCTGCTGCAGGCGCGCCCGCTGCGGCTCCGGCGCTGGGCCCGTCTGCGCTCGGGCCGGCTGTGGCGGTGGCCGCCGGGCCGGAGGGCCAGGCCATCGCGGCAGCCGCGCCGGACACCGCCCCCGTGGCAGTCAGCGCCCCCGGCCTCGCGCTGGCTGTGGGCGTGCTTGCTCCCGCCGCGGCCCCGGACTCGGCCCCCGCGCCGGCCGTGGCACTGGTGCCGGCGCCCGCTACCGGGCCTGCCACCACCGCGACGGCGCCGGCGCCCGCCACGTCGTCGCAGCTGCCGGCGTTTGGCGCTTTGGCGCCGGCGGCGTCGCCCCAGGCGGCGGCCAGCTCCGCGGCGGCGTCTGCGGCGGTTCTCGCGAGCGCACTCGCGGGCGCCGTGGCGCTGCTCGGCATGCTGTAAGGAGTGTTCGCGCATCTCTAATGCGCGATCGCCTGCAGTCTGAACAACACGTGATTTGCACCTGAAGTGATAGGAAGCCTGGTCGGTCGTTGGTAGTCAGTCATTTGTTGCGCTCATCAATGTGCCGCACTCCTCTGCCGTGGTTTTGTATGAGCCTGTGTTTCTCGCATTGCCAAAGTCTGGCTCCTTGTCTCTTGCAAATGCTGGTCGATTTCTGCAGCTGGTCGAGGCAGCAGCTGCGGTCTTGTAAACGCGATCAAGGGAATGTTGTGCAGCTGTAGTACGGGGAGCGCCTGACTAACTTGCTGATTGCACGCAAACTGCATCAAATCACTTCTCACTCCCGGCAATTGCCCGCAAATCTGAGCTTGCACTGTGTGTGTAGCTGGTTCTGCGTGCTGTCCTGGTCGCGTCCGGGTTCAGGCAGCAGTCAGGGACTTCACCTGGACACAGCAATGATCAGCCAGCGCTTTGGCGTGGTAACGGTGCTTGCAATCGCCGCCTGCACGTCCCAGGTTGCAGCACAGCAGGTGCATTACCCACTGAAGTCTGCTCTGCCGTTCTCGGGTCATCGCAAAAGCAGTGCACACGCTCAGTGTGCTGATGACACTGCCGCTGGGTGTACTTATTGCTGACATCAAGCCCTGGCGTGCTCCACCAGACGTTTTGCCTTGGTTGCACAATATGAATCGCATAGGCGCATTTGTCTGAGCATTGCAACACGCATTGGGGTCATGTCAACCTTGAACTGATTACCGTGCCGCCGCTGCGCAGTGCACCGAGTCTTTTTTCTCAGCGGCGTCGAGGGACCCCAGCCTGGGCCTGCTCACGACTGCCGTCAGCTCGCTGTCGCCGTCACAGACGAACGGCATCATCCCGTCGCCGAGCTCAAATATCACCGTCTTTGCGCCGACGGACGACGCCTTCCTTGGATTGTTCCACAGTCAAGGTGAATGTCTTCTCCTCAAGCGCAAACGTTAGCGTCTCTAGCCCATTGTGCATGCTGCCATGTGGAGCGCGCGGGCTGCACTGATGTCCCTTTTTTCCTATATGTTATGCGCCCTTGCGGCATCCGGTTCACTTGAGCAGGTGGCCTCAGACAGTGGTTCCTCGTGCTCTGCAGGACTGACGCTGGCGTCGGTGTCGACGCTCACATCCAAGCTGACCAGCGTGCTGTTGCAGCACGTGCTGCTGAATGCAACAACGGAAGCGCAGCTGGTAGCAGCAGGCGAATTCCAGTCGGCGCTGGGGGTGGTCCTCAATCAGTCGTACCCAATCACAGTCACAGAGACCGGCGGAAATGTGAGTCCCGTGCATGCGCGTGACGATCAGATCGTTCCGGGTACCAGCTTGCTTGATCTGCTGCGTGGCTTGCGACTTTGCCATGGGCTGCGGCAGCTGCAATGGTGCGGCAGCCCCTTGATTCTGGTGGTGTTTTGTTATTGCGAGTGGCTACTCTGTCGCAGAACGTCGTCTCACTCGCTCTCAGGGCCCGCAACCTTGGAGAGGGCCGTGACGACGTTAGGCCACCATTTCGTGTTACATCGCATCTCGGTGGAGACACTGCGTGTTTGTATTGCTTTTGTGATCATGCTGAGCAGGTGACGGTAGCCGCGCGGGCAAACACGACGCCGGTCAACATCCTCAGGACGATCAACGTCTGCACCTCCTTCGTGCACGTGGTGGACGGCGTCCTGCTGCCAGCATCCAACATATCGGCGGTGCCGACCGTGTCAGTCGGTGCGCCTTGATTTTCGGATTCCAGAGCTCTATTGCAAGTTGAAAACCTCAACACTGTTGAAGCTCGAAGTTATGAGCAACCTGTACTGCTGCCCACGACTTCCCATAACGGGTGACGCACAATCGTGGGACCTTGCAGCGGCAAGCCTCAGAGAGATGGGCTGCCTGCCTCCAGACCTATCGATGCCTTCTGCAGAGCATTTCACGCTGTGACAGCGAGTGCGGGGTTCGTCAATGTCACGGATTGTCACCGTCAGCTGTGACAAGCCGTCGTGGCTGCAGCCTCGTCATAGAAAATTGATGACTCGCGTTCTGCGCGCGATGCACAGACGCGCTCAAGGCGGCCACAGCCACCCTCGGCGGCAACTCCACCGCTGGCTCGCCCGCCGGCTCGCCGGCGGCAGCGCCCGCCGGCAGCCCTGCCGGCGCCGGCGCCGCCGCGTCGCCCGCCACCCTGGCGCCGCCGCCGCCGCCGAACTCTGCGACCGCCGCCGCCGCGGCATGCGCGGCGCTGCTGCCGGCGCTGCTCCTTGCGGTGGCATTTGCAGTGGGCGCTTAGGCGTCAATGCTGCAACAATGCAAGAGGCACTGGCAGACCTTTCGCCACAGCATGGCGGACAACAGCTGATGCAGCCGTAGCGCCGACGCATGGGCGCGGCCAGCCTGCGGAAGCGCCGCCAACAGCATCTGCACGTGTGAACTTTCTGCATTGAACCTAAAGTTGATGACCATTGAATCGTGAAAACCTCAATTGAAGACTGCAGGCCAGCGCGCTTGTCGACCAACTTGTTCAACTATGATCGTCTCGTGACCCTTTCACTTGCCGCGCGATGCTGCTGGTTGTTCTGCAGCATTGCCCAGCGCGCGGCACCATTGAGATTGTAATTCGCTGTGCAAATGCGTTAAACAGATGCTGCTTGTATCCGCCAGCAAGAATGTCCTCCTCGTAGGGTCCACTCAACCAAAGTCAACACTACATGGTTTGCCACTGAGCACCCACCCTCCCCTGACCCAATCTCACTACCTCGACTGGAAGCATGAACGACCCTCAAACCTGCGGCACGTCCCTTGTTGCAGCTGCCCTACAGCAACGTCAGGGCAGATCGAACAGCACATGGACTCAACTGTTCCACATGCCTCGTCAGACTCGGAAGACACGCACTACAAACTCTGCTTGCTGTTCAGCTGCACAGTAATCCATTCCCGCGTCAGATACGCCCGCGTTCCTGGGGGGCGTCGCTGACGATCGAGAGTCGCTGAGCCCTGCGATCCTTGGCTTTCCTCATCCACGGCACGTCCCTCGGGCGCAGCCAGCCGCCAGGCAACACACGCCGCGGCCTGCGCCGCCAGGCCGGGCGCGACCGCGTTCTGGAAGGCGTTGCTGAGGCCCTTGTTCCCGGGTTTTCACCTGCGGCCTCAGCTGCGGCCCGCCGCTGCGGTGTGAGCCGCCTGGCCGCGCGTGATAGCATTCTGGAAGGCATCGCTGAGGCCCGGCCCCGGAGATTGCCCCCCCTGCGTCTTCGGCATTCACATCTCAGCCGCGGCCCGCCGCTGCGGCATGCGCCGCCTGGCCGCGCGCGACGGCGTTCTGGAAGGCGTCGCTGAAGCTGGTGTTCTCCGGGTCCAGGCGGAAGGCCTCGAAGAAGGCCTGCGCCGCCGCCTCCCACCGCTCCAGCGCCTGCGCCGCGGCGCCCTCCCTGTACCACGCCTGCACAGTGGAGTTTGAGGTTTGTCGGATGGGGATCATAAGACGAGATGTCTCGGCGCAGTGAGAAGCCTGCACCGCCGCCTCCCACCGCTCCAGGGCCCGCGCCGCCGCACCCTTCCCATACCACGCCTGCGCAACAGGTGGGAACAGGCCACGGCTGTCATGTTGCCAGGAACCGAGATGTAAGGCAACTGACGTCTGCAAATGGCAGGGCTTACCCAGCATGGGCAATGGATGCACGACTCACGAGGCTGTCCACCTTGAAAACAGGTCTGCCGGTGTTCTTCCAGGGTCTGCAGTGCCGTGCCATGTCCGTTCAACGAGCCAGCAACCGTGGCGGTGCTGCAATCTGTGTCAAGCTGCCAATGTGAAGCTGGGAAAATCAGTTGCCGGGGGTGCCTGCCTGCGGGGAAAACTTCCCAGGTTTTCCAAGATTAATTCTGCATCACTACTCCAGTCGAGTCTGTCGCCTTGCCTTGGCATTGGTCGGGTCGACGGTGCAGGTGATGCGGGCGTCCTTTGGCTCGGCGGCGGCGTCGATTTGTATTTCATATGTACGATTGGCTCATGTTGTTCTTCCAACTTGCCTTGGCGTAGGTCGGGTCGACAGTGTGGGCGATGCGAGCGTCTTCCAGCGCGGCCGCGGCATTGTGCGACGCCAGGTGCGCCGCCGAGCGGTTTGCCCACACGCGCGCGTCAGCAGTGGACGCGTCCAGCGAGTTTGTGTAGGAGCGCACAGCCGCCTGGGAAGCATGATTGTTCATGTCAGATTTTCACTCAGGTGTATATGAGGCCGCTGAGCAGTGGCCCCCACGCATCGGTAGTGGACGTAATTCCAACTCACAAAGAGACATGAACAGCGTAATCCAGGGACGGCGTCCGACGACGCGGTGTAGGACCGCATCGTCGCGTGGGAGTTGTGATTGAGGTTGTGATAACTGAGATTAAAGGTTCTTGTAGGGTTTTTTTGCGGGTGCGTCCAGCGCCACAGTGCAGGACCGCATGGCCGTCTGTCATGGCACAGGTGCAGGCATGCGCATCAGCTCGAGCTGATGGCGATGGAGGGGCTCAAGAATTTGCCTCCTCCGTCAAGCACTGCGTCTCGCCAAAGGGCGAAGCAAGCTCGCCGGAGGCAAATCTGCACCCAGAAATGCGTGGCAGCTTCAGCTGCTGGCATTCAGCGGCATGGCAGGCACAGCAGGCGGCAGCAAGACAGCAGGGCGCCGCACCTCGAACAGGCCTGCCCGGAAGGCGACGTCGCCCTGCATCTTGTGCTCCGCCGCCGCCGCCGCATCCTCCTGCCGCGGCTGCGGCACCACCACCTCCTGCTAAACAAGGATCGAAAGTCCGAGAATTCCACAAGGTATGATATGTTAGCACAAATCAGACATGCAGTCGCGTAGGTGCCTCATGTCGTTACACGTCGGTTTTAAATGCAGCATGTCGATCCTGTTGCGGATTCGTCCGCTGCTGGCTGGCATGATGCAAGAGGTTTTGTTTGAAAAGCACCTGAGTTGCTGTGGGGCTGGCCTCGGCGGGCGCGTCGGTTGACGGCGCGTAGGCGTCCATCAGCGTAACGGCGCTCCACTCACCGGCGTGGCCTGGGTCGGGAATGCGCAAGGAGGCTGTTGCGGTCACGAGCTATCAATGGCAGGCGCATGGTGGCCAGCAGATGGCGGTGCATTACTGTAATGTCGATGTATCGTGGCCTCCCGAGTGGTGGCCCATCAGCGGAGGCGGATTGGGTCACGCCATGGCTTGCAGATTCGGCACCAGCATCCACATGAGGCTGCAGATGTTGTCATTGGGTGCGTCGGCAGGGCAGGGCACAGAGCACCTGGGTTGACCTGTCCTTTTGCGAGGCAGCGAGACGTGCACACACGCACGTTCGGGGGGCGACGTCAGCAGCGGCAGCCCAGAAGCAGATGTGCGAGGTGATATCCCAACCCACGCTGATGGGAATCGCGTCACCTTCCGCTGCGACACCAGCTCAGAAAGAGGATCCCGACGCTGCAGTGTCGTGTACATGCATTACCCTCCGGGGGCGACGTCAGCGGCAGCAGCGTCTCCACAACCTCACGCGCGCCCGCCTCCGCTGCCGCCTCGATGGGCCGCGCCCCAAACTCGTCCGTGGCGGCAGTGTCCGCTCCCGCCTGGGCAAGCGCTGTCAAAGGCCCTCAGCTTGACTGTCACGTGCCAGTCCTTGATGCGTCGGTCCTTCCAATTTTGTAAAAGACTGCCGGGACACGCAGGATGTGCACAGGGCGGGGCTCCCTGTACTGTGTGAAACGATCAGCAAACCAGCAGGCCACGTGCACCTGCGCACCTGCAGCAGCGCCAGCACGATGGTGAGGTTGCCGCCGGCGGCCGCCGCGTGCAGCGCGGTCGCGCCGCCGAGGGCTGCGGTGTTGGGGTCCGCCTTTGCCGCCAGCAGCAGCTCGACGACATCCTCAGACCCTGCAGGGTGTATTGCACGCGGTTTGAAAGACCTGCCACGTTGCAAACACTGGTAGGAACAGTGCATGAGCAGCTCTGTCTGTGCGGCAGCTAAAGCACAGGGGCGCACAGTCTCATCATCCCCGCCAACCCCTGGAGCGTGCACACGGTCATGTCTTTCGATGCAATCGTTGTGCCGCCAACCTTCCGCATCCGAAGCCTTGCACCCAAGGCGGCAACCATGAGAACGACGCTACGTTGCCGTCCGCAGTCGCCGCCGGAGAGGCGACCTTGCTGCAAATCACTTTGTAGATCATTGTGCCGCCAAAGACCCTGATCCGAGCGGCGGCCTTGAACACGCCGCTGACATTGCCATCCGCGGTGGCTCCCGCCAAGGCGCTCAAGTCAAGTACACAATGCCCCCGTCTTCGCTGCAAACATTGCATTGCGCTGAAGATGCTCACCCGAGGCGGCGGCCACAAAGACGCCGCTGACGCTGCCGTCCGCGGTCGCTGCCGGCGAGGCGCACAATCTCAACCCCGCGACCCTCAGAAACTAATGTTGCAAATCATTATGCTGCTCCTCGGCAGCATGCTCACCCGAGGCGGCGGCCATGAAGACGCCGCTGACGTTGCCCTCCGCAGTTGCCGCCGGGGATGCGCCCGCGTCCAGCAGCGCCGCCACGACCGGCGCGGTGCCGCTGCCAGCGGCCCACACCAGCGCCGTCCCGGCATCGCTCGACGCCTCCAGGTCTGCGCCGGCTGCAATGAGGGCTTGCACCACCTCCACGTTGCCTGCAGCAGGTGGATCGGCGCTTTGTATGTGAATCAGCACCCTGGGCCAGCAAGTCATTGGCAGTACTGTGGCAGCACCTGGCCGCGTTCATCGCAAACAAGAGCATTGTGCTTCCTTCGTCTGCGGACTGCGTCTGCACCTCTCTCGTCACCACTAAATTGCTCCCGCATTTGCAAATATAAATTGACGACGCATGGAGTTCGTTTTTAGCATGCTTTCAATACGCGATCATAGCGGTTTGACGATCAACTATTGATAACCTCCCTGCACACAGCTGCCAGCGGCGGCGGCTGGAGCCACACGCGCCTGCGTCAGTGCTGCTCTGAGGCTCTGCTCACAACAGCTTGACGCTCTCAGGGTGCATGCATGCAGGAGATGCAGGATCATGAGAGGCGCCAGCACTGGAGGCGTACCTGAGGAGGCGGCCCGGTGGATGGGCGCGGCGCTGCCGTCGCTGCACAGGTTGGGGTCCGCACCGTGCGACAGCAGCAAAGCAACAGTGTCCAGCAGCCCCGCGCCCGCCGCCAGCGACAGCGCCGTCTCCCCTGCGCACAGACGTGTGCATGGCTCCAGCTGGTCAGAATATCCCTGGAGAGGTGAGCTTGGCGTCGTGCCATGCGACAGCAGCCGCGTAACCGTGTCCAGCAGCCCAGCGCCCACCGCTGGCGACAGCGCCGTCTCCCCTGCACGCACCAAGCAAACATCTGTAACATTCGTTGCAAACCCTCATCGCGAAAGTCTGCATCTGCGCTTTGCCACAGCAGGAGCGCGGCCGTGGCCAGCTGCCCCGCGCCTGCTGCCAGCGACAACGCCGTTTCCCCTGCATGTGGCAAGCACGATCTATTTGATTTTCAGAAACCAAAACCCTGGCACAAGGGATATCCAGGCTGCGTTGCAGCAACAGCGCCGTCTCCCCTGCGCATAGCATGCACCATCTGTTCGCCCTTTTACCAGGGTCCTTATAAGCGTGCTTTTGTAATAGAAGATGGCTCATCGTACATCCCTGCTCACCGCGGTCGTCCTGGACATTGACGTCCATCTGCCGCTCGTCCAGCAGGTAGCTGCACATGGCCAGCTGCGCCACCTGCGCCGCAAAGTGCAGGACGGTGCGCCCGTTGCCGTCCCGCACCCTGCCCACGTCACTGCCGCCGTAATGCCGGGCCGCCGTCTGCACGCAGGCGGAATACAATATTGGTGTGACGATGCATGAGCCGCACAGTAGCCGATACGTCCAATCTCGCAGGCCGCTGCCGCATATGCAAGCAATTGCAGCCGCAGTCGCCCTTGACATTGAGATGCGCAACAGCTGGTTCGACCTAAATGCTGGCAAACACAAGCCACTGGCTGCATCTAAAGCGTGCCTTGAAGGCGTCCATGTCGCCGTCCTGGGCGGCCTGCAGCAGGTCCCGCACCCGGCCGCGCTCCTGCATCGCCGCACCAGCTCCTTCCGGCACTTCCGCCTCCTGCGCAAGCGCCATCGGCGCTGCTGGTCAGGTCGGCGCCATGCTGATTGAGGCAAAGTATGTCTGACAGGCTCTGGCATCTGTGAGCTCGGGATGCCTGCATGATCAACCTTCTCGCAGCATGCATGCATCATGCACGCATGTCGACTGCACATCGCGCACTGATCCGCGCACATAGACAGCGACAGCACCTGCTGCGACTCCGGCTCCTCGCGCATGGCGTTGAGTCCGGGCCAGCGCAGCGAGGCGTCGCGCTTGTGCAGCGAGATGACCAGCTGGCTGTCATCGATGCGCCAGCTGGTGAGCGCCGGGTCGACTGTGCTGTACAGCTGCATAATCGACAGCAGCGGCTGCGGCGCATCCTTGACCTGCACCTGCAACGCGTCTGCGCCGCCTGAGACGGTCACATCCGCGTCTGCGGTGTCCGGTGGCACTTGCACAAAGACATCCACTGTGTCTCTTCGGTCCGCGACGTGAGCCTCTCCCGACGCCGCCGCCTCGTCCGACATCGCGAAATGGCTTGAAAATCGATTGCAGGTTGTGGAGCAGTCGATGCGAGGCGCAACTGCAATTGCACCTGGCTTTGTGTGGATGTGTGCATGAAGGTGGCGGCCCCCGCAAGGAGAGTTTGCCCCTGCGTGCAGAGTTGAAGTGGTGGTTTTGCCAGCAATCATTCTGCTATTTGTTTGCATTCTTCTATCAGCGCTGCCGTATCTGTGCTGCCAGACCCGCGCCACCGCCTTGATAAAGTCACATTGGTTGATCTCCAATAAACAAAAGCGACGAAGCTTCAAGCCATAAGTGCAGCAGAAACAGTGGTTGTAACCCTTGACATACAGCTGGACTCTTCGCGCTGGTGAAAGGCGAGGCTGCACCAGCTTGAAACACACCACCGGCAGCCCGCCGCGGCGCGGCGCAGTTACAGGAGCTCGCGTCGCAGCCGGCCGCCATGGCTGCGCTGCGGCGGCAGCCCAAGGTGGAGGTCCGCACCCTGACGGAGGACTACTGCGAGTTCGTGCTCAGCAACACCGACGTCAGCGTCGCCAACGCTCTGCGGCGCGTCATCCTGTCGCACGTGCCGACGATCGCGGTGGACCTGGTGGAGATCGAGGAGAATAGCACGGTGCTGAACGACGAGTTCATCGCGCACCGGCTGGGCCTCATACCCATCCTGTCGCACCGCGTCAGGGAGATGAAGTCGCCGTTCGAGTCGGAGGGCGACGACGACTTCACGGACATCGAGTTCAACCTGGATGTCAAGTGCACCACGGACGAGACGCTTGACGTGAGCAGACCTTCTTTTATCCAAAGTCACTGTCGAAACTTCACATGGTTCATGCCTCCACGAGTGCTGCAGCTTCATCAGTCTGCGGGCCTGGAGTGTGCACCACAGCTCGATGTGGCCATGGTGAGTTCGTACATGCTGCATAATGCAGCGCACAGTCCTCCGCCTGTGTGGGGCCATAGGATTGAACTACGCCCGCTGCCATGCGCTTGTGTAGCGCCCGTGGCATAAGGGTATTCCTGGAACCTGCTTGCGTTTTGACAGGCCAATACGATGCAGGTGACGTCGAATGACTTCGTGCTGGACCCGCGGTTCACGGACATCACGCCAGTGGGCTTCAACGCCGGCGGCGTGGAGGCGGACCAGAAGGGCATCCTGATCGTGAAGATGCGGAAAAACCAGGTGGGAGGTTCTTGCTGCATCCACGGGATTGCGTGGGGACAATGGTCAGCGGCGGCGGCCAGGCTGGGGGCATAGCTGCAGTTGCAGATGCTTCGTCGTGAGCGGGGTGTTGTTGGTGGCGCTGATGAGAGGCAGCCGTGACTTTCATGCGGAATTGCAGGCTGACAGAATGACGAACAGTATGTTGAGGAAATGACATTGCTGCCTGCGCAGGAGCTGCGACTGCGGGCCATTGCGCGCAAGGGCATCGGCAAGGACCACGCCAAGTGGATCCCCGTCGCGACCGTCAGCTTCCAGTACATGCCGGAGATCAAGCTGAACCATGCGCTGCTCAGCACGCTGTCGGACGCGCAGCGGGAGGCGTGGGTCAACTCCACGCCCGGTAGCGAGGTGTTCCGCCTCAACAAGGCCACGCAGCAGGTCAGTCCGCCACTTCTGGAATGTACTTCTTATGCTTTTGCTTTCATCTCTCTGGGGTTTTATGCCGACGGCGGACAAGTGCAATGCAGCTCCAGCTGTGAAGCTGCCTGCGAAAAGGCAATACACAGCGGAACGGCAGCACATCTGCATTGTGCCGCACCTTGGGTCCTGCGCCCTATGACGATGATGGTGCAGCCTGTCAGGATGACCATAGCAGGAAGAGGCCAAGAGGTCTGTGCGTCTCTGCCTGCAGGTGGAGATCGTTTCGCCTGAGGCGTACGCCTACGATGGCGAGTGCATCGAGAAGGCAGCGGAGCTCGGCAAGCCGGGCCTTGTGGACATCCGGCCCCTGCCAGTAAGTGTTTCTGAGCTCGTGTCGGTGACGTTGCAGTTGTGAAAGTCCTCAATTGCTCGGCTTGAAATTGCTGTACTCCAGGCCAGACAACTTGTATCTGAATCTGTGTGCTTTGCTGCCGCTTGACATCTGTGTGTGATCCTGCCACAGGATGTGTTCATCTTCAGGTTAGAGTCGACAGGGGTGCTGCCGCCAGCGGAGATCGTGTCCACAGCTTTGGAGGTGCTCCAACAGAAGCTCAACACGATCAATGCGTCACTGCAGTCCAGCAAGGAGGACGGCGATGACCCAATGCAAGTGGGCTGATGCAACACGAATTCATCCATTGCATGCTTGTCGTGATTGAACCGCCAACATAGTCGAACTGGAAGGCAGAGCCGCTGACGTTCGTCTGGCTGTTGACCGTCATGGGGTGCCGTCAGCATGGTGCACAGCACAGCACAGCACATGCATTCGGTGTGGTATCGACGGCCAGCCGGCTGGGCGCCCCAGGAGTACATCTCGAGGAGACGAGGACAGGCTTCGGGCGACAAGCAGTGCTTTTAGTACCCGTTAGCTGCTTGTTGCTGCTGCTGTGAGGTGTAGCAGGATCCTTTTTCAGCGAGCTTGCCGAAATGAGTTTCGGAGGACGAATGAGCAGGTCAGGCCCGCCGAAAACGTTCCTAGAGTAATTTTTAAGCCAGCCAAAAAAAACTAAGCTTGCTGCAAGACCTCGGCTGACGAACGTTACCATCCGCATTTGTCGGCTTTGAGTATCCAGCTGCGTTGTGCGGCGTCGCGGGCTCAGTACTGTCTCTGGCGAGTGGACATCAATTGTCAGCATCGCAATATAGCGGTGCAGTGTTTCTGTGAACAACGGTTCTGCAACACGTTGCTGTGGCTGAAGAGTCCATTATTTCGGTTCGGCAAGTCTGCGGGTCCGAGTGACCGAGTTTATCACATTGCGCGCTCTGCCTGCGCGGCAGGTGTCACTAATCTGCAAAGCTGCGTCTCGCCGTCGCAGGCCAGAGTGTTCTCAATTTGTGCAAGTTAGAGATCACGTCTAGCTTAAGGCAGCCGCAGCGTGCGTGAGCTCGCGGCTGCGGCAGGAATTGTGCAGCGCCGCATTCACAGCCAGCGGGCGAAGTGCGCTAGCTGATCCTCAGCGGGACAGACAGTCAGATTCGGCTCCAGAAGGCGGTCACCCTCCTTCCACACAGCTGCGCAGCGTGGTGCTGTCATGGGAGGCAGTCCGCGGCAGCAGGGCAGCGGCGCAGCCAATGGCAAGCCCCGCCCGCAGGCGCTACCTAGCGCTACAGAGAGCTCGGTGAGGTTCTGAGCCTGCACACAAGCCTTGCAGCTGTGACCATGTGACGCATATGCATGATTGGGACGAATCGCGTCACGCCAAGGAGTCCTGCACTTCGGCAGCCTTGCTCTTACTGGCGACCGCCGCTGCCCTGAGGATCAGATGCGACGTGGTGGGTCACGCATTTTCTACTGTGCTGTGCAGGGTGAGGAGGAGGAAAATGCGGTCAGTGGATCGGGATCATCGTCATCTGCGGAGTCGGGAAGTCGCAGCAGCTCTGACGCGGACTCTGCGGTGCGTGCTGCAATTGCACTCACCGCGCCACACCTCCCAGCGTTCGTGACCTGCCCCTGTGGCGGTCAATCTCATAGGGCGCCCACTGTATGTCTGTGCAGATTGTGGCCACAGTGCGAGATCGTGGCCACAGTGCGAGGCAGATTGTGGCCACAGTGCGAGATTGTGGCCACAGTGCAGATTGTAGCCACAGTGCGAGGTCTCTGTTTGCATGCCAATGAGCTGCCTCACCTGCAGCAGCACATCACCGCGTAGAAGTTGTACTCGCACCCGCTGCAGGGGCCGGCGGGCAGCGAGGTGGTGGTGCAGTTGGGGGAGCGGGTGGAGTTCGAGTCAATGCGTCAACGCTGTACATTAAAGCCCTCGCCATGTCCTCTGAACCGTGCAATTTTCCTCAGGGGCCGGCGGGCAGCGAGGTGGTGGTGCAGTCGGGGGAGCGGGTGGACCTGCCTCCCTTCAAGGGCAAGCTGGAGAAGCCCATGATGGAGATGGTGGCCGGCTCCAACGTTTGGTACCAGGCCCACATCCTGCAGTCCAGCGACACCAAGCTGCGTGTGCTGTTCCCAGGTACCTACATGCAGCTGGCATGTCCGCACTGTTCTCCCTTTGTGAGCGACCAGGATGCTCGTCGGTGTGTGAAAACTAGTCTGGGACAGTACTGCTATCATGGCGATGTGCAACATGCGTTCACATGTGCCGAAAGGGTGCGCCGCCTGTGGTGTGCCGTCATTGCAGCTGCCTTCAGGGGCTGTGCAATGGAAGCTGGGCAAGGTTCTGCCCTGCAGCAGCAGCATGTTGCAGACGGCTATGAGTCAGGGGCCATCCACCGAATGAGTCGCCCCACCTTCGTGCAGCGCCGACGGAGGGGAAGAAGAATAAGCGTGAGTGGGTGCTGCGCACCAGCAGCCGCATCTGGCGCGGCTCCATGTCCTCTCGCGACTGGAAGTACCTGTCCCAGGGCGCCTGGGCGCCCCGCGCCAAGGGCCGCTCCCGCAAGGCCCGCAGCCGCGCCGCCGCCGGCGGCGGCGGCGCCCAGAAGCGCGGGCGCGGCAGTGCCGGGGCCATCGGCGGCGGCGGAGGCGCCGCGGGCACCACAGCGTCCGGCACCGGCGGCGCTGCGTCCGAGATTGCCGGGGGCGGCCGCGGCGGCGACGGCGGCCACCACTCCGAGGAGCCCGACGTGGCGTCGCCGCGGAAGCGGCCGCGCCGCGCCAAGTCCGCCGGCGGCAGCCCCGCTAGCAGCGGCAGTGACGGCGAGGACGACGGCCACATGGGCGCCTTTCAGAGGCTCCCCGGCAGCGGCGGCGGCAGCGGCGGCGGCCGGGCAGCACCAGTGGCCGTGCCGCGCGGCGTCCCGCGGCAGGCCAACGCTGCCGAGGCACGGCAGCGGGCGGCGGGGCGGCCGCAGGACCCGCTGGTTGGATGGTTCGTCCACCACTTCACGCTGCTGGACAGAGCAGGTGAACGTCTGGACAAGACGCTGACCCCCTGTCATCTTTGTGGTCTGTCTGATGGTGGTCTGAAGGATGCTGGCGCCAGGCTGTCATCGGCACGCCAGTGGCTGCAATCACCGCGGTCTGCAGCACAATGGGTGCCTGTGCCCCTCTCTAGTTGGATAATCTTTGTGTGTCAAATGTGCAGGGCTGCTGGGGGACAACTACACCACCTGCTCCGCCGAGGCGGGGTTCCTGCCGCCCTGCCAGCCCGCCCGGCAGCCTGGCAGCGCCGCTCCGTCAGGCGGTAGTGCTCAGGCAGCCAGCGCCAAGCAGGCGCCCAGCCAGCAGCAGCGGCAGCAAGCAGGACACGGCTGGCGGCGCAGCTGCGCCGAAGGCCCGGGCGGTGCCGCATGCTGACGGCAGTAGCGGCGGCGGCGGCGGTGGCGGCAGTGGCGGCGGCCGAGCATCAGCTGCAAATGGGCACCCAGCAGCGGCCGCAGATGCCAACGGCAGCAGGAAGCCACAGCCCTGGGCTGGCCAAGCAAAGGGGTCAGCGCCGCAGCAGCGCAGCGGCAGCAGAGCATAGTAGTGCTGCTGCGGACGCGATGCTGCTTGCATAAATGTGGCAGCTTGAGGCAGATCTTCGGTCTGTGCGCAGATGCTGAAATCTTCCCCACGATTGTATCTGATGCACAAGCCGCTTGCTTATGTCAACGCTGGCGTTCAATCAGAGAGCTGCATGACGAATGGCAGTACGACATGCACCCTTCACCCGTACATACTGCGCGTTCGCATTTACGATGGTGAAATTTTTTGCAACACCACAGATCATATCGCGCCTTGCAACGCACCTACATACCACCCTGCTTCAGACTGCACATCTTGCAGAACACAAACTTCACTCAGATGTGACAACAGAATGCGATCGTGCCAGAAGATAAAACCAAAGTTTGCATCTTGTCCTCGGATTCGAGCAGCGCCAATTCGAAGCTGCTCAAGCGACGCTAGGATAACATGCCCGAAAGTCAGCGCAAGGCGTCCGCTGACGACGCGCCGCATGCTGATTTCAAGCTTCGGTGTGCAACACTCAGCGCCGTTGTCTGCATTGCAGCTATCCTTGCAGCAGTCTGGCTGCCCAACAAATTGCAGCTTGTAGGCAGCGCAGTCAGAGTTGAAAGTGGCGGCAGCGCAGCAGAGCATGCTACAGATGCGCCGCACATGCCGGATTCGCCACAAACACATGACAGGGAGGTCAACAGTCCTCCCCTCAACAGCCGCCTGTGGTGGATGGCGCCATTCTTCTCTGGTGGAGGCTACAGCTCTGAGGCCATCTCCTTTGCGGCGGCGTTGTCAGATTCGTCGGCCATTCTGCCTGGGCGGCTGTGGATCAGTCAGCATGGAGATGGCTTCCGCCCCGGCATCTTGCAGGTGGATCAAGCTGCACCTGCACTCACTGCTGCAAGACAGTGCCTGCGCTGATGCTGCTGACATCGATTGGGAAACGATACTGCCGCACCTGGTGTCATCATGCTGTACTCACGGCATTCCAGCACAGAACACATGCTGCTCCATGCAATGGTGTATCTCAGCATCTCCAACAACTGGGCAAGGTTCTGCTCCGCCGCGTGTGATGCAGACCATGGATCGAGGGACGCTGGCGAAGCTGAGCCAGCTGATGCGGGAGGCACAGCCGGGGGTGGCGCTGCGCGGGCAGACAATCGTGGTCTGCCACAGCAGCCCTCTGGCATGGTCGCTGCCCGAGGCGGGGTTTCAAACCTCGGAGTGCCCGCCCTCTGGCCTCGAGCGACTCTACTCGTACACCATCGGCAGGACCATGTTCGAGACCGACCGGCTGCCGCCAGACTACACCCAGCGGTGCAACAAAATGGAGGAGATTTGGGTGCCGACGCAGTGGAGCAAGGTGAGGTTGTACAAGGCAGGGCTGACACTGTGCAGTTGTACTGCCATACTTGCCTAGCGTCATGTCAGCAGCTTGAAGCCAATGCCAAAGACCTGCACTCGATTCTGCCGATAAGTGTCGCCGCAGGAGGTGTTCCAGGCGGCTGGCGTGACAGAGGCGGTTCTGACCGTCATCCCGGAACCCGTGGATGTCAATTTCTTCAATCCTGAGGGCATCGATCCGCTGCCGCTGCCTGCCGGGGAGCTTGTGTTCGGGCAGCCCGTGCAGCCAGACCAGCCGCACTTCAAGCTGCTCTCGGTGAGCCGCGCCACTTGCGCCTGACATGTTGCACGCGCAGAGAGTCGATCTAGCTGGCTCCTGCTGCAACAAGTCTAGACGGTGCCAGCGGCGGGCTCCGCAAGTCAAGGGGAAGAGGGCTTTCCCTTTTCATACCCTATTTTCCGCGCACAGATAGTTGACATCTCATTGCAGGTATTCAAGTGGGAGGAACGTAAGGGCTGGGACGTGCTGCTGGCGGCATACCTCGAGGAATTTGCCGCCGCCAGCCCTTTCGGCGGCGGCGGGAGCGAGGCGCCGCCTGTGGCACTGTACCTCCTCACGCAGCCATACCACAGCACGTCGGACTTCGCCACCAAGATGCACGCCTGGGCGACGGAGAACCTTGGCGTGCTGGGTGCGCTGCGTGCCACCTGCTGCGGCGGCATCAGGTCGAGCTCGATTGCAGCGCTGCGGCTGCACGCCACGCTAGCACCTCGCTAATATGCTGTTCACAAGTGTTGTGTGTGCGGAGCATCAGGGTGTGCTGCAGCGGCTCGGAACTGCGTCGTCATCTGTAGCGAAATGCTACTTTGTGTATCAGCGAGTCAAACCCGTGTGGTTTGCAGGCGAGGCAGAGCGCCGGCAGCTGCCCACCGTGTATGTCATACGCCGCTTCGTCTCCGACAGCGACCTTCGCAGCCTGTACCAAGCGGCAGATGCCTTCGTGCTGCCCTCCAGGTGTGCGAGACTCACTGCCCTGTATCTGCGCAGTGAATGTCGAATCTTATCAAGTACCAAGGGTAATCTCAGCAATGAGATGTGGCGCCGCCTGCCTCATGGATCTGGCTGAAACCCGCATGGACATTGGGATGCATAGCTTGCTACGTGTGTATATCACCTGCAGGGGTGAGGGGTGGGGACGGCCGCACGCTGAGGCGATGAGCATGCAGCTGCCAGGCAAGAGAACCCGCCAGTCACACCTGTGTCCTGCAGTTCAGCTTCCCAGCATTGCTGCCGACAATGGCACTGTCTGGTGAGCAAGTTCGTCAGACGATATTCTGTTGTGCGTGTTGCATATTTTGTGGTTGTTTTTTTCTGTGGGAGATGCGGTTTGGGCCGACGTAGGTCATTGATGCAGTCAACTCCAGGTTGCCGCCAAGCTTCAGTAGCATTTCTGGGTGCAGTGATCGCCACGAACTGGTCCGGGCCGACGGCGTTCATGGACGAGGGCAACTCCTACCCGCTGCCGATCCAGGGCCTGGCAAAGGTGGCGTCGGGGCTCTGGGCGGACCACCAGTGGGCGGCGCCCTCGGTGTCGGACCTCAAGCGGCTGCTGCGGCGGGTGGTTACGCACCCGCAGGAGGCCGCGGCACGCGGCAGGTGCTTCCCCCTGCGCCGCAACTCCCTTATGCACAGCATCTCCTGTTGCTGAACTGAGCTGCGCAACAGGCATGCCGTGGAGACCTATGTGTGCCGATGTGGTTGAGCAGATGCAGCGGTGATTACATTGAACGTGCTTGCTGTGAGTGAAATGCCGGGTGGCGGGTGCCGTGCTGAGCTGCTCAAAGCGCATCGTAACACCGGCATGGCAGTGTGGCGGGGGCAGAAAGGACGCACTGCCATGCCAGCTGGCAGTGTGCAACCTGCGCTGCCGGATCCAGCGTGAAGCTCAAAGCATTTGGTGCGCAGGCGCGCAAGAGAGCGGATGGTGCGGGATTATGCACCAGATGTGGTGGCAGGCCTGGTGGTGCGGCGGCTGCGTGAGATTGAGGCACGCATGAACGTGACTTTGCAACGGGAGGCCCATTAGTGTCTGGCACGAGCAAGCGGACTGGCATTGGTTCCGAAATGAAGTACGAGGACTTTAAAGAAGTATGTTACGAGGAGTTAGTGCAAGCAATTTGCGTCCACATTCGAGTCAAAACCTTTACACAATTGAGTGGCTACCGTGCCGTGACAGACATAAAATAGTGTGACAAAAACCAGAACCACAACGAAACACAAGCATACACACCGACTGTGAACTCTCCTCAAAAACTGATTGTACACATGGATCAAAAGAATGGTGCACTCGGCGCCTTAAAAACGGATCAAAAGAATGGTGCACTCAGCGCCTTAAAAACCTTACTCGCTAGCTCAACCTGACCAGATGCTGACGGCAGTCGCAACCCATTCCCAAGACAACACTGCGCCACAGGGAGGACTGAGTCCGCCATGCGGCGCTCCTCACTTGCGCGAATAGGCCAGCACGCCGTTGCAGGGCACAAGGGAGATGGTTGGCAGCAGCAGCGTCTGGCCGAGCGCCTTGGCGGCCTCGACCCAGGCGCTGAGCAGCGGCGCGCGCTTGCGCCGGAAGTAGCGCGCGCTCGCCGGCAGGCCCCGCTGCGCCTGCTGCTGCGCCTGCGGCACGCCCGCATCCACGTCCACCTGCAGGCCAATGGCAGCGTCTGATGACCAGGCATGTTCGGAGAGCATCAGCTTCCAGGGTGCAGCACAGCAGCGTGTCCCACAGGGCGGCGGCGAGGCGAGTGTTGTACCCTGCTGCAGAGCAGAGTAGAAGCAACTGCATAGCAGCTCCCTGACATCGCTCGGCTGCCAGTGCATCCTCCGTCACTCAGCCGCCATCAACAGCACACCTGAATGCTGCGGGAGCTGCTCCAGCCCTTCTCCAGGTCGTCCAGCAGCGTCGACTCCGAGCGCTCGGCGGTGGCGGTGGCGCCGCTGCCTGGCGGGTCGGAACCGGCAGCGCTGTCCCAGACACGTCGGCTGCCGCCGCTGCAGCAGCTGCGGGAAGGCGCCTCGTCCTCGCTGCTATCGGTATCGGCCTCCGGACGCGCGCCGATCGGCGCCGCGCCGCCGTCACCGTGTGCCAGCGGCTGGTGCGGCGCCTGCGCAAAGCTGCCTGCCGGCTGCGGCTCCGGCTGCGGCTGCGGCGCCGGCTGCTGAGCTGGCTGCGCCGGCTGCGCAGGCTGTGCCGCGCTCGTCGGGCCGACCGCCTGCTGCCCGTCCGCCGGCGGCCGCTCCGCCACCGGCCGTCGCCGCCACGCCGGCTGCGCTGCCCGCCATGCCTTGATGTGGCGGTGGAAGTGGTGCACCGCCTGCGCCGCGCCGTCCGGCTCGGCCGCAATGCGCTCGCCCAGGGCTGTGGCGGTGGCCACCACCTCGGGCCGCGACATGAAGGCCAGCATCTTCACCAGCCGCTTGCGCGTCAGGCGCTGCACCGCCACCGGCAGCGGTCCTGCGCCCGCGCGGCTGCAGATCGCATGTGCAGATACTCAGAACAAGCCTACAGAGTCTATAGAATTCAGCTTCTGGTTGTCAGCACACATTGTTCTGCAACAGGCTCAAAAGCAGTTGTGCGCATAATCTGCGCAGTTGTGAGCAGGGGTCTTTTTTGCTGTCGCATCAGGTGGCACCATACGGTCATAGGCCAGCACGCTCTGCCAATGCACCGGTGCGGAAGCAGAGCCAGAGGCTTGAGCGTGACGAAGGCCTCACTGGACGAACATGCCCCAGAACTGCTGGTCCGCAAACGCCGGCACAACCGCCGTCGGCCGCCCCGCCAGAAGCCCAGCGCCCGTGGTGCCGGCGCCGCCGTGGTGCACGACGCAGGCGCAGCGCGGGAACAGCCAGCCGTGCGGCACCGCCTCGATCAGCAGCACCCGGTCCGCGTGCTGCTTCAGGATGGACATCGCGCCCGCGCCCCAGTCGTCTGCAGTAGTGCCCTCAACATGGTCAGACTGGCTCGCAGAAGAAGGTTCCTACAGCGCTGTTGCAAGGCGGGGTATAGAGCACTACTGCAAGGCAGCGGCAGAAACAGGTAGGTAGGCTTCAGCAGTGAAACGGAGTGTTTCTAGGGGGCTGGCCGGCTGGGTGGACACAGTCTCTGGCAACAAGGCATCAATATCGCAGGCAGACAGCAGCCACCCTGAAGCAGGGTAGGAGGATGTGACGAGGTGTGCTTCTGACTTGTAACACCTCACCTGACAGCAGGACAGCGCGCTGGTCTGTCTCGGCCAGCGCTTCGCAGACGGCGCGCAACGTCTTCTGCAGGGTGCGCACCCACACACTCGATCAGTCAGCGACAGGCATAGCAAACACATCATCTCCACATGCCCATTGTGGAGCAGCAGCAGCAGTACAATTACACGTGTGTGCAAAAAGCTGCTCAGTGTCGCCTCCAGTTGTGATTTATGCCCTGGCACATGGGGCAGCGCACATGGCACACCTAACACATTGCGAAGTGCCGTGCCAATATGTGCAATGCCATGCCAATGAAACAAATCTGGATACAAGGCAGCATCCAGGCACGATGCGCACCTGCGGCTTGCTGAGCGGCATGCTGCCAAAACCGATGTACACGGGCGGCGGGCCATCCGCCAGAAACTCGCGCAGCTGCGCCGGCGGCTGGAAGCACTCTGCAGCCTCTGGCGACTGGCAGTAGCCCGCGACCTGCAAGTGGCGCAAAGCAGTAGAAGGTCAGGACTTGGCGTCTGCGGGGTTGCCGATGTGCTGCATCCGAGCCGAGATGGAAGGGCCGCGCTCGGAAGGGCAGTGACACTGTGAGACACCGCTGAACTGGCTGTGCCCAAGGCTACAGGTCACATTGTCTGCACTTCGCAGCATGCTTGCCTGCACGTGTGACGGCCAGTCGGGCGGGCGCGGCACCAGGCTGGGGCTGTAGACGTACGAAGCCGGGATGGGCGTTGCCCGGCTCTGCCGCTTGCCAGGGCTGCGCTTGTCCACCGGCGGGTCGAATATCCTGTGCGCAGGACGGAAGGGCCTCAGCTCCTTCTCTGAGCGATTCATCTCGCTCATCCATAGTTTGCTGAGTTGTCGCGCCAGCCGCCGGAACGAATGGGCAGCTGTGGATGCTGCCCGTGTTGCCACAACATTCAAGATGCAGACTGTGACAGCAGCTCTCGGCAAGCAGCGCCCACCGGTGGAAGTGCTGCAGGTGCCACAGTGGCGGCGCGTGCAGCTGCTCGCGCCTGAACTCATTCACCAAATCACCCTGCAGAGCAGAACAGCTGCCTCAACGAATGTCAACCATGTGGCTCCAAGCAACGACGGCTCATGCACGTTCATACGCCAAACCAATGGCAATTGGCAGCGGGACAAGCAGGCTCCTCAACCAGATGGAAAGGGCGCTGGGTTTGCAAGGCAGCGGCAATCGAGGCTGCCAACTCTCAATACCTCACCACTCCCATGGCCATGGCGCTCTGAATTGCGGTGTAGGACACGCGGTTGATGCAGCCGAGGAGGTAGGCCTTAGTGCTGCCCCTGCGTGGAGAAAGCTGCCACATCTTCTCGTGCAGGAACCGCGCCTGCGGGTGCGCAAAGTCCTGCGAAGAAGACATCACCAACACGTTGAATTCATTCGGGATGTTGTGTATCAGGTGGGGTGCCTTTCGTCCGATGAACATGCACAGGCTGCACTGGGGTTAGGGCACCCACCACGCCGGCATGCACTGTGGTAAATAAACCAGACAGGTCTGGGATGCAATCCCGCGACTCACCCGCGTGGCGGTCTCTGGCTGCGTCCACAGGTAATGCAGCGGCAGCCCCAGCACATCCGCTAGGTGCACGTGGCCATAGCTGATTGGGTTGGCGATAATTGCCTCTGCCTGTAGTTCAATTCAGAGGCAGCCATGTTGGGTGCTTTGCACACATTACGCGATGCGAAAACAGGGGATGAGAAGATATGAGTCTGCTGCAGCTCGATGACCACAGCCCAGGGGAGCGACTGGCATGCACAGCTCACCCTGAACTCGACGTCGGGTGCCTCCGGGTCTGGCAGCGTGCACGCATCCAGCTGGTGCCGCAGGTACATGCGGATCTGCAAAGCACACAGGTCAACTGCGGTCAGCTTGCGCATCGGCAAGAGTCTTTTCCGGTCCTCCTTCTCATGCACAACTGCAAAGTCATGACATCTGTCACCCCGGCAAAGGGCCAGCGCAGCATTGGCCATGCACACCTGGCTCCGCAGCTTATCCACAGCCTTGAAATCGCGCGGAGGAAAAATTCCTGCGGCCCGAGCACCGAGATTTATGCTCTGTGAAACGACGGCGATTTCAAATGCAAAGGTTGCAAGACAGGGCATCCCTCGTGCGGCGCGACCATGCACCAGCTGTGGCAGCACACCTTGGCTCTGCGCGGCGCAGCGGCCGAGGCTTTTAGAGTCGCCGCCCAGAGGGTAAAACTCCAGCCCGGCGGCGGTGACGACGCCGCGGAACTCCGCGTGGCTCGCCAGGCGCACCCTGTGGCCCGCCTCAAGCAGCCGTACGCCCACTGACACAAAGGGCTGCACACGAGACGCCGCCACAGTTTCAGCAGGAGCGCTAATGCAGGTTTGGCTTTTGGACATTGCAAGAGGTGTTTCCTCGATGACAAGCGGCATCACATGCATGCAGACATGACACGGCACCTGGACATCGCCACGCGTTCCCACCGCCTGTCCCAAAGAAGACAAATATTTTCATGGTTGTTGATACTTGGACTGTGCTCTCGCATGAATGCGCACATGCATGCTTGCACCCTGTGCATGTGTTGCATGATTGCAACACATGCACAGGGTGCAAGCATGCATGTGCGCAATCATGCAGCGCACAGAATGCATCAAAGAAAACACTTTTGACGGTTCGATCGGCATTCGTGCGTGTGCGAGATGCGTGAAGACTTGTGAGGCTTCGATTATAAAATTCGCTTGATACTTACCAGCAGAAGCACGTTCATCCGGCCGACCGAAGGTGTGGGCATCGGGGAAAGGACTGGAGAAGAGGTGCTGTACAAAACGCAGGTTTGACGTTCTGTTCAGTTCCGTGAACATCAGAGATCATCTCGCCATCTGTGAGCGAGACCAGAAACTGCGCTGCACCTGAGTGCTTGCATTCATCATGCCTGCAAATGTCAATATTAGCTAATATCGAGTCAGCTCGTGACTTCGGGTTTAGGGTTTAGCCGACATGGGCCGACGTGCCTCGACACCGCCCCAAGCCTGCCTGACAGACAGAAACTGGCTGGCAGGTGGTGATGGCATGAGCCTCACCGATGTCCATGCGGAAGTTGATGCATTCGCCACGAATACCGTCACGTCCTCGCTCGCAGGCATTTCCAGGACGTCAAGTGTCTCCCGAGAGAAAGCCTGACCCCATCGGCAGCCTTGACACGTCCGCCCGCGCCTCGAGCTCGATCGCCAGCCGCCCATCCTTCGGGCAAAACATCGCTCAAGGACTCCAGGCCATAGGCAGCCAGTTCAACAACCTCGGCAAGCAGCTAGACAATCTCCGCAGCATGGTCGCCGCGCCGCAGCAGGCGCAGGAGGCGCCTCAGCTGTACCTGGGAGGCAAGTGGCGAAAAGACAAGCAGGCGAGCGACATGGACGGCTACGGTCGGTCGCTGGACCTCATGGGCATCCACGGCTTCAAGAAGAAGACGGCTATGGTGCTGATGGACGGCCTCGAGATCTCGCAGGACAATGAAGGTGTGGCGCAAGGCTTTCGTTTCGTCTGTGGCGGCCTGCAACCGCTTTTAGAATTTGATGGGCATGTTTGCGTGAAGCCGTGAAGGGCGCCTCGCCGCCATGACCCTTCTGTGACGCCGGTCCTGTCCGCAATGCAGGCCTCAAAGCGTCATTCCTGACCAAAGTCCCGCAGTGGAGGTAGCGACCTCCTATTCTTCAGTATGTGAACGCGGCATCTGTCTGCGCTGTGTGCCCTGCAAAGTTTGTGTTCCTCATGCGAGATCTCATGCGTGAAGTCGCCAATCCCGCCTGTCCTGGTGTGCCGCAGACCTACTGAGGTGTACAGTTTCGGGCAGCCAGTCCAGATGACCCGCCGCGACCAGCGCCAGGGCCAGCAGACGGCCGTCACGACCGCTGGAGACGGCAGCGTCGAGGTGGAGGTCACATGGGATGAGCCCAACGCTGGTGAGCCAGCTGTGGACATTTTGGCCAAGCTGATGATCAGTTTTGACCGTCATGTACTGATGTGATCACTGCCTGTGTTCTGCTGATGGACCTGGCATAGGATATTGTGCACAAATTCGCACACCACCGAACACACAACCATTCCGATGTGCAGGCGGGTTCAAGGAGACCTACAGCATGCCTGAGGAGGGCGTACTCCACATCGAGTCTGTGACAACCATTGGCGGCGAGAGCGCGTCCACTGTGCAGGCGAGCTGACACACACATTCTGCTGCCTGCAGGCCTTGTCAGTGTCAGCGCTTGTAGTCGCAAAGTTACGCAACTTTGTGGTGTGCTGCAGGTTTACCGCAAGTACGATTAGGGCTTGAGGTGCAGGCGAACTTTGGAACGTGGGACAGTGCCTTCCACACCTCCGGAGGATTGACAAGTTTGACACATGGAAAAGACAACTATTGAAGGACGGCCACCAGGTGCTCATGTGCAGCAGGTTCAGCCCCGCCATTGCCATGGCTGCACTAGTGCTGCCGCTGGTCTGTGAATGTATATGTCGTAGACAGTTCCTCTGCAGCGTAGATAGTGGACACTCTACTTGACCAGTGTTTAGCAGAGCCAGATACATAGCCACATTGGCTTGTGCTCGTGAGACTGTCGTTTGCAGTGAGAGGTGGCGTAGACTTCGCCATCAAGTGCAGGAGTGCTATTGAATTGAGAGAGCATTTGACCACGTCCTTCTTGTTTGAGGTTTGTAACATCACATAGCTGCAGTACCGTGGACAACGCATTAACTTTACAGCACCCTGTACTTCTGCTTACAAGGTACGCTTGCGCCAGAACCGTTGCTGCCATGTTTGTTGCTCGCTGCCTACTGACCGCATCGCTGCCAAACTGATGCACTGACACTCTAGGCGGTTGGGTGTCAGAGCTGCTCGGCTGGCTGGCGCCTGTGTGCTCTGCTGCTGACATCGCCGCTGCCGCAACGCCATGGCGGGCTTGGTCAGCGCTGGGCCGCTGGGCGAGCACACACCTAGCGCCTGTGTCTGACCAATGGGGTTCTGACAAAAATCTTTTGTTGAACAGCTTTCACGCGCGGCCCCCATTCTCGCTTCCCCAGACTGGTGACTGTGCCCGGGCAGCAAACGGCACTGCATCCCAGTGAGCGTTCCGGATGCTTTGCACCCGCCGCTGCAATTTCCGCTGCTAGGCAGGTCACCCTGTAGTACAGCTGGCACGCGGAATCGACGATTTTGCCAACGCAATGTTGGCGCACCGCTCAAGCGCAATTGAGCTTGTCTGAGCAAGTGTGCTGCATCAAATCGTGTTCAGAGCATCCTGACCCGGCCGCGTCCTTGACGTTTCTGACGTGCTCTGCCGTAAGTCAGGTGCAGAGCCGGGTTGCCTGGTCGCTGCTGTCACTTGTTCAATTCAAGATTTGAACACCTGCAGATCGCTCGCAGGGCAATTGCGCGCAAGGCGCACTCCTCTCCCTGCCCTCGGGTCGTCATTTCCGACACCGCGTGTGAGTGCCTTTCGATCGTCAGGACAGAGAAAGGTGCAGCTGCAGCGGAGAGCTTCTCAAGCAGCTCAAAGCAGGCTCGATCTCGCCTTCGTGCCGGCGCCTTGCCAGCTGAGCGGTACACAGTGGCACAGCGGCTGAGACATGAATGCCAGACGTTAGGCTCTTCGAGCGATGGACGGCTGGGACGTGGAAGCGCCGGCTGTTGCAGCAGCTGAGAAGGCGCCTCCCGAAGGAGACGACGGCCTCAAGCCATTTGACGATGCTGCCCCGCGATCACCCAGCGGCAGCGGCAAAGCGCTGAACCGCACATCGACGTACCTGGAATTCGAGGTGCACGTCAACCTGCTTGCTGGTCATGTGACCAGTTCAAGCTGTGCTCTGTGCCCTCAGCACGCAGAATGCACTTACTGCATGTCGTCTGACGTCGCCGCAGGAGGGGGCGCCGTTCAAGGACGGATGGAAGGAGTTCCTGTCCTCGCTGTCCTGGACATCCTACCTGTTCGTGGCGGTGGCCGTCGTGGACGTGTGCCTGGTGTGGGCGTACTGCGGCTGGTCGGTGAACCGGCCGGGCGGCGCCATTGAGGAGTCGCTCCACATCGCGCTTGCTCTGGCGGTGAGTATGCTGGAGGCTGGGTTAGGTGCTTGCTGTACCCAGCCGCCGCAAACTGATGCAGCATGCAGGATCAACGCCAACGCTGGCATCTTGTGATCGTCATGCACTCTATCGGTTCAGCCGCTCCTGCGTTGCAACCAAATTTCTGCTGCCATCTGAATCGAAGCCGCATACGAACCCTGTCTGTCCTGGCACACACAGGTTACGGCGGCGTTCTTCCTGTACTTCGTGGTGGACGGCATCATAACTGAAAACGCCTTCGAGCTGGCGGCAGCGGTGGTGCTCGATGGGCTCGTGCTGGCGCGCGTCCTGTTTTATGTCATCGCCAAAAAGCGGAAAGAGTTCCCAGGGCGCATCGTGCTGCTCAGCGGCATCACCGCGCTGCAAGTCTCTGTCATCGTGAGTAACTCCCGGAGACCTCTGCACAAAGCTGTGGACAAAAGGTTGCACAAGTGTGCAACGCAGGCTGTGATTGCCGCAAACCATATCTGCCATAGATCAGGATTTCCACTGCCATGCAATGCTGCCGCATGACTGGCAGGGTAACCCGGAGCGCGCCGCTGCGCCATCAATACATCTCATTGCCACATTCGTTTTTCTATTGCCCGCAGTTCCTGTCGCTGTGGACGGTGCTGCAGTTCGGGTGGCGCATCTTCAGTCGGCAGGCCATTGATTTCCGGAAGAAGGACGCACAGCAGCGCATGCGCCTGTACCTCAGCCGCGCGCTGTTTCTGACCTTGGAGAAGCTGGATTTCCAGTTTGAGGTGAACAGCTTTGAATATGCTTGATTCCGGATTGGGCAATACGAGTGACCAATGCCGCCGTCGGCTGGCTGCTGCGCAGCCACGTCTGTACTGCAGATGACCCCAGAATGCGCCGATGTACTGCTGTTGTCCCAAAAGCTGGTTTCGCCAGCCGCACCAGTTGTTGAGCTGCCGCGCCGGCCCCGCGCAGATCATCATGACGATGGTGGCCATCGTCATCTGGATCAAGAACCACCAGTGCGAGGTGTGCCGGGAGCCGACGTGGTTTATCCTGGGCTACAACAGCGTTCTGTTTGTGGTCAATGTTCTGGTGGGGGTCGCGGCGTGGTTTGCGCTCAAGTACCCTCGGAAGCTGCGGCGGTGAGTTCCTGCGCAGCTGGTCCTATGGCAGCTTGTCTCCGGCTCTGCAGTGAACCTCCTGACGAGCGCTTTCCACAGCAGAATTTGCTTCTTGACCTCAGCATCTGCCGTCACTGATGCCGCCAAACCGCTCATGGCGGTGGCGCTGACCCAAGACAGTGATGATGCCCTGCAGGACGCTCGTGCTGGACTTTCTGCTCATGCCCATCTCGCTCATTCAGCCCGTAGCCAACATCTGCTGGGAGTTCAAGCGGCATGAGGATGTGCAGCATGCCAAGTAAGGTCCTCTCGTTGTTTTCCGACGACCGCCATATCAAACACGACAACACCACGCCATTGCATTGCAATGCACCGCCTCCGTACAGTCGCGATTCTCCTGCAGGTTTTCTGAAGTAGCGCGAGCGGTGTCTGTGCGCCTCTGCAGGGCTTCGATGGCTGTTGTCTGCGGGCTCTTCATCTTGGCCAGGCTGCTGCTGTGGGCCATGATGCACCTGGTGAGTATCCCGAGCCCGCCGCCTGCCTGTGCTGCAAACCGGCCTCCAGGGTTATCGTGCACTTCCCATTAAGGACCGTGGGCCGAGTACGTTGGAGAGCTGGCTGCTGCTGCGCAGCAAAGCCTAACGTGTGCGAACTGTTGTGTGCAGGTGAAGCACTACTCGCAGGCGGTGACGCGACTGGACCAGGGCGCGACGTCCAACCTGGCAGGTGAGACGTCGGCCCCTTTGTGAGCTGAAGCTGGCGGCAACCAGTTTGAAAGAGCAAATGCCGTCACAGCAAGCCAGGCCGAGCCCACGACACAGCTGCATGGTCAACGCGGGAGCTGCCTGAGCTATGCCAAAGCGTCTGCTTGTGGCGCACTCTGCCACGTGTGCGGCCCCCATCAGCAACCTTCGCGCCCTTTACTGCTACAAGTCCGAGCACACTAGTGTCTTGTTGCAGACAAGGACCGCAGCCTGCTGCCGCTGATGCGGGGTGCGTGGCTGGGCAAGCCCTCCGCACACAAGCCGCTCAAGCGCCGTTTCTTTCAGCTGTCCGCCGATGGCGCATCGCTCCGCTGGTGCGCTTAACCCTGTGACGTGTCAGGACAGTTGCCTCCAATGCGAATGGGACCACAGCTGACCTGCGAGGTGCTTGGGTCTGCGGGCTGCTTGTACTGACACGCTCTGTTGGGCGCTGCTGCTGTTCACATGTCGGTTGATGCAGATGTTGTGGCATTGCCAGATCTAGATATCGGCCAAACGCACAACTCGGGTGTTGCATTCAGGTCTTGGCGCAAGTATGTGCGCCTCTTTTACCTGGAGGCCATGGACGTCAACCGAGACGAGCTGACGCTCACGCTGCGGTTCATCACGGACCCGGACCTGACGCTCAAGTTCCGCGACAAAACCAAGTGCGCACGGCCTACTCTCTTTTCACTATAGCTGTGTGCTGCAGTCGACCTGCCGACGACGTAGGTTATTTTTGTTCAGCAGGGCCTCGAGGCGCTGGTCGGCAACCTCATGAGCGCTGAATTCTTGCCCCCGAACCAACGCACCGCCACTGGGCAACTGATGCACGGCCACTGTGCATCGCTGCAGGTTCAAGGCGTGGCAGCAGGGCCTGGAGGCGCTGGTGGGCAACCTCATGAGCCCTGGCGCGGCGATGACGGCGCGGCGCCCCGACCTGGCGCGCCCCAGCGCCAGCGCCGCCTCCGGCGCCAAGGACCGCCGCGCCAACCGCAAGTTCCTGCGCCACATGGTCGGCATCGTCATCCGAGACCACCATGCCGGCGCGACGACGGAGCCCCGTGAGTGTCCCCTCTGCGTGCATGTTGCACTCAACCCATGGCACAGTCTCACCTTCAACCCCAGGGGCCAAACTCTGCAGCGCCGCACAGGAGGCGCAGCAGCCGGGCAGTCGGGCACATGTGGTATGTTGTGGGTGTGGCAAGTATCCCGAGCCAGCGCCGGCGCTGCGTGTGCGCAGACGACATCGAGGCAGCGCTGCCGCCGGCAAAGGAGGTCGCGGAGCTGCCGTCGCCGCGGGAGCCGCGCCGGCCGACCATGGACGACTTGTCGTCAACAGACGACGAGGCAGACGAGGCGCCTGCCATGCCGCTGCAGTCTGTGCTGGTCCAGGTGCTTGTCATTACATTTATACACCTACCAATCGACGTACCTGTCTCAACTGACTTCTCTCGAACTTGATTTGACGCAACGTCGGCTCTGTGTCAATCGCACCTCCACTCGCATCTCTGTGACGCCCCTGTCTAGGGCGAGGCGCCTGTGTGTGCTGCGGAGACCCAGCGATCATGCATGGACTACTGCATCAGGGTGGTGCTTCATGCATCTTATTCTCGCCATGGGCACACATGCCCGGCCTGCTGCTCCCCGGCGATGCCTCGGCAGCCTGTGACGTCCCCCTGCGCCGCCGCGGCTGTTGCGCACGACGGTAATGAAGTGCAAGCAATGATGGACATTCTTGTTCAACGACAGGACGAGAAGAAGGTGTCGTTCGACCCCAACAAGCTGTTTGACTTTGCGGATGATAACGTCTTGGCGCCAGGTGCGCTTTGTCAAGCTGCAGCCTGTGCTCTCCTTATGTGGCTACCTGACAGACTCAAGACCGTCAGCTGCGCAAGCGCGTCCTCACCAGAATGCACGTGCTTATCGCATCTCTGCCATAGCTGTGTGCGCCGTCCACTTGTGCCCACCACGTCGAAATTTGCGGCCGACGCCGTCGCCATAGCAGACACACCGACGCGAGCACGTTCTTACCGGGGGGTCCTCTTCTGTCTGCGCAGATGGCGGCGGCCTGATGCGGCTACAGAGCAGCAAGCCGAAAGGCATATTCACGCTGCCGTCGGGCGTGCGCGGCGGCGTCCTGGAGTCGGTCGAATACGAGGACCTGGAGTTCGGCAAGCTCCTAGGCAAGTCCTTGCCGCCTCCAAAACGTCGAGGCGGTCGAATGTTGCCTGGAGTTCGGCAAGTTCTAAGGAAGATTTCGTTGTTTTTCTGGCGTTTCATTTTTGGTGGAAGGTGTTTGCTCAGTGCTGCTGATCTGAGATCCGGCAGTCTCCGAATCAGCTTTTCTTGAGCTGTGTTACGCCTTGTCAGCGACCTTGCAGACATGTGTGTCTGGCGCGTAGTGCTAGCTCACTGTGCCACACAGCGTTTGTCAGCTCACGATACCCGCCGACGTACCCACCTTGGCAGAGGGCCTTTGAAGCAGGCGTGGCTGCCAACGGTACGATTTGCTCTCGCAGGTACCTGCTCAACGTTCTTGTCCCGTCCAAACTCCTCCACGCAGGGCGGGCACGGAGGGAGAGGTGTACGCGGCCTGGTGGCGCAACAGCATGGCCACACCGGAATCAGGCCCTGTCATCCTGTCGGGCTGAGTGCTGCTCTTCACTCACGGGCGCGGGCGCAGAGGGGGAGGTGTATGCGGCGTGGTGGCGCGACAGCATGTGTGCTGACAGAACTCGGTCCTATCACATTCTCCAGTTATATGCTCTCCTCCAGGCTCAATCGTCTGGCTTTTCTCACAGGTGCGGGTGCGGAGGGGGAGGTGTACGCGGCGTGGTGGCGCGACAGCATGGTGGCGGTGAAGCGCTTCAACCGGGCGTCAGACTCCATCCACGAGCTGCGCATGCACACCGCGGTGGGCACTGGCGGGCACGACGAGAACATCGTGCCGCTGCGCGGCTACTGCCGCCGCGACGATGCCGTCTACCTCGTCATGGAGTACTGCCCCAGGTGCGAATTTGAGGCAGCCCTGAAAACCCTATAGCGACCCGGTTGACCCGCACTATTGCTGGGAATCGAGGATCAAGCTCTTGCGCAAAGTAGCAGTTGCAGGATTGTTTGCCATCTCGTTGCTGCACATGGTTGCGCATGCTGCTGTGGTTAACGCGCTTGATGACGCTGGGCCGCCTCCACAGCCGCTGCGAAGGCCGCCACAGCTTTGCAAAGCAGCCCTTCAGCTCCTGACTAATTTACCTCACCGCATCCCCCTGCCGCAGGGGCGCGCTGGATGTGCTGATCCACAACACCTCCAGCCGCGCATGGGCAATCAACAAGCTGCTGCCGATGGCCCTGCGGCGGCCACCACGACTATTCAAGCAGCCGTGCTGTAGGTAACACCCCTTCTGGTAGTGCTGCAGGGGCACGCTGGATGTGCTGATCCACAACACCTCCAGCCGCGCATGGGGCATGGACAAGCTGCTGCCCATGGTGCGGTCCACCGCCGCGGGCATCCGGGTGCTGCACGCGCGCGGCCGCCCTGTGCTGCACCGCGACCTCAAGCCCGGCAACATCTTCGTGGGCACCGGGCAGCACCTCAAGGTCGGCGACTTTGGCATGTCGCGCTACGTGGACCTTGTCGCAGCGGCAGGTGCGGGAAACTTCACTTCACATATAGTTTCCATATCTGATATAGGCTCCTGCGCTTCCGTGGATGTGCGCTCGGTGCCTCACAGCCGGGTGTCTGCAATGCAGTTCGAGAGGATGCTCTAGTGCATGCAAATCGTACTGTCTGCGAGCCAGCAGCTGTTGCTTGTGGCTGTGGACCCTTTGGTGCTGTTGCGTTCATACTCTGTTGTCGCCCTGCTGCAGAGGAGGACCGGCTGGCGCAGCCAACGCCCCAACGCGATCACTTCTCTTTCAGCCCTGATAGAGCGCCTCATTTTGCAGTAGCGCTGGTGTGTTGCTGCCGCGGGGCGCCGCCGCAGTCGGGGCAGCTGGTCGGGATTGGACAATCTCCTGCTTCTTCGTTCTTCCACTTGAATTATCGTGACCTACGGCATGCTGCTGCCGCAGAGGGGCCGCCGCAGCTGGCGCGGCTGACGCCCAATGTCATCGGCACGGCGCAGTACGCCGCACCCGAGCTCATGAACGAGGACCTGCTGGAGGTCATGAAGCCCGACCAGCGCTACCTCCAGGTGCGCATTGCAAACATGATCATTTGCTCTGTTTTGCAATGATGGAAAAGGACATAGTATCCGAAGCGTAAGGACCTGCTGAAGCTCATGAAGCCAGACCTGCGCTACCTGTAGGTGCATGTCAGCGTGAGGCACCGCCGCAGCCGGAGATCATACTATCGGCCTCGTTACCTACATCTCACACGCATTCACAGGCCTCTCGACTCACGATGTGCTGCATGACCTGCGGCAGCGCGCCACAAGCGTGCGCCTCCGCCACACCAACGTCCACGTCTCTACAGCCTAATTGACATCAAGCATCAACCAGCGCGCCATCTGCTTGTCCCTGCGTCGCGCACAGGCGGACGTGTACTCGTTTGGCGTGACGCTGTGGGAGCTGCTGGAGCGCAGGCGGCCCTACAAGGGCATGGATTCGTACCAAATTCAGGTGTGCTGCCTGCCTGGCGACTGCTTGCGGTGATGCAGCTCGGACTGCAACCTCTGTGGCAGAGGTGCATGAAACGGATTCCAATGCAACCCCGTCCAGCGTGGGCGCCTGCTGAGCCCTGATTGATCTGGTGGAACTGCCTGGGGCTGCATGAACCCAAGCAGCACTTGCAATTAAACCCTGCTGCCGGCGCTGAGCATCATCATTCCAGAGGCGGTGCGCTGCCGTCGCTCAAGGCGCCGCATGTCATGTGTCAGCCAACATGTTCCTTTTTCCCAGTCGGAATTCAGCATGCGATTGGCATTGAATCCAGACGCTGAGCATCATCAACCCGGAGGAGCTGCGGCTTCCGCCGCTCAAGGCGCCCGAGTCGCTCGACGCGCCCTCCAAGGCCGCCTGGCAGGCGCTTGCGGGCCTCGTGGACGCCTGCACCGTGACCGCCGCCGACCAGCGCCCCACCATCGAGTGCGTTCCAGTACAGTGCCGTTTTCAACAAGCTACGAAAGTGGAAATCTCTGTGATGTCCTTCACCCCCTGATAGTGTCTCATGCACCCGACTTTCCTTGGGTGCTGTTGACGAGTCATCAAGACCCACACGTGCCGCCTAAGTGTCAACGGCAGGCCAGTTGACGCCTTCCAGTCGTCGTAAAGTGAATGCTGACTGAGACTACTTCGCCAACGCCGCAGGGAGGTGTACACTATCATCACCAGGGTAGAGGCGCAGTACCAGGACGCAACATCCAAGGAGTGAGGCCAAACATGGGCGGGATGTCAGACCCTCGGAACATGCAAGCGTGCAGACGCACATGCCATCCTGCGGGAATCCTGAGATACGAAATGGCGCCAGAGCCGCCGCCGCATGTAGGCGGAATTGGCAGAAGTATTGCTGTAGGCGGCGTACAGTGCTTCAGCAAGGCGCAGACGTTCTTGCAGTATTTCGTGTCCCCTCTGGATCCTGCTGTTGCTTTCGCAAAATGATATTGATCGTGGCTCAAGCACGATGACTTGTTTTTGCTTCAAACTACTCGGCCGTCACGCCGTTACAATACAAATCGCCGCAGCGGCGCATACCATCTGCAGCATTGGAAGCCTGTGTGTAGGACATGGCACACATGCAGGCGCCGAGACCGCATTATTCCTAGCTCAATTACCAGCACATTGCTGAAAAGCACTTAGTCCAGCTGCCAGATGACTCCTCCTGCTGAAGTCTCGGACGACTCCGAGGTCTCCGACACGCATGCACAAGCTTTGCTGCATGCTCGTTGCAACATTCTCCGTGTTTGACGGTGCCGACTTGCAAGCAGCCATGTCATCCTCCACTGAGTCGCAGAACCAGCCCGCTGCCAGCTTCGGCAGCCTGCTGGGCTCCTGGCTGCCCTGGCTGGGATCGTCCTCCAAGGCATCCGCCTCGGACACATCACCGGCCCAGCAGCCGCCCGCAGCGCAGAGCGGTGCTTCAGATGATCAGCCAGGATTGTCAGAGCAGCAGCAGGGTGATGCCGTGGACCTGACGGGTCAGTGGGAGAAGGACACAGCGGCGAGCGACATGGATGCCTACGTGCGCCAGGTCGAAATGCTTCACATGAGCAGGTAAGGCTTGAGAGTCTGTGTTGTTGTGGGCCACATTGAATCCATCTATCATGACTGACTACAGTTCCGCAACCTTTGCTGTGATGTCCAGGTGCTGACGCAACGCTGCTGTCACATTGGCATGATGTCCTGCCTGAGGCCGCAGCTTTCTGCGCGCAGTGTGCAGACCTACGCTGCCCTGCATTTCATGTGGGGTGTCGACCTCAACACAGACGATCAAGGTGCCTGAGCCGGTCCTGGTACTGTGCGAGCTGTACGCGCTGTGGTGGAGACTGAGAATGAGCAGAGATGCTTTACTGCAAGTGGGCGCCTCGACTGATGAAAGGTACATGTGCAACAGGCATGACGCTCAAGTTCCTGGTGAAGAAGGTTCCAGCCTTCGTGTTCAGGCGAGCAATCTCCTGCCAATGGTCACTGTCCTGCCCTTGCGCCGCTGTGGCACCTGCATAGCATCACTGTTATCTCCCCAACTCACATGACATGTGTACGCGCAGAGAGGTGGAGCACTACAAGTACGGCGAGCAGACGAGCATGGGGCGGCGGGACCGGCGCTCGGGGCAGCAGACTGGCACGCTCACCAAAGCAGATGATGGCGTGCAGGTGCCTCCGGGCTCTGCTTCCATGGTGATGATCCTGTATACAAACCTAAAACGGCAAAAGTTCTATGATGAATCTACGTGCCCGATGCAGGTCGACATAACCTGGGGCGAGCCCTATGCAGCCAAGACGCAGGAGGTATACAAGCTGCAATCGCCGGCGGTGATGCACCTGCTGTCCACCGTGACAGTGGGCGGCCAGACCATCTCCAGCAAGCAGGTGCGAATCTTGGCAACTGGGAAGCATGTACCAAAGTTAACATAAGTAACATACTCATCTAACTTGTTGATCGATGATCGCCCACCATGCCTCCTGCTGCTCACGAAGCCTACCCGCCTGACATGACGCCACATGGCCTAGATATTCGTCTACTCCACGCACACAGTGCAACACATGGAGTTGTTGTGCACAGGAAGGGTGCTCACGATCATTGACCCTCATTTGCATTGGAAACGCAGGTGTATAACAAGCGCTAATAGCATCGTGGATGTTTGGAAGCGTGCCAGCACGCCACTGAAAAACGCAGTGCTGCAGGTCGACTGCAAATTTTGCTGCTGGGTCGGAGACTGAAAGCGTCGAGCACAGTGTGAAATATCGTGCATTCAAATTGAAGCCCAGGGGCTTGCTGCACCAATGTACCGCTTGCACAGCAGAAGCTCGCCAACATGTGTACTGTAGGAGCCGGTCAGCTGCAGGATGTATCTGTGTGGAACGCCACCTAAACTAAGTGCTGTGAACAGACGACAGCGCTGTAAGGTTTGCAAACTCAGTGCTGTTCGCTTCATCGCTTCATCGGCACGCATTCCAGAATGCCCTGCCACCTTAAAAATGTCGCTTGAAATTGTCTGCAGGTTCATTTGCATCGACATTCCCTACTTCACCCTCCTCTCGCCCCACACCTGGAGTCGACGGCTACGCACCAGCCTCCTCGAGGTCCCTGCAGCACAGCGGCGCTGCGCAAAACCCTTCGCTAGCAGCTGGCACCAACCACGCCTTGCTGTGAACCATCTAGAGCTGGCGTCCATTCGTGCAGCCCCTCCAGCAAGGCGGCTCAGGTTGGATAATAAGCGCCGCGCTTCAGGTTGTGATAGTCAACCCGTGCGGCCGGACCAGGAGCCCGTCCGCGAGTGCGAGATCTCCGAGACGCGCTCGAGGTCTGGAGGCGCCGCGCGGGAGAAGGATCTTCCTCTGCTGTGGCCCCGCAGCAACTGCGCGACGGCACCGCGCGCCGGCGCCTGGCCCAGCAGCCCGCCGGCGGCGGAGACGCCGGCGCCGGCAGAGGGCGCCGCCGGTGGGCGGCTGGCCGCGACGGCGTCCGCCGCGCGCGCATCGGCGTTGTTGGAGAAGCTGCTCCACACGTCGTCCAGCATCTGCAGCGCAAGTCTGACAGTTTGTCTCTCTGCACGTTGTGTGCTCAATTGAAGTCCCCAGCAAATGCGGCGCAGGGGATTGAGCTAAAGTTGGAGTGGGTGGAGCTGCATATATCGGCAGGGTTGCAGTTGGGCTGCTGCATGTGCTTGGGCCACAGGTTGGCGACAGCAATCTCAGAGACGACCTTGTCTTCTGGACCCAATAAGCGGCGAAGTCCTCGAGCCTTTTGCCGCTGGCTGCCTCAGGGAGCAACAGGCAGGAGGAGAAAGCCCAGAGGCGGCACCACCGGAAGGATCTCCGGCGACAGAGGGGCTGGCATCAGGGGAACAGGCGGAGCCCATTTGTTGAGAACTCTCAGAGTTTCAGGTTTCCAGGGTTTCGAGGTGTCACCTGCAGGATCTCGGCGACGGAGGGGCGGGCGTCGGGCGAGAAGGCGGTGCACTGTGTGACAAGATCCGCCAGCGACCGGATGGCCGCCTTCTCGTGGGCCGCCATGTCATCCGGGATTTTCACCGGCGGCAGCACCAGCTCCTCCGGGTTCAGCAGCACCAGGCCCTGCGGGAAATAGACAAACAACATGTTTGAGAAGCATTGTGTGAAGGAGGTCTTGCTGAAGTGGCAGTGTCGTCAAGCCCCATTCTGGTGGCAGCACCAGCTCGTCCGGGTGCAGCAGCACCAGGCCCTGCGAAACAGGAGGAGGATAGGCATGTTGGGACAGCTTTGGTCCAGCCTGTGCATTGCTGGGCGCCTCAAGCAACGGCAGCACCAGCTCCTCCGGACTCAGCAGCATGTGCCAATAAAAGTAATTGATATTCCGCTTGTGTTGAAAAGGCAGCGGCAGCACCAGCTCCTCCGGATTCGGCTGCACCCAGCTCTGCGCATTCACGCATTTCGGGTTAGTGATGCAAGAGGCGCTATCCCCTTATATAGCAGCAGCACCATGCCCCGCGCCGGTAGACGCCATTGGCAAGTCTGTCAAGGCTTGCCTCTCGAACATGCCCGAGCCGGCTGCGTGCAAAAGAACATCAGCCAGCCAGTTGAGGAGGGGGCCGATGTGTGTTGGTCTCCTACTCAGACGGGCAGCAGATGTCTGGCGTCCGCCACCGCGTGGGCAGCGACCACAGGAGCCCTGATGGCTCGCACTCTCAGCACACGAACAAAGGTTGGGCTACAAAAAGAAGTATCTCCGCATGATTAGGATGGTCTCGGAAAAGGGAACCGGCTGCACCTGGATCTGGAAGGCGTGCAGGTCGCCGTGGGGGCGCTGCTGCATGAGCATCTCCCACAGCGTCACGCCGAACGCGTACACGTCGATCTTTAGGTGACGCCGCCCTGACACGTCCTCCGGCACCCCCTCCTGCGGTTTGGTAAGTTAGGTTTCAACAAGGTGCAGGCAACATCCGCTGATGGCATACAGGCATGCCCACGAGCTGCGAGATTTGATGTTCTGCTCGCTGGCGCCATGCCAGCGCGTCGAGGCACAGATGAGTCGTGCACCAAAAGGATCTGTGCATCGCTGTGACTGCACTGTTCCGCAGCAGCATACTTCGGAGCAGCAAATTCGAATGCTCTGTTCCAAAGCAGCAGAGCACGCACCAGCAGCTCATCGTTGAGCATCTCGGGGGAGGCGTAGTGCGCAGTGCCGATGATGTCCACGGTGAGGTTGCGATTGAGCGTGCGCGGCCCCGTCGCCGTCGCCACGCTGTCCGCGCCCACGAATCGCGACATGCCAAAGTCCCCCAGCTTGATGGTCTGCAGGCAGTGATGACACGGCGCGGGGTCAGGGCGGACCTCGGCAGGCAGTTGGGTCTAGCATAGAATGGTGGCTTGGCCTGAGTGCCCGCAGGAGGTGGCGCTGCCCTGAGTGACGGCGGTGCAGACGGCGAGGAGGACTTTCGACAAGTCAGGAGGGTTTCCGTGCAACCAGGTATTGACTGTTCGAAGGTCCTTTTGGCCTGCACGATGTCTGCACTCGGGCAGCTACAGCCACAGGCAGCCATTTGCGGTTGTTTGATGTGAATGATGCAAAATCGGCCAAGACTGTTGAGTTCCCCCAACATCGCGTCTGGTTGACGTCCAAAACAGGTTGCCGAGCTCGATGTTGCGCTGCAACTATGGGGTGTATTCGAAGCTAGCATCGTGCCTGGTTGACGCCGACGAACAGGTTGCCGGGCTTGATGTCGCGATGCAGGATGGGCGGCGAGCGCGTGTGCAGGTACTGCAGCCCGCTGGCGATGGAGCGGATGATGAGCAGCAGCTTGGCGGTGTCCCACCGCTTGGCAACCGTGTGGTGCAGCATCACCTCCAGCGTGCCGCGCGGGAAGAACTCCTGCGGGCAGGGTGTAAGGTTTTAAGGGCAATGTTGTCCGCGTGGCATTGCTGTGTGGTGCAGCAGTACCTCCAGCGTGCCACGCGGGAAGGTCTCCTGCGGGCAGGCTTCAGTGCTCCAAATTCAAGCAAGACTTTGCGTCTGTTTAAAGTCCCCGCTTGTCGTGTGTAGACAAGGTCTGCAACGAAGCGGCACACCGCCGCTCGCGAGCAGCATCGTGTGCATGCCGAAATAGGAGGCTGCCAGCTGACCATGTTGCTCAGGCACGATCTCCGCTAGCCAAGGCACTCCCCAATCGTTTACAGCAGCTCATGCCAAAGCACACAGCATGCCATCTGAAGACAATGATCATCATCTTAGAACGAGAGTTCGCCACACAGATGAAGAATCTGACACACCATGACCAGGTAGAGCGCGGCGTCTGCCTGGCACAGCGCCCTGAGCTCCACGATGTTGGTGTGCTGCCCAGCGCACAGGTGCATCTGCACCTCGTGCACCGCGTCCGCCGCCCGCGCGAACTTTTTGACCGCCACCGGTTTGCCGCGCCACCACGCCGCGTACACCTCGCCCTGTGCGCCGGCGCCTGCAGGCCACAGAGTGAAGTGCGAACACGATGTTGTCGCAACACCGATGCAGCTGCTTGTGGAATCCACAGCACAGTCGGCATGCTACACGGGCCGGACGGAGCGTCGGCGCCGTTGCCAGTGGTTTCGAAGCCTGGCGATTGGTGCCAGCGCTGCCGCCTCCTCCAGGGCCGGCGCTGCCGCCTCCTCCAGTGACAGAGGTGATCCGAAGGGGAAAGCAAAGGGGAAGGCCAGGCGACGCACCCAGGCGCCGCCCAAAGCGCAGCTCCTCCTTGTCGATGATGTCCACCCAGATGGAGTGCAGCACGGAGTCCACAGTGGGGCTGGGGCTGGGCCCGGAGGGGCTGGGCTCCGTCACGCTGCCGTCCCTCAGCAGGGCCCCGCTCGGCGGCGTGGCAATCGGCGGCGGGTGCGCGACCTGTTGTGGCGAACGAGTTGCTCTTTCTTTGAAGGAGGTACACCGCTGGTGTGGTAGATAGCGCATGGTCAGGACGCCGCTGGCGCATGATGGTCGGACAGCTGGAGCCTCTGGCACACCAGCAAGGACATCATGTCGCTGCCCAAAGCGATGCACCATGCCCAGTGTCTTATCGCATTCCATTCAGCGGCACCTCTGCACTCGAATGATGGCGGAAATATCGAGTACCCTCATGAGGAACCAGCCAAAACAGCGTACCTCCTCCACGACAGGCTTGCCGGACTGCAGCAGCGCCCACATGTCGGTCACGGAGCGCCCCAGGGGGGCCTCGTCCGGCGCGAGCGGCCGTGCCTCGGGCACCGGCGTCGCCGCCAGCGGCCCGCCTGGCGGCGCCACATTCTCCTGGTCCTCACCCCGCCCCGCTGCCGCCTTGCCCTGCAGCCAAGAAACGTATCTTCAGGATGTTGTTCACGACTGGCGTTGCGCAGGACATGCGGAACGCTGGTGCGGGTGCAGGACACGGTGCAGGACTTAATGCCAGACACCGTGCTAAAAGCAGCAGGGAAACACCGAATTCGCAGTCAACAGTTAACGCTCACCGCCATGATCTGGGCCCAGACAGAGGACGCTGATGTGGTCAGTGGCGCCGCCGCCGGGCTGGCCGGCTGCTGCTGCTGCTGTGGCTGCTGCGGCGACGCGGCGGCGCCGCCCGTCTGGATGCGCGCCCACACCATGGAGGGCGTCTCCAGGTCTGGCCGCCGCAGGCTACTCATCTGCGATGCGTCATGGGTTTGCGGGGCTCAGAACCCACACAAATGCCCCTGGCGGCCCGCAGTTGAACAACACTGGGCGAAATCCGGTGTGGACAGGGCATGCTCGTGCACACAAGCTGCAGCATTCACATGGGCGCTGTCTCTACAGCGGTGCAGACCGGCCGACTGGCGCTTGCAGTGCAGGTGATGCCATCCTGTCGCAGAGCAGCCACGCCGCACGACCGCAACATACATCTTCCTGCAACACTCCCCCCGAAACAGCCAGTAGGAGCAGCACCTTGCCCAGGCTGGGCGGCCCGGCCTCCAGGCGCGAGGCCTCCGCCACCGCGGGGCCGGACTTGGGCCGCCGCAGCTCGCGCCCCGGCCGCGGCTCGTGCGCCGCCGAGTCCGCCAGCGCCGCAATCTGGTCTATCTGCGCCGCCTCCTCGGCTGCCGCCTCCGGCGACTTCATCCCTGTTGCACAAACAGAGATCTTCATAGGTGTTGAAGTAGTTGGGCCGCTTCCAAAAGCCAGTGGCACAGTCCTTCGGGTGCACAGCCCTTCGGGTGTTCCAGGAGCGAGGTCTGGTAATCGTTGGGCGGCGCTCACGGGGCAAGAAGCTTGCAGCGTGAGGTGTGAAGGCGGAATGATGTTCCATGGGTGTTTCGCGATGTGCGATGCATAGCGGGCATGCTAAGTCACCATTTGTCTCGGTGAAGGGCGGCGCGACGTCGGGCGGTGGCGGCGCAACCGCCCGCCGCAGGGCGTCCAGATAGTGCGCCATCTGCATGCGCCGCACCCGCTGCAGCCGGTCCACTCGTATCTGCGCAGCAGTAAAAACCGCTCAGACCCTGGTGTCAACGCTGAGAGGAGCACTTGGGGCGCTTTCGTTGAGTCTGGTGGGACGGCAGGGGCGGGGGACAGCCAGCAGACCCAGGAGCTTTTCAAGCAGACAAGAGCTCTGGTGGAGGCTGGACACAAGGCCTGGAGCCTTGAGCCACATGCCGTGACAGAAAGCTGGTGGGGATGCAACGCTGCTTCAAGACCCCACCTCCGTCCGGGGGCTGAGTGGCGTGCCGCCGTCTGCAGAGGGCCGATTCCAAAACTGCCACCGGTTGTCCACCCTGGGGCTGCGCTTTGAGCCGTCTGCGAACACCAAGACTAAATTAGTGGAGGCAGCCAACCGGTACGACAATTGCTGCCATGTACGTGCAACAGCGCAAGGCCTTGTCCATCCAGAGGGGCGCGTGAGCACTAGGCTTTCGATCTGTGCTTGCCGACGACTCCCTTGCTTGTAGACACGTGAACTGGCAAGACTGCAGCCAACAACGGGCCGGCCGCTTCAAAGTGAAGCCTACTTTCGACGGTTCGGGCAGTACCTGCAGATGCATGGCCGCCGGCGCTGGAGCGACGGATGCCGCCATTTCCGTTGCCGCCCTGCCGTGTGAATGTGATGCCCAGCGTCTGCAGCAGCCGCGAGCGGGTGCCTCGCGCCGCCTGGCTGGGCGTTGCCATGCCGCCCGACCTGTCGCAGTAATGCATGGTCAGGTATGTGATGTGATATCAGCCAGGATGCAGCAGCAACACCGCGTCCAACATCCTCAGTACATATGTTGGCGCAAGCAGCTCTGCGCCATCTGCTTCTTGTGCACGAGCAGCAGGGTGGCGGCAAGAGCTGCACAAGCAGAGAGGACACAGAGAAAGCAACAGCTGCGCACTCGGTGCGAATGATGCTGCCGGAGCCGCCGCCACCGTGGAGCAGGGAGGCGGGGGTGTCGGGGCCCGCGCCGCCCGGACCCATCAGCATGCTCAGCCCCCGCTCCAGTCCCACCATCCACGTCTGGAACCTGTCGCAGTGTAGCAGTATGTGTTAGAGACGGGTTGATATGCAACCCCGTGAAAGAAGCTGTGAGCACAGGGATGGGTGACAACCAATTCCGACACTGCCCTGACACGATGCATCTACTGATGCGCATGGCAGGTACTGATATTCAGCTTTGTGCGGCGTCGCATGAGAGCAAGCGGGCAGATGCGCAAGAGTGAAACGTGCAGACGAGGGACATGCGGAAGCAAGTCAGGCTGCGATAGGAGGGGTGGCACACGTCTTGCGGTCATCAAACAGCAGCCGCAGGTCCCGGTCAACCGTCATGGTGATGGTGATTGTCAGCGCGGTGTCGTTGCACACGATTTCGTCCACGTAGTACAGCCGGATGAACTTGTTCCACGACCTGCACCACACATTTGATTCTCATCCTGCCAAACGCTACAGAGGAGGCCGCTGCACATCAGGAAAAATCCGTAATATAGAGCAGCAGCACAGGTTGCAGGGTATTGTTGAGCAGCTCTTGAAAGCTTTACAAACATATCTGGTGCGTGTTTGTCCAGCCTAGTGGCGAGCAGCACAGGCAGTCCTCTGGCAGGCTGGTGCCAGACGCACCAGCGCAGCGTGGAGCCATCGGCGGACAGCTGGAAGAAGCAGCGCTTGCGCGGCGACACCTGGCTGGGCTTGCCTAGCCAGGCGCCCCGCAGCAGCGGCAGCAGCTCCTCGTGCAGGTCTGCGTGCGAAATAGAATTCGTGTCAAGGATAGGTGCTGACAGTCGCTACGGGTAGTGCACATGTATTGGGGACGGTGAAATGTCGTGAGCACAGGCCGGCGCCCCGCAGCAGCGGAGTCTGCACCCAGACAGCGGTTGCCAGGCAGCCCTTACCCTCACAGGCATGCCATCCTAATCATTCGTGGATCGGTGTGAGCATGGCTTCGAGCGCTGCATGGCCCTGTTGCTGCTTGCCTGATGCTGGCAGCTCATACCTGGCTAGCAGCATGCTGATGCTGCTTGACAGGCATCGTGACAGCATCAACCATGCCACAGCATGAACCATGCATCACAAGTCATGTGGCACTGCCTTTTTATCTGGCAGAACGACAACTGCACAGGCGATGTGGCGCGGCAGGTTGTCATCGCCGTCCACACTACGAAGCAGAGAAGTACTGAAGGAACATGTGAAAGATAGAACCAAAATGCGCACGGGCATTGTGGCGCAACAGGTCGTCATCGTCGTCGACGCCGACCTGCAGGCTATCCAGCTTCTTGATGCGCCACAGGATGTAGTGCATGCACGCCCACACCTGCCGGCCAAAATGCCTCGCATCCTCAGTCTCACGTCCTCAGTCTCGATGCCCTTCATGTGCTGCGCTCGCCTTGCAATGCATCAGCCGATCTCCCGCAGCAGGCACAACCATGTGCAGCAAAACTTGAAAACGGCTTCGCAGACGGATTTACGAGGTGGCGTACCGCGGCGCGGCTGAAGATGAGGAGCGGCGCCGAGACAACGAGGCTGTCCCAGTAGGCGGCGTTCCACTTCTCCCAGCCGTTGGACCACACCAGCGCAAAGGTCAGCACCGGCTGCAGGAAGCTGATGGGCATCAGCACGTCCACGATCGGCCACAGCCTGCACAGCACCGGGTGCGCGCGCGTTAGTCTCCAGCCCCTTTTCTGACAGGTCACCATAATCTGGCCGATGTCAGAGACTTTGCTTTGGGGATGGTTGCGGCGAAGCGGTGCAGGGCCGCAGAGCCTGGCGGTTCACTGCCGGACTGGGCAGCACTCCCTCGCAGATGCATGGATTAAGGCCTGTTGTGCTCGAAAGACGCACGTGCGGAAGGTGCGGTGGCGGACAACAGTCCAGGCACCCCAACCGATGATGAGGTTGGTGCCCAGGCCTGTGAGGTTGATGGCCAGCAGCCGCTCCGCCTGCGGCAGGTTGCTGCTGTGCGCCTTTGCCAGCGCAATCGCCACCGCCGTCAGCGTGATCTGCAGCAGAGAGCACAGGTCGTGGGCAATGACATTCCCATGGATGCTATGAACAACAACATGCAGTGCGGCAATGTGCCTCCATGTGAAGAAAGGAAACAAAGTGCGGGGCTGGCTATATGAGAGTGCAAGGCCCGAGAGGTGAAGCAACTTCGAGAAGCACCTCCCACATGACGTCGAACTTAACAAGCGTCACGAAGATGGCCTGCGCGGAGTACACGTGGCGCCGCTCGGTGGCGCCCTTGCGGCGGAAGTCCACCCCCAGACGGCTATGCAGCCGCCACCCAAAGTCCCGCCACGTCAGCAGCGCCACCACCTGAAGTTTCAGGGACGTTATCTGAGACGATGTTTCGTCAAGACAGGAGCACCTCTAGGTGGGCAGTGGTGAAGAGCCCATCTGAGTAAGGGCAGAGGTGGGTGCACGCCAGGTTTAACGCCAATGCAGCAAGAGTGAATGATCTAGTTGTGCGGTGTTTCAGACGGGGCTGGGATCCTTAGGACCCCCATACACGGGTGACCACAACATCTTGATGCTGGTGCGCAAGCGCAGCAGAAGCAGCTACTCACGATGGTGGTGGCGTGCATGAGGAGAGTGGGGCAGCCTGCTGCAACATACGCTGAAGACAATAACACGTTGCAGCTGTGGAGAGCAGTGGTTCGACTCACGATGGTGATGGCGTGCATGACGAGGATGAACCAGCCGAGCGCCTGGCCGCGGAACGTCAGCGTCTCCTTGCCCACGGAGTTGGACACGATTCGGGCGGCGGAGATGGCCAGCGCAAGCAGCATGCTGGCAAACAGCTGCGTCGTGTTCTCCAGCAGCACAGCATCCCACACCAGGTACGTCAGAAAGACGCCCGTGATCTGCGGCAGACGCGACGTGAAATTCGGCTCCGAAAGAGCAAACAACGGCTGGGAGCGGTGGCTTGCTTGGATCCCATCGGAGTCCAATCTCATTGCAGCTTTTGACATGCATCTGCGTCGTGACATGCGGCGCATCTGTCATGAGATGCATCAGATTGGCCTCTGTGTGCACGGCTGCAGCTTCAAGCTGAGGGTGCTCTTCAGGCACCTTTGCCTTTGCAAGTTGCAGGCGTAGCACCGTGAAGAAATTCATATTCAACCGTTGCAGTGCTGCCAGGACCGCACCAGCAGCGGGAAGACGAACTGCTGGGAAGTGCCGGTGACCAGGATGGTGGTGGCATAGATGACGATGAGCACCGCCTCTATCAGCACCCACACCAGCAGCACGCGCGCCACCCGCGGCAGGCTCTGCCACACGTCCCGGAAGCTGGTGAATGGGTTCAGATTCTGCAGAGAGTCAGATGAGAGGCACTTTTGAGTGCTAAAGCCACTTGGACGTCTCACCCTAATGTATTAGCTGAGTCAAAGATTGGTGCGGCATGAGTCTCAGCCAACAAGGATGTGCAGCAACGTTCAATATGGAGCCAGCTGGACCGTGGAGCGATGGCGCACCCATTTGAAGCTGTGGGGCCCGGCGTGCCTGCCCGACGCCGACTGGTAGGCGGGTCCGCCCAGGTTGGGGATGCGCAGCCCGAGGGCGTTGCCCAGCAGCCCCGGCAGGCTGCTGGGCTTGGTGGTCCCGCCCGCCCCCTGCTCCACATCGCCGTCCACCATCGACACGCGGCGGCAGTATCCGCCTTCCAGCTCCACAGAGCCCTGCATATGTGGCCACTTCAGTCCGATTCGTCCAGTTTGGGAAGCCTGCCGATTGAATCGCCGCCAATCGTGACATCATGGAATGACAGATCAGCAGCAAGTGGTCCAAACAGTCGTCATGCTGCAGGCTTCGGCCAGTCCCGTGAAAGGGTGTAGTTTGCTACATCGGCTCTCACCTTGCTGCTGACGCGCCGGACCCCCGGGAGGACTGCGCCGCCTGAAGCGCCGCCAGACGACGAGCGCTCCAATACGCAAAGATCTGCTGGCGGGCGGCCCATCTCGCTCATCTCCGCGCCACCGTTTAAGCCGCTGGCGGCGGCAAAGCCCGCGGGTGCAGGCGCCGGCTCCCGCCACGTCATGCCGCCAGGATCGTCCCGCTCGCCGCCAGTCTCCGGGTCCAGCGGTTGCCAGCTGCGTGCCATGCGCTGCAGGTTCAGGAAGGGCGAGCTGTGCTGGCGGCGCGCCGGCGGCGGTCCCGGCGCCGCCGCCTCACGCTGCCGCCGCTGCGCCTCCCGCCGCGCCTGCTGCGCCGCGAGCTCGCGCTGGTGCCACGACGGCTGCCGCGCCAGTGGCGGCTGCCGGCTAGGGCCGCCGCCGGGGCCGTCAGTCGGCGTGACGGGCCGCGAGTCGACCCGAGGCGTGCGTGTGCGCGGGTCCGGCAGCGGGCTGTCATCGTCGGCCCAGCCGGAGGACGTCCGCAGCGGCCCGCCCGCGCCCAGCAGCTGCGCAGTGGGCGTATCCCGCGGCGTGTCGGTGGGGGCGCTGGAGTCGTTGGAAATCCGGTGCTGCAGGCTCAGCGGCGCGCTGCCCCATGCGGGCCCCACCATCGGTCAGCGGCCTGCTGGCTGTTGTGCGATGCTGCGCGCCTGTGCGGCCGGCATCGGCTGCTGATGCTGGTGCTGGTGTTGTGTGAGACTACAAAAGGTTCTGCCGCCGCAAAGCCGCCTCCACCAAGGCGGCAACCGTTGCCGCTGTGGCACAGCTGCTGCCGACGCGCCACTGTTGAGATCAGAACGTGGGTGTTGCTCTCGTGCAGCCGAGGATGCCTAGATCTGAACCGCTGTGACGCGGTGAGCTGTACGGAGGTTGAACAGCAAGCGATACTCTGCCAGCTGGATTAGCTACACAGCTGCCGCAGTTGGCTGTCGCGTAGCGCGCGTCTGCGTTTGTCACACCAGTTCTGAGACGATGCCTTCACCAAAGCAGCGCACGCAACGGCAGATTGCAGGGCACAAGAGGCTGATAGAGGAGTCCCCCAAGTAAGCCAACCTGGATGGCTCGAAGGGGCCCCAATGCCGCGACATGCATAAGCAGACGGGCCGAATAATCGAATCGACCCTGCTGAAGCACGTTTGGTGTCAGCCGAGCGTCGCAGAGCTCACGTGGCCCCACTGGGCAGTTGAGTTCGATGCAAAAGGCTGAACGGTTCAGCAAGTGTTACCACGCGCGCTGCGGCCCAACAACGTACATGTGGTCCAACCCCAGGACGCTGCGACTTCCGCTGCCTGCACTTGGCAAGCAACTCTGGCAAGCAAGAAGCAAATTAGGACTCTCGGGCGTAATGCGGCATGAATCCCCGCCATCATCGGAATTAGTAGCTATAGATGCCTAATGGTGCTCGGCTTGGCGCCATTGCCCATTGGAGGAGTCGAGGTGAGCATGGTCGGCGAGACCGCAGGATCTGCGACGTCCCGCGTGCCTGCGGCGCATTGCCTGCTCTATGGCTAACTTTGTGGTCATGGAGCCTGCCGCCTCGGCCAGAACCGGGTTGTAGCACGTCGGCGCCTCCCAACGGATGCCACAATCAATATGGGCGAGCTACTCAAGCGAAAGCTTGAGGCTTTGGGCTACGGCGGCCATGGCAGCCTTTCGATGGATGAAAGTCTCGTGTCCAGACTCGTGACGGACCTGATCCAGGCGTCGCAGGCTGGAGAGGGTCTGCGCAAGCAGCAGGCAGCCAGCTCACTGCAGCTGCAGCTCGCACAGGATAAGGTGCAAAAGTGTCCGCGTATTGTGGGGAAGCATGCGCCTATCATGTTCCTTGCAATCAGGCAGATAGGGTCCTCCCGCCGGCCGTGCATGCTCCGACGTCATGCTGACAAGGAAACGTCGCAAAGGTGTCCGCTTTCAAGCGTGCCCGCAGGTCGAGGTGCTGACCCGCGAGACGCGACGGCTGACGACGGGGAACAACAACCTGCACACGCAGCTCATCTCCGCGGCCGACAAGCTCGAACGCTTCGAGCGCACAACGCAGCAAGTGCACAGGCGCCTGGAGCAGCGCGTCTCGGATGCTGCGTCGCAGCACAGGGCGGCGGCTCAGCGCCGAGACGCCCTGCAGCAGCAGAATGCTGAGCTGCTGCACCGCCTGGGGCTGGAGGACACAGCTTCAGGTACGACCTGGATGGCCCTGCACATGTTCGCCGACAGCGGCGCTGACGCGGAGCAAATCACACTGTGCTTTTCACAGCTGATTCGTTCAGTGCGCAACAGGACTCGCAGATTGAAAATCGAAAGGTGCCGCTGCAGGGCTTGGCAGCTTCAAGAGCCAGACATCTGGGCAGCCGCTTCGAACACCGCCGCCGCTGCAGAATGGCTTGCCGACTTTCGATGTTCTCAACGGCCCCATCGACAGCAGGTGGGTCTGCTTGACGCGAGCCAACACAGAGCTGGGCTTTCAGTTTGCATTGTAGAGATGCGGTGCTCAGCTGTCGCACGATGCCGGGCATGTCGTGTGCGCAGGGTGGCGGAGCTGGAGAAGATCGTCTTTGACCGCACAGCAGACATTGAGCTGGTGAAGGAGGAGGTCAATCAGGCTGAGGTGATGCGACCCTTCACTCACACGTGTTCACCGTTTTCCCTGCTGGGTGTGGACTGCGAATGCATTGTCTGCAGCCAGGTTTCATTCTTCCATCATGCTGTTCCAGCAGGCAGCGCTGCGGCGGCGGGACGCCGAGATCGCCCGCCTGGCAGCCCGAGTGGAGGCCGCCTCCGACCTGCAGCCGCAGGCGCTGGCGGCACGGGCGCAGGCGCAGGCAGAGTCCATCCTGCAGCTGCATGCACGGCTTGAGGAAGCATGCAGTCAGCTGGCGGCTGCCAGCGCCGCCGCCGAGCATGTAGAGACAGCAGAGGCAGCAGCGCACCAGGCGCAAGAGGCGCAGCAGGTGCGCACACTGACGTTCTCTCCAAAATGACCGCAACCATGGCTGCAGCTGGGTGTAGGATCCACGCCCTTTGCGTATCCTATGCAGCTCATGGCTGAATGGCAGGATGGCAGGCAGGTGAGGAAATGACGCGTCCCCAATCTGGCAGGCCATTTGCAACCTCAATGCTCGCTGCGCAGGCCGCTGAGCGGCGCACGGCACAGGCGGTGGCGGAAAACGCCGCCATTGCGGACGAGGTGGAGGCGATGCGCACCGCGCTGACGCGTCTGCAGTCGGAGCACGACAAGGCCGGGCGGCGCGGGCCGCAGGCATCACCGCGCAAGACCACGCCAGGCCCCAAGGTGTACGGCGGTCAGGGCGACCTGTCTGCAATTGGAGCTGCTTACATTCTGTGAGTGTGTGCAGCTTCTGACTGCCCAGTGCAGTACGTCTCAGGGCTTCCCTTATTGCGGATCGAGCTGCGTCTGACTGTGGTTGTCTCGTGGCGCAGAGTGCTCTGAAGCGTGCCGGCGCACCTGCACACGCCAAGGCAGGCCGCGACGGCTTCACACACCATGGCGACGCTACAGCTGCCAGGGAAGCTGCTCTCGAGGTGTGGCGAGGCATGCACAATGCAACACGCCTCCAAAGCATTCCAGTCTGCGCCTGAGCACTGGCACAGCTTCAGCCCTGTCATGCAAACCTGGAGTTTGAGCGTTTTGGCTCTTGGTACCTCAGGTGAGGTGACATGAATTCGCATCTCTTGCAGGGCACGGTCCGGCTGCTGCAGTTGCAAGCGGAGGAGGCGGCGACAGTCCGAGACGCAGCAGTCGCGGCATGCAGCGCTGCAACAGAGCAGGCAGAGGCGGCCGCCGCTGACACGGCAGCGCTGCTGCGCACGCTGCGGCAGCAGCTGGATGATGCTCGCGGCCACGCCGCCGCGGACGCGCAGCGCATTGCCGAGCTCAGCGATAAGCTGCAGGTAGACGCCTCTCCACCAGGAAGTCACCTGGGAGGTCACCTGGGGGACATTTCGCTGCGCTGCACTCGATCAGCTCGCGGCTGCAGGACATCCCACCACTACAGTATGTGTTCTGTACATCGTTTTCTAGAGCCGGTTGCGATGAACCATGCCACAATTGGCAGACCTTACCTTCCTGAAAGTCCCGGTTTCCGAGATCCCAAGTGCACTCCTGCCGCAGGAGGCACAGCAGGCGCAGGCAGCGAGCGAGGCGGCGCTGCGGGCGTGCGAGCAGCAGCGGGAGCAGCTGGTGGAGGCCGTGGCGCAGGCAGCGGACCAGGGGCAGAGGCAGCCCCACCTGCAAGGCAACGTGCAAGGCCTGCACAGCCAGGTGCATGCCATAATTGGACCGTCCCCTGCATACAGCCTGGTATACGTGTGGCCGCCAAGTCCAATGGTGGATATGCTGCCATATTGTCACATGCTGCGAGCGTCAGCCCATTTGGGCTACACCGCGGAGGCTTCTTGATTATGGGCATCTCAGAGCGGGTGCGAAAAAGGGAATTGGGAATTGTGACATCAATGCAGAAATGTTTCGCATGTGTCTGGTGCAGCTGGACGAGACACAACAAGCCTTGGCAGCAGCGGAGGAGGCAGCCCGGCGCCATCAGGAGGAGGCCAGTGCTGCTGCTGCTTCTCTGAAGCGAGCGCAGGCAGAGGCGGCATCGCTCAGGTAGCCATGCCGCTTGACATATCCTAGTTGGCCAGCTCTGTTCTGTGCCTGGGAACAGTGGCCAGGACGCCAGCAACGGCATGACGCAGTCTCAAATTCGTGGTGAAAAGGTATCTGTGGATGTTATTGCAGGAAAGCCGGCGAGGAGGGCGATGCGGCAGTGTTCAGGCTTCACGAGGTGCAGCTGGAGTTGGATGACGCCCGCGCCTCGCTACAGGTGCGCTACAATGCAGAGCTCATCAATTGATGACTACAACCACGAGGATCTCCAACGATGTGTCACGGTGTATTCCTCAATGACGTAGAGCTCATCCGTAGCGTCAGTGCGCAAGCATTGGCGGCATTGCCTTGCGTCATCTAATGCAGCAACGTGCGTGGGCGCCCACGCTGTCGCGGCAGTTTATTGAGCTGACTCTAGCCTTCTGACATGCAGGCACTTCAGCAGCAGCAGCAGCAGCAGCAGCAGCAGCAGCAGCAGCCCGGTTTAGCCGCCCGCCCGGAGAGCGGCGATGCCCCGCAGCCGCAGCAGCTGCCGCGTCAGCTGCGCCGTCTGCCGCAGCAGCGGCAACAGCAACAGCAGCTCAACAAACAGGTCAGGCCTGATCGATGATGTTGATTGACTTGTGCAGCATGCTGACAGCATGCTGTTACGAATCTGTCCATCACACGAGCAGGATCAGGAAGAGTAACCTGTGGCTCCAGCATTGTCAACGCACGGGCCTGCCAAATACACAAACAAGCTACACTAAGCAAGTCTGCCGTCTGTGGAGCGACAAGGTTCGACAAGCCGCGCTGTCAATACTGCAGGAGGAGGAAATGGAGCGGCTGCAGCACGCGGCCGTGGCGGCACGGGAGGCGGCGCGCGCCTCACGCGAGCAGCTGGGCTGCGCAAGGGCCGATGCAGCAGCCGCCAAGGAGGGGGCCAAGCGGGCGGAGGCGGCGCACCAGCAGGCTCTTGCACGGCTTGCTGAGTCCAAGTGCGCGGACAGCCAACATTTTGAGTCCACTTCCAAACCTGTAATGGTGCACCTGTCAACTTCAATCTTGAGCTGTCCATGCACCGTCTGCTGTGCCGTGCTGCACCACAGTCGCTATGTCGATGAAGCACTGGCAGTTCCATCGACCTGTGGCAGGGCGCCTGCAATTTTCCAATGCATTGACTGGATCAGGCATCAGGATACTCACAAATTCGCTGCTGCAGGGCGGAGCAGGAGGAGGAGCGTGCTGCTGCGAGGGCAGCGGTCGAGTCTGCGGCCGAAGCCAAGGAATACGCCGCAGAGGTACGGCGGGAGGTGGAGCAGCTGGCCGCAGCGGGCCTCAGCGGCGACGCCGCCGCGGTGCAGCTGCAAGCCCGCCTCAAGGTGTGCAACTCGATGCAGCCATGCCAATGCAGAAAGAGGAACCAGATGTTGTCGGCGCCGGAGGCTCATGTCCCCCTGCGCTGCCAGCTTACAATCGTGCAGGGGTTCCAAGAGCAGCATTGGCTGACTCTGTTGTCTGCCTTTGCCGCAGGATGCGGACATGGAGCTGCGGGCTGCGCGGCTGCGGGAAGCGGATCAGGAAGCGGCGCTGGAGTCCGCACTGGAGGAGGCGCACGCCGCCACCGAGCAGGCATCCCAGTTGCAGCAGGTGAAATATTCTACATTTGTATTGCTGCGTCAGAGTTGTTATGACGTTGGGCTCCGGCACTGGAAACTTGACGGTGCAATGTTCGTAGCCAGCTGGGGCGTGCCGTGGTGCTGTTAATTTGAAGCCGAGCAGTGTCCGCAGCTCCTGCGCTCCCTCTATCTTAACGCCTGCATAAAGCCAGTGGCTGAAATCAGAAGTAGCCCGGAGCCAGCGACCTCTTCCTGCACTGACACCTGTATCGACAGGCGGTGGCGGAGGCGACCGCCGAGCGCGACCAGCGGCAGCGGGAGCTGGCGGCCACCGCGGCGCAGACGGCAGCGCTGCACCAGGACCTGCTGCGCCTGGAGCAGCACCTCGACGGCAGCCAGCGGTGCGGAAGCAACATCAACACTAACGAAAGGGCTGCTGGGCGCCCTGATGAAGATACCTGAGCAGTGTTGGAGGGGGGTTGCTGTGCAACCGCTGCATTTTGTCAACTGTTGCGCACTGATCGGCGTATCCAAGATTGTTGCGATGCAATCAATTTGCATGCTGGCGCGTTGAAGTACAAAGACCTTCAGCACTTTGTTAATCATAAGAAAAGTAAATCTCACACCATGGAATGAGAAACAGACATGTTCTTTCTGACCTGCAGGGACGCGGCGACGGCGGAGCACCGAGTGGCAGGCCTGGAGGCGCGACTCACAGACGCTCAGGCCGAGCTGGGCGAGGCACGGCAGCGATGTGAAGGGCTGCAGGTGAGAGCATCCATTCAACATCAAATCTCACAGATCGATGGGACTACGAGTATGTTGCTCTGCTTTGCACCATACAGGAGACCCACACCATACAGCAGACACGTCGCGTCTTGTCGTTTACGATTCCTGGTAATTGATCAGTGGATGCGCGTCTACAATTGCAGGCGGCGCTGACGGAGCTGGAGGGCGCGCACGCGGCTCTGCGGGAGGAGTTTGGCCTGGTGGCGGATGATCTGACCGTCATGGTCCGCGAGAACCAGGTGCTGTTTTGGTCAAATTCTATAGGTTTGAGTTGAGAGGCTAGGGGCGTGTGCTGAACGAAAGGATCCTGACTGTCATGGTCTGGGAAAACCAGGTGCGGTGTCAATTTAATTCGATGCAACAGTGGCGAAATGTGTGGACGCAGGACCTCGTGAAAGGAGCCCTTCATGGTGTGCAGCCGATGTTGACAGCTGGCATCCAGAGGACAAGTGCATGTGTAAGCATCCTGTTGTACGGCTCTTGAAAGCGACGTTGCGTTTTGCGGCAGGCGATGGCGAGGGAGGGCTCGCAAGCAGCGGGCGAGCGGGACGAGTGGGCGTGCGAGGCGCGCGCCGCCCGCCGCGCCGCTGCCACCGCCGAGCAGCTGGCGCGCTCCCACGCCGCCGAGCTCGCAGACGCCCGCAAGGCCTACCAGGTGATGGCGTTTTTCTGCTGTGTGCAAAGCACAAGCATACACTAGCATGCTAGACAGCGGCGGCGTCAGAGGCTGCCTCTGAACCTTTGAATTGGCAGTGGCCTCCAAATCCAGGGGATCAGTCTGCATATGTAAGTTTCAGGCGCAGCAAAGGTCAGAGCCCAGAGGTGCGTAATCATCCTACGCAAATCCTAAACCTATTGGATGTCTTGCGTCAAGCGACAATACTGTCTAGCACATACAGGGGCTGGCCGGCGAGGCGCGGCGCCTGGCGACGACGGTGGCGGCACACGAGCGGGATGCGGCGGCTCGAGAGGGCGCTCTGGCGGCCGCCGCCTCGGAGACCGCCGCCGTGCAGTCTGCGCTGGCGGAGTCGCAGCTGCACCTGCAACAGGCCGCCGCGGACGTGCAGGTGCGCTACTGCAGGGCTTCTACTCCAGGGCCGGGCTGTCCGAACCTTTGTCTGAGACGAAGCCGTGGACATATATACCTGCAAAAAGGTTCTCCTGTGCCACAGGACCCATCAGAAATATCCGATGCCAGCTTTAGCTATGCCACGGCTTCAAAGTCAGCCGCGGTGGTTACTTCATATGTCCTGGCACCTGTGCCCGATGACCGGTTCTGATGCAATCGCATGCTGCCTGTTGCGCCAGGCGTACGAGCGGCAGCTGGACGAGCTGACGCGGGCGATCGCGCATGGGGAGGAGAGCGGCGCCGACGCCGCCAAGGAGCGCTCCGCCCTGCTGCAGCAGCTGCACGGCGCAGAGCAGGTCAGCATGTTGCAATGCTGGTCACTAACTGGCACTTCCTGCAAGTCCAAGTAGGTCTTGAATGGCCTTGAATGGTTCTCAGAGAGCCTTTGGGCTTCGCGATGCCTGCTGCCGCAGCAGCGGCCTGGCCGAGGTTTCACCCGGCACGCTCACTGGCACATGGCAAGGCGCCACTAAACAGACGGCTGCTGAGCGCAGCTGGCATCCGAGTGCCAGCCTGGTTCGGCCAGGTGACATAGTAACGAATGCCGGCTGATGGCGGCTGAAAGCTCCACCCCTAGACATTGAACTGAAACTCAGACTCAAACTCAAACTCAAATTTCTGAGCCCATCCCGCAGGTGCGCTTCGAGGCGGAGCGGGCGCGGGAGCAGCTGCAGCGGCAGCTGGCCGCGGCGGAGGGCCGCGCCGGCGTGCTGCAGACACGCGTCGACGACGTGCTCGCCGACAACCGCGCCCTGCGCCACAAGGTCTGCCGCCTGCACCCTCCGAAAGCCATGACTTACAGAGGGCTCCTCCGGATCGTCTGCGAGCGCCCAGTCGTTCATTGTGAGGCATCATGTTGAAGGGCAATCTGGTGTCCAGTCCCAAAAACGCACACCACCTACATGATGCGTCTTCGTGCCTGCGCTTGACTGCGGCAATGGGGCAGCATGAGGCATATTTAGACGACTACATAGACGACTTGCGACAGGCACTGAAAACAGTTTTCTGAACACAGGCGGGGCTGGAGGAGGCGAGGGCAGGGCAGCTGGAGGCGCTGGTGGCCAGCCTGCGGGGCGCGGCATACCGAGCCGCCGCCGACAGCCAGGCGCACGGCAGCCGCGCCCTCGGCGCCGAGTCCCGCTCTGCGCAGCTGCAGGCCCAGGTCAGCACCTGGGCCCGCAGAAAGCTGCCAAGATCAAGCTGCAACTTGGCTGTTTTTTTACTTAGGGTAAATTGACAGTGGTCTTTGCAATTGACCTGACTGACAGCGGACTGAACTCAACAATGTAATTAACAATCTCACGTGCTGGACGAACTGCAGGTGAGCCAGCTGAAGCAGCAGGCAGCGGTGGCGGAGGCGGAGGTCGGCCACCTGCGCAGTGCCACCGCCTCACCGGCGTTTGGCTCCGCAGCACGGCGGCCCACCGCCGACGCCGGCACCGCCACCGACGCAGCTGGCGGGGAACCTTCCCCGACGGCCCCCGCCAGCGAAGGCGCCGCCGGCTGCGGTGGAGACGGCCGCAACAGCACGGACTACGCTGCAGACGATCCAGGCCACTTCAGACTGCAATCGCCGGCGCCGCGCCGCAGCAACGGAGCCCTGACTCCCAGACAGCTGTCGGAAGCCTTTGCGGCGGTCGCCGCCACCACCGCCGATGCCGCCCACGGGAGCAGCCGCAGCACAGGCGGCGCGGCCGCCGGCCAGGCCGCGGATCCGCAGCTTTCATCAGCCGAAGTCGCGGGGCTGCAGCGGAGGCTGGAAGCTGCGGAAGGCGAGGTGCTGGTGCTGCGTGCCAAGCTGCGGCAGCTGGGCGCGGACCATGAGGCGGCGTGTGCGGAGCTGTCGGAGGTCCGGGGGGAGGCGCGCAGCCTGCGCCACGCCGTCAGGTGCGAGGCCCTCCTGTACGCCTTGTTGCCAGGAGCGGCTGTGCTAGGGCTGCAGACATCGTTGGCTGCAGGCTTGAGCTGGTGCACCTGGTCAGGAAGCTTGTGCACAGACACCGCTTGGCGCCTAGGCTGCCGCAAGGCTGTCCTCTACACATACTCACTGTGACAAATTTCATGCCTGCAGGCTGGCAGACGCCACGGCAGCGCCAGCGCCAGGCGATGGCAGCAGCTGCAGCAGCCCCGGCGGCGGCGGCGGCGGCCCGGGCTGGGAGGCCCTGGGGCGGCTGGAGGCGCAGCGGGCGCAGCTGCAGCGGGCCGCGGATGCCGCTCAGGCCGGCGTTGCGGCCGCGACGGCGCAGCTGGCAGAGTGCCAAGAGGCTCTGACGCAGCAGCGCAAGGTGCGCGGTTTGTCCTGCCACCTTCAATGTGTCACTCTGCACGGTCCTGTCACTCGGCTCGACTGTGGTTGCAGGGTATCACCGAAGATGACGTCATTGTCGCTGGAAGGCGTTGCAGTCAGTGTCTCACTGCCGAACAGGCAGCGTCTCACTGCCGAACGAGCAGCAGGATGGTACCTCTGACAGGGCGGCTACTTGGTCACTCATCACTCTCTACAAGAAGCTTGAACAATTTGCCTCCTGCAGGACAACGAGCGGCTGGCAGAGCTGCTCGCCCAGACAGAGCAGCAGGCCGAGGGCGCCCGCTGTGACGCGGCGCGAGCGCATGCCACCGCCGCCGATGCGCGCGCCGAGCTGCACATGCGCTCCGCGGCGGCGGCGCCACGGGACCAGCATGAGGCAGCAGGCGGTCAGGACGGCACGGGGAAGGACCAACAGGCAGTTGCGCATCTTCAGGCGGAGGTAGAAAGGGAGCACACATTGCGCAAACAGGTGATGAAGTCATCACTGTGGTGCACAGCACAAATCATGCTGCACAAGTGTGCACTATGCTGCATGTTGTTGACTTGTCACTTGCTGAATTACGACACGGTCACTGTGAAGAACCGCACCATGCAGGAATGCCAATCCAAGATGCATTCTCTTGTTTGGTGTTTAGTGTAATAGGCGGAGCAGACTTCCACAGCCAATTCTAAACGTGAACAGCTTGGGCACTGACGCTAATGCATTGAATTATTACAGGCAGAGGCAGACTTCCGAGAGCTGGTGGTGTCGGTGGACAGCCTGCAGCTCGCGGCGCAGCAGCAGTCGGCGGCGACGCCGCCCATGCAGCAGCGGCACCCGCCGCGTGAAGACGGCGGCAACCAGTTGTCGTCGCCGTCGGAGGCGGCAGCCCTGGAGCGGGTGCGCGCAGAGGCAGCGAGGCTGGCGGCGGACAACGCCGCGCTGCGGGGCCGGCTGTCGCGCACCCACCGCCTCGTGGGCGCCATGCAGGTGCTGGTTCTGCCGCTGGGGTTTGCCGGTTTCACGAAGCGTGGCTCGTACTTCTCACTGTGCATGATTTAAGCTGCATGACGACAATGCGTGTCCGCATATCCCTCAGCCTGTCTTGCCGGCCGCAGGATGAATTGACGCGGGCGCGGAACGGCATCCTGGTTCACAGAAGCGCCTCAGGGGACGGCGTAGATGCAACGGCGCTGCAGCAAAGCCCCGCCACAGAGTCGTCAGCAGATTCAAGGACGCCTGCCACGCCCAAGACGCTGTGCAGCTCAGACGATGGCCTAATCTGACGCCGCCATCTGAAACTTTATTGTGAATGGCGTGGCGCCTTTAGTGGCCTGGAGTCAGAATGTCAGTGGTTTGAGCGGCGGGTGGGGGTCAACAAAGATGTTTGGGAAGGGGTGGGTAGGTTGGGGTGTTTTGCATGCGTCATCCACGTTCGCCAATGCAAGAGATGTTGAGCACCCTGAGGATCTTGGCGGCACAGGATAAAACGTTTTGCAACTTCGCGTGAATGGGAGGTCTGGTTCACTTCGTGACAGACGGCGACAAGCAGACACTGCAACCTTGCATTTCGACAGATGAGCGTGATTTCTGAGCCTGTTATATGACATTCCCAAAATATGCACCGCCAACAGCAGATCTGCTTGCAAACCCAGCAAGTGCATGTTACCGCAGTGCATGTTACCACAGTCAAGGGCATGCACCACTTGCTGACGACATCCACCCGAGCCTTCTGACGCTGTTCCCACCAGACCCTCAACAAATGCATGGCGTGGGCACCGAAAGATGGTTTGCAGCCCTGTAGCCGCCTCAAGCAGGCGCCCGCGTGTCAGTGATTTTCCCGCAGCAGCAACCTCCGCACAACCCGTTGTCCATTGGTTTAGTCGTCATCGGCGGGCTGCACGAACAGCAGCGCCTGTGGCGTCAGGCCCAGTGCCGCCAGCGACTCGCCCGCGCTGTCCGCCCCGGAGAACACGCGCCTCGGGAAGTTTGATGCCAGCGAGTAGCGCAGCGCCGTCTGGCCCCCCTGTAGCGAATTCGAATCATTTGAAGTGACTCCCTTTGAAATGCATATTGAATTTTTGGAGTGAAAGCACGTCTTGAAGGTGCTACAGAAGAACAGCTCGTTCGTGCACATCATTGTTCACATCTGCATGCATGCATGAATGTTCATTGGCCGCACCTGCGCGTCGACGAAGTCGAACACCGCCTGCAGCGTGGCGTCAGCCCAAAACCTGCAGCCAAGGAAAGCCAGGCAGAATGTGGTGATAAAGTTGTCTGTAGCAGTACCAAGCGCTGCAGGCTGCTACAGCGACATCCCTGCAAGGTGCCTGGGACAGCGTGCAGCTCAGCTGTTGCTGCTGCAACACGGACGAACCTGCTCAGGAGCCCATGTTACGGCAAGCGCAAATTGGGTCGATGCTGTGAGGCTTCTCACCACATGTACAAGAGCGTCAGGCAGCGCACCTCCGCTGAGAGTGCAAGTGGACAGACGTACACGCACAAGGGACGCATTCTGCCAGAAGGCAACCACAGTTTGAGCTGTAACTCAAGTTTACAAATCGATAGGAAGCGCACCTGCGCTGGAAGTTGGTGCCGCTGGGCAGCCGCACGCGCACGAGGGAGATGTCTGCGCCGCCGGCGGGCGGCTCGGGCGCCAGCCGCGCCGCCGCCTCCTCCCGCCGCCGCACCACGGCCGCCGCCGCCGCCTCTGCCGCCGAGGCCGCCACCTCCCGCCGTGCCCTGCAGGGTCAGGGTGGCTCGAGCTGTTTCTGCAGGAAATAAAACAGACTGGCAGACGGCGATCGGTGCTGCCGTGCCCTGGCTGCATTGAAGGCAAGCGAGCACCAATGTAATGACGGGTTGCCGGAGACGCCATATCGGTGGTTCAGCCGTAAACACCCTGCAGGACATCAAACACTGGGAACTTTGCTCAGCGGCAGCAGCAGCACCTGGCATCTGCTCCTGCCTGGGCGGCCTCGCGCGCGGAGGCCGCCTGCTGCTCTGCGGCTGCTGCTTCCTCCGCTTCGCGCTGCCGGTCGGCTTCCAGGGAACGCTGGAACTCCGCGTCCTGCTCCTCCCGCAGCCGCCGGTTGAAATCCTGTCCAAGATGTGGTGGAGAGAACAATGAGATGGTACAACCTGGGAGAAGGATAAGTTTCATGGTCGACACCGATGCTTGCCACTGTTTTGTCACCAAGCGGCACATTGGCCGGTCGACCGCAGGTACACCACATCGCGAACGCCTAGGAATTGCAACTCGAAAGCCTTGCACCGCTCCTCTCTGTGCACACATGCCTCCCCGACAGAGACCGTCATTGCTCAGCTCACCCGGGTGAACACGTCGCCACAGTTCGCGCCGACCTCGGCGCCATGGGCGTCAGTGGCAGTCGGTTCATCATTGCTCCCAGGCGAGCTTTCATGGAGGAGAAAGAGATAAATATAGATGCTGCACTCAGCGGGGCAGGAGCGTCGGCGCAAGAGCGTCGGCGCAATTGGCCACAAACTCAGCGCCGTGGTTGGTCACGCTTTTGTTCATAGATGCTCCTTTGTTGGCCTCCAAGTGGTTGTTGTTGGCCGCACTTACCCGGGTAGAGGCGTCGGCGCGGTCAGCGACAAACTCGGCGCCGTGGGCATCTGCGGCCTCGCTCAGAGCCTGCACCAGCTCCGCGGCGCCCAGCGGTCCGGTTATCGCCAGCACCAGCCGAGTGCGCGCGCCCGAGAATGCCAGCAGCCCCACGAACGGGTAGCTCGTCGCCTGCAGGCTGTTGGCTAGCTGCGCAGCAAAGGAGGTGAAACGTGAGGCATGAAGCGCCTGAAGAAACGTGTATCAGCCCCTGGTCCAGACTGCGGTCACATTTGCTTCGTTAAGCCTGCGTCGTATTGGCTTGATTAGCGGTCGCCGGGGCACTTCTCATGGACGCTTAGGCACATGGACGATGCTGCAGGCAGCATAGTGAGCACAGTTTCGCATACCTGGAAGGTGTCCGAGAAGCGGATGTCGCCGCCCCAGGCCACATAGTTGCTGTTCACATGATCCACCACCTGCAGTGTGTATTGCTGGATTTCTGACGAGAAAGAGCTCTGATCACCAGTTGCATCGAGACCTGCCGCACTGTGATAGCCAACAGGCGACACACGGGCGGGAAAAGCGCCAGCATTATTTGGTCACGGCTGCTCAATGCTTCACAACAGCGTCCCGATGTCATCAGTTCAAAACCCGCAGCCTCACCTCCGGCGCGGCCAGCGCCTCCCGGCAGAATCGCGGCGTGTCCTCATGGTCGCCCGCGTGCAGGTAGACGAACAGAAACTTGTACTGCCGCGCCGCCACGGCTGTGGCGTCCTGCCAGCCGGACTCCGCCCAGTCTGGGGCCCGCTCCCCATACTGCCGCGTGAAATCGCGGGCAAAAGCGCGCGCAGCGACACGGGGGTCCACCTCCGTTTCCCCCTGCGACAGGGCGTGCGCCGCGCCTGCAACGTTTGCCACAAAGCTGGTTCGAACAGCGCTTTGGGTTGCCATGCGCCGCCGTCCTTATTTGGGCGTGCCCTCTGTCAGCCAGCGCCCCTTGAACAATGCCCTACCAAGAGGCATTCGGAAGGCGTGGAAATCACATGAACCAAAAGCACCTTCCAGATGGTGACGTGCTCCTTGACGTCCTAGGTAAGAGAGACCAGGCGCGCACCCTGTAGCCGGCGCAGCACCGGCGGCGGCAGCGCTCGCTGTGCCACGAAACCCACCAGCGACACGCCCACGTTCAGCATGCCCAGCGCCAGCGACAGCGACGTGCGCACGGCCGCCGCCGGCAGCGCCACCAGCCGCTGCAGGAGGCTGCCGCGGCGCGGCCGCGCCGCTGCCGCATACGGCGCCGCCGGCGCCGCCGGCCGCGGCGGCAGGTGCGACACGAAGGGCTCCTGCTGCGCAGGCTGCGACGCCGCTTGCTCTGCAGGCGACAAGCAGGATGAGATGCAAGAGGGAGGGGACTGTAAGTTGGACACCAGGTATGTGATGATGGTATGGTATTCCTGCGGGCAGCGGCGTCCAGCTGGCGCCATGCCATGTGACTATGTATTGCAGACTTGCAAGGCACGCAGAGAGGAAGTAAAACAGCCCGCACCGAGGTTGCAGGAGGGACTGTCCACTCTCGTCAGACTAGACAGCCTTAACTTGAGAATTTGGAGGTGATGGTTCAAGGGCGCACCAAAGAAAACGCTCACTGCCCTATCGAAGCTGCCCGCTGCTTCCATAAAGAACTGCGCCTGCTCTGGAGGGCAATTTGTGACGGCCACAAATCGAGCAAGCTCTGCATCCAGTTGTGGCTGTGAGCCCTGTGATGCTGCTTCAGCGGACATGATTTCCGAAAGGCAGGGCGAACGCTACAATGCTCCGCAGAACGAGCGCTTCAGAGCTTCGGTTGCGGTTCACCTTTATTCTAGCATGTGAAACGCAGAAAAATGGAGGAGGCGACTGTGCAAGCGTTGAGGCATCAAGGGTCTCTGCCCTGTGTTGGGCGGATTAAGGGCCTAATCGGGGTACATGTGAAAAATGTAGCAGCTCGTAGCTGCTTCGCTCAGTCCGGCTCACGGATACTGCTAATTCGATCCCAGGATATTTGTTGCTACAACTGGGCTCCGAGCGGGGCCTGCCGTCTCGTACTACGAAAGCCTCACCACGGCGGCGAGTCCGGCGGTTTCAGGCAGTTCAATTTCCGCACACTTTCTGGTTTTTGGGCCGACGTTTAACGGTGTGACACTGCACGGCAGTGTCAACGGCTACTTCTGCCCTGCGCATTGCCTCATCGAGGAAACTTCACGCAACCTCCGTCCAGCTGTCCCATCAGCTCAGGTTGGGGTCATGGTACTGCTGCGCCTGTTGCCGCACCCGCTGCTTGTACTTTGCTCGGTCCCTGCATCATAAGACGTAACAGTATGTTACGCGTTCTGGTCCCTGCTTGCGGTTGCGTCAATGTGTGCGCTGCAGTGTACAGGCGCCAGGGCACAGCCAGCGCCACCGCGAAGAGCTGCTCAATCCTCCCGACACCTTGCGTTGTGGACCGCTACAATGCAGCGTGTGAAGCTTGAACTGTACGTATGCGCACATGCATGATACTCACCTGATGTAGCAGTGGTACGCCTCCTCCTGCAGCGGGAGCAGGGCAGAAAATTCAGCACAGGTTGTAAGATTGATACCGTCCGTGACCAACGTGCATGCAAATGTAGGCAGGATGACATTTGGCATCCACCTGTGCTGGGTCGTCGACGTTTGGGTTCTCGAGCAGGTCCTGGATGCCGACCAGGATCTGCAACATGGAGGAGCGCACGTCTAGCATTAGTATCGACTGTTGTAGACACTTGCTCAAGCACACGTCGTTTTGTCGAGGTTGAGAGCCCCCGCAAGCTTTGCCAGACGAGCATGAGCATTCATGGTACAGGATGCGCACCCAGCAGGGAAAGTCTCACCTGCTTGATGGTGATCGAGGGCCGCCACCCCTTCTCGTCGTTGACGATTGAGAGGCACACCTTGCCGCTCGGGTAGATATTGGGGTGGAAAAACCCTTCTGGCATCCTGCGAGAGCACTTCATGCGTCAGCGTGACGCCCTCCATCCCAGAGAAGATGCAGGACCTCCCAGCAGGGGGTTCTGCTGATTGCATCCGCAATCCTATATGTTAAATTTCTATTGTGTATCGTGAGGAGGAGCTGCATGGCAAGCTCATTTACACAAGCCAAGCTTGGCTCAGCAAACAAGCACCGCAATCAACTCGCCTGCAGATGGGCGCCTTTGAAGGGTACGCATCTGAGAATGTCAGCGACACGGGGTACGTGCCGCCCTCGAAGTCGCTGCTCTTCTTGCCGGGGAATGAGCACTTCCAGATCATGAAGTCACTCGACCCTGCCCAATGCCGACAACTCAGCATCCGCGCCATTCTCGACCAACTGTTTCGACGTGCAGTCGGCATGCAGTTCTCACAGCACACCAGCCGCACCATCTTCCTTTGTCTCTGGTCGCGCCACGAAGCCGAAGGGGTGATCTGCGCACGGCGAGGCACATGGCGGTCAGCGCTGCTGACCCAGGGGCTCGGAGTCATGCTGGACCTCAAAGAGGACTACAAGCGCACCTTTGCGCCAGTTCTTCCGCTCTTGTGCGAGTCGAGCCCTGCAATCGAGCATAGGCCGGTCAGAAACGTGACGCGTCGAAGTGGTGGCATTCAAGTCGTCAAGTGTCTTACCTGGCGACGCCCGCCCCGCTCATCGCTGTGGACGCTCAGAGAAGAAATGTTCTACGTCCCCAGAACGTTCCTCGCCCGCCAAGCACAGCGCGACTTCGCGAAGTTTGAACAACTCTATCAGTTTTTTCACCAGCCTCGAGATGAGCACCACGACCGCGCCGCGACCTCGAGCTGAGACACAGAAGGCTTGCCTCGCTTCAAGGCTTGCACAGAAAGCGGGTGGGCCGGAATTGTGAGAGTGGCAAACGGTGTGTGCGATGCGTGCTTTGCCCAGCTTTGCAGATGTTCCCGGAACCGCATTCTGTTGGATCACAAGAGCGATTCCGGCGCTAGCAAAGTTCACAAACACGATTGCAGTCACCTGCAGCACTCATCGCGAAGTCTCCACGCCACGCACCTCGAGCATCATCTGAGGTGGCCTATTGGGTTCAGGCATCGCAACTGCGACTTCGAGTGTCTGCTGAGTCGCAGCCTAAGCGAAACGCAAGTATCCTGCATCGCCTCAGCTGCCACCACACACGCATCGTGAATCAGCTTTACAACAGCAGCGATTGCCAGAGACTGAAGCATTGTGCGGCAGGCGCCAGCGCTGAGGAAGCCCCCGTCAGAACGCGCTCCGAAGCACCCCGCACGAGCACATTATATTACAACGGAAGGCTGGTAGGCCATACAGGTCCCCAAGCACGCATAGGGACCTTGCAGACATCTTACGCTGACGGCGGAGATGTGGGAGGACTGAATCTGCAAGCGGTTGCATGCCCGGCTGGGCGTCCGCCTGTGATGGCAGCGTTTGAGGCGCGATGAGCGGCTTCCAGCGCCTGGTGCGCCTGGTGGCGCGCCTGTTCTATGCGGAGGAGGTGCCGCCGCCAGAGCCGCCGCCGGAAGACGGGCCGGTTCCGCGTCGCAGCAAGGCCCCCCAGGTGAGGCACAGTGCGCTGTTGCGTGTGCTCCTCTGGGCATGCTGCTACTGATGCTGAATTGCCGAAGGAAGTTAGTAGCGCTCATCTTGCAGGTCCTCAGACAATGCAGTGTACTTCAAGAATCGATGCCGGATCCAGCACCCGGCGCATGCCGAATGGCTGCCAGCGCAACGTCAGATTTCATGAGCGCAGCATCTCTGCTGACACAATGTGCAACTATCCTCACGGGACACAGCAGGGGCCGCAGCCGGGGCTGGGCGTCATCGTGCTGGATGCGCTGACGCGGCGGGAGTGGGTCCAGGAGGACTATGTGCCGCGGCGCCGCGAGGAGGGCGAGGCAGAAGACACAAAGGTCAGCCCCTGGACGGTTCCACGCACCCGTGCGCCCGACTGTGGCGCCTCAGACACCTTGTTGATGGCATACGCGGTGGCATACGTGGTGCACACTTGTGATGCATCTATTGATGACTGATGATCTGATCGTGCAGCCGCCGGGGCTGGCGCAGCAGCTGCGGCTGCACCCGAAGCTGCTGCGACGGGTGCTGCGCCACTTCGAGCAGGAGCAGATCATCGCGCGGGAGCACCGGCGGGAGGCGGCCAAGCGGCGGCGCCGCGCCGGCGACCCCGTGCCTGATGCAGGTGAGGACGTGCTCGGGCAGGGCCTTGACCTGACTGCTGGACGCTGTGCCTCATGCACAACACCAGCTCGGGCAGGTCGTGCAGCATGTGTGAAACTGCAGATGCAGCTGGTCCTGTTGTCTGACAGTTGGCACTGGTCGATGAGGAGTCTGTTTGAGCATCTCACATCCATCCTGCAACTGGCGGCCGTCATTTGAACAAGCAAAATGGCTGTCGCAGCGGCGGCAAGCATGCTGGCGGGCCAGACGGCAGTCACGGAAGAGGAGGGGGAGGCGACGCAGCGCCACCTCACCCACTCCTACTGCTGCATTGACTACCCACGCTTCATCGACATGCTGCAGGTAAGGCTATTGGCACTGGGATGTGGCACTAGGAAGACCACACTGTGCTGTTTACCTGGCTAGCAGTCGCATGCTTCGCCAAAGCTGCCTGCAATCATGCACAGCCCTACTATCTTGCGCACTCTCGGAAGATGTCTGCATTGCTTCTGTTCGACTGCCCGTTGATGCGGCCGCTGCCCACCTGACACTTGCCGCCTGCAGCTGCGGCTGCACCTGATGCGCAAAGCAGCTGTGGGAGGCGGAGGCGGACGCCAAGCCTGAGTTCTGCATGGTCATGACATCCTTCTTGTGGCTGTGGGTGTTTCCAACCACCGCGCTGGTTTCGTGCAGCTGCGCCTGCACCTGATGCGAAAGCAGCTGCGGGAGGCGGAGGCGGACGCCAAGCCACTGCAGGGGTACGCATGCCCTGGCTGCGGCTCCGTCTACACCTCCATGGACGCAGCGCGCGTGTTGGACTTTGTCACCGGCGAATTCCGCTGTGAGGACTGCAAGTGCGTCGGCGGAAAGAACACATTGTGCTTTGCATGATTGGCATGGCCCGCTGCGGACTGCAAGTGAACCCGCTGAACCTGGTTCTTTGCGGCGAGACACATGCTCCGATGCTGTGTTTGCGGTCCCGTTTAACATCATTCATGTGCTGTGTCCCTGTTGTGCTTCCTCTGAAAGGGCAGGAGCATGGGTACTGCCATACTGGCACGGCGGCATTCTTTCACGGTTCGTGCAGCGCCTGATCTGGTGGTAGCTCATCCTTACCCTGCTGCTGCGCAGCACGGTGCTGGTGCAGCAGTTTTCGGGCGGCCAGACGGGCGACGAGGCGGAGCGCCGGCGGCGGCGGGAGGCGTCAAAGGCGCTGCTGGCGCAGTTCGAGCGCGCCGTGAAGCCCATCCGCGACCTGCTGACGCAGCTGCGGGACAAAAAGTCGCCCGATTATGGCCCCCTGCAGGCGTGTGCATCGCTGGCTCATCCTGCACACAACTTCACACTGCATTTACGCCTTGGCACAATGCACTGGATGCCGCCATACTGCAGCTTGATTAGCCGAGAATGAGCCAACGCTGCAACCAGTCAGCGGACACACATGCATTGGAGGCATTGGCACGATCGTGACCGCAGTCCCCAGGCATGTGCAGCACACTGCGCATTTGTGACCTGAAAGTTCATCCGTCTCGCGCAGGACTGGGCCCAGGAGAAGCAGCGGCAGGCGGAGCTGCAGCGGAGGCGCGCCGCCCGCGGCGGCCGCGGCGGTGGCGGTGGCGGCGACGACCTGCTATACCCCACCGTCACCAGCGTGGAGCTGGACACTGGGGAAGCAGACGCGGCGGCAGCGGAAGCCGCGGCGGCAGAGGCCACCAAGGTGCTGCCGCCGTGGATGCTGCGAGATGGCGTCGAGCGCGGAGGTGGGCTGCTGTCGTGGGGTTCTGCAGTGTTGAGGTTTGGGATGCGGACATGCAGCTATGTGGCAATGCACACAGCTGCATGGGGCTGCCTGTTACCGAGGCACAGCATCCGAATGCCTCTGATGCAGTTGATTGGCAATGGAACACAATCGCAGGCTCCTTGGCGGTATGCACGCGCACGTTTGATCGAGGCCCACGCGGCTGCTTTCGGTGATCATTCGGCTGGTGCACGTAGGCCCGGCCAGCGGCGGCGCCGAGGGCCAGACGGCAGAGGAGGCTGCCCGCGAAGCGGCGGAGCGGGACGCAGTGCAGGCGGCGTACGTACAGGCCTGGCTGGCTAAAGCGCGTGAGCTCGGCGAAAGCGCCGAGGCGGCGGGCCCGTGCGACGACAAGAAGGCGGCCCTCGCAGGTGTGGGCTTGTACTGATGAGAGTCGGAAACGTTCTCACGGGGCTTGATACCGAATGTGCACCTGCACCGCATGCGACAATCTCATGGGCAGCATGAGGATGCCATGCGCCGCTGGCATGGCAGCACGCTGTGTGACGCCCAAATGATGCCAAGTCCAAAGCTGACAGCAGCCCTGACAGACGACAGCTGGAAACCTCGCAAGGCTGACACACCGATTACGGATGTGCCTTGCAGGCGACGACAAGCCGGAGGCCAAGCGGGTGAAGACCGAGGGCGGCTGGACGGCGATGGCCGACCAGGCTGCTGTATCAGGTGCGCCACGCGTATGTATTGTGTCTCCAAGAGCAGTGCAGTAGTGATATGGAAGCCTCCGCGTCAGCGGGAGTGGGCGGCAGATTCGATATGCCAGAATTAATACGGCATGGCCAAGGCACAGGCCTCAGGATGCTGATTTGCCACATCGTACCAATTGCAGGAGCTGAGGTCAAGCTCGACTGGGAAGACGCCGCCGATGCAATGCCCGAGACGAAAGCAGAGCCTGCGGTGGACGCCGGCGCTGCCGGCGGCGCGTTCGATCCGTTTGGAGCGGCGGACGGGCAGCCATCTGGTGACGGCGAGGTCGGGGATGACGACTTTGCTTGGGAAGACGTGTGAGCTGCCTGCATTTGCTGTGCTGGAAAACAACGTGTGCTCGACTAGGGCCTTGACTCGGCTGACTGCACAGCAGCTCCTCCAGATTGATTGGATCCTACAATGGATAGCCCCTCGATTGAACAGTGCAGTGCAAAGTTTTGCCGCCTCGACAGTTTGCATACCACAAAATGGACATGCGTGCATCTCCACTGCAGACCAGTTGTCAGTGCCCGCAGCTCAGAGCAGTCAGCTCGAGACAACGAAACCTGCTTTGGCATTCATCGCCACCTTTTACAGCACAGCGCAGCAGCAGGCACAAAGCAACTTCTGAATTTCGCATACGTTGCAACGCGGCAACAGATGCTGCGGCAGCCGTCAGTCAATGGGTCAAGCAGCGTGAGCAATCTGCCAGCAAAACACGTTTTGGGATGTGCATGCCCAAGAACATTGAACCGGTGATGCATGAGCGCATGTCCAATGCATCGTTGTGTCGCGATGCAGAGAAGTTTGATCTTTCAAAGCAAGGCGTGCGGCTAGAGGAACACCTTGACAGCCTGAGGCTTGTCAGCGACCGCGCCGCCGGACGCGGCGATGTGCTGCTCATTGTGCCGGATAGCCTGTGGATCACGCCCAAGACAGTAGCAAAGAGCTCCATCGGTCCGCTCGTTGAAGGACTGGCGCCCTGGCTCCAGGTAAGCATGCCGCCTTCGATTATACATGTGGCAGCAGGCGGCAGCAGGCATGCTGGTGGCCTCTTTCCGCATGTCTGCCTCGCATGCGCGGATTGCATCATCATCTGCTGATCGCATGTTGCGTGTTGTATTACATCATGGCCTGCTGTCTATTCTCTGTGCCAGGTGGCGCTGTTTCTGATCAGCGAGCGCGCCGCCGACAGCCGCAGCCCGTGGGCGGGCTACCTGCATACGCTGCCGGACACGCCGCCGTCGCCGCTGTACTGGGCCGACGCGCAGCTGGAGCTGCTGGCCGGCACGCAGCTGCTGCAGTCACTGGAGGGCTACGAGTGAGTGACTGTACCGCTGCCGAGCGTCTCTGGCGTGACGGCGTGCGGCGCTCACTGCATCAGCTGTTGACAGATGGTGTGGACGGCTGTCATATGCAACTGGAGAAGGTCGTCTCAGTGAATCCCTGCTGATGCCGGGGCATATCAATGCCGTGACACAGTGCCTGACGCAACATTGGGTACAGCTGGCTTTGATGTTCAGCAACATGAACCCACCCTGCAGGGAGTACTTTGGGGAGACGTACGCGCAACTCGCGCAAGGGCTGTTCGCGGAGCACCCCGGCAGCTTCCCGGCAGACACCTTCACTGCTGACGCCTTCAAGTGGGCCGCGGTCATCGTGCGCAGCCGAAGCCACGCGCCGCTGGAGGGCGACGACCTGGCGCTCGTCCCGCTGGCAGACCTGGTGTGTCCTGCTACAATTCAATAACCCTTTGAAAACAACATATAAAATTCGGAGCATGGTTTGCGTCGCTGAAGGGCGACGGCCTGGTGCGGGTGCCACTTGCAGACCTGGTGCCACTGTCGTCATTGAGCAATCAATGCTCATGGCCCACAGTCTAGTGCAAGTGACACCTTCTGACCTGACTCTGTTGACCCTCTGCATGCAAAAGGCGCTGCATGAGATGTCGCAGACGTGCATGCTGCGACACCAACTGACATGTCCCGGCGCTGCCAGTGCAACGGCCGCCTCATGCCCATGTCCGCAATGCGTGCAGGCGCGGCACAGCCGGGAGAGCGGCATGGCGCTGCAGGATATCTCCTGGCGGTTTTACCGGGGGACTTGGACTTTGTTGACGCCTCTTCGTGCGATTGGGCAGGTGCGGCACAGCCGGGAGAGCGGCGTGGCGCTGCAGGTGGACTCCGGGCGCTTTGGCGGCGCCCGGGCGCTCAAGATGTCGGCGGCGCGGCTGCTGCCGGGCGGCGCGCCGCTCGCAATGGACTTTGGATCGGACCGCCTAGATAATCAGATCCTGCTGGACTATGGCGTCCTGGACGAGGAGGTTCTGCAGGCGAGTCCGTGCACCTCCGGAAGGACAGCTGCCAAAGCTGGCGCTCTATTGTAGTGTGAGGCTGGCTCCCCTGAACAGTCAGATCCTGGATGCGGAGGTAATAGCCATGTGTGTCTGGGTAGGCGACTTGGAAAGCCAACTGTCGCCGGCCGGCGCGACCTGGCACATGCCACACAGTTCATTCCTGCCAGCGCAGGACCGCAAACTCTGGAGAAACAATTCGTCAGTTCAAAACGCCAAACGCTCTTCCGCAGGGGGGCTTCCTGCTGACGCTGGGCCTGCCGGAGGGGGACTGCGACTACGACGACAAGGCGGACATCCTGGACATCAACGGCTTTGGGGAGACGTGGCAGTTCACGCTGCGCGCGGGGGAGCCGCCCGAGGCGGGCCTGCTGGCCTTCCTGCGCCTCCTCAACTGCTCCGGTGCGGAGACGCTGATGTATTGGTAAGGTACTACATATGTTGCAGCTATGACAGTGCCAGGCATCACGATGACAACACGTTGCAGGCGGCCGCCGCGCCATGCGCATCAGGGTCTGGCGTCGCCGGTGGCGGAACGGGCGGTGGAAAGCAACCCGTGGTTTCTCTGCCCTTTGCAGTTGCGCATTACCCGTGGCAGTTGCGCATGCTGCAAGCTCTCTGTGCGCGTCGCATCGTCGAACCACCTGTATGACCAGCTCCTGACGCGCGCAGGCCCGGACGCATTCCTGCTGGAGGCGCTGTTCCGGAACGAGACGTGGGGCTTCATGCTGCACCCCGTCAGCCATGCCAACGAGGACGCCATCTGCCAGTCCATGGTCGACGGCTGCAGGCACGCGTCCAATTGACCCTGCTGGCGCTGTTTGCGGCACTGTGAGCGGGCTCGACTAAATCTGCAGCGCTGGCCGGCTTACTGGTGTCGCGCCATCGGCCAAATTTTTGCCCCACCAGAGACGCCTGCTGTCTCCACCTCAACTGCCGATGGCTGTGGTGTGTGCCGGACGTACGATCCAGTCCCAAAATGACGTCTCGAAAGTATACCTGACCGTAGGAAGGCGCTGGAGGTGTACCCCACCAGCATCGACGGGGACCTGCCGCCGACGCTCGAATTCGAACATTCTTGCATACCCTTATACTGCGTTCGTTTTGTCAACTACTGCTGAGCGTCTGGGGCACATAATTAACCGCAGGCAGGCGCTGGGCGCGTACCCCACCAGCATCGACGAGGACCTGGAGCTGCTGCGCGATGAGGAGGCGACGCCAGCCGGCAGCCCCACCCGCGCCGCCATCCAGGTGCGAGAAACCGGGGAATGTCTGACGTCAGAGTGTGTGGCGCGATTGCAGGGTCATGATGTTGTGGCATGCAGCCTCGGGCGGCTGCGACGTGTGCTGCCTGCTTCGTGCAAAGCGTTGATGGCAGTGGCGCGATCACAGAGTTGCTTCGTGCATGGCTTGTGCAGACAGCGCGGCAACCTGCGATGCGTCATGTGTGCGGCGGGTCTGGCAATGCAACCAGAAATGGTGATTTCCGGCCGACTGGACATGGCTGTTTGTGCTGCAGGTGCGGTTGGGGGAGAAGGAGGGGCTGGACTCGGCGCTGCGGTTTTTCGAGGACCGAGCGCAGCGGCTGAACAGCCTCGAGTACTACCAGGTGTGCCACTGGATCAACACTTCGCATGTGCCGCCGCAACCGTTGTTGGAGCGTCGTCTTGCGTTGTTATCAACTGCTTGTCGTGTCCGCCGCAGGACCGGAGGCTCAAGCAGTTGGGTCTGATAGACAAAGAGTCTGGACAAAGTACCTGGGACGGCTTCTTTGAAGACGGCATGGCATGACGGCAAACTGACCGCTGTGTCGTAGTACAAGCTATGCGCTGTTCTTGTGTGCCGCATGCACCGACAACAGAGAAGAATATTGCGTGCAACTGCTCAAGGACAGCAAGTTTGAATGGGCTACAGCCAAATTGACGACGCTTGCACCCATACTGTTGCAAAGCTGAAAGCGGGCATCGTGGCGTCATGTCCATTTGACAGATTCAAAGCTTGGACCAGAAACATAGCCACAAGCATTCTTGAAGTACAGCAGCCGCATTTGTCAGTTGAAATGATTGGCACATCGACTCTAGTCAGAAGTTACATACAACAGTAAAGGGCTGCAGGAGGCCCCGCCGGAGAAAGTCACCACCCGGCCAACACATGCTGCTGAGCAGAGGGACGATGTGGCTTGCAGCCGCATCCGACCCGCCGCTACGGCTTGTGATGAACATCTGCTTCGCTTGGAATCCAGTGCCGAATCAGCCCACTCCGCAGGGGCAACCTGGTTGCCGAAAGGAAGTCAGCGACCCCAGCGCCCGGCACCGCTGCTGCCGCCGCCGCCACCGCCCCCGCGATCGTCGTCCTGGATTGTCAGCCGCCTGAGGCGCTCAAAGTGCAGCCCCTTGAGCAGGCCGTTGGAGCGTTCGTATGCCTCATACGCCGCGACCTCCTCCGCCGTCGCCGCCGGCGCCGCTTCCGCCTCACGCGTCGGCGTCGACGGCCCGGCAAAGTCCACCCCGGGCTGCTGCTGCTGCTGCTGCTGCGGATGCTGTGCCTCCTGGCTCTGCCGCAGCAGGTAACGTTGCTCGTGCGCCGCGAGCTGCGCCTGCAGCTGCGGCTGCAGCGCCCGCTGCTGTTGCAGCTGTCTAAATGCCTGCTGCTGCTGCTGCTGCTGCCATGCCGCCTGCAGCGCTGAGTGCGACGGCGGCAGCGGCGCCGCGGTGGGCCGGGTGACTCGCAGATTGGGACAACGCCCCGGTGCCTGCGCGGGCTGATCGCCGAAGCCCGCCACGGGCTGCGGCAGCTCAGCGGGGTGGTCAGCGCCGTGAGAATCTGCCGCCGCTTCCCCGTGTTCCAGGCCCTGCGCGACGTTCAATACAGCAGCGTTGTTTCGATTGCAAGAAGGCCAGCGTACAACGGAACGCTGCTCGAGAGTAATGCAGTGGCAGCATGGTGCGCTGTGCGCAGAGCGCCTCATTGCAGAAAGTGCCTCACCTCGAACTCCGCCGAGGAGGAGGTGTGCAGCCGCTTCACCGCTCTGCATATCGATTCCAGGTTCTGCGCGCCAGAAATCATCAGATGCCATAAAGATTTCTGTCCCAGGACGTGAAATGCGCAGCGAACCAACTGGCCGTGGAGCAGCCTTGAGAGGTCCTTGCTATATGGCAGCAGTCCCAAGTACCTGTCCGTTTGCTTCTTCGTGGGACCGTTTGCCGGTCATGATGCCGTGCGCTGCGGTGCTTCGAGTCGAGGCAAAGTCTAGAAGAAGACAAACTGTCACCGAGCGCCGCTGTGCTGCATGCTTTGCTATGCGCAGCAATGATATGTATAAAACTTCACTGCAGCGCCGCGCGGCAGGGCGTCTGGCCGAACAGTGTCCGGTAATAGTCCGGTGTCGGAGCGATGTGAGTTCAGTATGTCACAGCTATATTGCAGGTGACCGCGCGATGCGAGCATGTGCAGCAACCTGGAAAGAGCTGAAAGTGTGTCGTCGTTAAAATGCTTATTATAAGGCAGAGGTGAGCTGCTGCACAGTGCAGCACAAGGCAAGCCTGCTGAGTTGGCAAAGCAGGCACGTGCCAACTGCCTTCTCTGGCAGGTTTTGCAGCACCTAGCGGCGCACACGCAGTCATTCTGCAGCCTTCCCGTGCAGCACTGCTCGGCTCCGAAGTGTGTGTGAGCTGGCTACATATTGCCCCCTTGATCGATCGTCGCGCCAGTGAAATTTAATCCGCCAGGCCAGGAAGGGCGTGGTGCAGTGCAGTTGGTTCACAGGAACAGGCAGCACACCTGCTGCTGCAACACCTGTCATTTCATCTGCAGCAGGTCTAGGAAAGCTTCGGCGTCAACACGCTGCTGCCAGGCACACCTACAGTGCAGGCCCTGCGCGCGGGAGGGTGGCTCTTGCCACCTGGTCCTCGGCAGGCCTGCGCGTGAGGTGAGCAAATCCTCCAGCGTGCAGCCGCATACTGTCTGCACGCCACAGAGCTGCGTGGGAGGCAAGCGCAGGTGGACCCACCGTCTGAATGGATAGGCCTGGCGCTGAATAGCATGGCTTTCTACATGGCCAGCACCTGCTCCACAACCGCGTGATGTGGTCCTGTGTGCAGGCTACCACATGCCAAGCCTGGATGATCCATTGGTCATCAATGTGGTGGCGGGGGGCATCGCCGGCGCGGCGACGGCCATCTTTGTGTGCCCGCTGGATGTGCTCAAGACGCGCATGCAGGTGCAGACCATCAAAGCGGGCGAGAGGCACTACAGTCTTCGAGGTGGGCCCCGCTGAGGCACCAGCAACGCTGAGCTGCTGCTGGATTTTTCTATATCTCCGCACCTGGCGGCGTGCTGCGCCGATGTCGATGTTTGGGTCCCCTGTCTGCAGGCGGCTTGTCGCACATCATCAAAGAGGAGGGCGCCAAGGGTCTGTATCGGGGGCTGAGCCCCACGCTGCTGGCGCTGCTGCCCAACTGGGCGGTCTACTTCACCGTCTATGAGCGGTTGAAGGTATCCTTTGCGGACCGCTTTGCAGGTGCGCTTTACATGAGTGCAGCTCCATGGCCGCACATGGAGCATGGCCGTCGAACTCACATCTGCAATACGGTGCATTGTTGCTGCTTCAGTGGGCGCATCAAGACTGGAGGCCTGTCACTGGTGCAGACGGAAAGCCAAACACAGGGACGTACATTGGGGCAGCTACGGTCGCCGGCATCGCCACACAGGTAGGCAGAACCCTCAGAGAACACCAACGAAGCAGAACTCATTGCCTTCGATTTCGATACGACGTCCGCTCGTCACAGCACACCCCGCCGCTTCGATTCATGGCGCCGTTCCAGGAGTTCCTCCCAACGGTCTGCAGGTGGTTACAAACCCGCTGTGGGTGGCAAAGACGCGGCTGCAGACGCAGCACATGAAGCTGCAGTGGGCGCGGAGCAGCGGCGCTCTGTACACAGGCGCCTTCAACACCCTCTATCGCATGGCGCGGGAGGAGGGTTTGCATGGCCTGTACAGGTGAGGGGCTTGTGTGGCCCAGGGCTTTGTGATTCTGAGAACCGCCTGCGATGGTGCTGTGCTGCGTCCTTGTCACCAGGCCATTCGCCTGTGCGGCAGCCAGTGCAGTGCTACTGGAGCAGCTTAGCGAGGCGGCAATTAAGGATGAAGACTTGCACATCGCGGGTCTGCTGTGTGGTGGGAGCGGCGCGGCTGCAAGGACGCAGCCGGACAGCCGACCTGGACATGTCACACACCGTTCTGTCGTGCCTCGCAGCGGGCTGGGGCCGACGATGCTGGGCGTGGCGCACGTTGCCATCCAGTTCCCGCTGTACGAATTCCTGAAGCGCAAGGTCAGTTGGATACCTCCTGTCATCCTGTCAAGCAAGCATCCCAATATCCCATGCTCCCTACCGCTGTCCCGTATTCCCGACCGCTGTGACCATTCCGAGCCGATCCATGCTTGCCTTGGAAACGCAAGCCAACTCCACTTGAGCCGCGACAGGCTGCCTGGACAGGAGGCCTGCAGCCGCACTCATACAGCGGCACAAATCTCACGAATCGGGACGGATCTTACACCCTAGGCGTCTGCAAAACACCCTAGGCGTCTGAAAATCACGAATCGGAACGGATCTTACACCCTATAGGTCTGAAAATTCCAATGGATTTGAACGCGCGCAGGTGGCGGAACGCAACGAGGGAGGCGACCCGGAGCGGCTCAGCCCAGCGGAGCATCAGAGGATTTGAAACGCATCATCAACAATCGTAATAAACAACAACTCAACGCACGCAGGTGGCGGAGCGCAATGAGGGCGGCGACCCGGAGCGGCTCAGCCCGGCGGAGCTGGTCACCGCGTCGGCGGCGTCCAAGATGGTGGCGTCGACGGCGACCTACCCGCACGAGGTCATCCGCTCCTACATGCACATCCAGGGCAGCGGCGCCTTTTCGGGGCTGGGCGACACCTGCCGGAAGGTGTGACTTCGTGTCGGAACAGACTCATGCGCAGAAAGGAAGCTGCACCATCCCAGCCTCACTCAGGCTGACCAGTAGGGTTGGGACGTGTCCATGTATGCACCCGACACTTGAAACGCCTCGTTCACAACTCGCAGCATCCTTCGCAGCTGTACTGGGCAGCGCCAAATGCAGCACGCTTCTCCCTTCGGCACTGCCCAATACAGCGCACGGGGGTGCCTGTTCAACCGTTCAGCAGCAGCTCACCGCGCTGATTCGTTCCCACCGCAGATCTGGCACCAGGACGGCATCCGAGGTTTCTACCGCGGCTGCTCCGCAAACCTGCTTCGGACGACGCCGGCGGCGGCGCTGACGTTCACGACCTTCGAGCTGATTGCTCGGAACATGCGGGCGTCCGCCGCTACCCGCAAGGAGCAGGCCGCGGCGCCCGCACGGTAATAGTGCGTTGCATAGGTACTTCCCTAGTGGTTTAGCATCCGCGCAATTGAATTGTGAATTCTTTCGTTCATCGTCGGTGTCAGCGATTGTGTCGAAACGACGTCGTTGCTCTAGCTCAATTCTGTGGCACCATTAAAAGACCGGCAGGAGCTCTTCATTCCCTTTCACTTGCACAACTTCGAGGGTACCGTATCGCTTTCAATCGCACAGCACATGTCTGCCCGACAGGCTTCGGCATTCTTATTTTGATGCCAACCTGCCGCCTCTACTGCGTAGGCTATGACTGTCTGGGCATGCCTGGCAATTGAGTCGATGTCCATTTGTGGGGTGCGCTTAACATGCAATTGCCGTTGCTGTGATACTCAACGACTAGACAAAACGGTAGCCTCCAGAGCCTTCCATCCTTCAGACAGTGAGACTGCTCGGCTGGCAACAACGTTGGCATGTGCGTGGGGATACCCTCAGCGGCGGCGGCTTCATCGCATGTTGCGGTGTACGCGCGTCATATTGACATGCTTCATCCTGCCGCTTGTACTATGTCAGAATCACTCTAGATATGAACATGCAACATCATCCGTCTCCATTTGCCCATGAGTGTACCTATTGCGAAGCTGCTCGCCCCTTGCGGACGGCTGGCCGGACGTGCACTCCGCTCTCGCACTATCCGCAGCCATGGCCAGGGCCTTCAGGCTGTCGCTGCTGCTGCTGCTGTTTGCTGCGTGCAAGAACGGATCCCGTGGAAATGAATACTGTCCAATCCTTGCGTTGCCGTCATGCGACCAAGAGGCGAGGCTGATGCAACAGCGGCACAGCATGACGGCGCAACCTTGAGGCAGGTATACATGCAGCTGGCGGCGGCGAGTAGCGGATCTCAAACAGCTCCTCCTCGGGCCAGGGCCCTGCAGCACGCACGAGATTACACCTGATCGCTCGATCTGCGGCACCATGCTGCATTCCGCAACCATGTTTGATCCGGGTGCAGCATGCACCATGGACAGCAGATTACATTTGACTTCGTTTTCCCTGCATGGAGCGCACACGTAATGGGCACGTCAATGGAGGCGAAATAAAACCAGGTGCCATCGTGCAGAAGGAAAACCCTATATGGAGGCAGGTACCCCAGCTCTCTCCGCAGCATCTGTTCTGCAGGCAACAGCCGCACAAGTTCTGAGCGCAGCGGCACCAACGACACCAGCACCGTGGCGACGCATATCAGGTCCAATAAAAATGTTCGATGCTGCACACAAGCTTCGCAAGACTGCTGCGAGACCGGAGCGACACGGAACACTGCGCACCTGTCATGTGGCGCACAGTATCGCCAAGGGGCAGCGCAAAACAAGACATGGGGCCGGGCCGCAGCCCAGCCTGCGAACTGGGCGAACTGGCCACGGCGATGCGAACCAGGACGTCGCTCATCATGTGAAGGTGATCACGCCCTCTGTGTTATCTCCCTTGCCGGAGCCCAGGCTCGGCTATCTGCGCACAGTGCCGTCAGCACGTATGGTCAGCCCTGGTGTGCGGCTGGCGTCGGCTCATCAGGCACGCTTACGCACATACATTATTATAGTGCTGACGAGTCATCGCAGCAGGTACTGCCGAAACCTCCAGAAAGACATGTCCAGGTGCAGCGTTGACAGTAAACATTGAGACGCTCAATTGTCGCCTGTCAGCAACGTTTCTGCCGGTGGGAGGGAGCCTCTCACCTGCACCTTCGCCTGCTACTGTCGGGAACGAGCAGTGCCTGCTCTCCACAGGTTGTTCCTTGACGGCTGAATTTCAGCGCGGAGTTCCGGCCTCAAGGGGAATGCAGCAATGAACGTGGCGCCTAGCCAGCTCAGCAAATTTTGCACAGCAAGGCCGTCGCTGCACGCAGATAGCGACCGTCAATACCTTGTAGTGATCAAACCACAGCCCATGGCTGCACGATCTCTGCGGTGCTGCGAGGCGAAAGTTTGAACAACTTTGCCTGAGGTTCAAAACGCAAATGCTGACCTTTTTCGAGGGAGGAACCTCGAGTGCTGTACAACGCATTGCATCTGCATCGGGAAAACATGGCAAAATCAGCTGGTGCTTCAGGGTCTGGCCGCAAGCGAAGGAATATGCCTGCAACACCAATTGCAGACGACGAAGGTTTGTGACCGGCTCGCAGCGTGCTTTGCCATGCTGTCCGCAGCATGCAACTCATAATGTAAGGCAGTGCGTTGCAGATGACCGCTGTCTGCACTGGCCCTTGCAGAGGTCATTGATGCGACTCCGGCATCAGGCAGAGCAGCAGCGTCAGGCAGAGCAGCGGCATCGCACCCGGCCTCCCAGCCGGCCTCCCAGCCCGCGAGAGCCTCGCAGCGGAATCACTACTGGGACGAAGATGGCGAGGAGCTGAATCAGTTCGAGGAAGAGGTCAGTTCTTCACTGTCAGACCAATCCCGCTGACCGACAAGCAACGCGCCCGCCGTGCCGCCACCAACCATTGTTCTTTCTTTCATTACAGCACTGCAACGTTGCAATGCAGATCCGGCTGTACAACTCGGAAGCCGCCCATGCCTCGGACGCCGACAAGACGCGGCTCTCCACCACAGTGAGGCTCACGGTGGTTGCATTCAGCCATGCGTGGCCATAACGATCGCCAGACCATGCGCGCATCAAAATACTCAAAGGTTCTCCAGCTGTCCTGCCAGCTTACCATGGCAGCAGCATCGCCTGTCAGCCAGGCTGCGTGCCAGAAAGGAGGCCCGTACTTGTCGGGATCACACGTCGCCCTTCATCACACCCTGCACAATCATGCCGAGCCGGAACCGCGAAGGACGCTGCTGCGACTAGATACACCGACATCCCTGCCGCCAGCTGCTCCTGGCGGCGACCCTGTGTATATCCATTGCAGGAGGAGGAGCTGCTGGTGAAGGCTGTGATGCGCTTCATGATCTTCCGCAACGAGGTCAAGCCGGGCGTGCCCGTCTCCCGCGGCGACCTCAGCAAGCTGTTTCCGGCACAGGTGCGGCACACTTGCCATGCCCTCAAACCACCAAAATGAGCCTGAAGACCTAGGCACGGCATGATGTTGTCGGCAGCATCCTCCTCCAATAATTGAATCCATGCCGCCGCCTGCCGCATGGTTTTTTGAGTCTTTCCACCGTTTTGTGAACGACCGCTGCGTGCCATGTGCCACGCAGCGGCGCGCTTCCGCAGCCATGGTGGTCAAGCTGGCGCAGGCGAAGTTCCCGGACGCACTGGGCATGGAGATGAAGGAGATCAAGGTCGCGTCCGCCAGGGCGGCCGCAGGTGAGCTGCACACGTGCCTGGCGCCATATGCAGTGCATGACTTGAAGTTTGCCTGACATGCCAGTCAGCAGCAAGGGCATGGAACGGTGCGGCCCAATAGACACTGATGGAGGGATTCGTCCCTGGACACCCTCCTGACGTCGCTCTGGCGACATCGCTGCTCTGTGACCGCTCTACTGCTCTGCCCGCTGCAATCCGTACTGACCCATGTAACATCAACGTGCAAACGCAGGCGGCGACGACGGCTCCAAGTACTACGTGCTGCGCAGCTACCTGCCGGCAGACGTGCGCTCGCGCTTCCTGCCATGCGACCCGTCGCAGCAGGCCTTCGAGCTGACGGTGCTGGCGCTCATCGTCATGAACGGCGACCGCATCTCCGACGGTGCGTCAAATACGGTTTTAAGAAATAGAATGAATGGAAATTGCGAGGCCTGTGCTTCAATCCCACACGGCGCTCATCGTATTGAGATGGTGACCGCATCGCCGACAGTGCGCAGCCGCGCTGCAGGGACAAATGCGACCCTGATGCTTCACGCCATTTTGCGGCTTCATCTGCAGATGTTGACGCGGCTGTGCACCAGAGTTGGATCACGCCAAGTGCAGCACACGATCAGGCGTTGTCAAACTCTCCTGCACCTCATGTTGGGGAGAAGGTCGGCACCGCCCAATCCTGCCAAGCAAACTACGCCTCCTCATCCAGCGCAGCGCCGCCCTGGCATGTGAGGCAAAGTTGGTGCAGCTTCCTGTTGTGCCGCGCAGACGACCTGTGGCGGCTGCTGGAGGATGTGGGCGTCACAAAGACGATCGGCACGCGTGACACGCACCCTGTGTTCGTCAAGCCCGAGGAGAAGGTCAAGCAGATGATCGCCAAGCGGTGAGGCGTGCACGTTTACATGGAAGCGTGCAGGCAGCCCTGTCGCTTGTCGCGTCAGAGCAATCATGGGGCAATGGCAGTTGGCACAGGAGCTCAGCACCACCCTTGTACAGGCATGATTTGTGGTACCTGAATGCACCGCTGCTGCGAAGTCCAGAATGCACTTCTTAGGAGGTGGATATTTCAAACTCCACATGCACTTACAGCATTTCGTCTGGGCAACAGGTACCTGAAGGCGCAAAAGGGGCGCGGCGGCGACACGGCAATGGTGTATGAGTGGGGCGCGAACGCAGAGGACGAGATCGGCCGCAGCGCCGTGAACGACTTCATCAAACAGGTGATAGTGCAGGCAGCTGGTTGCGACTGTGCTGCCGTTGACATGCAACGCGCTGCGAGTTTGTCTGTGACTGTTCGTGAGCCTTTCTTTCTCAGACTGTGCCCATGTTTTTGCAGACCATTGAGGGGCGAGGGGACGCGTGAGTGGAAATGTCGAGTGGCGGCCAAACAGCAGAGGTGCAGACGTGCAGGGTGCAGCCACTGATGGCCGTTGTGATCTGGACGGACACTCTGGGATTCAATCCGAATTTTATCTGTACGCAGCACACAGTTGAGAGCGATGCTGAGCATGCACGACCCAAAGCTGAATGGCAATGCACACCTGAATACTGATTGACACCGAACTGTATATGAAGCCGGGCAATCGAGGCCCCATACGAACTCCGGCGCTGCAGCCAATAAGTTGATTCGCTGTGTGTATGCCATTCTCCCAGTTGCCGACCTCCACGATGTTCCCTCGCCCCGATACAAGAGACTCTGCATAACCGTCCCAGCTCGTCCCCGCCTCTGCCGCTGACTTGCGCTCCGAGCAAGTACCCCACTCCGGCGGCACAGCAGCCGCTGCCGCCGCTATTCCACCTGCTATGCCTGGAAGGCCTCGGCTCGATCATTCCTGAATGGCTGGATGTGAGGATACTTGTAGATCGACACTCCTATGCTTCGGTGCCCTGGGCCAAGAGATAAGTTGACGGCTTCTCACATCGCAGCTTTGGCAGCCCCCTCTCCTCCCTCTGTCAGCCAGACAGCCCGGGGCAACTCTCGTTTGCCCCAGGCGCCGTCGTTTCTGCAGATTTGCGCCTTGCGTTGACCCTTCTGTGGCGGCGGCAGCTCTTCCCGCTGCTCCGCTGCAGCTCCCGCTAAACCCTCTACCGCAGCGGGAACGCGGGCTGCTGGCCCTGGAACGCCAGCGAGCGGCCGTAGATGCCGACGTCCTCCTCGGGGTGCATGGACTGGCCGCGCGCAATGTTGATGCCGCCCGACCGCGGCACATGCCCCTGCAGGCGATATGTTATCGTCAGCCCCACCATCCCGACAATCAGGCGCACCATGGACGAGATTCCGTCAGGATTAGGTCTTGAGGTCGAGCAATCACCAAGATCGGGCCATGGGGTGCTGCTCATGTCTTGGAAGCGGAGGGCAATTGCGGAAGGATGGCGCAGCAGGTGCAGCTCTGGAGTTCGACGCTCATTCAGAGGCAGGAGGGGGGGGGGGGGGGGGGGGGGGGCCAAAATTTTAT